>SXGT01898150.1_pt1 | contig 45795 bp, 40 predicted proteins | sample 3176221 | NCBI WGS metagenome assembly SXGT01 (sample SAMN11356862, study PRJNA531348) | freshwater metagenome | isolation source: freshwater sample F1-120 | place: China: Fuxian Lake, Yuxi | collected 2017-12-25 | reverse complement strand
GGGGGCCGCGGGCGTGGGCGCGGGCGACAAGCTCTCCCGCGCCCGCATGGTTAGGCGACAGCCAGGGCCTGGCCAGCGACGTGGCCTGGGCCGAACAGCTGTTTTTCACCCCGGAGGCGCCGCCAGACCTCGTACAGCCGCACCGCGAGGCCCTGGAGCGCCTGGCCACGGCCCCGGATGACTGGTCACGCCTGCTGGGCCTGACCAGCCTCATGCTGCTCGGCGCCGGCACACCTGAGCGTTGTGCCGCCCGCAATGCCTTGCTCGACAAGGGCATGCAGCAGGCCAGGGCCTTCACCTTCCCGGAGGATGTGCAGGCCGCCACCGCGACTAGCGAGTTCCCGCAGGAGTTCCCAACGCTGCTGCGCCGCATTTTCCTGCACGAACCAGGCAAGCCCTGGCTACAGCCTGCGTGGTTTGATCCGGCGCACCCGGCAGCGCAGTTCTTCCGGGCCACGCCGCGTGAGTTTTTTGCCCGGGCGGCGCTGCTACTCGACCCGGAAGGCACCACCGACCTCGCCAGGTGGCGGTTGTAGGCAGGCTCATGGCGTCCCCGTGGCACACAGCGCCGTCTCCAGAGGACGGCAATAGGTCGGTACCCAACTGCGCTCCAGCAAGGCTGGCGCCATCGTGTTGTAATCAAACGCCAGGGCGTCACGCGTCATCGCCTGCACATCGAAGAGATACGGGTGTTCGGGAATACCCTTGAAGAACGCGCTAAACATCGGACGGACCAACCAGCGGGCCGCGCGCACGCCACGCGGGCTGAGGAAATTGCGGCGTTGGCCAATGTGGGCCAGCTCATCAACGGTAATCTCGTGCAGTAGGGCCCGCACCCGGTGACAGGCCTCGGGTTCGTCGGCATACACCTCATCCAGCACCGCATCCACCGCCCGGTAAAACATCAAGCCAATCAGCTCCGACACAAAGGCCAGGGGGTCCATCATGGCGCCTGGCAGGCGTGGAAAGACTTGATAGACGCGCTGCATGAAGGGTTGTAAAGGCACCCACTGCACCTGGGTGAGATGGAAGGTGTGAAACATCTCTTCAAAGAGACGGATGTGGCCAAATTCTTCGGCCAGATGATAGCGGCAGATCTTCGTCACGACGTGCTGTGTGTCGCTAAAAGCCTCCGTGGCGTTCCAGGCGCCGGTGATGCCGACCCACTCATGGCGCGCCACTTTATAGATGCTGGTGAGCAGTAAGGTTTTGCGGTCGATGGCGCCGGGGGCATCCTGGCACTGCACATAGTTGCGGTAAAAAGCCTCGGGGTCCGGGAGTGGCGCCCTGGAGCGGATGGGATCGGCTTGGAAGCCACGCAGGGTCTCCCGTTTACGGGTGAGGTCTTGCTCGGCTTCCAGTAAGAGGCCGGCATGGTCCTGCGAAAATTGCCAATAGAGCTCAAAATTGTGTGCTCGTTCCTCGGGGGTATTGGGTGAAAAAATCGAGCGGTACCAACCAGTGTCGCGCTGCATGACCATGAGTAGATCCTTCCAGGAGTGTCATGATTGCTGAGACGTACGCCATGTCGTTACGCCAGAAAAGCCTGATCGAGAATACCATCCGGGAGGCAGCCGACGTGCCAATCGTACATGGCCGCAAAAGAGAAGGGGTATAAACCCAGCGCCTCGGTACCGGGCAAGCCATGGCGCGAGCCACGGGCGACTAGCGGCAGGAGGCGACGCGCTATCTGCAGGCCCACCGGGGTGATGAGCAGTCGGTTGTAGCTGATATGGCCGAGTTCGTCGGCGATGACTTCGCCCAGGCGCAGCTCAATGGCGTGGCGCAGCGCCGGATCGTCGGCAAACACCGCCCCGGCGAGTTCGTAGAGCTGGAGAAAGAGGGCCAGGCCAATAATTTCGGCACACAAGGTCAGTGGGTGCGCGACCCACAGCGGCAAATGCCGCAGTCCGGCAATCAGCGCCCGGACCACGAACGGCGGGGTAGGGGCAACACCCAGGTTGAGGCCAAAGAGAGCGGCGATCGAGCACAAAAATTTGGTGTGGTAATACTCTTCAAACATAATGGTCAGGTTGACCAGATTCGGCATGGCCTCCTGGTGCAGCTCGATGGTCTCGATCAGTTGCTCGACGGCATACTCTTCATACGTGTTGGCGCGGACACAGGCAAACACAAACAGCAGATCCAGTGGTACGGGTGGCGCGTCTGGCGTCCCAGGCCCCGGAGTGGCGTGCAGGTAGGCGGCAAACTGCGCCGCGTCGATGCGTCCCTGGAAACGGCCATCATCGTGTCGAAACTGTGCCATGCGCGCCTCACGGCACGGCAGATGGCGTGTCGCCACGTCAGGCCGGCCATCACGGGCTGCCAGATGGGCCTCGTACGCCTCCAGGCCGGCCGCACGTTGCGCTGCCGAGACCGGTACAAACCAATCCTCCAGGGTCAAATGCCGCTGCTTCATCACGCCGGATTCTCCTTCTTGCTCCACACATGCAACAGCGCTGGCAACGTCAACAACGCCGCGCCCAGACAGGCGCAGATACCGACCAGCGAGACCAGGCCCACAGAGGCGATCCCACGATTCACGGAAAAGGCCAGGGTGCCAAAGCCTTCCAGGGTGGTGAAGGCACTTAACAAGACACCCAGGCCGGAGATCTGCAAGGCATCGCGGGTGTCCGCCCGGCCATGCAACGCGAAACGGTGCACAATGTAAATGCCATAGTCGCTTCCCGTAGCCAGGAGCATGGGCACGATGCCAATGTTCATAACATTGAGCTGAAAACCATACAACGCAAAAAATCCCGCCGCCCACAGGGTGCCGCAGGCCACGGGCAGTAACATCATGCCACTCAACCACAGGCGCCGGACTTTGAGGCAGACGATGAGCCCTACCCCGAGGAAGGCCACGACCGTGATGCGCAGAAAGTCCGCACCGAGCAGCGCCGCCGAGGCGGAGGACACGGTGTACAGGCCGCTCAGCGTGCCACGGATGCCGTGCGCGCTGAGCGCGGCGGTGAGGCGCTGGGTGAGCGCCTCACGGATCGTCGGGGTCCAGAGATCCTGGGTGGGAAAGAGCAGCGCCAACCCCACCGCACCATGGGCATCGTGGGCTAATAATGGCTGTAACAAGGCCTCGAAGCCGAGGGCGCGAAAGGCCGGCAGATCGATCGGGCTCTGGTGCGTCAAGAGCTGCTGGAGGCGATCCGCATAGGCCTGCGCCGTGTCCGTAGCAAAACCCGCCTCTTCCAGGCTGGTGAGCAGCGTGCGCCGCAACTGCTGCGGGTCTTTGGCTCGTAGACGCTGGAACACGGCCTCCTGAGCTGTGGGCGCGGGATAGAGCAGGGCCGGCGAGGTCACGGCGGCGAGTAAGCCATCCTGCATCGCCGCGGTCAACGTCGGTTGCAGGGTATGCAGGTGTTGCACCGCCTGCTGTTCCGTGTCCGCTTCGATCAGGAAGATGAGCGGTTCTTGCGAACCACCGAACAACGTGGCGATGCGCTCCTGCACGCGCAGGGTCGGGGAGTCCGAGGCGTGGATATTGCGTAAGTCGGTCTCAAACGCTGGCGGCCAGCACAGCAGCGCCGCCACGGCTGCACCCGACAGCAGCACCGACACGCCCAGGATCACCCGGGGAAACCGCGTCACCGCCGCAATGATCGTGGGCAACCCGAGCTGGAACGGTGGCCGAGCTGGTCCGAGGGGCAGCAGCACCAGCATGGCTGGCAGGAAGGTGGCACTGAGCACACAACTGAGCCCCATGCCAAGAGCCGCGAGTAAGCCCATGTCACGCAGAAATGGCTGACTGGAGGCATAGAAGGCGAGGAAACTCGCCATGGTGGTCAGGGCGGCCAGGGCCAAGCCGCCACCGGTCTCGCGGACGGCCAGGCGCAAGGCCGCGGGCCGCGACAGGCCGCGCCCCTGTTCGGCAAAGGCACGTTGCAAGACGTGTAACGAAAAGTCCATGCCAAAACCAATCAGACTGGCGATGCACCCCAGGGTCAAGGCGTTCAGCATAGGGCGCACGGCGACAAAGATGCCGAGCGCCAGAAACAGGCTCAGCAGGGTGGGCAGGATGCCGTAAATCAGCACCCCCCAACGGCGCAGCACCCAGGCGATGAGCACACAGATACTGACGATAGTGAGATGCACGCTCATGATGATATCGCCGCGGATAATGCGCTCGCTTTCCGCCGCAAAGAAGTAGCCCCCGGTGGCTTCAACGCGCAGGCCGCGGAAGGCCGGCAGGGCGAGGAGGGCGTCAGTGGTCTCCTGCAACAAGGCCACCATGGCTTTGGCCGCCGCCATATCGTGTACGGAGTGCTGGCCGGCAATTTTGATCAGCAGGGCGGTGCCGTCCGTGGACAAAAAATAGGGCGAGGTCGTGTCGAAACGAAACGTGCCACGCAAGGCACTGAGACGTGCGAAGGCGAAGCGGCGCAGTTGCAGGGGATCCTCCAGCAGCCACTGATCCTGCAAGCCAGGGCTGCTGACCTGGAGCTGTAGCACGGTCTTCTGAAGCTGCGTCGTGATCCCTTGCGGCGTCAACAGCTGGTCCAAGGCGTCAAGCTGCTCTGGGGTGACAAAGAGCGGCGCATACTCAAAGCTCAAACGCTCCAGCAGGGGTAAAAGTTCTGGGGCATAGCCATACTCGACACGCCGGATCAGGGCCGCATCCCGCAATTGTGCTGCGACAGCGGCGCCAAAGGCGAGCAGTGTCTCGCGGGCTCCAGCCGGGCCTTGGACTAAGAGGAAGGCGAGATCCGCCGTGCCAAACAGCGCGTTCTGGCGTTCGAGCGCCTGGGCCATATCGGGTGGCAGCGTGTCACGCACATTGGCTTCGAGCTGCATGCGCCACACCAGCGGAACGGCGGCCAGGAACAGCAGGGCGTAGCACGCCAGCATACGCCGGGGATAGGCAACGGCCAGACGCCCAAAGCAGTCGAAGAGGGTGGTGATCATCGTGTCGCGTCACCGATCTTGCGCATGTGCGACGTCCCGGCCCACAATCGTGCACGCCAGATCCCACAAGGTCGGTGTCCCTGGAGACACGGGAGCCGGTCCGTAGTGCCAGTAGCGCAGAAACGCCTGCGCCGCCAGGTGCGCTAAGTGCGGCATGGTATGCTGGGCCCGCTTCATCACGTCCACGCAATAGAGTCCCAGAAAAAAATCAAAGGGCGGTTCGGGACGCTCCGACGGCAGCCGACGCAGAACCGGCTCCATGTCGTGCACACGGCGCTCATGCAGCAATTGGCCCATGTCCCGCATGAGCGGTTGCCAGAGGCGGCGATACTGTTGCCCGCGTGGCGTGAGGCGCGGCTGCGCCGTGGCGCCACGGCCTTCCACCGCAAAGAGACGGCGGCCACTCAGCAGTCCCGGCGACTCGAACCCCGCCAGAGCACAGTGCGCCGCCGCCTCCACCCATGTGGTCCGACAGGCCAGGGTGTGGTCGGCCATGATCGTCGTCAAGGCCAGACCGGCGGCGCCCGTGTTGCGCAGGTGGGCCACCTCAAGCGTCATGGTGGTCGCCTGGCGCGGCGTGTGGTCGGTCAGCGTCGCATGAAAGAAGTCGGCCAATTGGGCCACATATTCCCCATCCTGCGCCAAGGCGGCTTCTTGTGGATGACTGACCTCGGGGATGAGCCAGAGATCTTTACGGCCGGGGAGGGCGTTATACACTTGTAACGTGCCCTCGAACGGTAACAGGGAATCCTCCACGCCGTGCATGCAGAACACGGCGGTATCGCGTAAGAGCGCAACAGAGGTCAACGGATCTTTCGCCGGACACGGGAACAGGCGCATGCCTCCCCCGGCCAACGCGCGCGCCAGCCACGCAGGCACGAAGTGGCGGTTGACCACATCCAGTCGGCGGCGTACCGGCGGGCGATCCTCGTACAGGAGGGTGGTGACGTCATGGTGGCCCATCACGCCATCAGTCAAGACGCCGTAGGTAATGTCCTGATACAGCGCCAGGCCCTCGACAGCCGCAGCGCGAATGGCGGGCTGTTGGGCCGCAGCCATCAACGCCACATTTGCCCCCAAGGACAGGCCGAAGATGCCCATGGTCTCGACGTGCTGCTCACGTTGCAGGAAGTCACTGGCGCCTAACACATCGGCGACCAGAGTTTCCAAGGAGGCCTGCCCGGCGCTTTGGCCGAAACCGGTGTAATCGATGCTGAGCACGCGACACCCGGCACGGCACAGCAGTTCCACGTAATACAGATGTGATGACAGATTTCCTGCCGTGCCAGGACAAAAGAGGACCGTAGGGACGGCGCGTGACGGCAGGTGGGATGCGGCTTCCGGCTCCAGAGGTGCGAAGAGAAAGCCGCGCAAGAGTTGCCCCTGCCCGTTCGGAAACGCCACCGGGCTCGCACACAGTCCCACGTCTTCTGGAATCTGGTAGCAATAGCGATCAGGGCGTAAGATGATGGAGTTGAGCCAGCGATGCAACATCCGCCTAGCTTAACAAGCATTGTCCCAAGACGTCAACAAGTTTGGGCTTTAGCCCGTGGATTCTGCGGCATTGTAATGCCAGCAGAGGAAACGCTTTCCCTGGCTTGAGCCAAAGGCTGTACCAAAATGTCATCATGATGATATATTTTCTGTCATGGAACAAATACGTACCTTGGTCTGCAAACTCCAACCGACTGAGGAGCAGGAACTTGAACTGCACGCGACCCTGGTGCGTTTTGCAGAGGCGTGTACCTATGTCCACGCCACCTTGCCGCCGAACATGCGTAACAAAGACCGCATGCAGGCCCTCATCTACCGCGACGTGCGCGACCGCTTTCAGTTATCGGCCCATCTCGCCATTCAGGCCATTCGCCGTGTCGCCATGCACCGCAAAGCCGCCCACGAGACGCAGAGTGGGGTCGGCACGTTTGCGCCCACGAGTATCCAGTACGATGCTCGCATCTTCAGCTTTCGTGAGCGTGGCCATACTGTCAGTTTGACCTTGCTCCACAGGCGCGAGCGGTTGTGCCTGGCTCTGGGCCATTACCAGCGGGGCAAGCTCAAAGGCGCCACGCCCACTGCCGCCCAATTGTGTCGGCATGGGGACGGAACCTATGCGCTGCACATCCAACTGCATACGCCGCTGACGCCTCCCCCCATGCCCGACAAGGCCATAGGCGTCGACCTGGGACGGCGCGACATTGCGCACACCAGCACGGGGCAGTCCTGGTCGGGAGACGACATGAGGCGGGTCCGCGATCATTATGCCCGCGTCCGGCGTGGTGTGCAGCAGCACGTCTCGAAAGGCACCAGAAGCACCAGACGGCGGGGCCGTCAGCTTTTGGCACGGCTGTCGGGACGGGAAAAACGTTTTCAGCGGCACACGAATCATCGCATCAGTAAAACCCTGGTCGCGGAGGCCACCGCAGCGCAGGCGATGTTGGTGCTCGAAGATTTACAGGGGATAAGGCAGCGGACCAACACGCAGCGCCGGACGAAGACCGAACGCCGTCGCAGTAATAGCTGGGCGTTTTTCCAACTGCGGCAGTTCGTGGCCTATAAAGCCGCTGTGGCGTCGGTGCTGGTCGTCTGGCATCCTCCCGCCTATACCTCACAAATGTGCCACGCCTGCCTGCATCTCGGCCACCGCCAGGCCAAACGTTTTGCGTGCACCAACGCGGTCTGCGGCTGGTGCGGGGATGCCGATGGGCATGCCGCCAAGAACCTCGCCATATTGGGCCTGAATGTAGCCCAGGCTCGTGGTCCGTGGGTCCACTCCCGGTGGAGTGGGAAGTCCACAGGGCTCCTGAAAGCTGCGGGGCTTTAGCCCCAGCAGTTGGTTACTCGATGTTTGACGCCGCACAGGTCTGCGGCCTGCTGGTGGAGAGGATGATCCTGTCGGCACCGGCATGGCGTCAAGCGCTCTCGCGGCTCCTCGCGCATGCCGTGTGGACCTACTGTCACGAAAAGCAGTTGCTCCAACGCTAGGATCATGCCATCATCAAAGAAGCAATGGCCAGGTCAGGACGTTCCTTGAGGTGTGTAGCTGCCGTGAGCCACAACGCTCGCCGCCGTAGGAGGCGTGATGAAAAGTTACCTCTATTCTGATTGGGATGGGACTCAAGATCTCTCAGCGGTGGACGCCGACGACTTGATGGATGCGATGGCGGACGACTTGACGTCCCATGGCGATCTCAACCAAGCGTTGCGCAATCTGATGCGGCGTGGCATGCAGGGCTCCATGGGGAGCGGCTTTGAAGGCATTCGGGAGATGCTGGAGCGCCTGAAGCAGCAGAGCCGCGAACGCCTCGAGCGCTATAATCTCGCCTCGCTGGTCGATGATTTGAAAAAACGCCTCGACGACATTCTGCAGATGGAACGTGACACCTTGGCGCCGCCACCCACGGCTGACCAGCAGGGCGCCGAGGGCCAGCAAGGCACACCCAGTGCGGCTGGCAGCCCAGAAGACGGTCAACCGCAGGCCGGCCAGCAAGGGCAGCCAAGCCAACAGGGCCAACAAGGCCAACAGGGCCAACAAGGCCAACAGCGCCAACAGGGTCAACAGGGTCAACGGGGGCAACAAGGCCAGCAGGGCCAACAAGGCCAGGCAGGCCAATCGGGGGCTGGTGACCCGCAGCGCCTGCAATATCTCGAAGGCTTACCACCGGATTTCCCCGGGCGTGTCAAAGCCTTAAACTCCTACGAGTTTGCCAATCCCGACGCCCAGCAGGCATTTAATGAGCTGCTGGACATGCTCAAGCAGCAGGCCATGGGCAACATGTTCCGCAACATGGCGCAACAAATGGCCCAGATGACGCCTGAAGACATCCAGCGCCTGAAAGACATGCTGGCGGACCTGAATCATATGCTCGACCAGCAGGTGTGGGGTGAACAACCCGACTTCCAGAATTTCATGCAGAAGTACGGGGACATGTTTGGCCCGAATCCGCCGCAGAATCTCGAACAACTGGTGCAGCAACTCTCGTCGCAGATTGCCCAGATGCAGTCCCTCTTCAATAGTCTGCCCGAGGAGTTGCGGCAGGAGTTGCAGGAGATGCTAGGTTCCGCCTTTGAGGACGAACAGCTCGCCGCTGAGCTGGCGGAATTGCAAGCCAATCTCAACTTCCTGTCCCCGGACGAACGCCAGGCGTATGAGTTTTCGGGGGCCGAAGGCGTGCCGCTGGATCAAGCCATGCACCTGATGGACGAGCTCCAGAAGGTCGATAAACTCCAGGAGCAGCTCGAGAACGTCGGACGCGACGGCTCGCTCAAAGATGTCGATGAGGCCACCCTCGAACAAATCCTCGGTCCCGAGGGACGCCGTGAGTTAGAAAAGCTGCGTGATCTGGAACGCCGTCTGGAAGCGGCGGGGTATCTGAAACGCCAGGGTGACCGTCTCGAACTGACCCCCAAGGGCGTCCGCAAGATCGGGCAGAAGGCCCTCAATGACATCTTTCATCGTTTGAAGATGGGACGGCACGGTGGGCACCGCACGGACCGGCGGGGCGTGGGCATTGAGGCAACGCACGATACCAAGGTGTATGAATACGGCGATCCGTTTAACCTCGACTTAAAACAAAGTGTGATGAACGCCGTGCAACGCAACGGCAAGGGCACGCCCGTCCATATGACGCCGGAAGATTTTGAGGTCTTTCGGACCGAGAACCTCAACCAGTGCACCACGGTGTTGATGCTGGATCAGAGTCGCTCCATGGGCTATAATGGCTGTTTTGAGGCCGCCAAAAAGGTGGCGCTGGCGCTGCACAGTCTCATTAAGATGCAGTATCCGCGTGACCAGCTGCATGTGCTCGGCTTTGCGGAATACGCCCAGGAGTGGAAGCAGGAAGACATCCCGTCGTCCTCCTGGAGTGGCTACAATCCCGGCACCAATATGCATCACGCCTTGATGTTGGCGCGCCGTTTGCTCTGTCAGCAACGCTACGGCACGCGGCAAATCTTGATGATCACTGATGGCGAGCCCACCGCCCACATTGAGCAGGGCATGGCGTACTTTAATTATCCGCCGACCTGGCGCACGATTGAGCAGACCTTGATGGAAGTGAAACGCTGCACCAAAGAAGGCATCATCATTAATACCTTCATGATGGAGCAAGATCCGTACTTGATGCGGTTTGTGCAGGAAATGACCAAGATCAATCGGGGCCGGGCGTTTTATTCGTCACCGGGGCATCTGGGCGAGTACATCGTCACGGATTACCTCAATAACAAGCGGCGCAAACGTATCGCCTGAGCAAAGCCACCGCGCAACCCCCTGCCTTGAGGCATGGGGAGGTTCACATGCCTTGCGCGTACAGGAGGGGTAGACCGGCCGGTCGCCCCTTCCGACGTAGCCGGGTGCATTGGACTAGCGAGTAGGCCTTCGCAGGTTTTCCTGGGAGGGGCTTAGCGTAATTCTTGCAGAAAACGGAGCATCTCCCGTGCACAGTCCTCACCGCGATTCAGAAAAATGTGATGACTGGCATCGTCGTACACCACCAGGCGGGAATTGGGAATGGCGCGGTGCATGGCTTGGGCTTCTTCCACCGGGGCAATCGGTGACTGGCCAGGATGCAGGATGAGCGTCGGCACGTGCATCTTCGGGCACAGTGGTGAGACATCGACATCCGGGAGAAAGCGCAAAATAGCCTGCATGACCTCAGGATCGGTGCCCCCGACGAGGTCGACAAACCATTGCATGAGCTGCTTATCGTCCTTATTGGGGTCAAACCGTAAGGCTGTGTCCTGCAAGTACCATTCTTTCACCCCCATATGGCGCAGTTGCTCAGGCCACGTGCGCGCTTTGGCACGGACATCGCCCGTATAGCGGTAGGGGGTGGAACACAGTGTCAGGCTGGCAATACGATCAGGGTAATCAATCGCGAATTGAATCCCCACATCCCCCCCGAGTGACTCCCCGGCCCAGTGCACCCGCTTGACGGCGAGACGATCTAAGAGCAGTTTCGCCTCCCGTGCGAGCGTGGCGAGGGACCACGGGTAACCTGGGCGAGGTGGTGCGGAGCGACCATGGCCACGATAGTCGGTGCGCAGGACACGGTAGTGACGTGCCAAGATGGGTACCCAGCCGTACCACACATCCACTGTGCGGCCCAGACCATGGTACAACATGACCATTTCCGGCTCTTTCCACGGGTCGGAAAAGTCATCAATTTCATAATAGGTCAAATATCCGTCAATTTCGCCAGTCAACATACCCTGTGTCTCCTGCCGCCATAGTGCCCTAGCCTGTGCAATTGTATCCTCCCACAGATCGCGGGTGCGATGTATACTGCAGAGACCTGTGCGACCCTTCACCCCGGCCTGTATGGGCAACCTGTGGTGTCTGGGACTCTCACAGCCCACACCCCCTGTTGCCTTGTCGAAGAACCACGCACAGGCACACCAGCCGTGCGGTGATGGACACCATTGACTCCGCACCACGCGAGTATAGAGCATGATGCCTCATAGAAACAATGCACAAACATGAGAACGACACTTCTCAACCTTTACCAGCGATGTGACGACATGAGAGAAGCCACTGTGGCGTTCCTGCCACGTGTTTGGGGTGGAACGATGGAGCGTGACAGCGCGCACGATCACAGATTATATACTACAAGTCGGCCAGCCATTGTCAAGCGGAGAGCCGCGTTGACACCCAGCGCGAGAGGAGCGTACGATGAAACTTTTTGATCTGCATGGCAAGGTGGCCATCGTCACTGGTGGCAATGGTGGTTTGGGTCTCGGCATGGCCGCGGGTCTGGCGGACGCTGGCGCCGACATCGTGATTGCTGCGCGCAACGAGGCCAAGACGGCCGCGGCCGCGGCGCAACTGCGTACGCAATACGGCGTGCGCGTCTTAGAGTTGGCCGTAGACGTCTGTGACGACACCGCGGTGCAGGCGATGGTCGCGCGCACGCTCGACACCTTCGGCCACGTGAACATCCTGATTAACAACGCCGGGACGAACATCCGCAAACCCCCTGAAGAGCTACAGGCCGCCGAATGGCATACGATTCTCGACACCAATTTGACCAGCGCCTTCCTCTGTTCCCAGGCCGTCTATGCCGCCATGGTGCAGGCAGGTGGGGGGAAAATTATTAACAATGGCTCGATGTTTTCCCTTTTTGGCGGTAGTTATGTGCTGGCCTACAGTGCGAGCAAGGGCGGTATCGTCCAACTCACCAAAAGCCTGGCGGTGGCGTGGGCCAAAGATCACATTCAAGTGAACGCCATTTTGCCAGGTTGGCTGCATACTGAGCTGACCCAGCAGTCCATTCAACAGATTCCCGGTCTCTACGAGCGCATCTTAGCCCGTACGCCGCAAGGGCGTTGGGGTGAACCCGAGGACCTCGCGGGCACGGCGGTCTTTTTGGCCAGCCGCGCCTCGGATTTTGTCACGGGTGTAGCCCTCGCCGTCGATGGTGGCTATTCGGTGATGGCTCCATAGGAGGCGTGGCCAGGCGCGACAGGCGGACGTACATAACAGAGGAGAGGGTATGGAGTATGCCATTGGCGACATTCACGGGTGTCTCGACAAGCTGCAGCGCTTGCTGGAGGTCATTCGCTATGACCCGGCAGCAGACCGCTTGATTTTTCTCGGCGATTACATTGATCGTGGACCAGATAGTAAAGGCGTGCTCGATCTCCTGGTGCGTCTGCAGCAGGAGAATCCCGCCCACGTCTTCTTGATGGGCAATCATGAAGAGAACTTCCTGGCGTATCTCCAGGCGTGGGAGCAAGACGCGCAGAGCGCGGCGTGGCTCAGTGAACCGTTTTTTGCTGGCGGCGGCACGGCTACCCTCCAGAGCTATGAGCCGCGTCTGCGTCACGAGCACGACCAGCGCGTACGCGAAGCGATCCCCCCCGCACACGTACAGTTTCTCAGCACCCTACCCCTCTATTGGACGGACAAGCACTATCTAGCCGTCCACGCTGGCGTGCGCCCAGGCATTCCGCTGGTGCACCAAAAGCCCAATGATTTGCTGCGGATTCGCGCCCCGTTCCTGGATGTGCCCCACGGCTTAGGGTACTACGTGGTGTTTGGTCACACCCCCTTTCGGATCGTCAGACGAGATGTTGATAAAATTGGTATCGATACCGGCGCGTGTTATGCCCAGCTCGGGTATGGGACACTGACAGCCTTTTGCCTACAGACCAAGCAAACCTTCCATGCCCAATAACCTTAGGGGATTTCCTGACACTATTAATATATCATCAGATTATTACCTACATACATATCATCATTCCTCGTATTGATGTTATGTCACTACTGGAAATGCCTTGACATCTATTCTTTCTTCTGCAATAAATAGCACCAGTTGATGCCATGTCCATCAGTCGATGTACTGGTCAATGTGGCTATGACGAGGGAGAAACTCTCCAGATGCAAGGAGCAACTGGCATGTCAAAGTCGTTAATCGAGATGTGTGCCGATATTGTTAGTGCACAAGCCAGCCATGCGACGATGTCATCTGACGATATTATTGCCAGCCTCCGGCAGGTGTTTCGTACCCTGCAGGAAGTCCAACAGCTCGGGGAGAGCACAGAAGCTGAGAGCGGCCTGACGCGTGACCCCCAATCCTCCATTCAGCGCAACCAGGTACTCTGTTTAGAATGCGGGAAAGCGTTTAAACTCCTGTCGAATCGCCATCTGGCCTTGCACGGCCTAACGCCACGTGCTTACAAACACAAGTATGGCATCCGCATGACCCAGGCTCTGAGCGCCCGGACGTTGTCGACCCGGCGCCGTAAATTGGCCAAGGAACTTGGCATGGGCAAGCAATTAGCCGAGTGGCGTGAAGAGCAGAAACTCCTGGCAAACTGACCCCGTCAGCGCCCCCCTGCAGCGCACAGACTGACGCATCTGCACATCACCGCGGGGGCCTTTACTGGCGACCACACTAACTGCGGAATGGTCCATCACGCCATTCTAAGGCGGCCTTGAGGCCTTGCTCCTGCGCAATGCGGTGAAATTCGAGTGCCTCGGGGGCCAGATGGGCGATGGCGTCATGCTCCAAGGCGAGCTGCTGCAACAGCGAGCGCCCCATCAGTTCAAGCCCTTTATTCACCAGGGCTTTATTGGCGATGAGCACGTCTTTCCCGATATGGCTAATGCGTGTCGCGAGCTTGAGGGCAGTCTCTTCCAAGACGGCGGCTGGGACAGCTTCAATGGCCCAGCCAATGTTCCGCGCAGTTTTTCCATCAATCAGATCCCCCGTGAGTAAAAGGCGCTTGGCCCATTGCGGTCCCACGGAGTACAGCCACATATGGGTGGGCGGGGTGCCCATGGCCCGCACTGGGGGAAAGCCAATGCGGGCGTCTTCCGCCACGAGAATCATATCGCAGTGCAGCGCCAGATCCGTCCCGCCCGCCACACACGCCCCGTGCACCTGGGCAATGGTCGGAATCCGTAGATTCCACAGTTGGCGCCACCGTTCGACCGTGGCTTCCAGACGGGCAATGTCACTACGGATGGTGCGTGTCGCGGGCGTTGCGCCACTCACTGGGGTCGGGGTGATATCATAGCCGGCGCAAAAGGCACTTCCAGCACCACGGATGATCACCGCATGGATACGCGGATCCTCTTCGGCCTGTCTGGCAGCCTGGAGCAATTCGGTATGCAAGTCGATGTTCAAGGCATTCAATTTCTCAGGACGGTTTAACGTAATGCGTGCCACCCGACCAATGGCTTCATAGAGCAGATATGTATAACTCTCCATACAAACCCCTTCTCTCATAGCGTCGGGGAGAGCGTTACGACTGGCTCCCGCCGATCACGAGGGTCAATTCCCCCCGCACCGTCCGCGTCTGGAACAGCGCCAGGAGGGTTGCTGTGGTGCCGCGTGCGACTTCCTCAAAGCGTTTGGTCAGTTCACGCGCCACCACCAGACGACGTTCCGGCCCCAGGTGTTCGACGAGTTCTTGCAACAGACGCAGCAGGCGATGGGGCGATTCGTAGAGCACCACGGTGCGCGTTTCCTCGACCAGTGCTGCCAGACGCTGCCGGCGCCGTCCACTTTTCACCGGCAAAAACCCTTCAAAGACAAAACGCTCCATGGGCAGCCCGGACACCGTGAGCGCGGCCATGGCGGCGGTGGGACCGGGAATGGGCACGATGGGAATGGCGTGCGGGATCACGGCTTGCAACAAATAGTAGGCGGGGTCCGCAATACCAGGCGTCCCGGCATCGGTGACCAAGGCGATACTTTTCCCCGCTTGCAGCATGCTGAGTAGGCGCGGTGCTTGCCCCATCTCATTATGGTCGTGATAGCTCACGAGAGGCCGCGACAGGCCGTGATGCGTCAAGAGTTGACGTGTATGGCGGGTGTCCTCCGCAGCGATCACATCCACGCTGCCCAGAATACGCAAGGCGCGCAGGGTAATATCTTCCAGATTGCCGATCGGGGTGGCGACGATGTAGAGCACGCCGACGTCTGCCGTGGTGCTGGCCGGGATGGGATGGTGATCCTCAGGATGTGCGGTGGACGACACGTGTACTTTCCTTTGCTATGCACCCTGCCGATGGCAGGTCACGCCCCCGAAAAATGGCCTGCATTTCCGCGCTGTACACCCCCGATGTCTCGTACACACACAGCGGTGGCAGCACGGTGAGGGCCTGGCGTCCCTCGCGCACGGCCTCCACCAGCACCATCGTGGCGGGGGTGGCTGCCGTGGCATGGACCAGCCGTAGACGCCGAGGGCGCAGGTGCGCCTCTTCCAAACGGGCACAGAGCTCGGACAGGCGTGAGGGATGGTAGATCAGCCCACAGACGCCGCGCCGCTCCAGCACGTGGGTGATGGCCTGAAGCAGTTGCGGCAACGTCACCGTCAGTTCGTGGCGGGCCATGGCTTTCTCGGGGTGAGGGTTCAGGCGACCATGGCTGACAGCGCGGTAGGGCGGATTACACACCACCGTGCCAAAACTCGCCGGCGCAAAGAGTGAGGTCGCCTGACGGATATCACCCTGCACGATCTCCAGACGCTGCTGCAGGCCGTTGTCACGGACATTGTGCCCCGCCCACGCGGCCAGACGCGCTTGGAACTCGAGCCCCACGAGGGACATGTGCGGCAAGCGTCGGGCCAGTAACAGCGCGATCACCCCGCAGCCCGTGCCCAGATCTAGTAACGGCGACCGCGCCGTGGTGGGGATAAAATCCGCCAGTAAAAAGGCATCGAGCGCAAAACGGTAGCCCGCGTCGGGTTGTGCAATCGTGAGATGCCAGGCATCGGGTGTCGTCGGTGGCTGCATGCGTGGTCTTTCTCCAGGCCATTGCGATGTGCTGAGTCGGATAGACGCAAGAGGGAGTTGCGCCGACGACACGTGGTATTGTACGCTATCCGCCTCGCCGCTGTCTTGCGTTCCCGTAACCGATACCCCATACTCGCCTAGTGCCTTCACCGAGCTGTGGTGCCAGGTGCTGCCCCCTGGGAGCGCCGGGCTCCAGCCCGGCTCCGGAAGCCACGCTGGCGCGTGGCGCTCCCAGGATACTGCTCAACTGAGCTCGGTTGAGGCCTCGGTTGAGGCCTCGGTTGAGGCACTAGCCTATCCTAGGATCCTCAATGTTCCTTTTAGAGGGAGACACACTTTATGACGGTTTTGCGCGTCATGGCCTCGCGGCATTCAGCCTTTTATAGCCCACTCCTGGGGGCGATTGCCGGGGGATTCTTGCAGGAAGAAGGTTTTGAGCCGACGTATACCCCCCTACCACCGGGCCAGGCCGTGGCCCAACTCCTGGTGGCTGGAGAGATTGATGTTGCCCAGTCCGCGGTGTCGTCCAGTTGGGCCCCCTTGGAGAAGGGCGAGCAGCCCCCGACCGTCCACTTTGCCCAGATCAACGCCCGCGACGGCTTCCTGATTGCCAGTCGGACCCCAGACCCGGCGTTTACCTGGACCAAGCTCCTGTCCCGCGGATTCATGTTTGTGCACGGGGGCCAGCCGCAAGCCATGCTGGCCTACGCCATGCACAAGCAGGGTGTGGATATGGCCGGGGTGACGGGGGTGAACGCCGGGAGCACCGAGAATATGCTCGCCGAGTGGCGTCAGGGGCGGGGCGACTATTTTCACGAGCAAGGGCCGTATCCGCAGCAATTGGTGCACGAGCAGGTGGGTCACATCGTAGCGTCTGTGGGCGAGGTGATCGGTCCGGTGGCCTTTAGCAGCCTGTCGGCCACGCCAGCCTGGCTGCGTACCCCGGAGGCCGTGCGTTTCATGCGCGCCTACCGCAAGGCCCGGGAGTGGGTGCAGACCGCACCTGCGGCGGAAATTGCCCGTGCGGAACAACCGTTGTTCCCGACCACGGACCTCAGCGCGTTGACGCAGACCATCGCTTACTACCAGCAGTTGGGATGCTGGCACCCACCCCTGGCCATCCCACGCGACACGTACGAGGCCGCCCTCGATGTCTTCCTGCATGCCAAGCTCATCACCACACGCCATCCGTATGAGCAAGTGGTCGTGGCACCGCCGGGAGCCTAAAGGACCGTCAGCGTCCTGGGGCGGCGCGCCTGGCCAGCCCCTCAGGGTTGCTCCTGGGCTTGTGCCAACACCTGCCGTGCCTCCTCTTCCGACAGGCGGCTCATCTTGGTGGCCAGCCGCTCCAACTCCTCTGGACTGGCCTCCGCATCCAACCAGGTATCGAGGGTGGATTTGCGGAGCCGCCAGCCACCGTTGACTTGTTCGCCCGCTAACTCGCCGGAGGCGAGGAGTTCGTAGATCGCCTCCACCTTTAGCCCGGTATAATCCGCGGCTTGCCAAGGGACAAAGAATATCTCGCGTGAGCGCATGCGTGCTCCTCTGCTGGGTTAGATGCCCAAGTGTTGCCGGATCGTCCGTTGTATCCGCTCTGATTGTTCCCGATCTCCCCACTCACCCACGCGCACACGAATACTCGTACTATGGTCGCCACTCGGTTTCAGGGCGACCTGTATGCGTGTGCTATCGGCACGGCGTGCCTCAATGTTCCCGCCTAAGCCATCGATCTGTTGGCGGTCAATCTGCAAGTTGAGACTTTCCACCGCTGCCAGCGCTTTGGGCCAGACATTGTGCAACGACATACCGTAGACGACTTCCAACGTCCGTGCAAAGTAGGAATAGGTTCCCACGGTGGCACTCAGCCCTCCGCCCACTGTCGTGGCCACACAGCCACTAAGAATGACGAGCAGTCCCAAGCCGAGGGCGACAGAGCGATCGCGTCGCATGATACCTCCTGGCACGGCTAGACGGGCCAGACTGTCTGATGATAGGCCTGATCCCAGAATAAAAATTCATAGCGGCAGCTGTGGGTAAAATGCTCCGTCATGCGCGCGCGTTCCGCCGCCGTGGCCTGCGCCGCCAGACGGTCAACCAGCATCAGTTGCTGGTGCACATGGGTGCCAAAGGCCGGGTTGCCGTACGCCTGGATCCATGCCGCATACATCGGGTCGGCGGGAATGTGCTGGTTGAGGCGCTGGCCGACCTCCCAGTAGATCCAATAGCACGGCAGCACGGCGGCGACGATTTCGCCCAGCGTGCCACTGTGCGCGATGGTCAGCAGATGGCGTGTATAGGCCCGGGTGGTCGGCGCCATGGAGGTGGCTTCCAGGGCCTCGGCGGTCAAGCCCAATTGTTCGGCAAAGTTGCTATGAAAGGTCTGCTCCACACGCACCACCGTGGCGGCATGTTCGGTAAACATCGCCAGCGTGTCGAGGGTGTCCGCCTTGGCGCCACCGAGACAGAGCGCGCGCGCAAACTCTTTGAGGTAGAGATAATCTTGCCGAATAAAAAACGTAAAGGCCGGGCGCTGCAGCGTCCCCTGGCCCACTTCCTGCACAAACGGATGCGTATAAATCGCCTCCCAGATCGTGTCGGTCTGGTGGCGTAGCTGGGCATGAAACGGTGGCTGGCTCATGATACTCCTCACAATTCCGCCGTGGAGACGCCTCGCATTAGCGGGTGATTGTAGCACACGTGCTTACAGGCTGAGGACCGCCCAGCCGTGCCCCACAGTGCGCCCCGTCCGTCTTGCCGCGTCAGCCATGGGTAGGAGCACCACTCAGGGCCGCGGCGGAAAGATGTGCACGCGCCGCTGGCCTTTATCGACCACATAGATCTCCCCGTGCGCCCGGACCGCCACGCTGGTCGGTTCCTGTAAGACGCCATCGTGCCCCCAGGCGTCGAGCCACATACCATCGGCGGTAAACACCTGGATGCGGTGATTCCCTGAGTCCGCGACATATACACGCCCCTGTGCATCCTGCGCAATCCCACTCGGATACCGTAAGGCGTTGGCCCCCTGCGTCCCCCAGGTCGCGAGCACCTGCCCCGCGGTGCTGAAGCGCTGGATGCGGTGATTCTTAAAGTCGCACACCCAGACGTGGTCGTCGGGATTGATGAAGAGGGTGAGCGGACTGTTGAACTGCCCTGGTTGCGTGCCCAGTTCGCCAAAATGCCGCAGGAGCTGGCCCTGCTGGTCAAACACCTGGATGCGATGGTTCCCCCAGTCCGCCACGTAGATGCGCCCCTGCGAGTCCAGCGCAATGCCACGCGGATTCTGAAACTCCCCCGGCTTCTGCCCCCGCCTCCCGAAGGTGCGCTGCACGGTATGGTGGGGATCAAGCACCTGCACTCGGTCGTTGCCTGTATCCGCAATGAAGAGATGCCCCGCCGCATCCGCCACCACCGCGTCCACCCAGGCGAGTTCGCCAGGTTTCCTGCCGTGCCGCCCAATGGTGGCACGGAGCTGGTGCTGGCGATCAAACACGTAGATCGTATGGGCCAGATCATCGGCGACGTACACCTGCCCATCCGCACCGACGCTGACCCCGAACGGCCCACGAAACGTCACTGCCGCGGTGTCACCCAGGCTCCCTATGTGTGGCACAGGCAGATCTCCCGCTTGAACTCCCCAGGCGCACCAGAGGACGCACCAGCATATGCGCACGGCCCAGACACGTGCCAGCCAGGGGCGGATCGCGTGAGACAACGTGCTGGTGCCGCTCCGCATGCTCTGCTCCAATGCGGTGCCGCGAGGCTCAAGAAACACGGCACTCTTGCCGAAAAGTTTTTTTAAGGAATGTCAGATACGCCTTCTGAGGAGCCCAGTATGCACGTCCTAACAATTCTGACGACCCTCCGCACCGAGATTACCCAGGCGGAGTGCGCCACAACACAGGCCTGGGATCGCTATGTCCAGGCACGCTCCGATCACTCTTTTCTCCAGGCGATGGATGCAACCCAGCAAACCATCACCCTGCATCGGCAGCTGGCCCAGCGCCTCGAACAGCTCGTCGGTCTCCCCGAAGCGACGAGGGAGGACGAGGCCAAGAGTTACAGCACCTCTGGCGCCGTGTGCGGCTTGAGGCCACAGGCTTCGGCGATGAGTTCATAGGAGCGCACGCGCTCGGCAAAACCGTGGCAGATCGTGACGACACTGATATACGGTGTCTGATATTGCTCGGCAATGGCCTCGATCCCGGCTTTCACCTGTGCCGGCGTGCCATCAATATAAGACCGACTAAACTCAGCAATATAGGCCAGCTCCTGCGGATGGTACTTGTACGCCAAGGCCGTCTCCACCGACGGCACCCCCTCACGTCGCCCGAGAGCGGTTTTCAGTTTGGCGAAGTTGCGGCTTGAGGCCAGGCGTTTCGCCTCGGCCTCGGTTTCGGCGCACAGGGCGTGCACGCCTATCGCTACTTTCGGCGCTGCCAAATAGACTGAAGGCCGAAAATTTTGGCGATAATTGTCCACAATGGCCGGCCCATCTTCCACCCGTTGCGCAAAAAAATGGGCGTAACCAAATGGCAGTCCCAACATGGCCGCCAGGTAGGCGGATTCCGTATACGAACCCAGGAGCCATACTTCCGGCATGGTCCCTTCCCCCGGCCCCGCGTGGACTTTGGCAAAGGAATGCGTCGGCTCGAGGGTATTGTTGAGATACCCCAGCAAATCCGTGATCTGCTCGGGAAAAGCGCTGACATCACGTGGACGTCCTGGATAGGCGAGGGCCGCGGCTGTGAGTTGATCACTGCCTGGGGCACGGCCAATGCCGAGGTCGATGCGCTGCGGATAGAGCGTTTCGAGCAAGCGAAAATTCTCGGCGACCTTCAAAGCGCTATAGTGCGACAGCATGACGCCCCCGCTACCCACCCGGATACTTCTCGTACGTGCGGCAATCTGGCCGATCAAAATCTCCGGCGCGGTGCCGGCAAAATTCGGCGCATTATGATGTTCCGCCACCCAGTAGCGCTCATAGCCCATCGTCTCAGTCGCCATGGCCAGCGCAATGGTCTCCCGCAGCGCCTCTGCCGCAGTGCCATCATCGCGTACGGGCGATTGATCGACCACGCCCAAGTGTAATGTCTGTTCCATTCGCCTCTCTCCCCTCTGCCCTTTAGGGCCGTACCCAGGTCTCTGACCATGCCAGGCAGGCGGTACTGCTGTCCTTGTCGCCACGTTTCTGCGGGTAGGGCTGCCCCACCGCCACCCGGTCATTCAGCGTGATCTGGGCGCGCCGGGCTGGGATAAAACAACTGTAGACACCATGCGGACGGCCTGGGACGCTGCCCGCCGCCACGGTCAGCATGAAGGGCGTACCAAAGTCGTACCAGGTGAGGGCAATGCGCTCATCGTCGGACTCGATGGTCTCTGTCCAGAACGACCAGTGGTCACCCGTTTTGGAGAACACTGCTTCGATGACAGGCAGTTCCTCATCCGCAAAGGGCGGATAGAGCAGGCTCTCGATTTCGCCTTGCAGCCAACGCGTCATGGCAATGTTGTCCGAGTAGATCTGCACGAGGTTGTCGGTGACATCGCTTTGGATGAAGAGGACGTGACCTGGTCCACCCGGGGAATACAAAATACGCCAGTGGCTGACGCGGGTCATCTGCGGGCCGTTTTCTTCCAAGTGCAAGCGGATAAAGGAATTTTCGCCAGTCAGACGGATCTGGTTGGGATCGGTGTCGGGCATCGGGCATCTCCTGTGTGATAAGACCAGCACTGTCCAAGGGGACTATCATACCAGGCACAGGCGCTGGCGGCTACTCCTGGAGCCAGAGTCTGCGGGCGTGGCGGTTGACCGCCTCGGGACAATGCGTTACCGTAGCGGCGTCGCATCCGTTTCTCTTACTTCCGAGGTGCTTATGGCTCGTATTCCTACTGCAACGCGTGAGAGCGTCCCGGCAGCCCAGCAGGCGCTCTTTGATGACATCGTCCGGGGCATGGGCGCCATCCCGCAGCAGGGCCCAGGCTCGGTGATGATCCATGTGCCCCAGGCCCACCACTGGGCCACGGGACTCAATAACTATCTGCGCCAAAACTCCTCGCTGTCCCTCAAAGTGCTGGAGTTGGCCATGCTGGTCACGGCGCGGTCGTTGGATTGCCAGCATATCTGGAACGCGCACGCGGCCTCAGCCCGTCAAGCCGGTGTGCCCAACGCCGTGGTGGATGCGCTGCGCGATGGCGCCACGCTGCCAGCCCTGGCACCCGATGAGGAAGCGGTCGTGCAGTACGGCCTGGAATTCTTCCGTACCCACCGGGTCAGCCGGGGGGCGTTTCAAGCGGCGCTCGAACAGTTCGGGCGTCAAGGCGTCGTCGAGTTGGCGCTGGTCTTCGGCAATTACAGTATGCTGGCGGTGCTGATTAACTCCTTTGACACGGATCTGCCCCCCAACCGCACCGAGCGCCTGCTGCCGATTGCGTAAGCGCCTATCCCGCAAGGGGCGACCAGCCGGTTGCCCCGACGACTTTCCACGCTCCCCACGGGCACAGGAGGCTGGGCGGTGTTTTTTGTTGCCTCGAAGCTGTTGGCTTGGCTGATCTATCCATTAGGGCCCATATTTGCCGCCTTACTCATCGTCCTCTGCGGCTATCGCCGGCGTGGCATGCGTTGGCTCCTCGCCTCGGTCATCCTGCTCTTGTATGGCATGAGTGCGCCCGTGGTGGTGCTCTCACTGGTGCGCTGGCTGGAAGGCCCTCCCATAGCCCAGGAGACCCTGCGTCCACATTACGATGTGGCCATCGTGCTCACAGGGATGGTCGATTTGCGCCGTAGTCGGCCTGGGCATGTGGCGTTTAATGAGCACGTCGAGCGCATCCTCGAAGGCATGCGTCTCGTCAAGCAGGGGGTGGCGGATAAATTGCTTATCGTCGGCGGCAACGGTCACCTGGTGCAGCGTGACGGGAGTGAGGCCAGAATCCTGCGCCCTTTTGTGGTGGAATTTGGCTTACGTGAGGAGCAGGTACTGACGGAAGAAGTGTCACGCAATACCTACGAAAATGCCGTCAAAGCCACAGAGATCATCCGGGCTGGGGACTATAAGCAACTGGTGCTTATTACGAGCGCCTTGCACATGGCCCGGTCGGCAGCCGTGTTTGCGAAGCAGGGCCTGACGCCTGATCGCTATCCCGTCGATTTTCAGAGTCTACAAGGCCGCATGAGTGTCTTGATGTGGCTGCCCTCCACGCATGCCTTGGATCTCATGGCCGCTCTAGTCCATGAGCTGATCGGCTACGTCACCTACCGTGTCCAGGGCTACATCTGACCGACTCCAGTCCGGCAATCATCCACGGTCGCACCAGACACGACACTGGCCGTGCGTGTTGGGCACCCGGGCGGAGACAACACACGGCTCGCCTGCCACCCCAGCGGCACTCTCTGCCCCCTGTGGCAGGGCCGGGGCATCGTTGAGAGGCAACGGCCCACACGCCGTCTGTTCCGTCACCCCAGCGGGCCGCCTGTGATGCTGGGCCACGACGCGCTGTGACAGCTCCAGCGTATCCGAGAGCACGATGCACTCCTGGGGCGTGTCGTGGCACCTGTGTCCGACCTGGGTGGCGCACCGGATGGCGGCACACCGCTGCTCCAGACTGAAGCTGGGCAGCTCCACACCGCTCTTGGAACACGGCATGGGATGGGCGCACCTGGAGAACCAGCCAAGACCCGCGTGAAAAGCGGCTGGGCATGGCCTATACTCGCCATGTGCATGCGTGGCATGTTGCCCCACAACCCTCTGATGCTGGAAGATCACTATGCGTACCACTCGCCCCCCGCTACACGATCCGTTGCACGCCTTTTGTCAAGACACGGAGGCCTATCTCCCTGGGGCGGCCACTGGGCCGTTGGCGGGGGTGACCTTTGCCGCCAAGGACATTTTTGATGTGGCGGGCTACGTGACCGGTGGCGGTAATCCCGACTGGCACGCCACCCATGCGCCCGCCACACGTACGGCCTGGGCCGTACAGGCGCTGGTTGACGCTGGCGCAACCATGGTCGGCAAAACGCTTACCGATGAAATCACCCGGGGTATTCTCGGCGAAAATGCGCATTACGGCACGCCGATCAACCCCCGGGCTCCCGAGCGTGTGCCAGGCGGGTCATCGAGTGGCTCGGCCTCAGCCGTGGCCGGGGGGCTGGTGGATGGGGCGCTGGGCTCGGATACTGGTGGCTCGGTGCGGGTGCCAGGGAGTTTTTGTGGCCTGTACGGGATACGTCCAACCCACGGGAGGATACCGCTGGATGGACTCCTCATGCAGGCGCCGAGCTATGACACCATTGGTTGGTTCGCACGTGATGCCACGTTATTGGCTCGTCTGGGGGAGGTGCTGTTGCAGAGTCACGTCCCTGCCATGCGTCCCTCTCGCCTGGTGCTGGCCGAGGATGCCTTTACCTTGGCCGACCCGGCGGTGGCGCAGGCATTACGCCCATGGGTCGAGCGCCTGGCCCGCCTCATAGGGCAGGCCACGACGATCCAGCTCGCCCCGGAAGGGCTGGCGGCGTGGGCCAATCAGCAAAACATCCTACAAGGGCGCGAAGCCTGGGCCACCGCAGAGGACTGGATTGATCAGGTGAATCCGCGTTTCAGTTTTGAGGTGAGCGAGCGTTACGTGCTGGCCCGCCAGGCCACGGAGGCCGACATCACCACCGCCTACGCCCTACGGGCGATGATTCGACAGCGCCTAGACACGGTGCTCAGCGCGGACGCGGTGCTCTGTCTGCCCACCACGCCGACGCCGGCACCGTTGCGCGGCGAGCGTATGTCGGTCCGCCGTGACGTGCGTGCCCGCATCACGATGCTGACCTGCATTGCCGGAAGCACCGGACGGCCACAGATCACACTACCAGTGGCGGACGTGGCCGGGCTCCCCGTCGGCCTGTCCCTGGCAGGTGCTCCTGGAGCTGATGAACTCTTGCTGGCGTGTGCGCGCGACCTGGTACCCCTGTTGACCGCTGGTGACTGACCGCACGCGTAGGGAAGACAACACGAGCATACGTGTTGATCCGCCCCGCGTTGCACCAGCCGCCCATCCTGGCACCGGGCTACGGAGCTACCCGCAGCAGGCGAAAGCCCAGATCGCCGTCGTGGTAGCCCGGGTCGGCGGTCACCCGGGAGCCGACCTGGCAATACTCGGCGCTCGTGCCCCAGCTCCCACCCAGGAATACCTGGTGGGAACCCACGTCAGGACCGGCCGGATCCGCTGCCGCGGCCGTCGTCCCCTGCGACACCCACTCCCAGACGTTGCCATGCATATCATGCAGGCCCCAGGCATTGGGCAACTTCTGCCCCACGGGGTGCGCCCGCTGGCTGGCGTTGGCGCCATACCACGCATACTGCTCAAGCGCTGCAGCATCATCGCCAAAGCTGTACGACGTCAGGATGCCAGCCTCTGCCGCGTAGTCCCATTCTGCTTCCGTTGGCAGCCGATACGATGTGCCGCCTTCCCGCGCATTCAGCCGCCGCAGGAATTCCTGCACGTCATCCCAGGACACGCGTTCCACTGGTCGCTGCGGGTGGCCCGTAAAGCGGCTGGGATTGGTGCCCATCACGGCCTGCCACTGCGCCTGCGTCACCTCATACTTCCCTAGATAGAACGGACGGCTCAAGCGCACCGTCTGCCCTGGCTTCCCGTCGTGTGTCCCCATCTGCACGTCCCCCTCCGGTAGCAGGACGAACTCCATGTCTAGGCTGTTACGCCACATGGGGAACGCGACTGGCGGTGCCACGGGTGGTGCGACGAGAGCCGCCACCTTCTGGTGCGTGCCTGGCGTCTCCAAGGGTGGAGTAGGCCCTGTAGGCTCTAGGCCCGGCGGGCCTCCGTCCTCACTGGACGGCAGCGCTGGCAGCGGTGGCCGTTTTGGGACAATCTCCGGCGTCCTCGCGCCCTCCGCCTGTTCGCCAAGCGGGCGCTGGATCTGCGCGCTCAGCTGCTGGACCTGGGCGTTTAGGCGCTGCACTTGCTCGGCTAAACGCCGCTGTTCCGTGCTATCCGAGACGGGCAATGCCGATGCCGCGGCATCCACAAAACGAAAGTCCCCGGTCAGGGAGACCGATTCCCATGGGCGCTGTTTGCCAGCCGTCTCCTGCACCACGGCAGCGCGCACGCGCTTGAACACCTCCTCCACTGGCAGACCCGGGGTTTGTAGATGCTCGACCAGATGCTTGGTATACGGCGAGTTGCCATCACGGCCATCCGCCGCCAAGTCTCCCGGTGCCGTGGAATAGGCAATAAGCATCTCCTTGTCCCCCCGGATGCTCGCCTGCATGCTCGCCAGCCCTTGCTGCCCCGCGGAGCGCCACTGTCGGGTATAGGGATTATTCCGGCACGCGTCCAGGATGACCAGATTGAGGGTATTGCCGGCTTCGGCCATCTTATCGACCACCAGGCCAGCGGGGACGGTGTCGTACGGGACATCCGCTTCGGATTCTAGTCTGGCATCCACCGGGATCAGGTAATTTTCCCCCTTCACCTGCATGCCATGGCCAGCAAAGTAAAACAGGCCCACATCTTCTGGTCGTAGGTCGCGGCGCAAGGCATCAATGGCCTCTTGCATCTGGCGCCGGGTGGCGTTGAAGAGGGGCGTTACCGTAAATCCCACGCGTTGCAGCGTCGTGGCCAGATCCGTCGCATCGTTGACAGCATTGCTCAGCGGACCTTTATTGTACTGTTCATTGCCAACGACCAGCGCTAGGCGCCGCTGCGCCCCAGAGGCTCCCGGCCCTAGGGACGCCACTGCCACTCCTGGGACGACTGGCGGCAGCCCTGCCGAGACTGCTGGCCGCGGTGGCACCACCGGGGCGACTGGCGGTGCTACCACCGGGGTGACTGGCGGTGCTACAGCGGGCTGGCTGCGGCTTTCGGCCACCACAGGGATTTCCGGCGTGGTGGCCGTACATCCAGCCAGACCCAGCACCATCCCACTGAGCCAAAGACTCATCAAGAGACGATAATGTAACATGTAGTCATCCCTCCTCTATGCTGTGGTTGCTGCTTCCAGGGGAGCGCACTGGAACCGCACGTGCGCTGTGGAGCCCTAGCGCACCCGCAATTGCGCGATCACCTGGGCATCCGGCTCCACGCCGAGCCCCGGCCCCTGTGGTACGGCGATACGTCCATCGCGCGGATGAATCGCATCGTGCAACGGATTGAGCGCAAAATCGCAATCGTAGCGCTCCACCAGCGACTCCGTGGGCATGGCCGCGATACAGTGGATCGACGCCAGCAGCCCTGGACCAAAATACGCCGAATGCGGTACCACGGAGACGCCAGCGGCCTGGGCCAGAGCCATCACCTTGCCCATCTCCGTCACGCCGCCAACCTTGGTGACACTAGGCTGGGCATACGACACCGCACCGACGTCGAACATGCGCTTAAAATCCGCCGTGGTGGCGTTCTCGCCTGCCGCAATCGCCAGACCGCCAGCGGCACGCACACGCGCCAGTCCCGTATGATCCTCCGGCGGCCACACCGGCTCTTCCAACCACATCGGGTTGAACTCCTGGAACTTGTGCGCCATGGCAATGGCTTCGTCCACCGTCCACGGGCAGTTGGTATCAATGGTGATGGGGATGGCCGGCCCGGCGACCTCACGGGCGGCTTTAACCGATGCGACGTCAATTTGATGCAGCTTCAGGTAGCGATAGCCACGCTCGAGGGCACGTTCCGTATAGCGTGTGACCGCCTCGGGCGTGGTATAGCGCAACAGGCTGGCATAGGCCGGCAGGTCCGCGCGGGGCGAGCCACCGAGTAGGCGATAGAGCGGCAGATTGGCCACCTTGCCCGCAATGTCCCACAGCGCAATGTCGATGGCGGAGAGCGCATACATGGCTGGCCCGGTGCGCCCGACGCCGTGCAGGTTGCGCTGTAAGTCATGCATGAGGGCGTTGATGGCCGTGGCGTCGCGGCCCACGCACATCGGCCCGATAAGGGTGTCAATGGCCGCCCGGGTCGCGGGCCAGATGCGATGCCCAAAACCCTCACCCCAGCCGCTCACCCCGGCCTCGGTGTCAATACGTACCAGCAGCATGTCAATACTGGTACGTGCCTGGCCCCCCTGCATGGGTACCGGGCCGTCGAGTTGCATGGGCATGTGGAGGACAATGGTTTCTACGTGTGTGATCTTCATGCGAATCGTTCTCCTCATGGCAAAAAATGCGGTGCGCGTCTGCCAAAGATACGCTAGAGTCCACGCGACGCCACACGACGCTGAGTGCGGCTGACGTCCGATGACCACCATATGCTCGTAAGGACCTTGCCATGCCACGCGCTCTGGTTGTTGGTTCGCAGGAACACAAAGAACTCTTCTGTCATTTCTTCACTGAGACCCACCTGACCTTTGATCCCGCGGCAATTGTCTGGCCAGAGATTGATGAAGACAGCCACAAGTGTCTGCAGAGTTTGCCGGTGTGGAATGAAGCCGTGGCCACGGAACGCATGACCACCTGTACTATCCAGACCTGGGCCCCCTTCGAGACCGATCCGCTGATCCGCCATGCGGTGGTTTTACAAGGTTATGAAGAAGCTCGGCACGCGGCCATCATCCAGGGGTTGACGCAGCATTATGGTATTCCGGTAACCATTCCCCCACCCCCGCAACCCCCAGCCGATGCGGAATGGGCCTTCTTGCGCATGGGCTATAGTGAGTGTTTTGACGCTTTTTTTACCTTTGCCTTGTTTGCCATTGCCCGTGATTCCGGGTTTTTTCCGGCACCCCTGGTGGAAAAATTCGAGCCCGTGATGCAAGAGGAAGCCCGCCACATCCTCTTTTTTGTCAATTGGGAAGCGTATCGCCAGGCCAACAGTGCGCTGTGGCAACGTCCCCGCCATGTCTGGCGCGGCGTGCTGGGACGCGTCGCCCAAGTCTGGCAACGCCTCCAGAGTGCGTTGGCCGCCCGGGGCGATCAGCATTTCACCATGCACGGGCATCAGGCCATCAACATGGCGATTACCCCACGCGGTTTTCTCGAACGCTGTCTGGCGGAGAATGCCCAGCGTATGCAGCGCTACGACCCGCGCTTGCTACGGCCTCGCCTGATGCCGAGCTTGGCACAGGCGTTGTGCAAGGTGCTGCGTTAGGCACGACACCCCCGCTGGCTCTTCCGCAGGTCCACCGGTTCGCCTGCTAACCCGTCCGCCTGGTCGGGGCGACCAGCGGATGGCCCCGACCGGACGCGGTGCTTAGCTTGGGGGTGTCGGGACACCAGCAGCCTGCAAGGCCGCGGCTTTTTTCGCCTCTTTGGCGGCAATGGCGTTGGCGCGTGCCAGGAGGCGGTGGGCTTTCTCGGCGAGGGGGATGTCGATCATGCGGCCCTCCAGCGCCACCGAGGCGGTGCCACGGGCGACACCGTCGTCAAAGGCTTCGATCAGCCGCTTGGACCACGCGACCAGCTCCGGGGCAGGGGCATAGGCCGCGTTGCAGATCGGCACCTGTGCCGGATGAATCAGACTGGCACCGCGAAACCCCACACGGTAGGCTTCCTGGGCGCTGCGCGTCAACCCTTCCAGGTCGGCGTAGTCGGCCAGCGTCCCCATGAGCCCCATGGGCAGGACGCCAGCAGCGGTGGCGACCAGAATCATGCGCAATTTGGCGTAGAGAAATTCGCGCCCCTCGACGGTCGCCTCAATCCCCAGGTCCAGCGCTAGATCTTCCGGACCAGCGCCAATGCAGGCAATGCGTGGGCTGGCCACGGCGATCTCTTCGGCCCGCAAGATGCCCTTGGCGGTTTCCATGGCCACGGTGTATTGCACACTGCCGGCTGGCAGACCACGGCGTTGCTCCCAGTAGCCCACCAGCTCATCGAGCATGTGCATTTCCGCCGCACTTTCCGCTTTGGGGACCGACAGCCCGGTGAGCCCCGGATGGATCGCTGCGTCGAGGTCTTCGAGCATCAGCTCGGTGGCTTTGTTAATGCGCACGAACACATCAGCACCGCCCAGTGCGGCCATGGGAATAGCGTCTTTGACCATGGTGCGCGCCCGGGCTTTTTCCCGCGGCGACACGGAATCTTCCAGATCCAGGACAATAGCATCGGCACCTCGTGCGAAAGCCCGCTCAACAAAACGCGGCTGATTCACTGGCATAATGAGGGAGGAACGACGCACGATCTCGGCAATGTTCATAGGGACGCTTTCTCGTGTTGTGCCTGCAGCAACTCTCGGTTATCCCTGGAAGCGCGGGTCACGCTTCCAGGATGATCTCGCCCATGTGGGACCGTCGAGACCTTAGCGCTTGTCAAACACCTCAATGGCCACGCGCCCGGCATTCACCGCCGTCGGCCAGCCGGCATAAAACGCCAAATGCGTAATGAGGCCGCGAATTTCGTCTTGCGTGACGCCATTATCCAGGGCGCGCTGGATGTGCCCGCGTAATTCATCCGTACGATACAAGGCCGTCAACACCGCCACAGTGATCAAGCTGCGATCGCGCTTGGTCAGTTCGGGCTGCTCCCACACATTGCCAAACAGCACTTCATCCCGGAGTTTTCCGAGTTGGGGAATCTGTTCGTAGACGGAGGATCGTGCTTCAGCCATCGCGTTCTCCCTTGGAAGTTGAGGGGGGTATCTGCGGGCCTCGCCCTGTGGGAGGAGAGGTCTTGGGGGCGGTATACTACACGGCCTGCCCGTGATCGTCCATGCCTAAGAGCGCCCGCAGCGTCTGACAATCCCGTGGCGCATAGCCGGAGAAGTGGTTATGGACGTAGCCATAGACCTCCTGGGCCTGTGCCGCCAGGGCAGCGAGCACGGCTACCCAGGGGCGCAGTGCCGCGGCGGGATCCAGTTGACGGCGGGTGGCATGCCCAGGACGCCCGTGCCAGCGGACGTAGGCAAAGCGGGCCGTGACACGCGGCAGACGCGGCAGGAAGGGGGCATCGACAACGACCCAGGCGATCTGATGCTGTTCGAGTAATTGGAAGGTGGTGTCGTTCACCCAACTCCCATGGCGAAATTCTACCGCGAACGGCACATCGGATGGTAAGAGGGTACAAAAAGTCGCCAGCGTCTCCTGGGCCTGCGGCGTCCGGCGAAAATTCTCCGGCAATTGCACCAAGATAGGGCCAAGTTTGTCCCCCAACTCACGTATGGTATCGAGAAAGGCCGTGAGGAGGCTCTGCACATCACGGAGGCGCTGCCCATGCGTGATCTGCCGTGGCAGGCACGGGCTGAAGCGGAAGCCATCTGGGGTGCGCCGCTGCCACGCCTGCACGGCCTGCCGCGTCGGCATCTCGAAAAAGGTGTGCTCAATCTCCACCGTGTTGAACTGCTGGGCATACGTGTGCAGATACGCTGCCGGTGCCATGTCGTGGGGATAGAACGCACCTACCCAATCGTGGTGCGCCCAGCCGCTTGTACCCAGATAGAACATAGTCAGCGACGCTCCTGCCGCGGCCAGTGGACTGGCAACGCGTGCTGTACCCCGGCAGCATCACGATACATCAGTGTCCCGGTCTCGCGGCCATAGCGTACCAGAGCTTGGAGCAGTCCGATATCCCGCCGACAGTGCTGCGTGAGACGGTCCCGAGCACCCTCTTGATCCCCCTGTAAGCTCTGGAGATGCTCCTCGGGTCGCTCCAGGCCGAGGGTTTCCTGGACGAGATGACGGAAGCTGAGCCGAAATCCCAAGGTCTGTTGGACGTCATCCAAGATTGCCAGGGTGGGGGGCGTGGCCAGCGGGGTAGCGGCGTACGGCTGCAACACCTGATAATCAAAGTTCCGCGTGTTAAATCCAATGACGAGGTCAGCGGCGCGGAGGCTGGTCAATAAGTCCTGGATGGTCTCCGTGGTGTAGACGTGCGTACGATCCTCGCGGGTATCGTACGTCACGGCGACCCCGAGTCCAAGGAGGTGTGCGTGTTGCCAGCCACCAACCTCCTCAACGCTTTTCTGGGGTCTGAGGGCCAGATACACCTGGCGCGGGGCAAGCGTGGCCGCAGACGCCTCCACCTCGGTCAAGCTGGCGAAGGTGGGAGCGGCCTCCCCAAGGAGGCGTTGCAACAGCGTCATCCCCGCCTGACGCGGCCTGCTTCCATCCTGCGCACACGTATCACAGGGTGCGAGCCCCGTGCAACGATGGCAACCGTAAACGCAGTCACACAGGAGGAGCAGCTGCAGCGCCACACGCAGCACCTGGGTATGGGTGTGATACAGCCAGGCGCTGGCACCATTGCCCCCTGTATGGGCATCATACCACACGGCCTCCACCCCATCGGCGCTGTGATACACCCCGCCACGCAGGAGGGGCCCATCGCTGAGCAGCAGCAATGGCACGGCGGCCAGCACCGCATGGACCAGCGTATGCCACGCGGGAGACGTGTGGGGCAGCCCGGTGTCAGCAGTGGCGTCAGGGCGCAGCCACACACACTGCGTCGCCCACTGGCGTTGCCGCTCGGGCAGGATGTGTACGCTGCGGCAGACCCCGGTCTGCGGATCACGGCGCTCATAGGCCCCGCAGCGCTCTGTCAGCACCCCGGGACCATACAGGAGGCTCCAGGCGCCAGGCGCCACCGAGGCGGCAAGGCGCCGTTCCGTCACCGCCGTGGCGACGCGGCTCTGCGTCACATATGCGGCGTGTACCGGCTGCACCAGGATGCGCCGCCGGGCTGCGAGCACCCGTTCGACCTGCCAGGTGCCACGGGCATCACGCAGGATCGCCCCCACAAAGCCGTCACGAAACGCCTGAGCTGGCGTCCACTGCATCAGCCGACGCCCATGCAGCGCATGCACCACGGCCACGCTGGGCTCATACATGCGTAGCGCGCCATAGCGGTGCGGTCGGGTGGCTGTTGCCACCCAGGTGCCGGACGCGGCATGGCGGGTAATCGCCCGCGCCTTGGCCAAGTCCTGGATGCGCTCACCGACCCCATGGATACCCCCATAGCGCTCACCCGCGGCCAGGGCCAACTCGGCTGCGGCACAGTGCAAATGCCAGCGTGTCAGCGCTGGATTGCTCGGATAGCACCCGAGCGCTTGCACCCAGGGCGCTTCATAGACCGCTGGATAGCGCTGAATATAGTGCTCTAACGGTGCCTGCCCTTGCAGCACCAGGCAGCTCAGACTCGGTAGTGTACCGCTGCCGAGCCAGTCGAGATAGGCGTGTAAGCGGCTCAGAGACTGGGGCACCCCAAGGCAGATGAGACTCTGGTAGGGCTGGATGGGCAGGGCGGCCAGCGGTGTCTGATAGGACACGACCTGGCCCAGGCCCTGGGCCTGCAAGCGCGGCACCTCAGCGCTGGGGGCGACGACCAACGCTGTCAGCCCAGCCGCGTGATGCTGGGCCAGCAACGCCTGGCCGAGGTCCGCTGGCGCGCCTTGCGTGGTGCACAGCAGCCGGGTCTGGGGCTGCGGACGGCGAGCCGCCCCGCGTATCACCGTACACGTTTGGGCCGTGAGCGTGTGTGCCACTTCCGCCATGTTCGCGAGCGGGGCTGAGGTCAGCAGATACTGCGGCTGCGACCCGTAGTGCCCGGCCACACGGGCCAGACGCCGCAGCAGATGGGCCAGGTGCGCACCCAAGGCACCGCTCCACAGGTGCACATCCGCGATGACGACCACGCGCAGCGCCTGCCAGAAGGCCCGCCAGCCACTGTGATACGCTAACAGGCCCGCATGGAGCATCTCAGGGGTTGTCAGGATCAATCGCGGCGACACCTGCCGCATGGCGCGGCGCTCAGTGCCTGGCGTGCCGCCATCATAGATGGCCGCACGCAAACGATGCTCCGGGGCCAGCCCCGCATTCCAGGCGGCCAGCCGGCTACAGTAGTGCAGCGCCTGGGTTTTATAGGGCACTAGCCATAAGGCATGCGCCTGCGGTGCAGTGCCCAACGCTTGATACAGCGCGCTCAGGCCTACGACCCCCTTCCCGGCCCCTGTCGGTGCCATCAGACAGACGTGTTGGCCCCGGTGCATGGCGTCGAGCGCCTGCCACTGCGCGGCGCTGAGGCGGTGGATACCCTGGGTGACGCCACAGGCCACCAGCCAAGCCGGGACAGTCGTCGGCCACTCCTGGGTTGGCAGCGCCCCGGGCACCACTGTGGCGTGCCGGTGGATGGACGGCCCCACCCCGGGATCGGTGGTGAGCCGCGTGAGGAACGCATCGAAAGGACAGCTGAGTAGTGCAACGCTTGACACAGTGACAACTTTCACGAGAGAATAGAAGCACACATCACAGGATCTATTGTAGAGCGATCCTGCGTTCATTCATGCTATCTTAGCATGTATACAGTATCATGCGATAAGTTCAGACTGTGTTTTCTCTACGATCTTCTGGAAGGTAGGTGCGACAGGCGGCTCCTAGCCTACGACGTTGCCGTCCCTCTCCACATCACAGCCCAAGTGTGAGGAAGAACACAGCAATGCTGTCCATACTCAGCTATACTGCCTTTCATACTATCTGTAGAGATGGCACGGTCATAACATATGTCAAGATTGCGACGTGTTATGCGTCAAAATTGTGACACCTTGTGTGATAGAGCACATATCTGTAAGCGAATAGCCAGATGAAATAATCTATTTCTTGGCGTTGTTACATTGACGATGATGGGTCGAGAAGGCGCTTCCTCATTATTATTGTGGCATGAAATTTGCTTTCCTTGAGAGACGGACACAGAGTGTCCCAACAGTGCGGGGAGCATTCCACAGACAGGAGGGGCAGACATCATGATTGGGTGCATGCAGGAAGGAGAGAGGTGGACTATGCTTGCAGAGGGCCATCGTTCCGTAGCATTCGGGCCAGAAGAGGATCGGTGGGCGACGTCAGCGGAGGATGTGGCGTTTGGACTCGATACCGATGCTGAAGAGTCCCCTCACGAGCAGGAAGAGAATTTTGACAACTTAGTCGCCCGCTATTTTGGCGATGTGCGACAATTCGCCTTGCTCAATCGTCCCCAAGAGCAAGCGCTCTGGTGTCGCATTGAACACGCCCAAAAGCGTGTGCGACGGTCACTCTACATGTCTCCCGTCGCTCTGTCAACTCTCCGTCGTTTATGGCACCAGGTGGAACAGGGAGCAACACCTCTCGCGCAGATGTTACGCCTCACCGACGCGTTGGCGCCCCAAGCCGCAGCGCTACAACAGCAGGGCACACAGGCGCTACACGACCTGCACGATATCGCGCACGACTTACAGGCCACGGCGGTCCAGACGCTCGCGACACGCCGTACACGGCGCCGGGCCACAGTCGAACTCTGGCAGCAATGGTGTAAAACCTGGGAAGCGCTCGGCCTACACCCACACGTCTATGAGACGCTGCGTGAGACGTTGGCCACGGCACACGCCGCCCAGCCTGACGATCAACGTCTCCGCGCGGCGCATCGGTCCTGGCAGCGTGCCAATGAGCGCTTGTCCCACGTCAAGGCGGCGATGATTCGTGCCAACTTGCGTCTGGTGATTCATGTCGCCAACCGCTATCGTGGACGCGGTGTGCCATTTTTGGATCTGATTCAAGAAGGCAATATCGGCTTGATGCGCGCCCTCGAAAAGTTCGAGCCCAGCCGTGGCCTCAAATTCGTGACGTATGCACACTGGTGGGTCCGCCAGGCCATTAGTCGTGCCATTACCGAGCAATACCGTACGGTTCGTCTGCCGAATCACATTGGGGAGCGCAAAAATAAGCTGCGCGGAGCGATGGAACGCCTGTGGGGGCAAAATGGCCGACCGCCCACCAGCGACGAACTGAGTGTGGCCCTAGGGTGGACACGCCAGGAAGTCGAAGAGCTGCAAACAGCGGTGCAGCCGGTGATGCGCTTACAACAACCCTTAGCGGAAGACGGTGGCACGCTCGCGGACATTTTGGAGGATGTGCAGGCGCCACGGCCTGAAGAACTGTTGGCCGAGGACCAGTTACATCGCTGTCTGGCACACTGTCTGGCCAGTCTCACCGAGCGGGAAGCCTATATCTTGCGCTTACGCTATGGCCTGGAGTCGGAACAGCCCCATACGTTGCAAGAAATTGCCGATTTGCTTAGATTAAGTCGTGAGCGTGTCCGCCAGCTCGAACGTCAAGCTTTCGAAAAGCTCCGCCAACCCCATCGGAGCGCCATGCTGGCTGATTTCGCTATGCTGTAAACGTCCTCGTGTCGACGCCGGCCTGGCGTACGCGACATGCACACCCTGCCTCAGGGGCGCGGTGCCCTGAGGCGGGAGGAGGTCTTTGGTTATGGCGCCCTCGCACACGATTTACCCAGTGCTCCCTCTCAAAAGCACGGTGCTATTTCCGCATATCCTCATGCCAGTAGCCGTCGGGCGCCCGCAGTCTGTGGCTGCCGCCGAAGCCGCGTTGGCTCTTGAGGACAAGATGCTCGTCGCCGCGGTGCAGCGCGATCCGCAGACACAGAACCCAGACCTCGCCGCGCTGTACCCCATCGCCACCCTCGCGGTCGTCAAACGGGTCATTCAGCGGCAAGACAATGTCCTACAATTGTTGCTCCAGGGCGTCGAGCGCGTCGCACTGCAACACGTGGTGGACATGGCCCCGTATCTGCGCATGGCGGTCACACCCCTGCCCGAACCACACGACAACTCGCCGGAAGTCATGGCCTTGTTGCATACGGTCCAGGATCTGGTGCGTACCGCGGTCAAGCATCTCAACACCATTCCTGAAGACATGGTCAATCTCCTCATCACTACGGCCGAGCCTGTAAAATTGGCCTATCTGCTGGCCACCGTGTTAAATATCGATACCGCGCAGGAAATCCAGTTGCTCATGACGGAGGACTTACCCTCCCTCCTGCAGCGTATCTACGAGTACCTCTCACGGGAGATGCAGATTCTCGAACTGCGGCAAAAAATTGCCGGCGAAACCCAAGTCGAGCTCGACAAAGCCCAGCGTGATTACGTCTTGCGCCAACAACTCCGGCAGATCAAAAAAGAACTCGGGGAAGATGAGGAACAAGACGACACGGGCCTCTTGCGGCAACGTCTGGCAGACACCGTGTTGCCCGATGAGGTCCGCAAAGAACTCGACCGTGAGTTGGGACGTTTACAGCGCCTCGCGCCTGCCGCGCCCGACCATCAGGTGTTGCGGAGTTATCTCGAATTTGCGCTCGAACTCCCCTGGACCACCACGACCACTGATCTGCTCGATCTGGAACGCGCCCAGCACGTCCTCAATGAGGATCATTTTGGCCTTGAAGACGTCAAGGACCGCATCATTGAGCACCTGGCTGTGATGCAGCTCAAGCCCGAAGCCAAAAGTCCCATCCTGTGCTTTGTCGGCCCGCCCGGTGTTGGCAAAACCAGCCTGGGGCATTCCATTGCGCGGGCCTTGGGGCGGCGTTTTGAGCGCTTCTCGCTCGGCGGCGTGCATGATGAAGCGGAATTGCGTGGCCATCGGCGGACGTATGTTGGCGCCCTGCCAGGCCGTATTCTGCAAGCCATCCGGCGTGTGGGGGTATGCAATCCGGTCCTCATGCTTGACGAGGTGGACAAGCTGGGCCACGATTTCCGTGGCGATCCGGCAGCCGCCTTGCTTGAAATTCTGGACCCAGCGCAAAATCATACCTTTCGCGATCACTACCTCGATCTGCCTTTTGATCTGTCCAAGGTCTTTTTTATCTGTACGGCCAATACGCTGGAAACTATTCCCGGCCCGTTGGTGGATCGTCTCGAAATTATGCATCTCCCGGGCTATAGTGAAGAAGAAAAGCTCGAGATTGCGCAACGCTATCTCCTGCCACGCCAAACGGAGAACACCGGCCTCACCCCAGCGCAATTGCCGCTGTCGCCGGAAGCCCTGAAGACGATTATCAGCCGCTATACGCGCGAGGCTGGGGTGCGTCAGTTGGAGCGGACCATTGGCCAGGTAGCACGCAAAATTGCCCGCCGCGTGGCGATGCACGAGACTCTGCCCGCGTGCCTCGAACCCGCAGCCCTGGATGAGCTGTTAGGGCCGGAAATGTATCTCTGGGAGGAGGCACGCCACCATTTACCCCCCGGGGTGGCCGCGGGCTTAGCCGTGACGCCAACGGGCGGCGAGGTGCTCTATATCGAGGCCCAACTCTTGCCAGGAGGCAAAGGCTTGACGCTGACTGGACAATTGGGCGACGTCATGCGCGAGTCCGTCGAGATTGCCCGCGACCTGCTCTGGGCCGAGGCCGCGCAGCTCGATGTGGACGTGAAGACGTTTGAGACCAATGGGATGCACGTGCATGTGCCCGCTGGGGCGATTCCCAAGGATGGCCCGTCGGCGGGGATTGCCATGGCGACCGCCATCACGTCGTTGCTGACGCATAAGCCCGTACGCTCCGACACCGCCATGACGGGCGAAATTACCCTTGCCGGTCTGGTCCTCCCGGTCGGGGGGATTAAGGAAAAAGTGCTGGCAGCACGGCGGGCCGGTTTACAACGGGTGATCTTGCCCAAGGCGAATGCCAAAGATTTGCGCAAGCTTCCGGAGGCCGTGCGCCGTGAGATGACGTTTCTGCTGGTGGAGCGTTTTGTCGATGTGATCCGCCATGCCATCCCGCATTTGGATCTGCTCTATACCGCCCCTGAAGTCGGCGTCTAAAAGCACGAACGCAGGCCAACGTCCCGCACGACGCGCCGGTTGGCCTGCCGCCGTCCCACACCACCGACCCTCTAGGCCTGGGGTTCCACGACCAAGCGGTCATAGAGCGTGTGCATGCTGAGCAGGCGCTCCAGCCCCCACAGCGACTCCAGGGCCGTCTCACATTGCCGCGCCGTCAGTCTGCCTGCCGTCAGCCGCCGGAATTTGTCCTCGACCTCGGCATCGGAGAGCGGATGGTGCCGATGCCCCTTCGGGTAGGCCGTGTGGGCCACCACCTGGTGCCCGGTGGTGCTCGTCACACAGATGCGACAGTTGTATTCCTGCGGAAAACGCTCCGTAAACGCTGGGTCTTCCACAATACGCATCTTCGCTATGAGCGGGCGCAGCGCCGGGTCATGCACACGTGCCTCGGTAAAACTGGCGGGCGTGACGGCGCCATCCTGCAAGGCCACGGCGACGAGATACGGGATGCTATGATCGGCCGTCTCACGCGTGGCGGGATTCCACTTCGCGGGTTCAGTGGCGGGGCTACTCACGACGGCGTGGTAGCCACGAATCTCGATGGACGCAATATCCGCCACCACCACCTGTGGGTGCAATGCCACGGCCAGACCAATGGGACCTTGGGTATGAATCTGCGAGGGATAAAACTTAAACGTCGTGGCCATGATATTAAAGGGCGTCCCAGGCCCACCAAACGCTCCCAGGGTGACGGGCCGCCGTACCGCCTGCTCCCATAGACCCCGCCGTCCCTCAAAAGGCGCCTCAGGGCCTGTCATGCCTTGGTGGGCCAACTGAGCCGCAAAAATGGCGGCGCGGGTGGCACTGGCGGTGGCGCAGCCTTTCCACATGGGTAATTCTCCGACGCGGGTGGCGCCTAAGGGCACATTGGGCACAATAGCCAGCGCAATGGCGTGCCGCATCTGCGCCGGGGTCAGCTGCAACATCTTCCCCGCGGCACAGACCGCCCCCAGGACGCTAAACATGCCCTGGTCCCAGCCCAGATCCCCCGCGACGACTTGATCGGAGAGCCGGCTAAACACTTCATAGGCCAGGACAATGGCGGTGATCACCTCGCGTCCGTCGCGCCCTAGGGGTTCCGCCAGCGCCAAGGCGGCAGGAATCATGTCACTGGGATGGCCACCACCGGGGGAAAAATAGGAATCGTTACAGTCCAGATACCGCACCATCACGCCATTAGCAAAACCGGCCATGTCCGGGGCGCTGGCCTGCCGCGTGCCCAGTAACCGGGCTGGCATGTGGCTCGTGACGCTGGACGCTAGGTGCCGGGCAATACGGGCCGGCTCGGCATCAAATGCCCCGATGGCACAGCCCAGGGTATCAATGAGGGTGCGCTTCACCTGATGCACGACCTCGGCTGGTAACATCTCGTAGGTGAGGTCGCAGGCATACGTGCTTAAGACGTCCAGTGTGTGGTCCATAGATTCGGCTCTCCTTCATGCACACATCACTGCAGCGGGAATGTGGGCCAAGGGTAGCACGCTCGCCGTCCGTTATGCTATGGTGATGGCCTGCGTGTATGGCAGGCCGCCTCGTGGGGAGTCCAGCCAGCGGCGAGAGGTATCCTGAGCCCTGAGGTTCCGCGTGACGGCGTCTTACGTCCTGCTTTACCCGAACCGTGCAGCGTCTGCTGCACTCCATCTCCACGGCACAGCGCATCCCTGGCAATAGAGGGCAACTATGGAACGTCCGATCTTTCAGCCAGTAGGCACACCCGTGCGCCAGCTCGATACACCGGCTCTCGTTGTCGATTTGGCCCTGGTCGAGCACAATATCGCCACCGTCCACGCCTTTTTCCAGCACCAGACGGCGAAGCTGCGGCCACACGTCACAGCGCATCGCTGCCCAGCCCTGGCGCACAAGCAATTGGCGGCCGAGGGCACAGTCGGTGGCATTAGCGTCACGACCGTCGGCGAGGCGGAAGTGTTTGCCGAGTACGGATTCCACGACATTTTTGTGGCCAGTGAGACGGTTACGCCGCCCACCATACGTCGTCTCTGCGCCTTGGCCCGGCGCGCTACCCTGACTGTCGCCGTCGATCAGGCTGCCAATGTGCGTGACCTCTCCGCCGCCGCGGGCGCCCAGGGCGTGACGCTGCACGTGGTGGTAGACGTGCATACACGATGGGACGGATGTGGCGTGGCGCCTGGGCAAGCGGCCTTAGAACTGGCACGCGCCGTGCATGCAGCGCCGCACCTGGATTTCGCTGGGCTGACCACGTATGAGGGCGCGATCCTGGCGAGCGATCCTGCCACCCTGGCGGCGGAGACACGGCACTGTGTGCAACAGGTGCTGACCACCCGGGCCTTGATCGAGCGGGCAGGCGTGCCGGTGCGCGTGGTCAGCGTGGGCAATACCTCAAACTATGAGATTGCCGGCGCTATGCCCGGGGTGACGGACGTCGTCGCCGGCGCCTATGTGCTGCTCGATGCGCGCTATGCCCCGCATCGTCCGCACCTGACCCCGGCGGCACGGGTGCTCACCACGGTGACGAGTCGTCCACAACCCGACACCGCCATTACCGATGCCGGCCAGAAAGCGGTCAGCGTCGATCGTGGTTTACCGACGGTGAATGTGCCGGACGCCACGGTGTCCTCTCTCAGTGCTGAGCACTGCCGCTTGCAACTCGCTGGAGCAGCGCAGGCAGCCGTACATCTCGGAGACACGCTGTGGTTGACGCCCTATGACATCAGCACCTGCACGAATGTCTATGATTACCTCCACGCGATACGCGATGATCACCTGGAAGCCGTCTGGCGCGTGGCGGCGCGTGGACACTATCGCTAACCCTGCCTACCCACCCATGCCGCGCCGGAATGGTGCGGAGGAGGAAGTTGCATGGAACACTACCGTCCTGCCCCTGGCACACCCATTCGTGACCTAGACACGCCCTGCTTGCTCATTGACCTGGAGGCCATGGAGCACAATTTTCAACACATTGCGGACACCTATCGTGACACCGTGTGCAAGATGCGCCCGCATGTCAAAAATCTCAAGAGCCCGCTACTGGCCCATCTGCAAATGCAGGCTGGTGGCACGGTGGGTGGGGTGTGCGCCGCCAAAGTGGCGGAAGCCGAGGTCATGGTCGAAGGCGGCATCACCGATGTGCTGATTGCCAACCAAGTAGTGGCCCGCGACAAGCTGGTGCGGCTCTGTGCCCTGGCGAAACGCGCCGCTATGAAAGTGGGCATCGACCATGCCGACAATCTCCGCACCCTGTCGGAGGTGGCCCAGGCCCAGGGCGTGACGATAGGGGTGCTGATCGAGGTCGATACCTCCATGCACCGTGCCGGGATTCGGCGTGTGGAGGACAGCGTGGCCCTGGCGACCCTGGCGGCCGCACTGCCGGGCATTGCCTTCCGGGGCATCATGAGCCATCAGACCCTGCCAGGACGGCCCGATAAGCAAACGCGCCTGATTGAAGGGCGGCACTATATGCAGCGCTGTCTGGACATCAAAGAGGCGATTGAGGCGGCTGGGGTACCGGTGGACATCGTCTCGACGGGGGAAACCTGGACGTATGATGTGGCGGCCGACTTGCCGGGCATTACTGAAGTCCAGGGCGGCACCTATGCCCTGATGTCCGCCGCCTATGATTACATGGACGAATTTATCATTGCCGCCAAAATCCTCGGCACCATTATCAGCACCCCACGCCCCGGCGTGGCCATTGGCGATGTGGGCGTGCACGCCCTGGCGTCCCCTGGTGGCGTGCTGCCGTCTGTGGTGGACATGCCCGGGGTGACGGTGGAAGCCCTGCACGATGCGCATATCGTGTTACGCACCGATGGCACGACGCCATTGCGGGTGGGCCAGCAGTTTCTGTTGCACAGCGGCCAGCAGGATATTTTGGTGAATCGCTGGGATCAGTACATTGCCGTACGCCATGGGGTGGTCGAAGCCGTGTGGGACATCCCAGCGCGGGGTTGCCACCACTAGGCCTGCCGCCCTCCGCAGGCCTCAAAAATGAGCGCGACGGTCTAGGCCAGCCCTCTGACATAAGAAGTTGCCTATGGAACAGCGACAGGGAGCGACGCACTGGTGGCCGACCTGCGGTGTGCTGCTGGGCGCCCTAACGGTCGCCCTGAACATCGGCGTGCTCAATGTGGCGATTCCCAGCATGATGAGCAGCCTGGGCACGGATCTCGAACGCATCCAGTGGGTACAAACCTCCTACCAGATTACCCAGGCAGTCATGATGCCAGCCGTGGGCTGGTTGGGCTCTCGTCTGGGGACCAAGCGCTTATTTTTGCTCTCCACCCTCACCTTCATCGTGGGCTCTGTACTGTGCGGTCTGGCCTGGGATGTCAACTCACTAATTGTCTTTCGCATCATCCAGGGTGTGGGTGGCGGACCGATCACGCCGCTGGGTATGAGTATCCTCTACAGTACGTTTCCGGCAGATAAACGCGGTCTGGCCATGGGCCTGTACAATTTTAGCTTTTCCTTTGGCCCCGCCATTGCCCCGGCCCTGGGCGGGCATCTCATTGAGGTGCTCAACTGGCGCGCCATTTTCTACATCAATGTGCCAGTAGGCCTGCTCAGCGCCGGGATCATCCTGTACACCATGCCCAATACCCGCGATCAACACGCCCGCCCCTTTGACGCCATCGGGGTCTTCTCCATGGCGATTTTCCTCGTGGGTTTACTCCTCGCGGTGAGCGAAGGACGGCGCTACGGTTGGGGCTCCGAGCTGGTCGTCATGTTGTTCGTGGTGACCGGGGTGGCGCTGCTCATTTTTGTGTATACCGAGCTGACCATCCCCAGACCCTTTGTCGATGTGCGCTTGTATGCCAACATCCCCTTTACCATGGGGTGCCTCATCGCGTTCTTGAGTACTATGGAGTTTCGTGGCACGAATTTTCTCCTCCCCATCATGTTGCAACGCATTTTTCACTACACCCCCTTTCAAGCCGGGCTGTTTTTTCTACCGCCAGCCCTGGTCATGGGGATGGTCTCCATCCTGGCCGGACGGCTCTCCGATAAAGTGGCTCCCAAGCCCATGCTTATCGGTGGGCTCATCGTGCTGACGTACGTCTCCTTCCAGTTTTGCTTTGTGGACGCGGCGGTGACCACCGGCACGCTCCTCGGGTTGTTTCTTATGCGCCGCGCCGCGCAGGCGTTCTGTAATTCTCCGCTGACCTCGGCAGCGCTGCATGGCATTCCGGAAGACCAGGTGCGCCTGGCCAGTGGCGTGTTTAACCTGCACCGTACCCTCGCTGGAGCGGTGGGCGTGGCCTTAACCGCAACACTGATGGAGGCCCGGGCAGATGTCCACACCGTGATCCTCTCCGAGCGTCAGTCGCTCTATCCTCTGGGCACTGAGCTGGCGACGGCAGCCGTGCGCACGGCGCTGCAGCAGGAGGGGTATCGCGGCGAGACGCTGAACCAGATGACCTCCACCGCCTTATCCCTGCAGCTCGGAGACGAGGCCACGCTGGCCGGGTATCAGGATCTGTTTTTCCTCTTTGCCATGCAGTCGTTGCTCTGCCTCATCCCGGTGCTGCTCATGCGGGGTGGAAAGCTCCAGACCCCGGGCACTGACGCGCCTGACCAGCGTGCCACGCCACGCCCGAGCCGAGCGCCCGTGCGTGGCGTGTAGACGCTGGGGCTCGTGTGCCGGGGCAGAGGCCATGACGTAGGCTAGAGAGCCGTGTATACTACGCCACACGCCGCGGGGTACCACGTGTATGTCGTGGTACCCCGCTTTGCAGCGCATCACCTTGTGGAGGATTCGCCATGTATACCAAGTCAATGCTGAGTCTCGATCAGGTCCAGCGCGCCCTGGCTGCCATGTTAGAACGCGTCACACGCCAACCGGATCAACCCGTGGCTATTGCCATCGTGGACGATGGGGGCAATCTGATCAGCTATGCTCGTATGGATCAGTGCCGGCCCATCCCACAGCGCATGGCGGTGCGCAAGGCATACACCGCCGCGTACTCGGGCCAGGATACGATGGCCTACGCTGAGCGTCTGCACAGCCAGGGGCGTACCGTGGCCGAGATGGGGGATCCAAACCTGGCTGCGGTGCAAGGCGGGCTGGTCGTGCGGCATCCCGGGAGCGGTGCCATCCTTGGCGGGATTGGGGTGAGTGGCTTGACGGCCCAGGAAGATGAGGACATCGCCCGGATTGGCTTGCAGGCGCTGGGGTTGTAGCCCGCTGTCGCTTCCCTGGGAGCGCGGGCGGCTGGAGCCCGTTGCCGCTCCCAGGCTGGGGGGCACGAGCCGTGGCCATCAGGCGGTGAGAGCAGACTGGCCAGGACGCCATGCCATGCACGAGGCCATCCCGCGTGTCGTGCTCCAGCGCGCGTGCAGGCTCGGCATCGCTTGCCGCCGGGAGAGAGGAGAGGGGTGGACGGCAACGGCAGCGTCGGCGTGGCGAGCAAGGTGGCTGGTGTATCCAGCCTAGAACCCCTCCGGAGGCAGGTGCTTCGGGGTGCGCGGGAACGGGATCACGTCCCGAATGTTGGTCACGCCGATCACCATCATGAGAAAGCGCTCAAAGCCCAGCCCAAACCCGGCATGCGGCACCGTACCAAAGCGGCGCGTGTCGAGGTACCAGTCGTAGGCCCGCGGATCGAGGTGCGCCTCGATGAGGCGCCGCGTGAGCACGTCGAGCCGCTCTTCACGCTGACTGCCGCCAATCAACTCGCCGACGCGTGGCACCAGCACATCCATCGCCGCGACGGTGCGCCCGTCGTCGTTCAGGCGCATGTAAAAGGCTTTGATTTCTTTCGGGTAGTTGTAGACGATCACGGGCTTGTGAAAATGCTTCTCGGTCAGATAACGTTCGTGCTCGGTCTGCAAGTCGGTGCCGTACGCGACAGGAAATTCAAACGCCTGGCCGGATTGTTGCAACAGGGCCACGGCGTCGGTGTAGGACAGCCGCACGTACGACTCCTGGACGATGCTCTCCAAGTTACGCATCAAGTCTTTGTCGACAAAGTGTGCAAAGAGTTCCAGATCAGCCGCGCAGTGCTCCATGACGTGCGTCACCAGGCTTTTAATCAAGGCTTCACCGAGGTCCATGTTGTCGTCGAGGTCGGCAAACGCCACTTCTGGCTCGATCATCCAGAACTCGGCGGCATGGCGCGGTGTGTTGGAATGTTCG
>SXGT01925993.1_pt1 | contig 45809 bp, 54 predicted proteins | sample 3176221 | NCBI WGS metagenome assembly SXGT01 (sample SAMN11356862, study PRJNA531348) | freshwater metagenome | isolation source: freshwater sample F1-120 | place: China: Fuxian Lake, Yuxi | collected 2017-12-25 | reverse complement strand
TCGCATACAACTTCATGTGAGGTTATGTCGATGAGACTATACCTTCCTACTCGTTATCGAGTAGCATGAGGTATGCTCGTTGCCGCTAACGCGGTAGTGGAGAACGGCCGAAACCCGGGTTCAAATCCCGGCAGGAGCATTCTACAACCCTTTGAAAAAAAGGTCTAAGAGTTCAAAATAGATTATTGTGTTTAATCTGGGATTTGAACATCCAGCTTGAACAAATCATAGCTGTCCATCAAACTCTAACGAGTTATGATGAATCCCCACAGGGGCATTCTACCCCTCTTTAGAAAATATTATAGGAGTCAAAGAATTATAGTTGTTTTAGAATTCAAAACTAAAATATAGAAAACCTTTTATAAAACAATAATCTATGTTTTAAGTTGGAAAATGGTGAATTGGGTTATTATAGCGATAATTTGTTTGTTTGTATTTCTTTTTTTTAAGGTGACTTCTTTTAGATATGAAAGATGGTGGACTTATTTTATTGCTGTCATCATGATATTTCTTCTTTTTTCTTTTTTTAGTGTTGTGAGAAATAATGATCTTAAAATAAATACTGTTGAAGGATTTATGATGGGAGCTAAATTTTATTTATTGTGGCTGGTTAATTTCGGCAAAGATGCTACTAAAATTACTGGCCAGGTTACCTCAATAAATTGGAATGTTACTCAAAATGCCAGTTTTGGTGGTAAGAGATGAAAATTATTTTAATTTTAATGAAAGTTTTCATTATCGGAGCTTTATTGATTATAAGCAACGAGAATTTAGAAATGAGTTCTGCTGAAAATAGAACTCAATTCTTTTCTGAATATACTACTTGGCTTTCTAAACTTTTTGATCATAGTCTTGTTGTAGTGGGTTATGTTGTCGGTAGCGATTGGCTTCCAGAACCACCCAGAAAATAAAACTATTAGAAACCTTTTAATAACGTATTTTGTCAATAAAGATACATTCGAACTCTCTGACAAACTTGTTTGTCAGCCATTCAACTCTACCGAGTATGAATGTATTGCTCGACTCCACCCATAAGTTGGAGATTCATTGCAGAGTTCAAATGCCTCTGTAGCTCAGCCGGTAGAGTGCGTCCTTGGTATCACAACCTTGTTTATAAGAAAAGGTTCTAGGAGTCCAAAAGACTACAAAAAGGACGAGGTCCCGGGTTCAAATCCCGGCAGAGGCTTCTGGAGTTGAAAAAGATATAATTTTTCTCCCGACAGATTTTTATAGCCATTAATAGGATATCGTTTTATGGAACTTATCGAACTAAAAAAAATATATGGTGATCTTGAAAAAAAACATAATCTCCCTTCATTTGACGATATGAATCTGTCATTTGACATAGGAAAAATAGATATTAATTCTGGAAATTTATTGAGAGATGTCCGAAAATTCGCAATTGAGAAAATAGCTCATTATGTTCGATTGATTGAAATAATGTTAAATCCTTCACAAGCATCACCTATGTTCTTATTATTACTTAGGGAAATAACTACAAAAGACAAAAAAATCATTGAAGAAGTTTTCTCTGTTTTCATAGAGCTCGAGATTTCTTCTTATTATTTAGATATAAATTCATCAGAGAACAAGGAATCAGATATTATAAAAAAAATATATGCTGTATGGTCTGCACAAAAGAATAATCTTGAATCAATTATAGGAATTCTTGAAAGAAATTCAAAGAATAATGTAGTTGCTAACAGCAAAGCCAAGAATTATTTTAATTGATTTCTTTGTAAACTTCTTCTAAGTTTATTTCTGCTAACGAAACGGGCATTTTTATCCCTACTAATTTAAGAAAATTAGGATGTAACTCTCCAAAATAGCCTACTTGCTTTCCATTTAGTATTATCTCTACACATCTTCCATCTATAAAATTATTAATTGAATTTTCTTTGGTAGAATATTTCAAATTAATTTTTTTGAATATATAATCTATATTCTGTTTTATTATCGTGGAATTTGATGGAGAAAAAGCAAGAATCAATTGCTCTTTTTCTTCTATGCCTGTTTCTTTTTGTGAATTTCTTGAAAAAACTTTCCCTATCTCAAATAACTTTTGAGGATACTCAACATCTTTATTCTCAGATAATATTCTCACCATAGGAGTTAATAAGTTATTTCTTAAAAATTTATATTCTGTTTTTGAATCTGACAATTCTATTTGGTCTTTTGTTTTGAAATATTCTGCTTCCTCTTGCTTAATCAGATGATATGTAGAAATTTCGTTAAACCCCAGTTCGGCTATTATCGAGCTTATCTTTCTTTTTAGGAGGCTATTTCTGGATTCCTCTCCAATTGTTGATATTTTAGGTATTTCTGGCACTAATTTATCATATCCAAATGCTATGGCTATGTCTTCTATTAAGTCTACTTCATGAAGAATGTCATATCTCCATACTGGAGTTTCAACAACTCCTTTTTTGTATGAGTGACCCATTCTTGAAAGTAAATCTTCCATTTGTTTTTCTGTTAGTTTTATCCCTATTGTCTGTTCTACATTTTTTAAGGATATTTTTGTTTTTTGGGTTGTGAAATCTGGAGTAGTGTATCTCTCTTTGTCTATTATTTCCATTTGGAAAATTTTACCATTCATATCTGCAAGAGTTGTTGTTAAAATAGTGAGTGCCTTTTCTACAGAATTTCTCTCCGTACCAGTACATTCTATGAATACTTCTTTTGTTTCTTTAGTTATTCTGCCCGTTTCTTCACTATTTATTATTGGAGGCATTGAAAGAATATTTTTATTTTTATCTATAAAAACAGGATAAACTCTTTGCCTGTCTAATAAATGTCCATATTTTCGCCCAGTGGGGTGCATTTTTAATATTTCCTCGCCGTTATGTTCTTCTTTTAATCCGAGTGCAATGAATTTTATCTCTTTTGGGATCTTTGCTGTATATGTCAACGGCAAATTAATTTTATCTAACGGATAAAGACCTATTCCCATTTTTTTTCTGTTTCTTCCTAATGTTGCTGCTAATTTTTCTTGAGCATTCATTAACTCTTTAATATGTTCATCACTTAATTTTAATTCTTTGACTATTGCACAAGCTGTGTATGGTCTGACTTCTTTTACAACTTTCTCAACATAAACTTTGTAGTCTTTTTCTGGCTTATTTATGAAATATTTCTTTAATCCTTTTTCCTTTCCAATAAATGCTTTTAAAGCTCTTAGATATCCTTGCATCGTATAAATATCTGGTCGATTTGGAAACACTTCTATGCTTATCTCTTCATTGTTTAAAGATTCTAGAGGAGTTCCAAATAGATTTATTTTGTCTTCTATTTCTTTTGATATTTTGATTTCCGATTCGAACTCTTTTCTTGAAAATGTTACATTCGCCATTATGTCTTCATCCAATTTTTAGATTCTCTGAGTTTCTTTATATCGTTAGAATACATTTCTCTTAAATCCGTTATTTTGTAATAATCTATTAATATTCTCTCAAATCCTTGTCCCCACGCAATAACTCTGAAATCTTTTCCAATTAATGGCTCTGTAACTTCTGGTCTAAATATTCCTGCCCCTCCTAACTCTAACCATTTTTGTTTTCCTGGATGAAATATTTCTATTTCCACAGAAGGTTCTGTATAAGGAAAATAACTTGGTCTGAATCTTATTTTTTCAAATCCCATTTTTTTATAAAACTCTTTTAGATATCCTAAAAGTTGAACGAGATTGACGTTTTTATCTATGACGATTCCTTCTGTCTGATAAAAATCAAATAAGTGGGACCAATCTAAAGTTTCGTTTCTGAATACTTTTCCTATGGCGAAAAATTTTGCCGGAAGATTCTCTTTTTTTATTCCAGCTATAGCCCTAGCTGATAAACAAGTAGTGTGAGTTCTCAAAACTACCTTTTTTGCTTCCTCTTCCGACCATTCATATTTCCATCCTTTTGATCCTTCTATCCCAGTTTCATGGGTTTTCTTTACTTTTTCTACTAGTGATTTTTCTGGTAATTTTCCAGAAATTCCCTTTATGAAGAATGTGTCTTGCATCTCTCTTGCTGGATGGTCTTGTGGGGTGAATAAACTATCAAAATTCCAGAAAGATGTTTCTGTCATTGAACCAGACATTTCTTTGAAGCCCATATCTGTCCATATTTTCTTCGCATATTCCATTGCTTGATTGACATAATGTATTGACCCCCCATTTATTTCAGGCACTCTGACTGATAAATCATATTTTCTGAATTTTTTACTTCCGACTCCTTCTTTTATCATATTTGAAGTAACTTCTTCTATTAAATTGTTTTCAATGTTCTTTCCAGATATTTCTCTCCCAAGTTCTGTTAGTTCAAATGAAACAATCTTTTCAGATTCAATTTCTAAGATGTTTTTTCTTGCTAATAATTTTTTTGTTAATGCTCTTTCTTCAGAATTCAGATTTTTTTCAGGAAATGGTATTTTTTCAAGTAGAATTTCTTCAGGCATTTTCTTAATGATTTCTTCATTTTTCGCAGAAATTCTTATTTTTCCATCTTTTATTTCAATCAATGCTTTTTCTTTAAGAGCTCCCAAAGCGGCTCTGAATTCATTTTCTGAAAGATTTGATTTGATTGCTATTTCTTGTAGATTTTTCCCTTGATTATTTTCTATTGTTTGAATAAGTCTTCTTTCTGGAAGATGATTTTTCTTGTAAAGTATTCCGTTTATTCCTAAAACTATTGTTTGTATCTCTTCTTGTTTTGTTTTTAAAATGCCTTTATTTTCAAGAAACATTATTGCTCTCAAAACACTTGTTTTATCCAAACCAGATAATTCTATTATTTTGCCTATATTTTTGCTAAGATAAGGAATTATTGCTCTTTCTATAGTAGATAGAGAGTTGATTATGCTTTCCATATCTTTATTTATTCTCCAGCATTAAAAAACTATTGTTTCAGATGCTTGTTTGTTTGATGCGCCTAAACCGGTTAGAAAATTTTTTGCTTCCTGTAAATTTTTTGTTTTTATTGACAATTTAGTATTATACTTCCTACAAATCTTTATGTTTTGTTTTATTTTTGATAAAATTTCTGCTTTCTGCTTAATTTCCATTTTTTTTATTTCTTCTAAATCAAAGCCAATGGAGATTTTGTTTTTTGAGGCAATTTTCGCTAATACATGATTCAAACCGCTGTTTGTTTGACGAATTTTATTTCTTAAATTCTCTTTTTCTAATGATAAAATTATATCAAACTTACCATATTCTAATATTTTTCTATTGAATTCTTCGTTTTGAGCTTTAACAATTATTGGAGCTTGTGCTGTTTTTATGAGTTGCTTTGCCTTTTCTATATTGTCGATGTTTATTATGTTCATTTTATCTCTAAAACAAGACATATAATTTAGTTTATATTTCTTTCATTAAGATGTGTCTAATTAAGTTTTAAAAAATTGTGATAAATTCTCGTATTCCGATATACTCAAAAATTATAAGGATTAAAATAAATATTATTGCCCAAATTTTCCCCCAAATTTTCCCCTTAAAAAATAGATTTATGGATAATAAAATGGTAATTATACTTGAGATAATAGAAATGCCCATCATCGACATAGACAAATCATCCCATACTTCATTTGTTATTGGAATTAATAATGAAGTTATTATTGCAAAACCTAAAGATATTAAACAGAATAGAAAATTACTTATTTCATTTAACGCACTTAAAAAAAATGCCATATTACTTTATTCCTATTTAAGTAATGTTCTTTTTAAATTTATAGATTATTGTTTTTGTTGTTTATTATTGTGCTATTGTTGTTCCTCTAAAATATTTACCATTTAACAAATTGTCCAAGTTTTTTATTTCCTGACCTATGATATAGGTTTTGATTTTTTTCTTATTTATTATTTTAGATGCTTTCTGATCAAGTACAAAATGCTGACCTGGATGATATTTTAGCTTGTTTGCCATAGTCTCAAATTCTTTCCAGGAAATTTGAGGTATAAATTTGGCTTTCTTGTTTTTTTTCGGATTATCTGTGTATAATCCGTCTATATTTGTTAAATTAACAAAATCTGTTTTTAAGTAGCTTGCGAGCTTTGAGGCAGTGCTATCAGAAGTCTGATTTGGAGCGTATCTTAAAGCTCCACAAAATACAATTTTATCCTTTTCCAACATGTTTTTTATTTCTTCCATATTTGTTGGAAGATTCTTATTTGAGCTATCTCCGAAGAATTGCATCATTATCTTTGCGTTCATTCTTGTAACCATTATCCCAGCTAAAGACTGCTCTTTCATGCTTTTATGTTCAAACGACAATATTGAAATATAATCTCTCGCTATAAATCCTCCTCCACAAACTATCACAAATTTCCATTTTCTTGTGTTTTTAAGAATTATTTTTTTAAAATTATCCAACCATTTTGGCTCAATTTTTTCTGGAACTATAAGACTCCCTCCAAGACTTAAAACAATTATTCGTTTATTCATCATTTGTTCAGTATAATAATTTATTTAAATCTTTAAGTATTTTACTTTTAGTGTTAGACGATAGACAACTTGCTTCAAGCTTGTGTAACTATATTCGTTCTGCTGGCATAGGCTGTGCCATAGAAGACTTTATTTTTTGTTATGACCAGAAAAATCCAGAAATTTTAGGAATTTCTCTTGGCTTTTCTGTTAGGCCTAAAGGGCATAAAACTGGACTCGTAGATTTATTTTTAGAAAGTCCATTTTTTGATGATCTTTATTTAGACTATATCTCTAACTCATCAAATAATAAAGAAACTAAACATTTCACTAATGATTCTGGTTTAAGTTCTATTAGTGATAAAATTGAAAAGAGTTCAATTCATTTTAAACCATCTTCTTTTGAGACGCTTAAAAATGGCTTTAAACTGTCTGGAAGTTATTCTTTGGATTCAACAAATGATGAAGTTTTCGAGGCTATTCTAAATCGGTTTTTAAGACCTTCTTGGTTATATGTTAGAAGAATAAGAACGCGATAGATTTTAATAGAAAGTTTGTTCTTGAGTTATATGGCTTTTGAAAAGAGGAATGATTTGTTTTATAGAGATAGTTTTTCTTATTTGATTGTTGCAATTTCACTCTTTCTTGTTAGTTTTGCTTTTCTTTATGTTGGGAATATAGATAAAAAATTTACGGGACATGTGGCTTATACGCCTGATTGGTGTGACTATAATGTCTGTGCTATTTATCATAGCTCAAGTGATTCTCCATTTAGCGATTGTATTGCTGATAGAAGATATCTATCAGATGCTTGCGATTATTGTCTTTCAACTTATGGTTGTGCTGGTAGTTCTTCTAGTTTTGGAAGTTCTAGTGTGGGTTCTGAAGGACCCCGGGCTCCATCTCTTTCAGAAATTTCTTCTTCTAAAAGTTATGTTTCTGTGACTAATTATTCAGTAATTTATGCCCAAAATATTTTTCAGATTATTTCAAGAGTTATCCCAGAACTTTCATCAAGTTTTGTAACATCTTCTTCTGCGAGTCCAACCCATAATATTCCAGATACATCCTCCTCTACAACTGCTCAAAGTTCTTGTAGCGCTCTTAGTTGTCAACAAAACATGATTATATTAGTTCAACAAAAACTTATGGCTGTAGAATTTTCTGTAAAATCTCAATTGAAAGCATCCCAAGTTTTTATGGATAAATATGAGGATGATCCAACAATTAAACACGATTATGATTTTATTCAAACAGCCCTTTCTCAAATTCAACAGATTAACTCACATGTAAACTCTCAACTTTCTATAGTCACTAATCAGTTAGTGAATCTTGCTCAAGAAAAAACTAAAACTCTTGATATGGAGGAACAAAAAGATGAAGAAGTTAAAGAGTATTATTCGGATTATACTCAGAATGCGCCTCCTGTGAATGAAGACATATCGGATGGCTGTAAAATTCCTTTGAATTATATGATTTTTAAAGAAGTTTTACCCTCTGGTAAATCGATAAAGGATGGAGAACTATGTGATTTTCAAAATTCCGCGGTTTCGCCTGTTCCACTCCCGTTTCCAATCAGACCAGTTAAACCAATTCCAAATTTATCAGGCTCTCAAAATCTTCCCTCTTCTGGAACAATTTCTTCCATTCTCGTTAATGGAAATAGTCCTGTTCAAGTATCTGCTTTTCTTTTAAACGATCCTGAAACATGGGGAACTGGTGACGTGCACGAAGCAATTACCATAGTTGAAAATCCAGATGGACTGGACATTGTTTTTCTATCAGCTCCTTCTCATTCAGCTTTGAAAGAAAAAATAGACGAATTTGTTCAAAATCTTTTATTCGACACTTCTGATTCAGAATCTGAAGAAAATTTAGGGTTTACTTCAAAAACATTTTCCCAAATTGAAACATACAAAAAAAATGTACCTTATTTTTTATGGATTATTCTTATTACTTTATTTATTACTTTATTTATTTTGGGCAAACTAATTTTTTCTCAAAATAAAATAGATCAAAATTTGAATGGTAAACAAAATGTTTCTTTTAAAAATAATTTTAACTTTGGAGGACATCATTTAAGCGTAGAGAAAATGATTCGAGATGCTTTGAAAGAATACCCCAAAAATAAAAAAATTATTACTGCAAGATTATCAGTTATTTCTGAAGCATATAAGAATCTTAGTGAATCTTATAAAAAAAAATTAGCTCCGTTATATGAAGAGTTAGTTTATTTAGTAAAAGAAATTAATTGAAATTCCAAGGTTTGAAAGGATTTTTTTTCTGTAAAATGAATTTTGGACCCAGTATTTCAGATAAAACGGCAGTAAGTATTAAATTGTCTGCAGCTGTTTTTAAGGTTCCATCTATGACTGGAATTTTAGTCTTTTGTGAAAATTCAGCTATTAACTGATAAATTTCTTCCACAGACAACTTGATGTGCGTTTTTTGCACAACTCCTCCTTTCTTTACTAATAGGGCCTCATCTGAACCAGTACATTCTATTTCAGTTACTGCTGGATCTTTTATGAGGATGTTAAGTCTCGTTTCTGCAGACATCTGTTTTATATTCGCATCATGTAACTTTGTTTTTCTTTGATCTTGAATTTGTTGTGGAAAACTATTCAATTTTTGAAAATATTCTGTTTCATTTGCTTGTCTTATTTGTGGATTTATCTGAATATTTTTCATTCTTTCAGAAATCATATGTCTTGTCGTTTCTTCTTTTCTATTTTTTTTATTTCCTGAAACTTTCAATTCCCATGTTTCTGGAACTTTATTACTAACTCGTATTATTGAATTAATAAAACCTGTCAAAAAAATTTCACCAATATCTCTTTGCACCATTATATTTCTTCTATGTTATTTTGTATATTGATTGGAGAAGCAGATGGAATAAATGCAGGTTTTACTCCAGGGCCATATACTCTTTCGCGCATTTTTTCTTCCATTAATGTGAGTCCTTTTGCAAGAACTTTATTTTGATCTAAAAGTTTGTCTATTTTTTCTAAGAATTCTTTATCTCTTTCTGTTGTTTGCATTTGTGGCTGTCTTGCGAAATTTCTTGCTGCTGTTTCAAATAGTCCTAAAAGACTTTGTATTTGTGATGCAAGTTTATCAAATTTTTCTGCTAAATTTATATGGACTTTCTGGAGTTCAATTAAACTATGGAGTGTTTGTTCTTCTAATGTTTCCTTTGGAGTTTTTGTGTCTTGTTGAGAATTCTCTTTTTTAGGCATGTTTAATTAAGTTGAGGGATGTTTATAAAGATTATCTGTTAAGAATTTTTCAATTTCAAACTCTTTTGTTGTTGGCTTTTTCGTTTCGATGAACTGCAAACTTGCACTATATGGAACTTTAAAATATGTCAGAAATGTGCTCACTGACTGATGTCAAAGTGTGTCTGATAAACACTTTGAACATTCCAAAGTCCTAACGAAACTACGAAAAGGACTTTTTGATGTCATTGGCAACTTAAATTTTCGTTTCACTCAAATTAAAGTAATCGAAGTTCGATTCCAAGTAGATGGGCCCGGAGGGAATCGAACCCCCGTCTGCTGGGCTGGAGCCAGATATCCTACCATTGAACGACGGACCCTTATTCGTTCAAGATAAAGTTTCCTTTTAAGTATTACGCAGGTTAGCTATTCTTCTTCCATAATATCTTTATACGATTTTCTCAGATCGTTTATCATTTTTCTTTGGCCTTGAATGTTGGCTTCCTCACCCCATATAATATTTGAATTATGTAGGAAGACCCATTCTTCTAAAGTTAAGCCATATTTTCTGCTATCTTCTTTTATCAGTTCCAAATTTGTTCTTAATAATCTGATTTGCTCATTATATGCCTTTTCGTTTACAATCATTTCCTTAATATTTCCCAGAGTAAGCTCTTTTAATGAAGAATCTTTGTTGCTAAAATTTGGGGCTTCATTTATTGGATATACAGAAATTCTTTGTAACTGATCGTCGAATAAAAGATTTACTGAAGCAAGCGTTTCTTGTCGAGAATCATACAACACTGAAATCATCGATGGTTGAATTGTTGTTGCATTTTTTCCCATCAATTTTGCGGTTTCGATTGCCGCCTTTATTCCGAGGCCACTCCTCAAAAGTTCGTTCATGGAGAGGAATGCTACTTCTTCAAGCTCATTCATTTTTGCCATTCCGCTTTTTGCCTGGTAGACTCCTACAAATTTTGGAATTAAGATTTCTTCTTTTGATTTTACGAGTTTGTTTCTTACCTCAATAAGATTTGTGTAAAATTTACATTTATCAGGATTCTTAATCAAATTTGTGCTTGTTCCATACATATACAAGTATTCATTTCTGGATTCCATGTTTTATCGGTTAGAATTGGACTTTTAAATCTTATTATAGGTGTTTAAGTTGGTTTATCTCTTCCCAGGAAATTGCACAGCCTTTGTATTTTGTTGCGTATAATAGAGCTTCAAGAACTTTTTTGTCTTTCAACTTAATTAATCCTTTTTTATGCGCCATGTAAACTAACTCACTTGAACGTATGAATCTGAAATTTCCCAAAATTTCGGTTTCTCTCGAGTTTATGAATATCTTTCTATGTAGTTTGCTCGACATCAATTCTGCTAAATTTTGAGGTTTTTCGAATAAGACTCGCGTAGTTCTCTCATCTATTGCTATTATATTTTGAATACCTCTTTTTGATAGTATCTTACTTACAGCAAGGCAAGATATCTCTGCTGGACTAACTATCTCTATTGCTTTGTTTTCTGTTTTTACGGCGTTATTTATTATAGAAAGCATTCTTCTAGTCTCACTTTCTATTTCTTGTTCCGCTATTCCCAAATCTCCTGCAAATTGTATTATTTCTCGTTCTATCAAATCTTTTATTTTTATGGCTCCTAATTCAAAACGAGGTATGTGGCTTGGTCTATCAACCACTTCTTGATAAACATAGTTTGTTAAGACTATTTTTATTCCTCTTTCGTGTATTTTTTCATATATTTCTAAAAGCCCATTCATTGATAAGTTAATCAGCGGACCAGCATCAAGAATTAGGACTTTCATTTAAAAAACTCCATAGTCATTTGAGCTCTCTGTTTGATATCAATAGTCTTGTTTAAATTAATATGGGGATTTTCTTTTGTGCCAATATATTCTGATAATTCCCAAGGAGTTATTCCAAGAAGTTTCGTCGTTTTAGCTATAGATATTCCGTGCTCATATATTTTTGAAGCTTTATTTATTGATGCCTTTTTTAAAACATCTAGAATTATGGGTCTCATTTCTTCAGATACATTTTGAATTTTATATTTTATTTTTTCAAGGAGTTTTATAAAAAAAGAATATTTTTCATTTCTTACAGCATTTATCGAATTTTCTAGAAGAGAAATTATTTCTTTTATGAATTCATGCCAATCTTTCATTTCTAATTTTTCTTTTCTTTCAAGTATTTTACTTAATGAATATGTGATTATTGCAAGTAAAATGGAATCTGTGTGTTGATATACAGAAGCTGAGTGTATGGACATATCCGAAAGCATTTTTAATTTTTCTGAATCTTGTTCCTCTAAGGCAGATTTCGCTTTTGAAAGAATTTCTATTATGTGATTTACTTCTTCCATATATTGAGAAGTCTTCTTTTGTATATAAATCCTTTTTATCCACGAGAATATTTTTAAAGGAAATTTATTTTCTTAATTCATGAGCCTTGACGAAGAGATTATAATTTATTTTTCAAATAATACCAGTGTTAGTAAAGAGAACATAAATAGAAATTCAATGTTTGGAGATGACTTAGGGATGGATTCTTTGGATATGGTTGAAACTGCTATTTATCTGGAAGAAAAATATCGGCTTGATCTCCCTATAGAGGAATTTGACAAGATGAGTAATGTTGGACATGTAATTGATTATGTTGTAAAATATAGAGGAGATGTGAGCGTAGATAATTCTTCTAGAAAAAGAGAGATTTAGAAAACTTAATATACCTCTTTATGTTTTTGTTGTTATGAAGGTGTTGCTAGATTCAAGTTTTGTTATTTCTTGTGTTAGAGAAAGAATAGATTTTCTTACTCAATTACATGAACAAGGCTTTATTCCCGTTGTTCCACGGGAAGTTTTGCAAGAAATGAAAGATTTGCGTTTGAGAAATGGAATTTCTCATGAAGACAGGATTGCAATAGATGTTGCTTTTGAAATGTTTGAAAAAGAAAAAATAAAAAAGACAAGTCTTGGTTCTGGAAAAGTGGATGATTGGCTTATTAGGAAAGGAAAAGAGGGAATATTCGTCGCTACATTAGACAAAGAGATAAAAAAGAAAATTCCTAAAAAAATTGTTATATTTAAGGCACAGAACAAAGTCGGCGTTGAAGAAGGAGCTTGATTTTATTTTTTAGCAATAAGCTTTAAAAAGCGTGTTTTTCTATCCCAATTATGTTTTATATTGCTGAAGTAGAAGATCACGTTCGTGTGGAGCCAAGACATTTTGGTTTAGCTACTAAGGATGCTGTTTCTGAACAATTACAAGAATCTTATGTTAAAACTATGCATAAAGATTTAGGATTCGTCATTTCGGTTATTGGAGTTGAGGATGTTGGAGAGGGAGTTATAATTCCAGGAGATGGAGCAGCTTATTATAAATCAAAATTCACAGTTCTTGTATGGAAACCTGAATTGCATGAACTTATTCCTGGAACTATTAAAGAAATAACTAATTTCGGAGCATTTATGCAAATTGGTCCTGCTCAAGGAATGATTCACATCTCTCAGACTATGGAAGATTTTGTCTCTTTGAGTAAAACTGGAAACTTGCAGGGAAAAACTACGAAAAGATCTCTAGATAAAGGAGATAACTGCCTTGCTAGAATTGTCGCTATAAGTTATAAAGGTGGAGAACCTAAAATAGGATTAACTATGAGACAACCCGGTTTAGGTAAAATAGAATGGATTGAAGAAGCCTATAAAAAGTCTATCGCTACTGCTAAGAAAGCAGAAAAAGGTGAAAAAACCGAAGGTAAGAAAAAAAAGGAGAAGAAAGAATAAATGGCTGTCAAAGAAAAAGCTTGTAAACATTGTAAGATGATTTTTGAAGGGAGTTCCTGCCCTAATTGTCAGAGTACAGATAGTGTGGAAAGTTTTAAGGGAAAAATTACAGTATTAGCTTCTGAAAACTCTGAAATTGCAAAATCTGCAGGAATAAAAGGAAAAGGAGTGTTTGCTTTAAGGTTAAGATGAAAATTGTTAAAGAAATAAATAATGTTTTGTTGCATAGAAAAGAGGTCTTAATTTTGAAGGATTTTGAATCGAATCCTGGAATTGTTAAGGCAACAGAATTTGTGGCTGAACATTATAAAGTCTCTTTGGATTGCATAGTCATTCTTGCAATTCGTGGAGGTTTTGGTAGTTCATCTTTTAGCATTGAAGCAAGAGTTTATGATTCTTTGGAACATAAAAACTCTGTAGAGCCTAAACCTCGAATTAAGAAGGAGGCCACAGCTTAGTTATGGCAGACAAAGGAGATAAGGGTGGAAAGAAGAAACATAAAAATAAACCAACTAGTGTTAAGTATAAACATTATAAAATATCTGGAGATAAAGCTTCAAGATCTTTGAAATTCTGTCCTCGTTGTGGCCCAGGAGTATTTTTAGGAGAGGGTTTGAACAGATTACATTGTGGCAAATGTAAGTATACGGAATTCAATAAGAAGTAATAATATAGATTTCACTCTAATTGGTTAGCTTATACTTTGTCCAAGAGCGTTTCTTATAAAGTTATTGAACAGATTATCTTGTTTTATCTTCTAAATGATACATCACCTCCGTTCGGATAGCTCTTCTGCCTTATAGCAAAGGTCTTTTTGAAGAGATTGAAGAACTTTAGAATAACGACCAAGTATATTCAATTTTACAAATTTATATCATTAAATAAACCCGAAGAGAGGAGACCATAATCGTCAAAAAGCAGACTATGATGTCCTCTCCTGGGAAAAAGAGGTGATGATAATTAAGCGAACTCAAGCTTATTTATAAACCTTTCGGTTATGTCGTAACTTAATAATAAGAACACTACTGCCGAAAGTGGCTTAAAGGTCTTTGTTTTTTTGTAATTATGAGTGATGATTCTTCCAATCCAATCAGCTATAAGTCTGAATCTGATATCCAGCCAATATCCAACTCTAATCGCGTTGGGCAAGAACAGATTCACGAGTTACTTTTTAATGATGGTTTGAGTTGGCAAGCGATTATTTATGATTTAATTAATTCTGAACAACTTGACCCTTGGGATATAGATTTATCTATTCTCTCTATGAAGTATCTTGATAAAATTAAAGAACTTGAAGAAGCTAACTTTGTTGTTTCTTCTAAAGTTCTTTTAGCAGCATCTCTAATTTTAAGATTGAAATCGGAACTTTTATTGAATAGGGATTTACAAAGCATTGATGAAATTCTTTATGGTAAAAAAGAGGAAAGAGAATATTCTCAAGAAAGAATAGAACTGGATGAAGAAATTCCGGGCCTTGTTCCGAGAACTCCACTGCCAAGACATAGAAGAGTTTCTCTTCAAGAATTAATTAAAGCTTTGAGTCATGCAATTTCGACAGAGAGCAGAAGGATTAGAAGATTTGTTGTGATGAAACAATATGAATTAGAGGCACATTTACCAATTCCAAGAAGATTATTTAATTTGCAAGAGAAAATTTCAGGAATTTATTCCAAATTAAAGAGTTGGTTTTCAGAAAGTGATGAGCGAGTTGCTTTTTCTAAATTGTCTGAAGCATCTTATGAAGACAGACTTTTGACATTTGTATCTCTTTTACATTTAGATAATCAACAGAAAATATGGCTTGAACAGGAGGGACATTTTGAGGAGATATGGATATTACTAAAAGAAGTCTATGAATCAAAAAATAAAAATTTGCTTGAAAAGTTAAAAATAGAAGTTGAAGCGTTAGAAGAAGAGCATACAAAAGAAGCATTAGTTGAAGGAGTGAGTGGTTTTTCCAATATAACTGAAATTTAAGATTTTTTTAATTTAGAAATTATTGATTTTTCTACTAAAAGAGATTCTTCTCCATTCTGCATATTTCTCAACTTTAGTTTCTTTTGTTTTATTTCATCTTTACCTACAAATATTGCATAAGGTATTTTGTAACTATCGGCATATTCTAATGCTTTTCCTATTTTATCAAAAATTGTTGTACAGGAGATATTTTGCTCTCTTAATTTTTGAGATAATTTTATTGATTCTTTATCTTGATTTATAGAGATAATAACCACTTTTGTTGTTTCTATTTGCATTTGAGATTTTGTGCTAATTCTGTCTAATCCGAATGATATCCCTACTGCCGGAATTTGTTTATTCATAAAACGACCAACAGATTTATCGTAGCGTCCTCCTGCCGCGATTGTTTGTTTTTCACTTTTAACTTCAAAGATATTCCCAGTATAATAAGATAAACCTCTTGCAAGCCAAGGATTGAATTTTATTTTAAAACCATACATTTTTGCTTTTTCTTCTATTTTTATCAAATCTTCTGCTCCGTCAAATAAATTGTCTTTGAAAAAAGATAAATCTTTCTCCATAATCTTGAATAAAGATAAAATTTGATTCGCATCAGCATATTTTCTTAAATTGACTTTTACAGCATCTTCTCCTATTTTGTCTAATTTATCCAATTCTCTTATAACTGCTATTTTATCAGATATTTGTATGCTTTCTATTATTGCATTTAAGAGTTTTCTATTATTTACTTCTATTTCATATTTTATTTGTAATTTATCTAAAATATTTGTAACTATCGCAAGGCACTCAGTATCAGCGTCCAAGGATTCATCTCCTATTATATCTATATCGCATTGAGTAAATTCTCTAAATCGTGATGTTCCAGTAGGTTCGTCTCTAAATACAGAACCAATCTGGTATCTTTTGAATGGCATTTTTATATTGGGATTTAATTTTATTATCTTAGCAAGTTGAAATGTAAATTCATATCTTAATCCTAAATTTCTTCCTCCGCGATCTTTTAATCTGAATCTGTCAGAAATAGCCTCATCTTCTTGTTCTAATGAATTAGAACGCATTAATTCTTCATATTCTATGGATGGTGTTTCTATTGGGAGAAATCCATAATTTTGAAAAGTTTGCTCTATTATCTTGCGTGTTGCTGAACGCTTCTGCGATTCTGGAGGCATTATATCCTGGAATCCTTTAACTGTTTCTGGTTCGTATATCATTTTATTTTAACTCCATTTTAATTCTATTTGTGACTGATTGTAATGAATCAAACTCACTCCGTTCGTTCGATTCTCCATCTCTAAAGCGGAAGGTGAGAATCGAACTCACTCCAACAGCGCCACAAGCTGTTATGCTACCATTACACAACATCCGCCATGTATTTAATTTTTTATCTTTATTTGTGCTATATAAAGACTTTGAATTTGTGAAACTTGAAGGATTTGTGTCGGAGTTTAAACTAAGAAATGCGCTTTTAGTTGCGCTGATGAACAAACCTCTGGGCTTGTGTATTCATATTATTTTATTGCCCTTTGTGTTTATAAGTTTATGTATTTCCTTAAAGATATAAACTTCCTAATTAAAAATATCTTATTATAACGATAGGTTTTTATTGTTTGAATATTTTCCTTTTTTATGAGGTATGTTATTATATTGACTAGTCTAATTCTGCTATTATCTTTTGTATCTGCAGATGTGAATGTTAGTTCTTGTATGAATCTTGATGTTTTCGGAGAGAAATATATTTTGCAAAATGATTTAATTTCTTCTGAAACCAATTGCATTTTAATAAATGCAGATAATATAATCGTTGAAGGCAATGGGTATAGAATAATTGGAAATTCATCAAATTTATCAAATAATTCTGGTTTGATTATTTCTGGAAGACAAAATGTTGTATTGAAAAATTTACAAGTTTCTGGGTTTGCAATAGGAATTTTAATTGATGGAGTAAATAATAGCCTTATTGCTTCCAGTATTTATAACAACTCTCAAATTGATTTGAACATTTCTGGAAACTCATCAAATAATTCTATTATTGATGCCCAACATATAGGTTCTTATTATTTATCAAATGGTTCTTTATCTTATTTTGAAAGAAATTCCTTTGGAAAAATACAATTTCTCAGATATTTTTCTTCTTTCGGAAGTAATTTATCTAATGAAGTTATTTTATCTAATTCTTTTGCTTCAATCCCTTTGAATTCAGGATTTAATGTTTTATCAAGAATTTATTTTTATAATACTCTTACTAATTTCACAAATGCGACGATTTTAAGAGATGGAGTTGTTTGTCCTTTGAGTTTATGCGTTAATCTGACTTCTCTAAATTCAGGAAATATTATTTTTGATGTTCCTGGTTGGAGCAATTATTCTTTATTTGATTATGGAATTTCATATTTAGGAAATTCGCCTTTGAATATTACACAAAATAATACGATGAATAATTCTAGTAATAGTTCATCTCAAAGTTCAAGTTCTAACTCTAATTCAGGTAGTAATTCAAATAGTGCTTCTTCGAATTCAGTCTTATCTCCCACAACTCAAACAACACCTCTCTTGAATGATGCAAATAACTCTCTTGGAAATCAAAACCTTTCTACTCCCAAGAATTATAATTATCTTTATGGTAATCAGCTCCCTAGTTCTGGAAAATCTAAGATTACTGGTTTGTTTATAGGGGATTTTTCAGGGAACAAAATTTCTGCTTTTGGTCTAATTATTTTGATTTTGGTCGGAATTATTGCTTTCTTATTTTTTGTTAAAAAAAGAATTGTTAAACATAAAATGATGAAACATGCTGGTCAAATTTAAATTTTACGCTTTTAAGCTTTGTTTTTTCATCTTTCTTATTTTTTTTATTCAATTGCTTTCTGATAAATTTACTCAATTATTTTTACTCAACTCTGATTCTTATTCTCAGATTTGGAGATTTTTTACAGCTATCTTCTTACATGGAAATTTTATACATTTAATTTACAATATCTTTGCCTTAGCTTTGTTCGGAAGTGTTCTTGAAAAATTAATTGGTTCTCGCAGATTTCTATTTGCATTTTTTATTACTGGGATATTAGCTAATTTAATTTCTGTTAATTTTTACGATAATTCTTTAGGCGCTTCTGGAGCGATATTTGGAATAATTGGAACTTTGATTCTTATTAGACCTTTAATGATTGTTTGGGCTTTTAGTTTGCCTATGCCTATGTTTGTTGCAGGAATATTATGGGCTGCTGGAGATATTATCGGAATTTTTGTTCCAAGTAATGTTGCTAATTTTGCACATCTTTCTGGAATGTTTTTTGGGTTAATTTTGGGAATTTATTATAGAATATATCCTCAAAAATAATTTTTGAAAATGTTTAAAAATTTGATTAATTAAATTTTTAAGCCTGTTGACCTATGTCAGCAATGTTTAAAAGGTGTCTGGATGGATTAGTATTATTGCCCTTGTAGTCTAGTGGTCAAGGACGCGGCCCTTTCGCGGCCGAAACCCGGGTTCAAATCCCGGCAGGGGCATAAAACATTTTTGCATATTCTGGGAAACTATGGAGGCTTTTATGCCACCCCGACTTAAAACGTGATTTTGCTTAGGCAAAAAATGAAAATTGACCCTTACAAAAACAAAGAATATTACCAAGAATGGAAGGAATCCGTTAAATTTGGAATCTCTGGTATTTCTAAAGAAAACTCAACAATCATTCTAAGATATTTAGATGACATGGAAAGAGGAGCTAATATTGCTCTAGGAAGTCCAAAGGGTGCTAGAAGTTACCACAGACTTAACTCATTAAGAGCAAGAATGTGTTTTTTCGCTCAACAGTTTGAGAAAAAATTAAATTTAACCACAATTACTGAAATAACTGAAGACCAAATTATTAATTTCTTTTCGGATATGAGGAATGGGACTATTAAGAAAGTTAACGGTAAAAACTACAAATCATCAGACACATATACTAGAATATTTAGAGCATTCTGGCACTGGCATCAAAAAGTAAATAAAAAACAAGGAATTGAAATAAAAGACATCACAGTAGACTTAGACACTAGTGAGGAAAAACCTGACTGGGTATATCTTACTCAAGAAGAAGTAAAGTATCTCGCTGAAAATGCAAAATATGATTACAAAGTTTTGATTCTATTTTTATTCGACTCAGGTATAAGAGCACCAACTGAACTTATGAATGTTCGCGTTTCAGATCTTTTTAATAATTGTAAGGAATTGAATATTCGAGAAGAAGCAAGTAAAACATTCGGAAGAAGAATTAAGTTATTGATTTGCGGAGAAATATTACAAAAATATATTCAAGATAAAAAACTCCAACCACAAGACTTTCTTTTCAAATTACAACCATCTGCATTTAATCGTTACTTAAAATCCCTTGGGAAAAAACTATTCGGAGATAAGCCTAGTCCCGCTGGACAAAAATATTCTGAATTAACAATGTATGATTTTAGACATTGTTCCTGCTGTTATTGGTTACCGATTTACAAGTCAGAGTCTGCTCTTAAATATCGATTTGGTTGGAAAAAGTCTGAAAAAATTCACTATTATAGCGAGCTATTAGGAATGAGAGATACAGTTTCTGAAGATGACTTACTAATAGATATAACTAAAACCGAATTAGAACAGCGTCTTGAAAAAACAGAGAAAGAAAAAGAAATCATGAAAGAAAAGTTAGAAATGATGGATTTACAACTTTCCAAAATTATGGAATTTACCAAACGTTTAGAGTTTGAAGTTAAATCGGAGAGAAAGTTAGAAGCTCAATAAAGATTTATAATATATTTTGAATAACTAATTATATGAAAATAAGAATATTAGCTGATTGGACTAATCCCTAATAAAGACACATTGCTTCCAGCTATTTGCATGTTATTTGAGAAAATAATCAATTCTTCTCCAGTCTTATTCATGCCAGCACTATATCTTAAAGAATATTTAATTTTCTGCTTGTAAGGCTCATATAATTCTCTAATGAGCGAAGTATTATCGTAAGTTATCACCCATCTATGTTTATTTAGTTTATTTATTGCTTCAGATATATCCCTATGTTCTTTATCTGTATAATAATTAAAATAAAGATCTTTTCCCTTTACATGATAGGGTGGATCTAAATAAAAAAGAGTATTTTTAGGTAGACTTTTTGATAGCTTGCTAAGTAGTTTAATTGCATCTTCATTATGTAACTCAATAGTGTTCTTGAAACTTGCAATCTTCCTAATCCTAGTAATTAAATCTGTTTTATTGTATCTAGCATCAATTTTCCACTTCCCTAGCTGTTTTCTACCGCCAATAACTCCTGCCATGATAATCCCAGACCTATTTGTTCGGTTTAAAAAGAAAGTAGAGAAGCCTAACTCCAAAAGATCAACTTCTTCTTTTCTCTTCTGAATTTCTTTTTGTTTCTCCCACACCCTTAGATTAACGGGAGTTTTTTCAATAATATCACAAAACTTTTCAGTATCATATAAGACTGAGTGCCAAAAAGCATAAATGGAACGATCAAAATCATTGATAATCACTTTAGAAACATATCCATCAATCAATAATGACAGGGCTACTGAAGCACCACCAGCATAAAGTTCGACATATATTGGATTATAAAGTTTATTTTTTATTAGAATATCTTTAAAGTATTTCGATATCTTTCCTTTTCCTCCAGGATATCTAAGGGGTGAATAAAATCTCATATTACTTATTGTGGGTAATTTTTAAGATCTGCCCAATTATAAGAGACATGGCCATTGTCTGTTCCACGCTACATGAACTAGAGTAAGTATGAGCTCCAGTTTGAAGTAATGCGATTAATCTCGAATCACTTTCTACACTATATGTGCTTAAGGTTGTCTTTTGATCTTGGGTAAGATTATTCTTCGCATTAATAAAATTAGATTTAATGTAATGATCCATATCCTTATCTTTTTCCTTTGCAGACTCAACTAACAACCTTAAAGACATTCTAATCAAATTAGGAAAAGTAGTGGATAATCGAGATTTATTCTTTTGATAATAACTATTAAGATCAACTATATCTCTATAAATATCATTTGTTATACTATTCTTTAAAAACAAGTCTCCTCCAAATATCGTTTGTTTTTCTTTATTCTGACGTTTAGTTTTTTGTGACTGCGTTTCAACTCCATCTTTTGTATAGTTGACTTTTTTTGCCTCTTCATCCTTGAACCTCTTTATCTTGTTCTTAAATTCAGTAGAGGTGAGCAATGGTTTCTTGATATCATATTTATCATCTCCTCTGGAGCTTATTATTCCATCAACTTTTAATTCAGCTAACTTGTCTAGTATATTTTTTGCAGTCGATTCATCATAAACAGAAACAAAGTTACCATATTTATCAAATGAGAAACCGATTTCTTTTAATTTGTTTAATGTTAAGATGTTCATCTTCATAATATTTTCATTCAATTCAGGATATTTACTTATCAAACCAGTTGCTTCTTCAAACTTCAAAAACAAGCTTTTTTCTTTGCCTCTAAAATTATGTTCAAAATAATCTCGCTCGAGTTGTTTCCAAGATCCATTACTTACGTGTTTCCGCTCTATATTCATTAAAGCTGTTTTCTCATCGCAAACATTACAATATATTTTTACAAGATTTTTAAGAAGTGCAGGCTCGGAAGAGGGAAAAAGTTTACCTTCAATTTGATGAACCCAAGATGGATTTTGTAGATATTTCAAAACCGCAATTCTTCGATTCCCATCATAAACATAGAATTTATTGTTTTTTTTAACTACTGTAGGTAACTCGCTATAATCATAATGATTTCCCATTTCCCTTATAAACTTTATAAGATTCCATTTTCTATTATCATCTTTGACAGCCCTCTTTACTAATTCTAAATCGCCTATATCTGACTCTATCGGATCCCGAGGATTCTCACTCCATAAGTTGAGTTTAGATACTTCAATCTCCTGAATTTGTTGATTTACCTGTTCCATTTAATCCTAATCTAGAAAACATACTTTTTAGAATTAACTCTCTTTGGGTCTTATAGTCTGAATTGTCTACCATTCTTATTTTCCTAGGGTTTCTCTGTAATAGGAATCTTTCCAAGATATTTCCTAATTATCACCTCAGCTAATCATCTCAATTTCTTAATTTATCTTTTGAATTCATATATCCTTCCCCAAGATTATTAAACACAAAGTAACTCATTAGTTTATGCCTAAAGAGAAGTTCATGTGTCTTGCGATAGAAGATGCAAAAAAGCATAAGTTGCATTTTGGAGCAGTTGTAGTTAAAGGAGATAAAATAATCTCGATAGCTGGAAAAAGACCAAGAGGCGATCCAAGATATCATGCTGAGACACAAGCCATCCTAAAAGCCACAAATCGCCTAAAAACGAGAGATTTAACTGGATGTACTATTTACTCAACATGTGAACCTTGCCCTATGTGTTTTTACATGGCTTGGATAACTAATGTTTCGGAGATAGTATTCGGAGCAACACTAAAAGATTCAATCGACTTCGGTTTCAAAGAGCTACAATTATCTGCAAAAGAGATGAATAAACGTGGAAAGAATAAGATTAAATTAACGGGCGGATTTTTGAGAGAAGAATGTTTGGAATTATTTCAGAAAAAATAATCTCTTTTAATTGTCAAGCATTGAAGACAATCTATCAATTCCCTTTGAATCAAGATAGTCACTTAAATCATAATTAATATCTCTTATGTCAAAAGATTTACATGTATCTGGATTTACCCAAAAATAAAAGCTATATCTGTTAGATCCGTGTAATTTTTTATTTGCTTTGCAAAACTCTTGAAGTTTCTTCGTAGGAATTGTTATGGTATGTGGTTCAATAAGTCTTCTGCCAGTTTTGTTATTTTCCCTTATTACATACACTAAAAATATAAAAAAATCTGCAGATGCTTTTTCAACGACTTCTCGTGGAAAGAAGAACCAACCACATGAACCAGCACCATATCTTTTTAATTCTATTAATTTGGGTTCGTAAGCTCGACTTCCTTTAACTTGTATGCTCACCATTTTTCTATTTGAAACATTCAAGGCAACTAAGTCTATTCCTTTCATCTGTGCGTCCATCGGCATATAAACACCCACATCATTTTTTAGTCCATGTTTTAGGATTCCAGTGACCACTGCCTCATCAGTATTTAATGACCAGAAGTTTTTGTAAGCAACACCCACAAAATAATAGGTTCTGCTAGATTCTTAAATTTAATCTTATTTTTTTATCAAATTTTCCAATTTCTGAAGTATCCAAATCATACCTTCAGTGTCCTGTCCACAATACTGTTCTAAGTTCGCTCTAACTTCCTTAATTTCTTGAGTTTTTGGTTTATCTCCATTGTAAGCCCCATGTGTAATAAATAAATAAGCTATTGATGCAGTCATTCCGTCACCAATCTCTAAATCATCATATCCTTTACCAGTTAATGCAGGTAAAACTTTCTTTAATGAAGCTGAACCTTTCTGGGACGGATGATAATAAGCAAAATTTCTAAATGGCTCATATAAATCGACAAATCTTTTTATTACTGAATTAATCCACTCATTTTCTTCTGGAAAGAATTCTGCTATTTCTTTTAATCTTCCTTTTTCAAAACTTTGATAATAAACTAAAACTGTTCCATATTCGCCAATTACTGATCTAAGCTCTTGTGTAAAATTTAGTCGTGGGTCTTTATCACCAGAAGCGATAAACGAATAATGTTTAGGTTTAGCACCAAATTTCTCAATAACATGAACTGAAAACTGGAACGGTATAGGTTGATATGGTTTTAAATTATCATAAAGCGGAATTGCAGTAGCATAGGTTTCAAAGTCCATAAAATATAACGGATATTTTAGTCCATCTATGAACTTAGCTAATTCTTCTTTGTCCGCGTGATGTTCGCCACTCTTTGTAACTTTATGTTGTATTTTTTGTTGTTTTTTCTGAGGTCTTGTAGTAAAATGGTTTTCATCCATATCTTTTATTGAAAGTATTCCAGCATTAAATAATTCAATCGCATTTTTCCCACCATAATATAAATCAAGAATGTCGCATTCTGAATTATCTTTCCAAAACTTATCGTTATGGTGAACATTCAATTCATCTTTATGACAATCTTCGCCATTTTTAAATTCGGGACAATTTTTCAAGGAAATTATCTCAAATAATTTCTTAATTTTTGATTCGATGTTGTCTAATTGCTCGTCTACTTCTTCATGTATCGGAGCTGTTACAAATAGTTCGTTGACTTCTATTTCTCCTTGTCTTACATATTCGTTATTTATGTGGATTATATAGCATTGACTTATTTTTAGCCCAGCAGACTCATAACAGTATTTTTGAAAAGAAACATCCAAAATATACTCTTCCTTAACTTGTGTTGCACTTTTGACTTCATAAATTGCCCATTCATCTTCTCCAACAGGAACAAGAATGTCTGCTCTTGCATAACACTCCCCATTTTTATGTATAAATCCTGCTTCAAATAATGGTTTTCTTTTCTTTAGTAATTCTTTTGATTCTTTATGATTTTCTTCATGGTTAAGCTGAGATTTTACACTAATTCCATCAGGAAATAGTCGTTTTGCAAACTCTCCAACTTTAGCTCCTTCATCAAATCTGTGTTGAGCAAGTTCATCTACTTTTGGCAGTTCTTCAGGTTTGTTAAAAGAAAGCCAAATCCATTTAGCACATTGTAAACCGTTAACATAACGAGATTTTGTAAGTAGTGTTTGATTAATCATTTTATTTCTTTCTAATCTTTATTTCGCCTTTTTTTGATTCAGCAATTAATTCATCTTTATCATTAAAATCTGCAATTTCTACATCTTCTTTTGGGATTACCAGCTCCCATTTAAAATATTTAGTACCTTTTTTAATAGAATGCTTTTGCAACTTCATAGCATAAATCAAGAAGCAATTATATATAAAACTTTAGACGCCTAAAGCTTTATATATCTTAGGCGTCTAAATTAACTGAAAAATGAAAGATTTTAAAATGGGCGACCACCTGCCTAAAGAGGTGATAAAATGCTAGATCTTGAATTTAAAAAATTAAGTAATATAAATAGACCACAATCAGTTCATGGAATATACCCTTATAGAGGTAAAATATCTTCAGTAGAAGCAACAGTTATTACACAACAGTTAAGGAAAAACTCCACGCTTTTAGATCCTTTCTGTGGCTCTGGAACAATCATCTTTGAGGGTCTGATGAATGGGCTCAATGTAATTGGTGTAGATAGTAATCCTCTTGCTGAAATAGTTTCGCGAGGAAAATTGGGCTCTTTAATGAAAGAGCTAAATGAATTTAATAATGAGGTAGATAAATGTATTTCAGATTCTAGAAATACCAAGATGACAATTATGCCGATTTTAATAAAAAAGCATTTTCATCAAAAAACAGCTATGGAGATAATGTCTTTAGTTCCATATTTTAATAATATGTCTGATTATCTTAAGTCAGCATTTGTTGGAGCAATTGCTCTTTCAGCAAGAGGTTGCAATGATTATAAATGGACTTCAAGCACTGTTGGAAAAGATATAAATCCAAAAAGATATATAAATTTTTATGATAAGTTTAGATATAAAGTATCAAAACATTACCCTGGTAAATTTGATTTGTCACTTAGATCGGAAGCAATTTTAGGAGATTCAAGAGAACTATCGAAACTAATAAAGACTAATAGTGTTGATTTTGTTTTTACAAGTCCACCATATTTCGACTGTTTAGATTATACTTCGTATTATGGTAAAATAGTTTTAGATATTCTTGGATTTGATAGAAAAGAAATTAAAAAATCTCTAATACAAACTACAAAAAGCTACAAAGAAGATATGAGAAAAGTAATGAATGAGATAATAAAAGTCACAAAAAAAGACGCAATAATAATATTTGTGGTAGGGGATAAGAAAATTGGCAATGAGCTAATAAAAGGAAGTGAAATATTCTCAGAACTTTTAGAACATAAACCAACAAAGGTTATTGAAAGAGAGTATACTAATTCCAGTAGCCAAGTTTTTGACAGACTAAATAAGACTAAAAGAAAAGAACAGATAATAATTTGGGATAAAGGAACATGGTAGAAGATCATAAAATATATTGTGGAGATAGTAGAAATATGAAAGAAATAGCCAATGAGAGCATACACTTAATAATTACAAGTCCACCATATTTTGATCTAAAAGATTATAATAATAATGATAACCACCTTAAAGAAAACCAACTAGGATCTCCAAAAAGTTACCAAGATTATATAGATGGTTTAAATGAGGTCTGGAAAGAGTGTCTAAGAGTTCTTGTTCCTGATGGGAAAATATGTATTAATGTTATGCCTGTTTTTTTATCTGGCGAAGAAACTTCTTTTGGAAGAAGAGTAACTAGAACAGTTATAAATGATGTAGAAAATTTTATGAATTCTACTAAAATCGCTTATTTACACTCTTTATTTATATGGGACAAAAGAAAGTCTTCAAGATTTAGTTCTTTTGGAAGCTACCCCTATCCTCCAAATATTTTCTCGACTTTTCCATTTGAGTGGATAATAGTTTTTTCAAAAAAGGGTAAAAGAATTGAAAAGGTGGCTAAAGAAATTAAAGATAAATCAAAAATATCTCAAAAAGAATGGGCTGATTGGGCGATTAATTCATTTTGGGAGATGAGTCCAGCAAAAGCAAAGAAAATTGGCCATCCTGCTCCATTTCCAGAAGAAATGCCTAGAAGATTAATTAAATTGTACAGCTTTCATGGTAACAGAGTATTAGACCCATTTGCGGGTAGTGGGACAACTATAAAAGTGGCTAAGGAATTAGGGAGAATAGGAATCGGGTATGATATTAATCCAGAATATGTAGATATTGCTACGAAAAGAGTTTCACAAGATAATCTTTAGTATAATGGTTCTAAAGACATATTCGAACCTTCATTTATAACTTTGCCTCCTGAAAGCAAACCCAAGACTTTTTCATCTTTAAAGACTTTTGGCAATATATCTTTCCAATATGCTTTTTTCTTATTAATTAAAGAGTAAGCATAAAGCGCCCATAAAGCATTAGCAGAGATAAACTTGATTTTATATCTTATAAGATTATCGTAAAATATTTTTGCGACATTACCTACTTGCCCCGTTGTGCAATCAGGATGTCTTGGAGGATATAAGTCAGTTTCTTCACCTCCTATCAACAGAAATATGGACAAATTATGTTTATCACTTAATTTTTGACATTCTTTTTGGTATTCTGGAATTTGAAATTTAAATCTCCCCTCATTAAGAAGACTAGTTAAGTTAACTTTTGATTCCATAATAATTATTTCTTTATCATTTAACACAACCACATCCAACCGACCATCCCGAGGATTAGAGGTTTGAATTATTTCTAATTCTTTTCCTAAACGAATATCTTTACCACTGCTTAAATAATTCAAACAAGAAAGAGCCCAAAGAGATATTTGTTTTACTTCATTTTTAGAAGTAAATTCTTCAAATCTATTAAAATTATTTAAATCTTCTTTTATTTTGAAGTTAGGTATTTTAATAGCTTTACCTACAAAGAGCGTTTTTACATATTTATTTAGGTCTATTTTATCTAAGATATTAGTTTTGTCTAATTTAAAAAATTCTAAAGGATTTATATTTGAAAGTATAATCTTAGCATGATTATCTAAGAATCCTTTATAGTTTTTATAATCTGGATATTTCAAGATAATGCTCTCTTCTATTTTTGCCATTATTTAACTAAAACCTCACTGACTAAGACATCTAATAAGCTGACTAGGCTTGGTGGAGCACCTATTTTTAGATGATCTAAGTTTATTTCAGTCAATGGTTGCATAATTTCATTTTCTTCATAGAAAGGTATGCCTGCCACGATCCCAATATCCTTTTCCATATTCATAACACTCTTAAAATTATCATTACTTGCCAAAAATATTTGGGGATGTTCACTCAACAAATCAACAAACTTACTGTAATCTAATTTCATTCTTAGTTTTGCTGCTAAACCTAAAGAATAAACTATTGCGAACCGCCTGTTTTTAACGCTCTCTTCTGCTTGTAATGAAGCAGAACGAATATGATCTTGGCCACGTTCTCTAAGTGATTTTGTACTTTTAGTCATCCACCTATAGCTAAGTGGTCTTTGTACTATAATTTTATGCTCAAAAAGATCTGTAGGTATAAAGAGTTTTAATTTACTCCAACCCCAATGTTTTTTATTTATTTCTTCTGCGACTTCAATGTGCCATTTTTGTAAATTCGGTAATTCTTTAAATTTAGAGGGTAATGCAAAACCTGTAGTTATAGCCCATGCAAAAAGAGTAGATCTTGTTCGAATAATAGTATCTTTTTGAGATCCTGTAGATAAAGGTATTCTCTTGTTTTTCTCAATCAAATTTTCTCTAGTATCAGTATAACCAAGGTTTATTTTATTTTTATTAACTATACCGTTATCTAATTTATTTTTTAAACACTTATATAAAAAACCAACAAATATTCCATAATTTAAAACAGATTCTCTAGCCATCTTAAAAAATTCTTCACTCTCAAACTGAATACTTGCTATTTTTACTCCACATTCTGTAATTCTTGCCAGATTTCCTACTCTCTCTACCCACCCTAGAGCTTCAAGAGCATTTAGACACTCACTAGTAGATTTGCTTTTTTGGCTGTCATATTGCACACTTTGAGTAAGATGAAATTTTGCAGGACTAAGAGGATTCTGTAAATATGGATCATAAATACCTGCGATCTTATTCTTCTTTGCTAGTGGGAAAAACATCAAAGGATTAAGTTTAGCAGTTGAATCATATTTCATACCTTTTAAATCGAAAGAAGTATTTCTAAATCTTTGATATAAATATCTTAATTCAGAATGTAAGCTGATTAGTCTTCCAGTTGGAGTTCTATTAATTATTGCTACCATTTAAAGGACTAACAGTATAAACTATTCCCTCCTCCGATAAGAAATCGTCAAAGTTCAATTTAATTTTAGAAACTAACAAACCCTTTATAAAATCAAAAGATATAAAAATTATTTTTGTCTGGGCAACTTTATTCTTTATATAATCTGATAGAAGGGCATTTGATACATATTTATTTTCTGGTTCTAGTAAAACTAATACTTTATATGGAAGTGGAAAATTATTTTCATGTAATGAACTTTTTAGATGATACTCAAGTTCTTCTAAGTCGACTATCCCTTTATCCATTGACTTTATATCTTTAATAAACTTCCAGATTGTTTGGTTATTCTTTGTATATCTCATAAGAGGTATTCTAGCAGATCTACTACTTCCATTTGTTTTTATTTCAATGCCATAGACCGCAGAACAGTCTATATCTAAATTTTGAAAAATAAGACCCATATCTCTAGTTATTGTAGACATAGACTGTTCTTTCTTGAGATTATTAACACTCGGGATAATAAAATCTTGATTTCTAAAATCCTTACCAGAAAATAGATTCCAATAAGATTCATTGACTACTAATCTTACTTTTTCCATTAAAACCAAAGTTGATTGTGATTTAATAACCTTTTTGAAATAGATTATTCCAATTTTTTCTAAGATAAATTTCAATTCCATTACCAGGATTATAGTTTGGATAAATTATCAAAAAAGCAGACTTTGCGGATTCATAGGAATCATTAGGTATTTTTCTGACAAATTTAGCCAAGTATACAAGCGCTATCGCGGGTGAACGTGAAAAACCTAAGTTACAGTGTATTAAGACTTTTTTATTAATATTCTTCTGTATAAATTCCATTGATTTTATAATCATAGGACTAGCGAACTTTGGATCCCAAGGAATATTCATATCAACCATATTCAAGAAAAGATGGCTTTCGAGTTCTTTTATAATATAATTCGGATGGTTTTGTAACAAACTACCTTTATATCCCAAAACTCTTTGATGACAAGGTGATTTGCAGGCATGTATGGCCACCCAACCATCTTTCAGACCATAAAAACAAGAATTTTGATCACCAATGTATAGATTATTTTCAAGATTTATTTCCATTATCTTATCTTCCTCCTAAGTCTCCTACAGTCATGTCACTAGCTCGGTCTTCAGCTCTGCAAGCTCCACATTCTTTATCCCTACTAAGATCTGATTTGAAAACAGACTTACCGCACATCTCACACAAAGCTCGTAATTCTATATCCATAATACCATTTTAAAATTAATAGATTAAAAACCTTTTTCTAATTTTTGAATATTCAATAAAATAGGAATAGCTCCATTTTCTCGCTTTAATTTACGAATAGCTTGCTCAAGCGAGGCAAAATCTCTATGAAGCACCAAAGTATAACCAAAACGAGCAGTTCGATCTTTTAGGGCAGGAAATTCAGCGATTAGTTCCTTTTTGAAACGAATCGTATTCCATGCACGTAAAGACTCACGATAGGATAACTTACCGTTTATTTCTAGCGTTTCTTTCTGAGGTCGTAAAGTTTGTGATTTCACTTAGGTTTCCTTCAACCCCTCTTTACACCTCTTTGAAAATAACCTTAAATTCGCTTATTAAACGATTCGAGAAATTTGTTGGTAAAAATGTTCAAAACATTTTAAAAGATGAATGATTTTACTAATTCGTGGCAGATGAGAAAGATAAGCTCATATTATTTGAACTATTACAGGATTGTCGGCAACCCTTATCAAAAATAGCTAAAGCCGTTAGACTTCCACAGCAAACAGTAAGTTATCGCATCAAAAAGATGGAAGATGAAGGAATAATTAAGAAATACACTATCAACATCAACTATCCAAAATTAGGTTTTAGTAGACACTCGTTGTATCTTGATTTGCATTCGATAAATGCTAAGGAAGTTAATGATTATCTCAAACATCTTACAAGCATAAGAGAAGTTAGTTGTTGTTATATGCTTCACGGAGTTAGTCAATGGAAAGTTTATGTTTCAGTATGGACTAAAAATATTGAAAGATACGATGAAATTCAAACGAAGATAATTACTAAGTTTAGAAAATACTTAAAGAATTATTTATCTTTCCAAAGTGTAAAGTCATGGACATATTTTGCTCGTTGCCTTAATCCAAAGAAAAATGCAGCCGTAGACATTAAAGAAAGTCCACAAAATTTTGAACTAAAAGAAATAGAATGGAAACTTATTGATAAACTTCGTAAAAATGCAAACACTCCAATAATTCAATTAGCAAAAGAATTGAAAACAACTGCAAATACGATCTTAAGAAAAATCAAATATCTTAAAGAACATAAAATAATAGAACGCTATTATCCAATTATTGATATAAATAAAATAGGATTAAAGGAGTATACCTTTATTTCTAGAATTGATCCTTCATATACTCCACAGCTCAATAAGCTTCTAGACTATGCAGATAAAGATAAACGATTTGCGATTGTTATCAAAGCAGTTGGATACGTTAATCTCTATTACGCATTTTATGTTCAGACTGATGCTGAACTCAGAGAAATGACTTCTAAAATAGATAAGATTCTAGGCAGAGGAGCATTAGAGACATATCGTATTGAAGTAGAAGAAATGGTCAACTAGTCCAAACAGTCAGTAAACCCGCAAAGAAGAATATATCCACTGACTAACTAGCTTATTTTTAGATAATTAAGCGACGAGAAATAACGAATAATCGCCATTTTTTAGCAAGCCTAATTTATCTCCTTTGCTAATGCAGATAATCTTTTTCTAAGATAACGTGGATCGATTGTTTTTCCAAATTTTTTATAAGTATTAACTAAATTTCGATCAGTTACAATAAAAAACCAGTCAGTATAATCTTGACTTTTTACAAATTTAACTTTCTCAAGAAGTCTGTCTTTGTGTTTTGCAAGTGTGCCCGTTTCTATTTCGAATGCGTATCGTTTATTATTTTTTGAAATTATCACATCGGGTAATCTTGTAGAATATGTCTCAACTTTGAAACCATTGCTCTCAAAGAATGAGGCTATATCATGAACAAAAAATAAATGATTGATGCTTTCTTTAGGTCTAATTTTTATAAGGTATTTTTCATTTTTATTTGAGCAAATACTTCTTTTAGTTAATTCAAGATATCCTCTCTTCAATAAAAATTCTATCTCTTCTTTTTTCAAATTTGCTTTCTTGTGAACTAATTTGCTCGTGTCTATATTCAGACTTACAATGGGCTCATTTATTTTATCAATTAATTTTTTATTTAGTATTTCATCAGCATTTGTAGTAATTGTTGCATGTTCTTCTGGGGAAGCAATAACTCTTATTTTACTATGCTCATCTTCCATGATAAGTAAACCTTCTCCAACACTAGCTGTAAGCAAATGCTCTCTTTCAGATGGACTCAAATGAAATGTCTCAGTTATTTTAGAAATGACAGATGGCTTTTGTTTCAAAAGCATCGTATATGCAGAATTTGCAAGAACAGACTTTCCAGCTCGCGAATTAAACAAATCCTCAACTTCCTGATTAATTAGTAAAAGCCCTAAGTTGAACTTTCTACAAGTCTTAACAATTTCCAAGATATAATTCGCATCTTCTGCTCGAGATAATAGTGACCACGCCTCATCAACAAGAAGTAATTTTCTATCTAAGTCTGACTTCATTTTCATATAGACATAATCTAAAACTAAGAACATAATCGCAGGTTTAACCTGCTTAGGCATATTCCCTAAATCAAAACAAACAAGTCGATTGTTAAATTCAACGTTTGTATGTCTATTCATAAATCCAAATACGCCTGAAACATACATTTCCACCCTATTGATTACACTACGCAAACTTGCTTTTTCAACTTGAGTTGCTTTAACAGAAAGTTTATTGAGGCTTTCGAGTAAATCTGCCATAATGGGAGGTTCTCTATTTTGACTAGCCTCATCAGAGCTAATTCCTTTTTTTGTGTATGCGAGCGTTAAAGCTTTATCCACAAATGCCTTTTGTGGCTCGGATAAATCTCCTAACATTATAGGTAATAAGTCCATCAAACTTAATCTCTTCTCAATATACTCATGTCCCATTAAGTCTAGTGGATTGATGAGTGTCTGTGAACTCCTAGATAAATCGATTATTTGCCCATTAAAACGCCTTACAAGGCTCTTATATTCACCTTGTGGGTCAATTATTATGACTTTCGTTCCATTGAGTAAATATCGAGTAATTAAGAGCTTACAAAAATATGACTTTCCACCACCTGATTGGGCAAGAACTACACCATTAGGATTACTTAATTTGAAAATGTCTTTGATTATGGGTATTTGGTTTTTGTTTAGCCCAAGCCAAACTCCAGTATTATCTGCTTGTAAGAATTGACTAGTAAATGGGAAAAAGGCTGAAAGAGCTGAAGTTGTGATATTTCGATATTGATTAAGTTCATCTATTCCTAAAGGGATACTTGAGCGAAAACCTTGAATCATCCTCCAATTGGCAGTTTTTGGTAGAATCATAATACTATTCAGCTCTGCTTCTACTTTTCTGGTTAAAATCTCAAGCTCATGTAAAGAGTCAGCTTTGCAAGTAATGTATAAACTAATATTGAAAAGACGCTCATTACCTTTTTGTAAAGATTCAAGCGTTTTTCGAGTATCGCGATACTGAATTTCCAAAGAAGGATTAATTATTCCTTTAGATTGCATTGCGTAAAGATCAGAGCGTTGTTTTTGTAATTCCTTATTTAAGTCAATTAACATTCTTTCAATAGGGTAGGGTTTAATGTGAAGACTTAAGTTAAAATCTCCGAGTAAACTAACAATTCTATCAAGAAAACCTGCCTCAACTGTTCGAGGGTAACCTGAAGCATACATAATTCGATAAAATCGTTTATTCAGTTCAAAATGATTCGTACTATTAATTATGCTATTTGTATTTTTAACAGATTCTTGAGGAATAAACTGAGAAACTAATATTTGTAATTCCTTATCTTTCAATCTCTCTACTCTTAGATTTAAAGCATTAAATCTCTCAATGCAAATATTAACTTGTATCTCAATATCATTTTGTTCTGGAATAACTAAATAAAAAACACGATTCATTATTTTCTTACTATGGATTGTATTGTTGAGGAAATTGCTATACTCTTCTAAGTTTTTGTCAAATCCTTTTTCAGAAGTTCTTTCTTTCAGAGATTTAAGATAACTATCTAACTCAAGACCTTCTGTATTCATAATTATTTGAGTTGGAAAATCCAAAGAATTAAGGAATTTCTGAAAGGCAAGCATAATTGTTTCTTTTTCCTCTGGTAATTTTATGCTAAAATTAACTGGATTAACTTTGAGAATAGCTATTTTTTTATTTCTCGAATCAATAATAACATTATCTTGAATTTTGTTAAACCCAACGTACTTAGAAAAGTCTCCTTGTTTTAGACTAAACTTACGAGACTTAAAATAGAAATAATAATTCTTGATTTTAACATCAAAATCAAGAAACATAAATCCAATACCTATACTTGCGAAAATAAAAGATAATACAAACCCAACTGGGAAAATAACTTTTCTAAATATAATAAATGAAAATATTCCAAAGCCCAGAGCATAAGCTAATTGTTTGAAGGTTAATCCAAACATAATTTTCTCTCTATATTCTAACTGCTGAGGTATTTGATACGCCATCTAAGGACTAGCAAAATATTTTGTTGCAAGTATGATTGCTCCAGTTGCACCATTCGTAGCTTCAAGTGCAGACTTGATAATAGAGAAAAACATCAAGTAAAGCATCAAGATATTAGCAATGCTAAATGCAGAAATCATCACTAGAATTTTCATACTTGCAAAGATTGGAATAGTGAGAAGTTTAGAACTAACCAAGAATATTACGGCGTCAAAAAAAGTTACAAAAATGCATACTCCTAAGAAATTGAGAATAAGTTTTCCATAACTTTTAAGTGGAGGAACAAAATAAAAGAAAATACCAAATGGCAGTAATGCTACTCCAAATGCAACAATAAGATATCTTATTGTTAAAATTAATGCTGATAAAAATAATATTAAAACATAAAATAAAGCAAAAAAGAATTGTAACCCCACATTAACGATGTTGTCTATTGTAAGTTGAAAGAAAGTTTGACTAATGAGATTTATCGTAGCGTTAGTAACTAAACTACTAATATCGATAACTAAAGAATAAAGAAAATAAGAAGCTTGAATTAAAACAATCATAATTATTGTATTTCGAAACCATTCCTTTGCCTTTTCTCTGCGAACAGCATCATGTCCTGAAAACATAAAATTAAACCCAGAGTAAAGCATCAGAAAACCATAGAATAAAGATAGGATGTAGATCATTATTGCCCAAATTGATCCGAAGAGCGAGATATCCACGGGTTCAGTTAAAAGAGATTGAACTAAAGTCAATAGTGGAGCAAGTGGTGCGTTGAGAAGATAAATCAGAAATTCAAATATTTTCTGAGGAATACAAGTTGCAAGATTCAAAAGACCACAGTCTTCAGTAGCACTTACAAGTGGTAGACATAAAAATATTAATAGAAAAATTATCTTTTTCATTAGAGACTCCGTGCTTTATTTTTAGCAAATAAATAAACAAAATAAATGAAGATTCCTAAAATTAAGAGTCTCCACAAAAGAATAATCTTGCTTGGCTCATAAACTAAGATGAAAATATCTTTTTTCTTATTATCATAAATTGCAGTAATTTTATTTTCATTCTTTTTGGCGATAAATGTTGCATTAAAACCATAGTCTGAGCTATTCCCATAAGTGAGATTAACGGAGAAGTTTGATGGTTCAACAAAAACATGAATCTCTTCACCAGGATGATAATAAAATTTATCGGAAGATATTGAATAAATAAATGGTTCAAACGATAAGTCACAATTAGCATAGAAATTATTGAAAAAATCAAATGCGTGAATTGTGCAAGAAGTTTGGTTAGAAACGAATAACTTACTTCCTTCGTTTACTAAATTATTTATTCTTTGAGTTATCTGCTTTTTTGCTGTAAGTGTTGCAAGATAATATGGAGATTTAGAATAGTTTAACTCATAAATATATTCATAATATTCATAAGAGGATTCGTTAAATTCTACATCGATAGAATTACTAAAATTAATCTCTAATTCTTGAGTATCTAGATATTTATCTTTTAAATTGACTACACCATATAAATTAGAATTATATCTAGTTACATCTAGCGAATCATTTATGATCAAAGAATCTTTATCTATCTGAGTCCAAGAGAACACACATTGATGGCAATACTTCATACATTCTCCATCGTCATATTCACAACAATATGTGTTCCAATTATGATGGTCTACTTGTACAGATACATTTATTGTATTTTGAGCAAAAATAGATGAATTATTATTTATAGTTAAATCTGCTAAAGATCCGTTTGCTTGATATATTGAATTTACAAAAACATTAGTCTCCGAAGTATTGCTTATGAGATTGTAAGTTCTTCGACAATCTCCATTGTTTGTAGAGGGATAATATCCACTTTGATACGTTGGTGGAATTATTACATCATAATTTGAAGCAGATAATAGTTGAGGATTTTGTGGACAATAAAGAGAGTTATTGTAAAAGATAGAAGGCATTAGAGCCATTATGCTAAACCAAGCATTCTGAATATAGGTTGATTGATAGAGATTAATTCCAATTGGAGAAATACCAAATAACAAAGCAGTATTTCTTAAAAAAATATAATTATGATCTGGAAAATATGTGCTATTATAATCTAAATTAGAAATAAGTAATTCTTGTTCATAAAGAGTTATGTTACTTGCAATAATTTGAGTACATAATTCTTGATTCTGAATAGAAATCGAATTACAATTTAGGGCTAAAGCCCGTGGACTTTGCACTATGAATAAAATAAGAAATAAGCCCACGGGCAGAATTAATTTATTCATCTAACTACCGACAATGAAGTTTACAACAAGCGGTGCTGCCCAAATTACAATAAGTCCAATAACAACATACATCGCCATGCTTTTGGCTTTCTCTCGTTTTCCAGGATCACTGCCAGAAGTCATGTAACTAATACCTGCAAACAAGAGAACTACAACTGCGAGAACAGTTGCAGAATATTTAACCAAATTGTATATCTTTAATACTGGATCAAGAATTTGGTCAAATGTTGCCTTATCTTGAGCAGATATTGTCTGGTTAAAATCAATTGCAGTTGTTATTGGTATTGCAATAAAGACAAATAGAAGAATAATTAGCCAGCTTTTTGTTATTCGTGTTTTCATTTAAACCTCCCCACATTTAGTTGAGAGGTCTTACTCGATGACTTGCGAAATCGCTTTAGCATCTTTCTATTACTATTAGGATATTTCCACTTAAAGAAAATAGAACAGTTCCAGCATATTTCTTCTTTATATTTTATAGGCAATATTTTTTTACAAACAAAGCATTTTTTCGGTTGCATAATTTTTCATGCAATAGTTTTTTTAAAAATCGAAAAGTGAAAGAAAAGGTATCTTTTTTGTTACGAAATTTTTTACTTGACCAAATTTAAGCAAAGTTTCTAATTTGAATCTATGAAAAAGTCAAAAACAGATTTTAAGTGGAATGTTAATATCAAAAAGAAATATAATATTATTTATGCAGATCCACCTTGGAAATATGGAACAGATGTAAGAAAGCATTATCAAACTGTTCCAATAAAAGACATTTATAAATTTCCTATAAATAAAATTGCTTCAGATAATTGTGCATTATTCTTATGGGTTACTTTTCCCATCTTGCCCCAAGCTATTGAAACTGTCAAGCAATGGGGCTTTCGATATGTAACAGTCGCTTTTACTTGGGTTAAAACTTACAAGAGAAATGGTCGACCAGTTAGGGGGATGGGCAATTGGACAAGGGCGAACGCAGAATTGTGTGTTTTAGGGATTCGCGGTAATCTTAAAAGAAAATCAAAAAAAGTCCATCAAATTGTTATGTCTCCATTAAGAGAACATAGTCGTAAACCTGATGAGATAAGGGAGCATATTGTTGAGCTTTTAGGAGATTTACCTAGAATTGAGTTATTTGCTCGCCAAGGCACAAATGGTTGGGATGCTTGGGGTAATGAGACTAAGAAATTTAATGAGGATAAAAATGGATAGAGTTGATCCTGAGTTAGTTATTGAGAAATTGAAGAATCTTGTCATGTTTATTCAAAGAACCATGAAACCAAAATATTCTGAAAATGAAGAAGAACTCACAAATACATATTTTGATTGAAACAAGTGTTCTTGAAAAGCTTAAACACGAAGCACTTGAAGCAGATGTGTCTTTATCAGAGTTGTGTAGACAGAAGCTAAAAGAGAATACTCAACTTACGAGAATTGAAATGATGTTGAAAAATTTAGCTTTAGATTCCAAACTTTGCCTTTAATAGATATGCATCTTTCATATTGATTTTACGTTGTAATTGTGTTAATATCTTCTTTTCAGTTTGAGGAGTCCAATAAATTTTTAATTTTTCTTTCGAGCGAGTAATAGCTGTATAAAAAATATTGTGGTTAATCATCTCTTCAATTTCTTCTGTAATTACAACTTTAACTGAATTGTATTCTAACCCTTGAGCTTTATGTATAGATATAGCATAAGCTACTTGAAAAGGCGCTATTGTATTTGAAGACTCATTATCCTCATCAGAACTTGATGATTTGTATACATAAAAGCTAATAGTGGATTTTCCATTTTTAGTATCACTTAGTAATTTTAAATCGTACTTGAAAGTATCCAATTCATTTATAGATTTATTAATTTCAACTTCAAATTTAATTTTATCTTCAAATACCTCAATATTTAATATCTTTCCCTTTAAGTTATTGTGAAGCAATGGTTTAAACCTGTCAGACTCGTTAAATAAAATGGGGTCTCCAACTTTGTAACTATGAATGCCCCAGGATATTTTATTATTTTTATTATTCTCTTGTAAAAAATTGTTAATATTATTAATCCCATATAATCCATCATAATTCAAACATAAAATGATCTCATCCTCTTCTGAATATTCGAAAATTGATTCATCTAACTCTGCAGAATACTGATTCTTTGTGATATGTTCCAAAATATCATCTTCAATGTTTCTTATTTTATCCCATAATTTTAATAGACTTTCGTTTGTAGTTCTAAATGGTCTGGTTAACTCAAAAGCTGAGGTATCTGGAATAAATGACCTAGCTATATCGAACCAATTTCCGAAAAGAATAGACTCTATTTGAAAAATATCTCCGACTAAAACTAGTAATTTGAAAGAAGCTTTTTCTAATATTTTTAATATATCTGAATTGCTAATTGTGCTACATTCATCAATAATTAAGACATCGAATTCTGTATCTCCATTATTTGATCCTAAGAAACTTGCAATTGTTTTAAATGATGAGTTTCCTGCAATTATTCGGTTTCGCAGGTTATTAATTGCTGGATTAGTATTTGCCAAAAATAATTTATTACGTTCATGAAAAAAACTTGAGATGTGTTCAATTAGTCTTGTTTTTCCAGTTCCTGCAGCCCCATAGATTAATGCGACTTGCGAATGTTCAAACATTTTTTTTAAAATATCTTTTTTGAGATCGCAATCAACATTTTCAGAACTTGAGGTTAACCATGCATCAACAGAATTTGAATAATTTTTAATTCCTGAAATTGATAACTCTTTTAACCTTTTAATGATCTTAAGGCTATCTTGTTCATAATTATTTATAAAAATATGCTCTTTATAGGTCTCTAATTCGCGAGCAGGCTTATGTTTATAATAAATCTTATTATTATAAGACTGAATTAATTGATTAATATTTTCGAATTCCAAATCTTTTATTGAGGTGTATAATATTCCTTTTTGTTCGGTATTGTTTTTTATGAGCCTTGCAAATAACTCATCTTCGTGATTTTCTACATCAAAACAATCAAATAAATCATAAATCTTGGGGTTATGGTCAATTAGGGATGTGACAAAAGGCATTTGATCGAAAGGAATACAACCCCACTTAAGGTTTAGGTTAGATAAACTTTGACAGATATTTTTACTAAGTTGAGATTTAATTGTCTTATTTTTAAGTTTATAGAGTAAATATTTAAGAATATTGCTACCAGGAGAATTGCATTTTATTAGTTCACGCACTTTATCTAAAATATCAAATATATGAGTTACTTTTGCATCTTTAATTGATTCATTTTTAAAGAGTTGATAGTATTTATCAGAGAATTCAATAATTTCAACAAGATTAAAACCAGTTTCAGTTAAAAGTAACATTAGCCGTTTATATTCATTAGAATCAGCAATTATTTTTTGATGCTCTCCAAAGATACTTGCAAAATAATTCAGTTCACAAGGGCGAATTGAAACTTCCCAATTATCAATAATTTTTATTGGCATTTTTTTATTAAAAACATTTATGTTCCCGTGACTTATCGATAGTTTTACTGAGTAGTTTGATGAAACTTCTAATTTTGTAAAGGCAATTACTCTATCAAATTTGCTTTCATAATCATTCGTAGTTGTAAAAGTTACTTCATAATATTTTTCTTGATTAATAAAAAATGGTTTTACTTTCCGAATATAGTATCGATCCCCATAACCGCTTCCTCTTCTAGTTTGTGCCGATTGGTTAATTTCTAGAGCTATTTTTTCATAATACTTTTGTAGCGAAGGATCATTATTTATGGGAAATTTATTTATATTTTCTAAAACTTCAAAATTATATTTATTTTTTAAAAAAGATTTAATTTTTATTAAGTACTCATAATATTTTAGCATTAGCCTCTCTGAATTTTCTTCATTTGGAAGATAATGTGAAACTGTACTTTGAAGAAATTTATGGAAATTCTTTAAAAATTTTAATTCGGCTGTTGAAGAGATGCAACTATATGCCCAATTCGTAAATATTTCATAGCTATACTCATTTTGCCCACAGGTTTTTACTGAAACAGCTTCTACAAAACTTCTAAGTTTGCTTAAAATATTTTGAGATAAAAACCCCTTTTCTTTTTGAATTTCATAATCTCCGATGTGTTTGCATATTGCTTTGTCCAATATGCGGATTTGATCATCTACAGATACCATGGATTTATTCGAGAAATTAAACTTAAATATTTAACTCGACAAACTTTAAAAACTCCGAGAGTCTAAAGCATTTGTAATAATCCAAAAACAAATCGATGTTCCGTGATAATCGCATGACTAGGTGGGTTTCGGCAGGGGCATTTTTATTTTGTTATTGGATGTGAGTGAATATCTAAACAAAAAACATAAAAACCCTTGAGATTTGATTTTTTCATGGTAGAGGCTCAAAATCTCTGGCTGCATGACGCACTTTTTAACGCATTTATGAAAAATGGTTTTGCAAAAATTAATGGAAATAAATCTTGGGAAATTACTGATTTGCAACTTCTGTTCTTGACTCCCGAGTTGTCTAAAGGATTTCTTCAACTGACTGAACTTCCAATATATAAAAAACAGGCATTCGATTTAGAAATAAAAATGATTAATGAGAGTGCTAAAAAAATTGCTGAAGAAATAGGGAATGAATCGTTTAATCTTGTAGATATATGGAGTGGTAGTGGTTTGAAATCTGTTGAATTTGTTAAGGCGTTGAATAAATATTCGGGTAGAAATATTGAGATAAATTATTGCCCGATTAATGCTTCTTCTTATTTAAATGACTTAGCGATTGATAATTTTAAGAAAGCAAATCTCCCCAATAAAATTTCTTATAGAGCATTTCTCTCCCCAGGCGATGGCTCTTTTATGAGAGATATCGGAAAAGAAATTAGAAAAGAAGGGTATAACAAAAATGTTTTACTTTTGTTAGGAACTGTTCTTGCTTGTTTTGAAATAAACTCTTATTTATTCGAAATAAGTAGAGAAATGAAAAAGGGAGATGTTCTTGTTTTAGGTAATGGGGTTAGATTTGGAGAGAGACTTGTTGAAATTGATAAATATAGAGATAAAGCTTTTCATGATTGGTTTAAACATCTTCTTTATGGTATGGGTATTGATGAAAAAGATGTAGATTTCGATGTGCGTTTTGGAAATTCAAGAATAGAGTTTTTCTATAAACTTAAGAAAACTTATTCCAACAAAGTTAATGGCAAAATTATTGTTCTTAGCCCAGGTGATGAATTAGTTGTTGCTGTGTTATACAAATATTATTCTTATGAATTTGAGAAATTTTGTCATCTTTATTTTGCGCATTACGATATGAATTTAAACAAAGAGGGAGGTTATGCCCTTGTTGTCTGTAAGAAATAATTAAACATTTAAATAGCATTTATTAGACTCCTTTAATGTGTGAGCCCATAGCTCAGTCCGGTCAGAGCACTGCTCTTATAAGAGCACGATTCATCAGAATCGTGTGTTTAAGCTAAATAGCTAAGAACAGCAGGGGTCCCAGGTTCAAATCCTGGTGGGCTCATAAGAAAACAAATAACAATTTTCACCAGGATTTTTCAAATACTTCAATTCGATCTTTTTAAAGAATTGGAGTTACCGATAACTTCAAAAAATCCTTCTCGTACTTTTCGTTAGGATTTTGGGATGTTCAAAGTGACGATACACTTTGACATCAGTTAGCGAGTACCTGGTGGGCTCATCAATATAAGATTTGAGTATTCTAAGTCCGTAAGACTTAAATGCTTATTTTTTGATGTTATTTTATGTTGATTGGACTTGTTGGAAAGCCGAATGTTGGAAAAAGCACTTTTTTCAAAGCATCTACTTTGAGTGATGTTCTCATTGCTAATTATCCCTTTGCAACTATAAAACCAAATCACGGGATGGCTTATGTGAAGATTCATGATTTGGCTGCAGATTTTGGAAAAGTGAGCAATCCACGCGAGGGTTATGTTAAAAATGGTTGGAGATTTGTGCCTGTTGAACTTTTTGATGTCGCTGGACTTGTTGAAGGAGCAAGTGAGGGTAAGGGATTAGGAAATCAATTTTTAGATGATTTGGCAGGAGTAGATGGGTTTATTCATGTAGTTGATATGTCTGGAGAAACAGATGCTACTGGAAAACAGACCGAAAATTATAATCCTTCAAAAGATATCGCTATAATTGAAAGAGAACTTGATTTATGGTATCTTGGAATTTTGAAAAAAGCTTGGGTTGTTCTTATGCGTGGAATGGAGATGCAAAAAACTAATTTTGCGAAAACAGTTGCTAAACAATTTTCAGGACTAAAGGTTAAAGAAGATGACGTTAATCATGTTGTTCTTAAAGAAAAATTTGATATTTTGAGACCTTCTTCTTGGGATGAGAAAACTCTATTTAATTTTGCGAGAGCTTTACGTATATATACGAAACCTATGATTATAGCAGCTAATAAAATTGATAGGCCTAATGGAAAAGAAAATTTTGAGAGAATTAAAAAAGAATTTTCTTATTTAATGATTCCTTGTTTTGCTGACGGAGAACTAAGCTTAAGACAGGCAGATAAAGCTGGATTGATTTCATATATAGCTGGAGAAAACAACTTCAAAATTGTTAAGGATTTAAGTTCAGCACAGAAAAATGCAATTGATGCAATAAAAAAAGTAATTGAAGAATTTGGAAGCACTGGTGTCCAGAATATATTAAATTCAATAGTCTTTGATTTACTAAAATATATTGCCGTATTTCCTGCTGGCTCAAAAATGGAAGACAGCAAAGGAAATATTTTACCTGATTGTTTCCTAATGCCTCCAGAGAGCACAGCTTTAGATTTTGCATATAGGCTTCATACGGACATTGGTAAGAATTTTGTAAAAGCCATACATTTGAAAACTAAACAAGCAGTTGGAAAAGATTACAAAATTAAACATTTAGATGGCTTAGAGATAATGACTCGATAGAATGAAGATTTTTGTCAAAGTTAAAACTGGAGCTTTGTATGATTCAATTGAGAAGATAGACGAATTGAATTATTTTGTTTATGTTAAAGATAAACCTATTGAAAACAGAGCCAATTTGAAATTAATTAATCTTTTATCTAAAGAATTTGGAGTTCATTCGAAAAATATGCTTATCAAAAATCCAAAATCTAGAAAAAAGATTATTGAGATTTTAGGCAAATAATTTTATAAATCTACTTTATGTTTCCATTTTATGGATGTTTCAGTCAGAATCAAACCAAATAGCCACAAGAATACTATTGAAAGTTTTGGAAATAACCGATATTTAATTTATTTACATTCTGGGTTAGATGAACAGGCTATGTGGACAGAGTTACTGACTATGTTGTCGCGCAAATTTGGAGTGCCTCAAAATAGAATTGAACTTCGCAGAGATATGGGTGCCGATAAAATCTTTTTTATAGGCTAAAGTTTATTAATTAAGAATATTTTTTCAAAGGATGAGGTATGAATACGCCCCCGATATAAAACAAAAACTTGTTGAAATTGTTAATCATCTTTTAATGAATCATGTAGATTTGAATAGAGTTGAGTGTTTGAGAAGTTTTGGTAGTAGCGCAAAAAGAACAATCGCCAGATGTCACACTATCGGAAAAGTAATGCAAAAAGGAATGAAAGTTCCAGCTTTTTACACTATTGAATTTCTTGAACTATTTGATAAAATGTCGCAACATGAACAGGAAAAAGTGATAATTCATGAATTATTACATATTCCTAAAACCTTCGGTGGAGGATTTAGACAGCACGATTACGTTTGTGAAGAAAATGTTGAAAAATTACATAGGAATTTCGTTTTAAAAAGTAGATTTTTTTAGTTCTCTTACATAATTTTAGGCAACTTTTCTTCACGAAATGCTTATAAACAGCTTTCTTCATTATAACTGTGAGTTTTGTTATTATTTTTTGTAAGAGAACTCATAAAAAAAGATGGTGCACAAGAAATATACATACAGAGATGGTAAAAGATTTGGTCCGTATTATTATGAAACTAAAAGAGATGGCGATAAAATTATTACGACGTATCTTGGAACTGAAAATCCTAAAATAAATAATTCTCCTACAAATTATTCTATAAAAAAATTTAATTTTAAAAGACCATTTTTGCTGACTTTTTCTTTTTTGATAATTCTCGCTTTATTCATTTATTCTTTTTCTTTTATTGATTTAACTGGACATGCATCTCTTGATATAAAAACTAATTATAAAGAAGGTGAATCTATTGAGGGAAAGCTGACTTTTACTTTGAAGGAAGGCGAGTTGATTCCTGTTGACTCAAAAGTCTTACTTACTTATGGTGATTTATCAAAAGAAATTTTATTATCTTCTCTTGTTTCTGAAAATTCTATTTCTGGAGATTTTTATGCCGAAGGAGTTTCTTTCTCTGAAAATGGCGAAGGTTATGGATTGATTGGAAGCAAAAAAACATATCCAGAAATTTCTTTTTCTTTGAACATTATTGATGAAAATGAAGCTGAACAATCTAACGCTGAAGAACCATCTAACGCTGAAGAACCATCTAACGCTGAAGAACCATCTAACGCTGAAGAACCATCTAACGCTGAAGAACCATCTAACGCTGAAGAACCATCTAACGCTGAAGAACCATCTAAC
>SXGT01009764.1_pt1 | contig 45815 bp, 41 predicted proteins | sample 3176221 | NCBI WGS metagenome assembly SXGT01 (sample SAMN11356862, study PRJNA531348) | freshwater metagenome | isolation source: freshwater sample F1-120 | place: China: Fuxian Lake, Yuxi | collected 2017-12-25 | reverse complement strand
CCCCGGTTGTTTGCGACCACTCAAGACCACCGGGGGGCTGACGCCGCCCCGCTCGCCCGGATGCCGTCGTGACCGTGCGAGGTATATGGTCGTGGCTCGCGACCGAAAAGACTCGGCGAACACTCAAGGGCAGCCCTTCGGCAAGAAGGTCATTATGCTCTGGGAACCCCACCTATGAGCGACTCCTTGATGGCAGATGATCCCCAGCGGCCACTTGACGCAAAGAAAGCACCGCGAGTTGCCTCCACGGTGGATCGCCCGCCGGCTCGGTTTGCGTTTCTCGACGGACTGCGCGGGCTCGCGGCGTTGGGGATCGCGCTGTATCACATTTGGCGGTACGAGCCGCTGCCGTATCCGGCGATGAATTGCTTGCCGTGGATCGTCGATTGGGCGTTGCTGCGGTCTTGGGTCGGAGTGCAATTCCTGTTGGTGCTCAGCGGGTTCGTGATCGCCTTCACGTTGCGCAACACCTGGGTGACTCCACGCGAAGTGGTGTCGTTTCTCGGACGTCGGATCGTGCGGCTGGGGCCGCCGTATTGGGTCACGCTGGGGTTCGTGCCGGTGTTGCATGTGGTCAACGTGACTTGGTGGAACCTGCCTCCGTCTTTCGAGGAACCGCTGACGGCTGGCCGCGTCCTGGCACACGTCGGATTTCAACAAGATGTGCTGGAACAGACGCCGTTGTCGGCGGCGATCTGGACGGTCTGCATCGAGATGCAGTTCTATGTCGTCAGCGTGCTCGGTTGGGGGATTGCTCAACGGCTGCGACGCCGGTCCGATCAGCAGTCACCTCAGCCTTCAGCAACGGCGTTGATGTTGGTCTTTGCTCCGCTCGCGCTGGTCTCGCTGGTCTCTTGGAATCGGCAAGACAGCACTGAGCCGTGGGTGACTCATTTTCTGTGCTCGTTCTTCTTGGGGATGGTGACGTGGTGGACGCTCGACCGAACCGTCTCGCCACTGGTCTTCGTGGTGAGCATCGCCGTCGTAACCGGACATCTGGCGTACCAATGGAAGTTGGAGAACGTGCTCGCGCTGACGGCGGCGTTGTCGATCTTTGTCGCCGGACGAACGGGACATTTTCACGATTGGTTGAATTGGCGCTGGCTGCAAGACCTCGGCCGGATTTCTTACAGCCTGTATTTGATCCATTATCCGGTGAGTCATTATCTGATGTGGTTCGGTTGGCGATGGTGCGACAACGCGCCGACGCCGGTTCAGTCGAGCCTGATCCTGTTGACGTGCCTGGTCGCCAGCCTTGCCGCCGGGCATTTGTTGTACGTTTGCGTGGAGTTGCCGGCTGGTCGCTGGTCCGCTTGGTTGAAAGCTCGGCGGCCCGTTGTTTGAGGTCTTGGATATAACAGCCGATGCTGATACGTTCCTGCGGTCGTTTGGTTTCTTGAGAGACAGCGTTCTTCTACGAAATTGAGAGCCGGTGTTTCATGGAGTTTTGTCAGATCGTCGCCTACCACGGGCCGAATCGCTGGGCGGGAGTCCCGACGTTGGAAGTCCACGTGGATTTGCAGGCTCGAAAGGGATGGCGATCCAGCGAGGATCCACAAGCCATCGCCCGGCTGCTGTCGTGGTTGCCCGCGTTGAACGACCCTCCGCCGCAGCCTTCACCCGGAACGAGTGCCGCGCCGCCAACGGAGTCGTTCGCCAAGCTCGCCCAGCGCGGGATTTCGCTGGCGAATGTGCTGGAACGAGTGACCTGCGTGCTCGAAGCCGCGGCCGGCACGCCGCCTCATTACAGCGATTGTCACGCGGTCAATGGCGCAGCGACCGTTTATCTGACGTTGGAATTTGAGGCCGAGCCGCTCGGCCGAGCCTGCTTGGAAACGGCACGAAAGTGCGTGCTGGCGGCCTTGAATGACACCCCATTCGACGCACCGGCGGAGATTCGCAAGCTGGTCGATCTGGCCGACGACGTCCGTTTGGGGCCGAGCACTCGCGCGATTCTGCGAGCGGCGGCGGCTCGTGGCGTTCCGTGTCGACGACTGACGACAGGCAGTCTCGTGCAGCTAGGCGAAGGGGCTCGACAACATCGCATCTGGACCGCCGAGACCGATTCGACCAGTTCGATTGGAGAGAACGTCGCTCAAGACAAAGAGCTGACGAAGATGTTGCTGCGAAATGTCGGCGTGCCGGTCCCGCGAGGCCGCGTCGCGGAATCACCGGAGGAAGCCTGCGAGGTCGCTCGCGAGATTGGTTTTCCTGTCGTCGTCAAACCACGCGATGCCAATCACGGCCGAGGCATCTCGTTCGACCTGATGACATGCGAAGGGATCAACGAAGCGTTTCATCATGCGCTTGGCGAGAACTCCGCCGGCACCTCCGGCGTGATCGTCGAGCAGTTCGCGCGCGGACCGGCTCACCGGTTGCTGGTCGTCGGCGATCGGCTGATCGCGGCGACTCGCGGCCAAAGCGATGTCGTGGTCGGTGACGGTCGCAGCACAATCACGGAATTGATCGAGGAAGCGAATCGCGATCCACGGCGCGGCGAGAACTACACCGATAAGCTGGACACGATGGCTCTCAACGAAGCGGCGGAGTTGAGGCTCAAACGCCAAGGGCTGACCCGCGAGTCGATCCTGGTAGTCGGGCAAGAGATCATCGTGTGCGTGAACGGCGACTTGACGACTGATGAGACCAGCCAGGTTCACCCGGCCGTGGCGGAGCGCGCGGTGCTCGCGGCGCAAACCGTGGGTTTGAACATCGCCGGCCTGGATGTCATCGCGACAGACATCGGACGTCCGCTCGAAGAAACAGGTGGCGTCATCATCGAGGTCAACGCCGGCCCCGCTCTGTCAATCCATGTCGAACCGCTTTACGGACAACCTCAACCGGTGGGCGATGCGATAATCGAATTGATGTTCCCCGGAGGTGAAAACGGACGCATCCCGATCATCGGAATCGCAAGCAGTCCCGAGTCGGCGGACATCGGTCGCTTGACCGCCGAACTGCTGCGTCAGTTCGGTTGCCGAGTCGGCCTCGCTGTCGGTGACGATGTGCAGATTGATGGTCAGCAACCCTTCGTGCTGCGTGGTACTGACCATGACCGCATCAACTCGTTGCTGCTGCACCCGCGTGTCGAGGCGGCGATCTTTGAATGCCGAATAGAACAAGCTCTGGCCAGCGGTCTGGGTTGTGAACGTTGTGATGTTTCCGTTTTGTCGAACGGAGTTTTGGCGACCGGGGATCTCAACGGAGACAGTCTTCTGTCCGGCGTTTTGCCGCTCGTCCATGCCGTTCCACTGGAAGGAACGCTCATCGTCCCAGCCGACATGCCGCACTTGGAAGAACTACTGGCCAAGTGCCGCGGTCAGGTGCTGCTGTATTCCATCGCTGGAGAAACAGCGTCACTGCGCGAACATCAATCTCGCGGTGGGCGAGTCGCGTTCCTCTTACAAAACAATGTGGTCCTCGGAACCGGGCCGAATGCTTATTTCCTCCCGCTCAGCAAGTTTGATTCTGTCGCCCCTGTGGTTCGCCAGAATCTTCTCCTCGCCGTCGCCGCCGTTTGGTCGGCCGGTGTGCCCGCCGAGCGATTGCGCGGCATGATGGCACGGACTTCCTAACACGGCGAAACACGCTGAACACTTCGGAGTGGACAATGAACTCTTCGGCCACCGACACCAATACCGAACCCTGGGTGGAAGTTTCTGGCTCACGCCACTTCCCGAATTGGCTCGCCGAGCAGCATGTCAGCCTCGCATTTACCACGTACCAAACTGGCAAGCTCTTTTTGGTCGGCTTGAATCCCGAGGGGCGTCTGGCGGTCTTTGAGCGGACCTTTAACCGGGCGATGGGTCTGTGGGCGAATGGGCAGACGCTTTGGTTGAGCACGCTGTTTCAACTCTAGCGTTTTGAGAACCTGCTGCAACCCGGCGAGATGCACCAGGATCACGATCGTCTCTTTGTTCCGAAGATCGGCTACACGACTGGCGATCTCGATGTGCACGACATCGCCATTGATCACACCGGCCGAGTCGTGTTTGTCGCCACCGCCTTCGGTTGCCTCGCGACACTCTCTGAACGAGCCAGCTTCACTCCGCTTTGGAGTCCGCCGTTTCTCAGCAAACTGACGGCCGAGGATCGTTGCCACCTCAATGGCATGGCCTTGGACGATGCCGGTCATCCGCGCTATGCCACGGCCGTCAGCACCAGCGACGTCGTCGATGGCTGGCGCGACCGACGTCGCGATGGCGGAGTCGTACTGGAGATTCCCGATGGCCGAGTGATCGCATCCGGTCTGTCGATGCCGCACTCGCCCAGGCTCTATCGCGGCCGTCTCTGGCTGCACGATTCCGGCACCGGGCACTTCGGCAGCGTTGATCCCAACGGAGGCCGTTTCGAGCCACTGACATTTTGCCCCGGCTATCTGCGAGGTCTGGCCTTCATCGGTGACTACGCGGTTGTCGGACTGTCGCGGCCTCGACACGACAAGACGTTCGGCGGCCTGGCTCTTGAAGAAGAACTCGCGAAGCGCGGCACCGATGCCCGCTGCGGTCTGATGATCATCAACCTGCGCAGCGGCGACGTCGTTCACTGGCTGCGAGTCGAAGGAATGGTGACGGAACTCTACGACGTCGCGGTCTTGCCCCAAGTCGTCCGCCCCATGCCATTGGGATTCAAGACCAATGAGATCCACCGAATCATCGCCATCGGCGAATCCGATTCCCTCACCGCCTGATTGAGGCGTAGCCGAAGTCGTAAGACTTCGGATGAGTCGCTCGACGAGTTCGAATTCTCACGAATTCGGCGACAACAATCCTTAACGGCGTTGCCCGCCCCGGTTGCGTTCGTGCCAGTCCTTTTGGGATATTGACACGAATTGCCTTCACAAAGACTCGCCCCCTCCTTTCATCGGATGCTCCGAAAACTGAAAGATCAAAGATGGACTTGTTCCCCACGCTGATTCGCCAATCGCTGCTGGCCGCCGTTCTGCTCGCAACAGGTCTGTCTCTGACAACTGCCGCCGAACCGCGTGTGACCGCTCCGCCGGCCGAACTGAAGGCCGATCCGTTTCACAAGAAGTACGTCGATGCCGGCGGCTATCCGATCGTCGCGTCGGAGAAGGTCAACGATTACGCGCTGAAAGAGGCGGCGTTTCTTGTCGACCTGATGTTGGCAAAGCGGCCGGATGTGAAGTCCGCGATGATCAAATCCGGCTCGCGATTGTGCATCATCGCGCACAACGAGTTCACGACCGACGTGCCAGAATTCGCGTGGCTCAAGCCCAAGGACTACTGGGACGCGCGAGCTCGCGGAACCGGCGGGTCGCAGACCGATCCGTTTTGCTCGTGCGGCGAAGAGAACTTGCTCTGCTATCCCGGCGATCCGTACTCAACCGAGAACATTCTGATTCACGAGTTTGCCCACAACATCCACCTGCGCGGCATGGTCAACGTCGATCCAACGTTCGACCGCCGCCTGAAGGAGACCTATGACCGAGCGATGACCGCCGGCCTCTGGAAAGGAAAGTACGCCGCGACCAACCACCACGAATACTTCGCTGAAGGGGTGCAGTCCTGGTTCGACAACAACCGCGAGAACGACCACGACCACAATCACGTCAACACGCGCGACGAGTTGCTCGAATACGACCCCGGCCTCGCCGAGATGTGCCGCGAAGTCTTCGGCGAGACAAAGCTCGTCTACACGAAACCGGCCACGCGGCTAAAGGATCATCTCGCCGGCTACGCCCCGACGACCGCACCGAAATTCGTCTGGCCGGAGCGACTCAATGAGGCTCGCCGGCAGATCCGCGAGAAGGCGGTGAAACGGTCCGAGGCGGCTGCAAGCAAGACCGAAGAAACGCCGAAAGCCGATGCCAAGTCGAATCCGTTGCTGACGATCGACCGCATCTTCAATTCACCAGACTTCGACGAAGAGAGCATCGGCACGATTCTTTGGAAGAAGAAGGGGCCCGGTTACTTCACGTTTGAGATTTGGCCGAAGCGTCCGGTTGCGGAGAAGCCGGTTGCAGGCGAACCGCCTGCTCTACGGCAGATCGTCTGGCACGACACTGCCACCGAAGAGGCGAAAATTGTCATCCCCGGTGAGGCGTTCATTCCCGCCGATGCGGCGAAGGACGACAAGGGAAATAAAAGGCCGCTCAATGTCGAATCGTTTAAGTTCTCTGACGACGAATCCAAAGTGCTGATCTTCACGAACAGCCGCCGCGTCTGGCGTCGCAACACGCGCGGCGATTATTGGGTGCTCGATATCGCGTCTCGCGAATTGAAGAAACTCGGCGGCGATGCGAAGCCGTCGACGCTGATGTTCGCCAAGTTCTCGCCCGATGCGTCTCACGTCGCGTTCGTGAGAGAGAACAATCTCTACGCCCAGAACCTCGCGGACATGAGCGTCACGGCTTTGACGAAGGACGGCTCGGCAACACTCATCAACGGCACGTCGGATTGGGTCTACGAAGAGGAACTCGACCTGCGCGACGGATACCGCTGGAGTCCTGATGGGAAGTCGATCGCGTTCTGGCAACTCGATTCGTCCGGCGTGCGCGAGTTCTTTCTCATCAACAACACCGACGATTCATACTCGAAGCCGATCGGCATCCGATATCCGAAGGTCGGCGAACAAAACTCGGCAGCACGCATCGGAGTCGTCAGCGCAGGCGGCGGCGACGTGCGATGGCTCGATGTCCCCGGTGATCCGCGCAACCACTACCTCGCCCAGTTGGAATGGACGCCCAACGGCAAGCAGGTCGCGTTGCAACAGTTCAACCGCCTGCAGACCACGAACCGCGTGATGCTGGCCGACCCGGTGACCGGCACGACGCGCACGATCCTGACCGAGACCGATCCCGCATGGCTCGAAAACGAGAACCCGTTTCGCTGGCTCAAGAACGGCGAGCAGTTCCTGTGGATTAGCGAACGAGACGGCTGGCGACGCCCCTATCTGGCAGAGACGGAGAAGGAATCCGTTCGCCGCATCACTCAAGAACAATTCGACATGATCGGCCTCGAAGCGGTCGATGAAGCGAGCGGAGCAATCTATTACGCCGCTTCGCCAGACAACGCGACGCAGCGTTACCTCTACCGGGCAACGCTCGACGGTGAGAAAGGGGAGCGGCTGACGCCCGATAATCAACCTGGCTGGCACACCTACAACATCTCGCCGGATGGCAAGTTTGCGTTCCACACCTATTCGGCGTTTTCGCACCGGCCCATCGTCAATCTCATCACGCTCCCGGAGCACAAAGTCGTGCGAATGCTCGCGTCGAATCCGAAGCTGTGCCTGAATCTCGACGCGCTCAAGAAGCCTACCGCAGAGGTCCTGCGATTGGAGATCGGCAACGACCTCCAACTCGATGCCTGGTGCCTGAAGCCGCCGGGGTTCGATCCCAGTGCCGTCAAGAAGTATCCGCTGCTGATCTACGTCTACGGCGAGCCTCATGGCCAAACGGTGCGTGACGCCTGGGACGGCAAGCGTGGACTGTGGCATCTGATGCTGGCTCAGCAAGGCTACCTCGTGGCGAGCGTCGACAATCGAGGCACGATGTCACCTCGAGGCCGCGAATGGCGAAAAGTCGTGCATCGTCAGATCGGCATCCTGCATCCCACCGAGCAAGCGGCCGCCGCACGCGAAATGCTCAAACGCTGGCCGCAAGCCGATCCCGATCGGATCGGCATCTGGGGCTGGAGCGGCGGTGGCTCATCGAGCTTGAACGCCATCTTCCAATTCCCCGACCTGTATCGCACGGCAATCGCGATTGCCCCCGTCCCAAATCAAAAGATGTACGACACGATCTACCAAGAGCGTTACATGGGCCTGCCGAACGACAACGCCGACGGCTACACACGAGGCTCGCCGATTACGCACGCCAAGAACCTGAAGGGCAACCTGCTGATCGTCCACGGCACCGGCGACGACAACTGCCACTACCAAGGAGTCGAACTGCTGATGAACGAGCTGATTGCTCACAACAAGCTGTTCTCGCTGATGGCCTACCCGAACCGCAGCCACTCGATCTCCGAAGGTGCGAATACAACGCGGCATCTTTATCAATTGATGACCGACTACCTGCGGAAGAACTTGCCGACGAATTAGACACGAACATGCTTTGGCGAGCGGGGCGGCGTCAGCCCCGCGGGGTGTTCGCCGCACCACCGGGGGGCTGACGCCGCTCCGCTCGCCTGATTCATTCCTACTCGGCCATCGTTCTGCAATTTCGGCGAGACCGTTACTATCGCGACCATGCGAGCCTCTCTAAGAAACAAACCGTTGACCGCCCCGGTGCGAACCGCTCAACGCCCACTTGATCAACCGCGCGATGCCGAGTCCTGTGTGACGATCAATACGCTCGGCGCGAGTCCGCTGATCTTTCGGAAACGAATCTTCGGGCCTCCCGATCCTCCGGCCCTGCCCGGCGACCTCGTCACGCTCGTCGATCAGGACAATCGTCGGCTCGGATTTGGCTTCGTGAATCCCAAGTCGGAAGTCGCCGTCCGCGTCATCCGCGCCGGGGACAATCCTCCCGATGAAGCGTACTGGGACGAACTGCTGACGCGAGCCGTGAGATTGCGGCACGACGTCCTCAAGCTGCCAGACGTCACCGACACCTACCGCCTGATTCACGCCGAGGGAGACTGGCTCACCGGCATCGTCATCGACCGTTACGGCGACACGCTCTCGGCCGAAGCGTTTGGGCTCGGACTCTTTCAGCGCGGGCAAGCGATCCTCGAACGGTTGGCTCGGATCGTCGGAGCGAAGCATTGGGTCTTGCGACCGGGGCCGTACACGGAAGCTCAAGAAGGTTTTGCCGGCGAACCGGTTTGTTCTCCGGAACTCCCCCGCTCGGTCATCGTGCAGGAGTTCGGCACGAAGTTTCGCATCGAGTTTATCGGCGGACACAAGACCGGCTTCTTCTGCGATCAACGCGACAATCGCCGCCGCCTCGCCGACTTCACCGCCGGCAAGAGTGTGCTCGATCTGTGCTGCTACACCGGCGGGTTCTCGATCACGGCAAAGAAACTCGGCAACGCGGCCGAAGTCACTGGCGTGGATCTCGACGAACAACCGCTGAAGATCGCGCGCGGCAACGCGCAGCTCAACGCGGTGAAAGCGAACTTCGTTCAAGCCGACGTCTTCCCGTACATGCGCGACATGATCCGCAACAATCGGCAGTTCGACGTCGTGGTGCTCGATCCCCCGAAGCTGATCCGCAATCGAGCAGAGCTCGACGAAGGAACGCGCCGGCACTTCGACCTCAATCGGCTGGCCATGCAGCTCGTCAAACCCGATGGCTTGCTGCTGAGCTGCAGTTGCTCCGGCTTGCTGCAAGACGCGGACTTCTTGCGGCTGCTGTATTCCGCCTCGCGACAAGCGGGAGAAGCCTTCGGCCCCGCCGACGACAACGGCTTCCAACGCCGAGGCCCGCGCGACATGCAAATCCTTTTCCGCACCGGTGCGTCCCCCGACCATCCGGTCTCCGCCAATTACCCCGAATCCGACTACCTCAAAGCCGCCTGGATGCGGCTAGGCTCGTAGTGACCGCATTCATGCGGTACGCGATCACGTAATCTCCTTCAACACGCCCCGATAAATCGGGTCACTACGAGCGCTCATGCCACTTGAACACAAGACCCACACCGTTACCACCGAAGAAGCCGGCCGAGTCGATCTGATCGTGAAAGCGATCACTGGCCGGTCCCGCTCGCAACTGCGCGGCATGTGCATGAACGGCTGCCTGAGCATCAACGGCCGAGCCATCACCGAACCGAGCACCGCCGTCAAAGAAGGGGACGTCGTTGAGGTCAAATACGACCCCCAACGAAAATACCGCGAGACATGGCTCGGCAAGTTTCAGGGCAAGCCCGTCCAAGGCCCGTTTCAATGCCAGACATTCCGAGTCGTCTTCGAAGACGATTATCTAATCGTCGTCGACAAACAGGCTGGCATCCTTACTGTGCCGACCGAACATCAGGAATCGAAGACGCTGGTTGATGAAGTATCACGCTATCTCGGCGGTCTGAACCGAGCGTTGGTCGTGCATCGACTCGACCGCGAGACATCCGGCCTGTTGGTCTTCGCCAAGCAATCCGAGATCGCCGGAGCATTGCAGGATCAACTCCGCCTGCGGGCCCCCGACCGCGTGTACCTCGCGCTGGTCGCGGGCATCATGCAAGAAGACGCCGGGCAATACGAAAGTTACCTCGCGACCAGCAAGCGGCTCAGCCGGTACTCGGTCGAGAACCCCGACGGTGGCGAGCACGCCATCACGCATTTCGCGGTCGATGAACGGCTGGCCGACACAACGCTCGTGCGCGTGAAGCTCGACACCGGCCGCCGCAATCAGATCCGAGTCCATCTCTCCGAAGCCGACCACCCGATTATCGGCGACCGCCGCTATCGGCCGAATCTCTCGAAGCATCCCGATTGGCCACACACGCGGCTCGCGCTGCACGCGCACATCCTCGGCTTTCAACATCCGGTTTCCGGAGAAGATTTGCGCTTCGTTTCTGAGATGCCGCGCAGCTTTCAATCGTTCGTGAAGCTGCAACACCGTGCAATGAATGAGTCTGCTCATAAAACGGTATAACGGCTTTCGGCTGTCGGACATCAGCTTTCGACCGAACACGGACAGCCGACAGCCGATTGCCGCGATACTTTTTTTCAAACTTGGGAGTGACCATCATGACTCGCTGCGTTTTGCTTGCCCTCTTGTTCTGTTTCGCATCCACAAACTTCGCCTCCGCCGACGAGCTGTTCACTCGCCGCGAAGACGTCATCTATGGCCGAAAGTTTGGCACCGCGCTGACGATGGATGTCTTCACTCCCAAGGAGAACACCAACCGAGCGGCGGTCATCTGGGTTGTGAGCGGCGGATGGTTTTCGGATCACTCCGCGATCAACGCTGGCTTCGTCACGCCGTTTCTGCAAAAGGGCTACACTGTCTTCGCGGTGGTCCACGGCAGTCAGCCGAGGTTCACGATCCCCGAAGCGATCAGCGACCTGCAACGCTCGATCCGATTCATCCGCAGCAAGGCGGACGAATTCCAGATCGACCCGAATCGCATCGGCATCATCGGAGCCTCAGCCGGTGGGCATTTGTCGTTGATGATGGGAACGAACGGCCAACTCGAAAACAAAGAGGCGAAAGACCCCGTCGATCGGCAATCCAGCCGCGTGCAGGCGGTTGCCTGTTTCTTCCCTCCCACCGACTTTCTCAATTGGGGCGAACCGGGAGTCGTCGCGTTGGGCACAGGTCCATTGGCCTGGCTGCCGGCTCCGTTCGACTTCGTCGAATCCGATGCGAAGACGAAACGCTTTGAACGGATCGCCGACGAAGAAAAGCTGAAAAAGATCGGCCGCGAGATTTCGCCGATCACGCACATCTCGGCCGACGATCCGCCGATGCTGATCATTCACGGCGACAAAGACAAACTCGTGCCGATCCAGCAGGCGAACGTCTTCATCGACAAGCTCAAGGAAGCCAAAGTCCCATGCGAACTGGTCCTTCGCCCCGGAGCCGATCACGGCTGGCCAACCCTCGGCCAAGACTTGAACCTGTTCGCCGACTGGTTTGATAAGCATCTAGCCGCGAAGAAAGAGTAGCGGCCAAGCAACGTAGCCACGGTCGTCAGAACGTGGGACCACCGCTCGCCCACGTTCTGGCGAACATAGCTACGCGTCGTCATCCTCACATTCCGAACTTGCAACCACAGTCGGCGGCAACTTCGCCAGCAATTCCTGGCCAAGAGCCGACAGCGCTTGCAACTCGCCCACGCAAACATTCATCGACTTCACCGCCTGCTGAAAGTTCGTGTGCGTCGAAGCCTTCAAGGCATCGACCGCGAACTGCTCAGCAGCTTTGCGGAGCTTACCGACTTTCTTATTCAACATCCGCACATAGGCGACCGGATCGTCCTGTCGAGTCTCCAACGCTCGCGAGATGTCGAACACCGATCTCACGATTCCCATCAACTCGGGGTAGTCGTCGATCTCCTCGCCATGCTTGATGAAGGTCCGCACCATCCATGCATGCGCGAGCACCTCGTCGCAGCGGTGGACGATTTCAGACAGGTCGGTGATTTGATTAGGCAAAGGCATCCGGAACTCGATTCATTTTAAAAACTGCGAGCAATGGAAAATGACAATTGAAAAATGCAAAATAACTGGCCCAACATTTTTCGGCTCTCCGCCATTCGTGTTGATTTCGGCTCACGAATTCGTCTTCAATACGAATGGCAGAGAGCCCATTTTTCATTTGTCATTTCTCATTTTCCATTTCCGTCGTCTCCCCAACTTCAAAGTCAGTCAACACCATCAGCGGCACCTTGAGTCGAGCCGGAACTGAGCCACATCCATGACAGCCGCCTCCGCCACAGCCGGCGGATTGGCCTCGCCACCACAGCAGCGCGCGACGACACAACACCGCCAGCGAGACCGCCACGCAGAGGAGTGCCAACAGCGTTTGTGTGTCGACCATTGCCAAGTCTCGGTTTGTAGTTCCACCTTTAGGCGGTCGTTGAAGTCGTTATTCCGCCTCAAGGCGGGACTACAGACGAATCGCAACTTGATACGTCACCAACGCGGCGAAGTACGCCAGCAACGTCATGTAGGTAAACGTCACCAGCGGCCAGCGCCAAGAGTTTGTTTCACGGCGAATGGTCATCAACGTCGCGGCACACTGAGCACACAGCGAGAAAAACACCATGATCGACAAAGCCACCGGCACACCGTAGACCGGCCGGCCGTCAGGCCACGTCGCTTCGCGAATCGTGGACCACAACTGCTGATTGCTCTCGTCAACGTCTTGGCCGAGTCCGTAGATGATCCCCAAATTCGTCACCACCAACTCGCGAGCCGGGAACGAAAGCAGCGTCCCAACACCTATCTTCCAATCCCAGCCGAGCGGCTTGACCACCGGCTCGATCAAATGCCCCAGCCGCCCGAGGAAACTCTGCTCGACCGACGAAGCCCGCAAGTGATTCACCTCTACGCGTGCGTCATCGAGCGGCTTCAACTCCGCGTTGAGGACTGCCAGCCCCCCTTCGATGGTTGCGAGTTTTTCCTGGAACTCGTCCCGTTCCGATTCGGTCGCCGGTGGATGAGACGCCATCCGCTCGTTGAGCTTACCGAGCGATTCTTCGAGCATTGTTCTGTGCTTCAGCGAATCAGCCTGCGTTGCTTCCGCCTGTTCGATGAATCGTTGTTTCTCAAACTCTTGCGAGTGATCTCCCGGAAAGAAGCTTCCCGCCCAGACGACGATTGCCGCCGCGAAGATCAGCGTCCCCGCGCGAGCCACAAACGCCATCATGCGATCCCACACACGGCTGACGACGATCCACGGCGACGGCCACTTGTAGGCCGGTAACTCCATGACAAACGGCGGCGTCTCACCATGAAAGATCGTCTTTCGCAACACTGCGGCGACCAGCGCCGCCGCGACGATTCCCAGCGCGTACATCGCAAACAGCGTCAGCCCTTGCCGAGCGCCCCGCATTCCCATCAGCGGTTCATCGGGCACGAACAGCGAGATGAACAGCGTGTAGACCGGCAACCGCGCCGAACAGCTCATCAACGGCGCAACCAAGATCGTCGCCAGCCGAGCCTTTCGATCTTCAATCACTCGCGTGGCCATGATGCCGGGAATCGCACAGGCGTGTGACGTCATCAGCGGCACGAACGATTTACCGTTCAGACCAAACTTCGACATCACCTTGTCCATCAAGAACGCGGCGCGAGCCAGATAGCCACAGTCCTCCAATAGCGCGATGAAGAAGAACAACATCCCGATCTGCGGCAGAAAGACCAGCACGCCCCCGACGCCGGCGACGACTCCGTCGGTTAGCAAACTTCTGAGCGTTCCCGGCGACAATAACGACGCGACGAAACTCGACACGGCCGATTGCCCGGACTCACACAACCCCATCAGCGGCTCGGCCCACGAGAAGATCGCTTGAAAAACGACAATCATCAACACCACAAAGATCAGCAAACCGGCAAAGCGATGCGTCAGCACTCGGTCCATTCGATCGCTAAGCGTTTCGGCTCGCGCGGCGGGAGCCGTCGCGACATCGGACAACGTCTGCTTCGCCCAAGCGTATCGAGCCTTCGCCTCGACAGCAGGGACTCGGCAGCCGGCCTCCTTCAACCGAGCACGCGATTCGACCAACGCGGACTTCCAGGGTTCAGCGATATCGCTGCCAGCGAGCCATTCGGTTTCGAGATACCCGCCGACATCCAGCAACGCACGCTCCACAAGGAAACTCGGTGCGTCCGAACGGCCCAGCTCAGCCAGCTTCGAGGCGAGCTGATGGCACTCGGCATAGAACGTTTCGGGAAACGGATGCGGTCGCGGACCAGGACCGTTCGGAACTGCGGCGGCAATCGCGGCCTTGAGGGCATCCAATCCCTCTTTGCGATGGGCCGACGTCGCGACGACCTGCACACCAAGTTTCTTTGAAAGCGCGGCGATGTCGATCTTCGCGCCGCGCGTCGTGGCCACATCGAACATGTTGAGCACAATCACCGTCGGCAGCCCAAGATCGAGTACCTGGCAGGCAAGATAAAAATTCCGCTCCAAGTTCGACGCGTCGAGGATGCAGACCACCGCATCCACCTTGCCAACATCGGCCTGCCGGCCAAGCAGCACGTTGACCGAAACCATTTCGTCCAGCGAGCGGGGCGAGAGGCTGTACGTCCCTGGCAAGTCCACGAGGTCGATCGGATCGGCAGTCCCTTTGATACGGCCGATTTTTTTCTCGACGGTCACTCCCGGAAAGTTTCCGACTCGGGCCTGCAAGCCGGTCAGCGCATTGAACAGCGTGCTCTTGCCAGTATTTGGGTTACCGATGATCGCGACGGTGAGCGGCATAGTTCGTAGGTCCGCCTTCAGGCGGTATCTTGTTTTGGGAGGGAGAGGAGCAGGACCGCCTGAAGGCGGAACTACGAACGGATGCGCACTCGGCGGGCTTCAACAATGCGGAGGGAAAGGCGATAGCCGCGGACTTCAAACTCCAACGGATCACCCAGCGGTGCGGCTCCGAGCGACCGGATCGACTCACCGTCGGTCAGACCCATTTCCAGGAGTCGCACGGCCACGGCGTCGTCCCCCTCGACGTCGAGGATCGTCGCGGCTTGGCCTTCGGGCAGTTGATCGAGAGTTTGAGACAACGGTTGCTCCGCAAAAGATTTGTTGGCTCTCCGCCATTCGTGTTGATTTCGGTGCGATGTGAGCCGGTAGGCGCTAGCCGCGGGTTCTTTTCCTCGACCCGCGGCTAGCGCCTTGCGGCTCACGAATTCGTCTTCATCACGAATGGCGGAGAGCCGATTTGTTTTCGTGAGCCGGGCGGCGGCAGCCCCCGGACGGGTTCTTTACGAACTCATCTGGGGGCTGACGCCACCCGGTTCGCTGGGTTAGGGGACCACCGTCAAAGCCACCAAAATCTCCGCCTCATCGTCCATTCGCAGGCTGAGCCGATGGTCTCCTACTGCCACGATGCAGGGGCGGCCCGGTTGGACCATCATCACGCGAATTTGCTCCCGCAGCCCCATCTCGGCCAGCCGGTGAACGACCTCCGGCGAGCCATCCACCTGGACGATGTGGCCGACTTCACCAGCCGCCATCAGCTCAAGGGGGACGATGTTTTCCAAGGGCAGGCTCCAAAACGGGAGCGGGATTCTAGGCAGCTCGACAGAAATGACTACGGCGAGCGGTAGTGCGTCAGCCCTCCGAGTTTCTTGTTGAATCAATTTTGCGGGGGTTTACTCGGTGGGCTGACGCCCTGCCGCTCGCCCAGCCAGAGAGTTTGGCGAGTAATACTCAGCCAGCCGGTCGGGCGAGATGCCGAGCTTCAGCCCGGACAGAAGCATCCAGTTTCGCAGCGTTTGCCGGAAAACTCCGTGCTTTATCCAGCGGCGCGGATCGACGTGGATTGGGCCGGGAAGCAATTCGATTCGCCAGCCTCGGCGGCGGAACTCTCGCATCAGCAGCACATCTTCCATCAGTCGGACCTCTGCAAATCCTCCGAGAGACCCGAAGGCTGACTGCCGGACGAAGATTCCCTGGTCGCCATAGGGCATCCGCCGCCAGCGAACTCGTGCGGCGTTCCCCCATTCCAGCCAGCGAAAGACTCGCCGGTCATGGTCGATCCGCTGGCGAAAGGCTCCGCCGATCACCGACTCGATCCGCAAGGCAGCCTCGATTTGTTCGGCCGCTTGGGGTTCCAGCCAGCAATCTGCGTGGAGAAACAGCAGGACGTCCCCGGTTGCCGATCGCGCTCCGGCATTGAGCTGCCGTCCCCTCCCCCGCTCGCAGGTGACGATCGTCGCCCCGGCCTGCCGGGCAAAGTCGCCGGTTTGGTCCGTACTTTGGCCGTCAGCGACAATGATTTCGTGCGGACGTAACTCCAATGCCCGCTGTATCGTGCAGCCAATCCGCGACGATTCGTTCAGCGTCGGAATCACAATCGAAAGCCTCATCAGTCCCCCCTCAATTTGCCGCCGGTTGCTTGAACTCACTGCGGGCGTCCGCAACCATCCGCCCCATCGCAGGAGTGGGTCACCGTTATAGTCTGCGCAAGCTACCCGGTTTCCTATGGAGAGTTCTGTTATGAGTCTGATTCGGAAGTCACTGATCGTTGCCTTGACCCTCACTGTCACAGGAGTCGCTGTCACCGGAGCTCGATCCGCCGAGATGGCGGAGCGAGTGGAAAGGAATTCCAAAAACCTCGACTGGTTGGTCAAGCACCCGACCATCCAAAAACTGCTGGAGTTGCACAACCAAGAACGAGCCAGAGTCGGCCTTTCGCCGTCGAAGCTGAACGCGGAAATGTGCCTCGCCGCTCAGAAGCACGCCGTCTGGATGGCTGAAACTGGCTGGTTCTCACACAGCGGGCTCCCCTACCGCGAGAACATTTTCATGGGAGTCACCACTCCCGAAGACGCGACCAACGGTTGGATCTGGTCGCCGGCCCATCACGGCAACATGCTGAGCGGAACCGAGGTCGGCTTCGGCTACATGGTTCTCAACGGCCGGTACTGTTGGTGCTCGGTCATGCAATAAGTTGCGGAATCGCGGCCACCGCTGCCAGTGTCCCAGCCGACGCTGGCAGCATCGGCCACAATCCTTAAACTGCCGCCCCTGATGCAGCCCGGCTCAACCGGGCTGCGTTTGTTTCCAAGGTTGGGCGACGAGCGGAAAAATGGCCAAGGATTTCCTCAAAGACACGCGAGACCACTACGACGTCATCGTCATCGGGAGCGGTTTAGCTGGGCTGACCTCAGCAAACATCCTGGCCCGGGCCGGTTATTCGGTCTTGCTGCTGGAGCATCACTATCAGCTAGGCGGCATGGCCACCTGGTTCAAGCGAGCCGGTGGGCACATTTTCGACATCTCCCTGCACGGGTTCCCGATCGGCATGATCAAGTCCTGCCGCAAGTATTGGACGCAGGAGATCGCCGACAGCATCGTGCAGCTCAAGGGGATTCGGTTCGAGAACCCGCAGTTCTCGCTGACGACGACCTTCAACCGGGAAGATTTCACCAAGCTGCTGATCGAGAAATTCAACGTCCCCGGCGAGACCGTCCAAAAGTTTTTTGACACCGCACGGGGGATGAATCACTTCGATGCCGAGGCAAAAACGACTCGGCAACTGTTTGAGGAATTTTTCCCCGGCCGGAGCGACGTTATCCGGCTGCTGATGGAACCGATCACCTACGCGAACGGCAGTACTCTGGAAGACCCGGCCGTCTCCTACGGCATCGTCTTTTCCAACTTCATGAGCAAAGGGGTCTTCACCTTCGAGGGGGGCACCGACAAGCTCGTCAATCAGATGAAGGACGAACTGGAGAAGAACGGCGTCGATATCCGCATTCGCTCGTTGGTGGAGAAGATCGAAGTCGATGAGCAACGCCGCGTGACTGGCGTGTTCGTCAACGGCAAGCGGATCGGCTGCCGCTGCGTCGTGTCAAACGCGAACATCAAATCAACAATCCTGCAGCTTGTCGGCGAACAGAACTTCGATCCCGCATTCGTCGCAGAGGCGAAGGCCGTGCGGCTCAACAACAGCAGTTGCCAAGTCTACATCGCGCTCAAGCCGGGAGTCGGCTTCGACTACTGCGGCGACCTGTTGTTTCACTCGGAGCACAAGGGCTTCGACATCGAGGCGATGCTCAGCAAGAAGGTCAGCAGCCGCACGTTCTCGTTCTATTACCCGTCCACTCGGCCGGGTTGCGACCGTTACGTCGTGGTCTCATCCACAAACGCGAACTTCAAGGACTGGGCCGAACTCCCCGAAGCGGAATACGAGGCCGCCAAGAGAGAACTCTGCGAAACGACGCTCGATTGTCTCGAACAATACGTCCCCGGCATCCGCGACAAGGTCGATCACTACGAAGCCTCAACACCGCGGACCTTCGAGCATTACACCCGACACTGGAACGGAGCGGCCTTCGGCACCAAGTGGGAGGGCCTGAAGGTCAGCAAAGAATTGCCGCAGCAGATCGGCGGCCTGTTTCATGCCGGCAGCGTCGGCATCATCATGTCCGGCTGGCTGGGAGCCGTGAATTACGGCGTGATCGTTTCCAATGATGTCGATAAATTTCTGACGTCCTCCGCAACTTGATGCCCGGTCGAACGCCGATCGCCGAGAGCCGAAAGCCGGTATCACAAACTCAAGCTGCTCAAAAGTGCGATAACGGCTGTCGGCCATCGGCTCACGGCTGTCTGCCGGACGAGTGAAACCGATTCAAGTTTGATTCGGTATGGCTCTCGTCCCTTGGCGAACTAGAGGCAGGCTCATGGCAAACGACATGCAGCGGACTGACGTCGAATGGTCGCGGCGAGAAGCGACTCATTTCCTTTGGCGAACGGGCTTCGGGGCCTCCGCCGATGAGATTCAGCAGGTCACAACGGACGGCCTCGACAAGGCAATCGACCGGCTGCTGTCTCCTCAAACCGAATCAGCGGCGTTCGGAAAGGCCGACGCCGTGCTCAGACAGGCAGCTTTCGACAGCGGCAACATCGCGGACTTGAAGGCATGGTGGTTGCATCGAATGACCGCCTCGGCCAATCCGCTGGTCGAGAAGCTTACGCTGCTGTGGCATAATCATTTCGCGACCTCGAACGCGAAGGTCGATTCGGTGCCGCTGATGGCTGCTCAGAATGATCTGCTGCGGCGAGAGTCGCTCGGTAGCTTTCGGCGCGTGCTATACGACATCGCCAAGGATGTGGCGATGCTGGTGTGGCTCGACAGCAACTCGAATCGCAAACGGCATCCGAACGAAAACTTCGCGCGTGAGGTGATGGAGCTTTTCAGCCTCGGCGTCGGAAACTACTCAGAGCACGATATCCAAGAGGCCGCGCGAGCCTTCACCGGTTGGCATGTTCGCAACGGCGAGTTCTGGTTCAACGCGATTCAGCACGACACTGGCGAGAAAGCCGTCTTCTCCAAACGCGGCCACTTCGATGGTGGTGAGGTCATCGAGTTGTGTCTCGAACATCCCGCTTGCCCACGTTTCTTGGCGTTCAAGCTGCTGCGACAGTTCGTTGAGCCATCTCCGTCTCGCGAGCACATCGACGCGCTGGCCGCTCGCATCCGGCAGCATAATTTCGAGTGGCGATCGATCCTGAGAGAACTGTTCTCTTCGCGACTGTTCTTCAGCGAGCAAGCTCGGCAGTCGATTATCAAATCGCCGGTCGAGTTATTGCTCGGAGCCGTGCGACAACTGAAAGCCAAGCCGAATCTGCAGAGCCTTGCGCGGCTATCGGCGGAGCTTGGACAGGATCTGTTTGAGCCTCCCACGGTCAAAGGCTGGGATGGCGGCCGGCTGTGGATCAGCTCGACGACATTGATTCAGCGTGCCAACTTCGCGACTGCGCTGCTGAAGTCGAATCAACTCGGTTCAGTTTCGTTCGCGACCTTGCGAGTCGAAGATGATGTCAACTATTTCGTCCAGTTGCTGCTGGCTCGCGATGTCGGTGCGGAAGCTGTCGCTGAGTTGCGGCAGTTCATGAAAAATCAAACTGGCGATCCGGAGACTCGACTTCGCTCGTTGACTCAGTTCGTGATGCAGATGCCGGAGTATCAACTCACATGACCGTCCTCCACTGGGCTTGTCCCGGTGGCTCGCGGGCTTTTGCACTACTCTGACTCATCTCTTTGAATCAAGTAGTGCAAAAGCCCGCGAGCCACCGACGCAAGGTCGGTGGGGGGAAAGAAGATCTTCCCATGACCACTCGCCGTGACTTCTTGAAGCAGTTTGGAGCCGCCAGTCTCGTATCGTTGGGTGCGAAGCCGGCGAGTTTTCTCGCGCGAGCCGCCGCTGCGACCGTAGCGAAGCCGGATGAACGCATCCTCGTACTTGTGCAACTGGCGGGTGGCAACGATGGCTTGAATACCGTCGTGCCGTTTGGCCGTGCCGAGTACTACAAGGCGCGCCCCGGAGTCGGCATCGGCAAGGATACGGTGTTGAAATTGAATGACGAACTCGGACTGCATCCGGCGATGGCTGGGTTCAAGCAGTTGTTCGATGAAGGCTGGCTGAGCGTCATACAGGGAGTTGGTTACCCGAATCCGGATCGGTCACACTTCCGCGCGATGGATATCTGGCAGTCCGCGAAACCGGAGAAGGATGACGTCAGCAGCGGATGGCTCGGCCGAGCACTCGATTCGACCGTTGAGCAGCATGTCGGCAAGGTGCCAGGACTGGCATTCGGAACGGACAAGCTGCCGCTTTCGCTGGTCGCGTCGAAGATCAACGTTCCGACGGTCCGCGATGTGAAGGGGTATCAGTTACAGCTCGGCCCTGGCAGCGAGTCGGCGTTGAAGGCGCACAAGCAAGCGTTGGAGCGAATCGCCGGTCGCGATGCATCTGCCGGTTCGGACCTCGACTTCTTGCGGCGCACCGCGCGCACTGCGTGGTCGAGCGCGGAGAAGCTCAAACAAATCTCGGCCAGCTACAAGCCGGCGACGGAGTACCCCGGTAACGCGCTGGGACAAAAGCTGCGCACCGTGGCGGAGATCATCAGCGGCGACATGGGGACGCGGATGTTCTTTGTGAATCTGGACGGCTTCGATACGCACTCGCAGCAATCGAACGCGCATCAGGCGTTGTTGACCGAGCTGTCTTCGGCGATCACCGCGTTCGTCGGCGATCTGAAAGGCCACGGCTTGGCCGACCGCGTGCTGGTCGCGACGTTTTCCGAGTTTGGCCGCCGTGTTGCTGAGAACGGTAGCCTCGGCACCGATCATGGTGCCGCCTCGCAGATGTTCGTCGTGTCGCCGAAGTGCAAAGGGGGCGTGATTGGCGCTCATCCGAGCCTGACCGATCTCGACGACGGCGATTTGAAGTTTCACACCGACTTTCGTTCGGTGTATGCGACGCTGCTCGACCGTTGGTTGAGCATCCAAAGCGAACCAGTCTTGGGCGGCGCGTTCCGCCCGGTCGAGTTCGTCTAATTCTTAGCGGCGTCACACAGGCGAGCGGGGCGGCGTCAGCCCCCCGGTGCATTCGCCGTGAGACCGGGGACTGAGGCCGCCCCGCGCGCCTGCTGCATTCATGGTTATAGCGGTCGCAACAGTTGCGCAGCGATCTGCGCGAAATGATGCCGCGATGTCGTTTGGCGGCGGAATCTTGGCCTAAGTTCTATTCGGCCATTTCTTGCCCCACCTCTGGGGATGCGGGTGTTCTACCCAATGGCCGATCAATCCCCTTTTCGCGTGTGAATTGGATCGCCTCATGCCCGCGGTGACGAACGTCAATGAGTTCCTGGATGTCTTACAGCGCAGCCAACTGTTGAAGCCGGCGCTTTTCGACAAGATCAGCGGACAAGTGCCGACGCTGTGCGAAGGCGAACTGACTGCCGAGCGGTTCGCGAGATCGTTGGTGAAGAGCCAGATCATTTCGTTGAATCAAGCGCAGAAGTTGATGGCGGGGACGACCGAGGGCTTTTATCTCGGCAAGTACAAACTGCTGGATCTGCTGGGACGCGGCGGCATGGGGAAGGTGTATCTCGCCGAGCAGATCACAATGAATCGCGTGGTCGCGCTAAAAACCATCGGCCGGTTCGCGAAGAATCGTGGCGATACGCTCGCGCGGTTCGCTCGTGAAGCGCGAGCGGTGGCGGCGCTGTCTCATCCAAACATCATCCAAGCGTTTGATTTCGATGAAGTGGACGGTCTGCCGTTCATTTGCATGGAGTACGTCGAAGGAATCGACACCGGCGAGCAGGTCGATAAGTTCGGTCCGCTCGGCTGGGCGCAGGCGGCCGACTATGGGATGCAGGCGGCGCTCGGCTTGGAGGCGGCTCGCAAGGCGGGCTTCGTGCATCGAGACGTGAAGCCGGGCAACCTGCTGGTCGATCGCGATGGGAACGTCAAGCTGCTGGATCTCGGTCTGGCGGTCGGTAAAGAAGAGCAAAGTAACGGCTCGCTGACGACTGCGTTCGATCAGATTGGGACCGTGGACTACATGGCTCCCGAACAGGCGGTGGATAGCCACAACGTCGATATTCGCGCCGACATCTATTCGCTCGGCGGAGTCTTGTACGCGCTGCTCACTGGCAGGTTGCCGTTTTCCGGAAAGACCACGACCGAGAAGTTGTTGAAACATCAACAAACTCCGCCACAGCCGATTCGCGAACTGGTGCCGCATGTGCCAGAAGAGTTCGCGCGGCTGATTCATCAGATGCTCGAAAAGAAGCGTGAGTCTCGGCCACAGACGCCGGCCGAAGTCGCCGAGGCGTTGAAGCCCTTCGCACAACGAAAGTCTCCGCCATACGACCTCTCGGCGGTCAAGCACCCGCGTGAGTCGTTGGCACTGCTGTTAGGTCGCAGCCCGGAACCCAATGAGATCAACATTCGTGGTCAACTCTCCGGAATCAACTCGCCCGTCCGCGGCGGTTCCAATTCGGCATCCAAAGTTTCCGAGGGATCGCAGTCGAATGCTTCTTCGTCGAACGCGGCCACTAAAGTCACGGCGAAAGGGACGGCCAGCACGATGACGGGGCTCGCTCGGCCGCAGACAGGTTCCGGCACGCAGCAAGCCGCCCCAGCACTCGCAACAGCCTCCGCCTCTGCGCCGGCGAGCACGACCGCGAAGCGTCAGACATCGGCTGTTGAAAGCCGATCGCCGTCACGGGTGAAACAGAAGTCGCCGCAGTCCACCACTCTGATCATCCCTGATCAAGAACCACAGACCGACGACGATGATTTTTTAGCCAACCTGCCCAGCGCTCCGTCGATTCGGCGACTCAAGAAAAAGAAACTGAAGCGTCAGAATTCGGACACCAAGCTGATCATCGGAGTTGGAGCAGCCGTGTGTTTGGTCCCTCTCATCATCTGAATGATGAGTTCGGACAGTGCGACTCCGAAGTTGACCGCCTCGATCACGATCAATCCCACGATCGACGCGACGGCAACCACTCCAGGCAGCACTCAATCAGCAACGTCGAGTCCTGATTCGTCTCCGCCGTCCTACGAGAAGTGGTTGGCCCACAGCAACGAGTTCAAAAACGATCCTGATTTAGTTTTCTACTTCACCTTCAGCGGCGAAGGGAACGACGGCGACATCGTCCGCAGCCAGGCGGCGAAACCGAAATACGGTTCGATGAACGCCAAGGTCTTCGGAGCCAAGTGGCAGGACGGCCGCTTTCCCAAAAAGAAGGCTCTGCAATTTGGCGGGAACAAGTCCAATCAATACGTGTTGCTCGGCGACAACGATTCCAACCTGTGCAACTTCACGACGCCGTTTTCGGTCGGCGTCTGGTTTCGCGCCGATCGCCTGAAGAGTGCCTATCAGGCATTGATCACGAAGGGAGACGACTCGTGGCGTCTGCAACGCAATCAAATGACCGCGAAGCTGGAGCTGGCAGCGAACAACACCTATTGGGACGCGGCCGCGAAGAAGCCGGACCCGACCAAGGGCAAACAGACGACCGTCTACAGCCTGAGTACGGTGGACGACCAGAAGTGGCACTTCGCCGTCGGGGTCTACGATCTGCAGAGCCCAAAGAAATCGTTGCACCTGTATTTGGACGGCCAGCCAGAAGGGATCGTCGAACTGGATCGCATGCAGTCCTCGAAGCACGCGGTCTGCATTGGAGCGAACGCCGATCGCCTGAAAGGTTCCGACCCGCGCATTTGGAGCGGCTCGATTGATGAAGTCTTCGTGCTGAACCGCGCGTTGAGCGTCAGCGACATCGCGCGGATGTATGCCGCCGGCAAGCCCGCGGAATAAACCTCGCAGGCATCTTGGCGAGCGGGGCGGCGGCAGCCCCCCGGTGCGTTCGCTGTAGGACCGACGGGCTAAGGCCGACACCCGTCATGATCAACCTCAACCAATTCACGTTCGCCGTAGGACCGGGGGGCTGACGCCGCCCCGCTCGCCTGATTGGTTTTTGAATCCAGCTTTCCGCCGTTCGCGTCAGGCAATCTAGGTAAAGCCTGCGAGCGGCGTGAGGCCCGGTCGCTTCGGAATGGCCGCGAGAACCGGAAGGGCCGGTCGAATCGGCAATCTCGCGTCCGATATTGGAGAGCGATGGATTGCTGCGCGAGATGGAGCTTGCGCGGTCGTTTCGGCCACAGGCGAACCGCCTGTAGCTACGGAGAAGGTGTGGACGTGAAACTCGCAAGGATGCTGAGTGTGATCGGAGTCCTGGCGGCTCTGGCAGGTTGTCGAACCTGCTGGGTCGATCGGGATGATGATCGCCCGATGAAGTACGGCTCATGCCGCGATTGCCTCAGCTATGGCTGGAAGGGTGAGTGCTTCCATCCCAAGTATCACTGCGGCCCGCCGGACGGACATCGCGATCACATCTCCGTGAAGAAGGCGGCGGTCAAAGCGGCGAACAAGTCGCTGTCGGATCAAGATGGCGGAGACGTCAGCCGCGACTTCAAGTACGGCTATCAGCAAGCCTATATCGACATCGCCAACGGCGGCAGCGGTGCGTTGCCGGCGATCCCTCCGGCACGTTATTGGGCGGCTCCGTATCGCACGACCTGGGGACACAACAAAGCTCGCGATTGGTTCACCGGGTATGAAGCGGGAGCCTGTTCTGCAAAGTGCTGCATGCCTGCGAACACGTTGTCGGTGCCGACCTCGGTGTATCGCGACTGCGACAATCGGCTGGCATCGGGCCTGGATGGCGGTTCGTTCGGAGCGGCCCCGATCATCAACGCGAATTACGGTGGCGCGGCGTATTCGCCGACTCCAATGCCGCCTAATTCGTATTCGATGAACCCGTATTCCGGCGCGATGAGTGCCCCCTCGATGAATGGGCCAGTCCCATTCGGAAATTCGCCGAGCATGAGTCCCTCGCCGTCGATGATGAATCAACCCACGATGACCGCACCGTATTCTCAAGGCGTCCTTAGTAGCGGTTGGTCTAACGGTCCGACTTCCGCGATGCCAACTCCTCCCGCGCCAAGCTCGGCTGTAACACCGCCTTCAAACGGAGGCGGGCATTCCATTCCGATCCCCGGCGGCGAGGCGGTGAACCCAGCAGTTGTGCCAATGAGCGGCCTGCGTTTCACACCACCCACTCAACCACAGCGCGGTTACTCAGCAAGCAATCCCTGGGGGCGATTCAGCGGCATGAGCGGCTTTGGATTTCCGCCGGAAGGAGCCACACGGTGAAACGCTGCTTTTCATTTCGTCGAAGGATTGACGCGAAGGCGAGCGGGGTGGCGTCAGCCCCCCGGTCTTCAGCGGAGGTCGTCACTACCGGGGGGCTGACGCCATCCCGCTCGCCAATTTGTTCGAAGACGCTTCACCACTTCGCGCGAGCCGTTGTTTTCGGCGCGATCACCGGGATGCTTTCCCTTTCCGGCTGCGCGGCGTTTCGACCGATCGACGGAGTTCCCGCGCGGTATGTGCCTGATGAAGTCAAAGCACCGACGCGATCGGGAAAGAAGACGATCGATCTGTCGCTGCTCAGTCAAACGCAGCCGAGCGTCTATCACCTCGACACCGGCGACGTGCTGGCGATCTCAATCGAAGGGGTCATGCCGCGCCGCGAGGGTGAACTGCCTCCGGTGAATATGTCCTTCAACGCGAATGACGAATCCTTACCAGCCTTGGGCTATCCGGTCCCCGTTCGAGCGGACGGCACCGTCTCGTTGCCGATGCTGCATAACGCCGTCTCCGTGCGCGGCATGACAGTCAAGCAGGCCGAGGACGCGGTTCGCCAAGCCTACACCGTCAATAAGAAAATCCTGCAAAGCGGCAACGAGCGAGTCTGGGTCATTCTGCATCGCCCGCGTCAGTACCGAGTGCTCGTGATTCGCCAAGAGGGTGTCGAAGCACCAGCCGCTGGCGGATTGCCGGGAGGGGTCAACCTCGGCGCGTTGAAACGAGGCACCGGCAGAGCCGTCACCCTCACGGCGTACAAGAACGACGTGCTGCACGCACTGGCCGAAACCGGCGGCCTGCCAGGACTGGATGCCGAGAACACAATCTATGTGATTCGCAGTAAGCGACGCAGTGGTAGTTCGATGGCCGATGGTTTGGCAACGGGCGGCCCGTCGAATTCCGGCTGGAGTACGACACCGTCGCAAGTCGGAGTTCCTCCGTTACCGGAAGGCGGGCACTCGTTCAGCCCGTCGCCAAACGGCTTCGCCCCTGGCGCGAATCTTCCTCCAACACCGCCCTTCCCCGCACAAGAACCGGTGTCACCGCCCGATCCCGCAGGTGCGACGCCAGATCCGCAGACGCGATTATTCCGGAACTCCGGCGTGCAAACGGCAACGCTCGGCTTTGAATCGAGCGACTCACCGCTGCGTGTCACGCCGACCTCTTTCAACACCGATGCGGCAGGGCGCCCGAATTACGCTGCACCGACAACGAACATGCCGCCGTATATGAATGCCGCGCCACAAGTGGCTCCGATGACCTCTCCCAATATGAGCTGGCAAGTCGGAACGCCACCCATGCAAGCCACCAACAACTGGCCGGAGATGTCGGCCGAGAATTGGATGGGCCACGCCTCGACCGGCGACCCGACTCTGGCGAATCAAAATGTGACGAAGATTCCGGTACGCCTCTCGCCCGGCGAGCAAACACGGTTCACCGAGCGAGACATCCTGCTCGAAGACGGCGACATCGTCTTCATCGAATCCCGCGACACGGAGATCTTCTACACCGGCGGATTACTCGGCGGCGGCCAGTACACGCTCCCTCGCGACTACGACCTCGATGTCATGGGAGCCGTCGCGATCGCTCAAGCCGGGCGAGATGGGGGCAGCGCGACTCGCGCGACCGGCGGCATCACCGCGCTCAACAACGACGTGACCATCAGCGCCAGCCAGGCGATCATCCTCCGCAAGATGCCCAACGGTTCGCAAGTGCCGATCAAGGTGGACCTGTACCGCGCGCTGCGACATCCCGACGAACGCGTCCTCATGCAACCGGGCGACTTCCTGCTGTTGCAGTACACACCGCTGGAAGCCTGCGGAGCATTTATCGAACGCCACTTGCTGGAAGGTGCCCTCTTCGGCGTCGCCGCCGCGCAGGTCCAGAGCAATCGCTAAGGGGCGAGCCAACACAAGTTCGTAGATCCGCCTTTAGGCGGTGCGTCAGCTCAGGTGCCGCCTAAAGGCGGAACTACTAACTCATCCTTCCACGCCCTCGAACTGACACCGGGTTGCACATTACGAAGCTCGCCCAAGCACCTGTCGAATCCGCTGGGCGACGGTCTGCTCCTCACCGGGTTGCAGCATGAAGACCGAGATCAGAAATCCTTCGTCCCCTGTGCCGTGGACACGACCGGTCACGATCGGAGCATCACCGTCGGCCAACCGCTGCTTCAGTTGCTCGCGAGTGATTTTCAATTGAGCTTCGTCCCACAGAATCAGCAGATGCGGAACGTGGTTGGCAATCGGCGGAATGATCGTCTTCGTCGAGACCGTGGGAATGTCTTTGACCGCATCGGCAATCACCGCGATCCGCCGCTCCCATTCGCGCCATTCCGCGTCGTGGTCCAGTTTCAGATAGCGTTCGACCGCCGCACACATTGCGACCATCTCTTCCTTGCTGACCTTCAACCCACGCCCGATGTTGCCGCAGCGCGGCGACGTGTTGAGCTTCGCCGCTTCAATCAAATCTTTGCGGCCGAGCAACAACCCGGCGCTCTGTGGTCCGCGCAGCGCCTTCCCGCCACTGAAGACGACAAGGTCAAACCCCATCCGATTGTATTTCCACAGTGCTTCCACTGGCGGCACATCAGCCGCCGCATCAAGCAGCGTCGGAATGTTGTGTTTCCGAGCGACTGCAACCCACTCGTCCCGTTTGATGCGGCCGGCATCTTCGTGGACGTTGTACGAATACATCATCGCGGTGCGCGAATTGATTGCCCGCTCCAAATCCTCGCGCGTCTCGACATCAACCAAATTGACGCCACAAGCCGTGACCAGGTTGTCGTAGCACTCGCGATGCGACTTCTGTCGGATCACTCCGATGCCAATCTCCGGCGAATGCGGCAACCGACTCACCAAGCTGTGATCGCGAAACGTCAAAGCCGCGGCCGTGCCGATCAAAATCCCGCCGGCCGCACCGTTCGTCACGAGTGCCGCTTCCACGCCCAGCAACTTCGCGATCCGCTCGCCGACTCGGTCCTGAAGCTCGATCAGCGGCACGAAACTCCGCGCCGCCGCGTTCCAGGCGGCCAACACCTCCGGCGGCATGATCGAACCGCCAAGCGTCGTGATCGAGCCAGCCGCGTTGACGATCGGCCTGACGCCGAGCGCTCGGTAAACGTCCACAGCCGATTGCGTCTCCGCTCCCTGTGTTGCTCCCGACATGAGTCCTCCTCCCATCAGACCGCCGGCCCCGGACGCGAGCACTTCGCGTCTCGACAAATTCTTTGGCTGTGTCGTTTGCATCGTGAGCGCTCTCGGAGAAGTTTGAGTTCGAGCAGGAGATCGGTCGCCTCATGATTCTTGGTCGCTGAAGGCGTCATCAAGCCAACCCGTGTCGTCGGGCGATTGCACTCGCCCTGGATACATCGCAAACGTCATCGACGTCAGATAGATGGAAATCAGGATCGCGAACACAACATAGTCGGTCCTGGTGACGAACATCGCTCCCTTGGGCATTTCCTGAGAAAGAATCAAAAGCGCATCAACGCAGACTAAAAGAAAAATGCCGAGACAAAAAACACAATACTGAAAGCCCCGCACTGAGACCGCACAGTGATTCGAAGCGATATGGCGTAGCCCAATGAAAAGGCGAACGAAAAACGCTGCGATGGGGAGTAACACTCCCGTTGCCTCGATGGCACCACGATTGTTGGGGATCAGGATTTTGACCAAAGTCGGTATCAGCACGATGCAGACCGGCAAGAGGCCGTCCCAACCAAGAACGCGGAAGAACCACGAACCATAATTCACTCGCCCGACAGCCATCGGTTCTCGGCTCCGCAAAGAATTCCAACTGACCTACGGTTTTGAACTCGGGCTTTGCCCTTCCGTGAGCGATTTCAGTTCGGCCTCGACCGTGGCGATCTGCTTTTTGAGAGTCAGTGCCTCTTCCATGTCATCCTTTTGTTGCTGCGCTCCAGAGAGCTGTTGGCGGAGTCGCTGCAAGTTGCTCCGCAATACATCGACTCGCTTCTTAATCTTCTTGTCCATTTGGTTCTTTCATTTCTACGAACGATCGAGCGGAAACACCGGCCGGCGAATGTGCTCGAACGGCAACGAAGGTAAATCGCTGGTGCAGGGGCCAAGCGTGTTGACGGTGTGGCTGTGCTTGGCAATCGGATCGTAGGCTTGGCGATGCGCGACCGCCGCTTTGACGCCGATCACGGACAGTAACTCAGGAGTGATCCCCTGACTGCGAAGTTGGCCGAGATCGAACGGCGGTGTCTTGCGACTAGTCAACAGGATGCGAATCCCCTGTAGGTCAGCCATTCCAGGCTGACCCGTTCCGCGTTGGACGCTCGTGTCTCCGGACTGGTCAGCCTGGAAAGGCTGACCTACGAAACGAACAACGACGCAGGCCCCCATGTCGATTTGGACTCCGCACATTGAGGCCAGATGGCTGTGTCGGTCCTCCAACGTGAATTGGCCGTCGCTGACGGAGAGCAATTCGACATCGAACGTCACCGGGGAATCAAATCGCGAATCACTGCGGCCGCCGAATGTCAGCGACCCGCGCCAGCCAATCGGCCGTGAGCTTACTTCCGCGACCGCGACAGGATCGTTGATGATGACGGCCGAGTTCCCGATGCCGTGCGCGGCCAGAGCACGAAACACATGGGTGATGTCGCCGGATGCTCCGCCACCAATGTTGTCGGACGGTTCGACGATAAGGACGGGCGTTTCGCCGCGTGCGACCTCAGCCTGAATTGTCGGAATCACGCTGGCGAGTGACGGCGGCACGACGTTGCCCTGCTCACGTCGGCGTAGAGCTTCGTCGCAGAGTGACTGGAGCGCGCGGCGGGCTTCGTTCGGATCACCAAAGGTCACGGCCAGGAATGACACGCCCGTGTCGGGGGTGTCAGCGAACGAATAGCTGGCGAAGACACTCACCGCGGCGATGTCGGGATGCTCGCGTTCAATCTCGCGGGCGAGGTCTTCGAGCACACGCATTGGTTCGTCCTGCGTGCTCACTCCGGTGGGCGGCCAGACGATGCCCGGTGCGGCGTACAACGTGACGGGCCAGCGATCAGAGTTTATTACGCGGTCGAGCAATCTCGCGCCGTCACGAGCAGCTTCGCAGGCGTCGGTGTGCGGATTCTTGCGATAGGCAACGAACGACTGCGTTGCTTCGGCGAACTCGCGTGAGATGTTTCCGTGAAGATCGAGCACCCCGCCGATGGGGACTTCATAGCCGCCCGGAAGCGCCCGCAAGCGGCGGATCAATTCCCCTTCCGGATCGAGAATGGTCGCTGTGGCCATCGCGCCATGCAGGACGAGATAGATGCCGTCGAGACCTTGCTGGAGCGCTGGCTCAGCCGTGGCTCGGAGTTCGGACCAGAATTGCTCGAACACGCTGTCTTCGACAGTGCCGCTGGGTGTGGCTCGCGCGTCGATGGTCGGGATCACTTCCCAGCCGCGCTCGTCGGCGATCTCCAACACTCCGGCGAGCGGTGAGCCGTCTCCGCGCGCGGCGAAGAATTCAGTGCCACGCCGCACGGAGAAGGCGGACCACGGAGTCCGCTCGGTCAAGAACGTGTGCGTTTCGTGAAACAGGCCAGCGATAAGGACTCGGCGTCGCATGGCGGCATCGTAGACCGCTCACTCCGTGAGCGGAATGTTCGGCTCACGGAGTGAGCCGTCTACATTCAGCCGACCTTCTGCATCGCTTTGGTCGGCCCGATTGCCCCGGCGGTTGCCGCCACCAACGGCAGCTTGAGCGTGAACTGCGTGCCGACGCCGACGGTGCTTTCGACGCGGATGCGGCCGTGATGGGCTTCGATGACTTCGCGGCACAACGACAAGCCGAGGCCGCTGCCCCCTTGGCCATTCTCGTCAGCTTGTTTGGTTGAGAAGAACGGGTCAAAGATTTTCTTCAATTGTTCGGGCGCGATGCCACAGCCGCTGTCTCGGACGCCGATCTCAGCGAAGCCGGACTCGCGATTAGAAGTGACCGAGATCAACAGTCGTCCGCCATTCGGCATGGCTTGCCGGGCGTTGATGATGAGATTCAACAGGACTTGTTGAATTTGACCGGGGTTGATTTCGGCTTGCGGATGTTCGGCGAAGTTCGTCTCCAGCCGGGCACGGTGCATCTGCAAGTCCTTCTCGACCAGCACCAGCACTTCTTGCACGAGCGTGACGAGGTCATACGGCTCGCGGCGGTCGCCTCGGCCACGAGCGTAGGACAACATGCCGGTGGTGATCTTCGCGGCTCGCTGACCGGCAGCGAGGATCTTGTCGAATGATTTATCGCGCGAGTTCGCGTCCTTGTGACGCAAGCCCATCTTCGCGTAGTTGATAACCGTCGTGAGGATGTTGTTGAACTCGTGCGTCACCGACGAAGCTAGCGCTCCAACGGTGCTCAGCCGCTGCGATTGCAGCAGCTTGTGTCGCAAGGTCGCGACTTCCTGTCGCAATGCTTCGACTTCGGTGGAAGGAGTGAGCGGTTCTGTCATGTCGTGACTTTCCATGTCGTCGTGGCGGATGCTGCCAGCATCCGGGACCGACGCTGGCAGCGTCGGCCACGATGGGGGTTCTCTAGTCGGTATCGGAGGGACAACCGGCATCTCTTCACGCGCCGGACGAGCCAATGCGACTCGCCAGAACATTGCCTGGTTTGAGGGACACGTTGTTCCGCCAGAGCAATCCACAGAACCGGCGCGGTTGGGCGAGGCATGTCAAACTTTGCCGGTTTCGGGGACGAGCGAAATCCGCGACGGCGATATCGTGGGGCAGTTTTTCAACCTGCCAGTGAAGTTCTGGTTCCCGACAGTTGAATCGCCTTTGATGCCTGGACTGGCAGATTGAAAACCTGCCCCACGAGCCGACTCCATGCCAACCCCCAATCTTCCGCCGAACGCCGCGAAGCCTGCCGAGCAGTCGCTGCAAGAACTGGTCTATGCGGTGTCGCATGACCTGGGTGCGTCGGCTCGGGCGATCAAGGGATTCGCGGATTTGCTGACTCGGCGATATTCCGAGGCGCTCGATGCCGACGGTCAAAACTTTTTGCGACTGATGTCCAAAGGGGCGACCGATCTTCAAGCCCAACTGGATGGCTTGCTGGCATACTCACGCATCGAATCGCGCGGACAGCCCCTTTCGCCAACGAATGTCGCTGAGGTGTGGCAGTCGGTGAAAGCCGCCGCAACGTCACGACTTCACGAGGCCGCCGCAATCGCTGAACAAGACCAACTCCCGGTCGTGCTGACGGACGCGAAACAACTCGCGCAGTTGCTGTCTGAGTTGCTGGAGAACTCGCTCAAGTTTCGCCGGGAAGAACCGCTGCGGGTCTGTCTTTCGGCGGAGCAAGCGGCCTCGTCTCAAACAGGTTCGCGAGCGATGTGGCTGTTTCGGTGGACCGACAACGGACGCGGTATCGCACCGCAGCATCTGGAGCGAGTATTTCAGATGTTTCAGCGTTGTCATTCGGACGTGCCAGGGGTTGGAGCGGGCTTGGCGGTCGCTCAGCGAATCGTGCAACGTCATGGCGGGACGATTTGGGCAGAGTCCACAGTTGGCTCCGGGACTTCGATCTGCTTTACGTTGCCAGCTTCGTGAAAACGGTATCACCCGCCGCGGCGGGTCGGCGATCGGCGGACGGCATTCGCCCGGACTCGGCGAACAGACTTGGCCGTAGCCTTTGAAACGCCGTAGAATCATGTCACGCTCGCTGAGCGTTCCTGCCTGGTGTCCTCCCACCTCAACCGCCCTCCGACGAGTTTCCGCATGACTGCGCTGGACTTGCTCGACAATCTGGATGAATCGGCGGGGACGGTGTCTTTGACAAGCAGTGAGACTCAAGTCCTGTTTGGACCGGGAACCTCGAAGCGGCTGGGGGATTTGGCTCGCGAGCTGAAGGGCCAGCGTGTGCTGCTCGTCACGGACCAAGGTTTGGCACGAGCAGGCCATGAGCAGCACGCGGTCGAATCGCTGAAAGCGGCCGGCCTGCAAGTGACCGTCTTCGATGAGGTGCAACACGATCCGACCACCGCCGATGTCGATCGTGGTTTGCGGGTCGCTCAGCAGGCACAGATCGACTTGATCGTGGGTCTGGGGGGCGGCAGCAGTATGGACTGCGCGAAGGGGATCAACTTTCTGATGACCAACGGCGGACGCATGGAGGACTATTGGGGATTCGGCAAAGCGCCGAAACCAATGCTGCCGCTAATCGCCATTCCCACGACGGCCGGCACGGGCAGCGAGGCTCAGTCGTTCGCGCTCATCGCCGATTCACAAACTCACATGAAGATGGCCTGCGGCGACAAGAAAGCCGCCGCCAGAATCGCCATCCTGGACCCCGAACTGACACTCTCGATGCCGCAGTCCGTCTGCGCCGCCACGGGCATTGATGCCATCAGCCATGCGATCGAAGCACATGTCACGACGGCTCGGACCGCGATCTCACAACGGTTCAGCCGCCGCGCGTGGCAGTTGCTGTCGATGGCTTTTCCCGCAGTCATCTGCGAGGAGCAACCGGGGCACACCGATGAAACTACTCTTCTGACCGACGCCGGAGCGATGCTGTTAGGAGCACACTTCGCCGGCGCGGCAATTGAGAATTCTATGCTCGGTGCAACTCACGCGCTGGCGAACCCGCTGTCGGCGCATTTCGGATTGACGCACGGTGTGGCCATCGCCGTGATGCTGCCACAGGTGATTCGGTTTAATGCCGGAGCGACCAATGGCCTTTATGGAGAGCTGGCGGCCGATGCGGGACTCTGCTCGGCCGACGATCCTCAAGCGGGCAGGATTCTGGCGGCTCGCATGGTCGAACTCGCGAAACTGGTCGATCTGCCCACCAGCTTGGCAGCGTGCGGTGTCAGTCAGAAAATGATCCCCGTCATGGCTGCGGAGGCCGCCGCTCAATGGACGGCCAAGTTCAACCCGCGTCCGGTCGACGTCACTAGCTTGCAGGAGCTTTACGAATGCGCAATGTAAGAAGAGGGGCTAGGGGTTGGGGGCTAGGGGCTAGGGAAGGCAGTTCCGGCCGACAGCCGATCGCTGATCGCCGACAGCCGTTATACCGCTTTTTGATTTCGCTCTTCGCGGTCGCTTGGTTGTCGTCGTCGATGACCGCAACAGCCCAAGAGGCGAAATCGACGAAGCTCGACACCAGTTGGCCGACGTTTCGACGTACGGCAGACTTGGCGGGTGTCGCGAGCAGTCCGCTGCCGCAGAAACTCAAACAAAAGTGGAAGATCACATCGAAGGATGGATTCACCTCGACGGCCGCGATTGTCGGCGAGCACGTTTACGTCGGAGCGCTCACCGGCGAGATGCTCTGTCTAAAACTTTCCACCGGCGAGATCGTGTGGTCGTATCGCACGCTCGATAAGGTCGAGAAGAATTCGTTCCTCCCCGGCTTTCAATCGTCTCCGACTGTCACCGCGGACGGAGTGTTTGCCGGCGACGAGGACGGTGTCTTTCACGCGATCGACCGCAAGACCGGTAAGAAGAAATGGACGTTCGCATCGAACGGGCAAATCATCGCGTCGGCGAATGTCGTCGGCGATCGGTTGATCTTCGGCTCGTATGACAGCTCGCTGTACTGCGTGAAGGCAACCGATGGCGAGAAGCTCTGGCAGTATCAAACCGAGGACCGCGTGAATGGTTCTCCGGCGGTTTCCGGCAAGCACACGTTCGTGACCGGCTGCGATCAGCACATGCGCGTCATCAACATCGAAACCGGCGAGCAAGAGACCGACATGCCTCTGGAACGATTTCTGATCGCCTCACCGGCCGTCAGCGGCGATCTGCTGTATGTCGGCACGCACGAGAGCGAAGTCATCTGCCTCGACTGGCGCAAGAAAGAAATCCTCTGGCGCTACAGCGACCCGCAGCGTTCCGAACCGTTTCACTCGTCGGCCGCGCTGACCGACAAGCTGGTGCTGATCGGCGGCCAAGACAAACAACTCCACGCCATCGACCGAACCACCGGCAAGGGAATCTGGAAGCTGGCGACTCGCGGCCAAGTCAACAGCTCCCCGGTCGTCGTCGGCGATCGAGTGTTCGTCGGGTCGAAGGACGGTTTCCTGTACGAAGTCAAACTCGCCGACGGTAAGCTGATCGAGAAGCACCAGGTCCCCGGTCGAGGGCTTTCCGCTTCGCCAGCCGTCGGCGAGGGATACCTCGTGATCGGTGCCGAGGGAAACGACGGAGCTTTGATTTGTTTCGGCGAATGAAATTCAGCAGGGAGCCGGTGGCTTGCACGACAACTCGTTGATTTGCCCCAAATGCAAAAGTGAAATGAGGTAGGGATTTGTCCCTGGTCCCGCAAACCTTGGCTTTGATCACACCGTCATCAGCCAGTGGATGGAAGGCCCGCCAAAAAAAATCAATTTGGACCGGCGTGAAGGGTATTTGGAGCAGCCCAAAACTTCCCGTGGCAACATTTCGGTGTGTCGAGTGTGGTTTCTTGGAGTCGTATGCGCGTTCCGAATTTGCACCGAAGTAGTTCGACCGCGATGCCAATGGGATTGATCCGAGTTCATGAATGGAGACCGTCGATGCCCTTGCTTACTGAATTACATATTGACCAACTGAGCGTTGAAGACCGGTTGTTGCTCGTGGAAGAGATTTGGGACAGCATCGCCCAGACACAGCGGACAGCGCCACTGACCGAGTCGCAGCAGCAGGAACTTGAAGGCCGATTGCGGGACCATGAACAGAATCCCGATGACGTCGTTTCTTGGGAGGAGTTCTCCGTACCGCGACCGTTAGGGAGTGGTCCGCGCGGGCCGCTCCCTAACGGTCGCGGTACGGATTGCTTTTTAGGATGAGCCGCGCCGTGACAAATCCAACGGAAACTCCCATGACTGATACCCAAACTGCGACACCAATGACCGCACTTCCGGTGACCACTCCCACGGTCACTCCAGCAGTTGGCTCCACAGAGGTTGGCAGTTACTTCGTGTCGAACTATCCGCCGTTCTCGCAATGGCGGACGGATTTGGTTGGCGAGATTCAATCGGCGTTCACCAGCGAGCCGAATCGGGATGTTCCGCTGGGGCTGTATTTGCACATTCCGTTTTGCCGGAAGCGGTGCAAGTTTTGTTATTTCCGCGTCTACACGAATCAAAACGCCTCGGCCATCGAGCAGTATGTCGAGTCGCTCGGCCGCGAGATTGAGTTGATCGGACAGCAACCGGCGGTGCGCGGGCGGCAACTGGAAGTCGTGTACTTCGGGGGCGGGACGCCGAGTTATCTCAGTTCAAAGCAACTGCTGTTTCTCCGCGACACGTTGCGGCGAACGATCTCGTGGGATCACGCGGACGAGGTCACGTTCGAGTGCGAACCGGGGACGCTCAACCTGGAGAAGGTCAAGACGCTGAAAGAAATCGGCGTCACGCGCGTTTCGCTGGGGGTGGAGAACTTCAACGACGCGATCTTGGAGGAGAACGGACGGGCGCATCTCACACCGGAAATCTTCCGAGCCTACGACTGGCTCCAACAGGTCGGCTTTCCACAGATCAACATCGACTTGATCGCCGGAATGATTGGCGAGACAGACGAGAACTGGTTGCGGTGCGTTGAGAAGGCGATTGAGCTCAGCCCGGACAACATCACCGTCTATCAGATGGAGTTGCCGTTCAACACGCTGATCTCCAAAGAAATGCGTGAGCATGGCGTCACGTCACCGGTGGCCGATTGGCCGACGAAACGTCGCTGGGTCAGCGAGGCGATGGACCGGTTCTTGACCGCCGGCTATCAGATTTCCAGCGGGAACGAGTTCGTGAAGAGCCTCGATACCGACCGGTTCGTCTACCGCGACAATCTGTTTCGCGGCACTGATCTGCTGGCGTCGGGAGTCTCCGCGTTCGGACATCTGCAAGGTGTGCATTACCAGAACTACGACGGGCTCGAAGAATACCAGAAGGCGGTTCTGACCGAGGGCCGGTTGCCGATCAACCGCGCGAGGCGACCGACGGTACATCAGTTATTGATTCGCGAATTCGTGCTGCAACTGAAAGAAGGGCATCTCGACGCCGAGCCATTCGCTCGCAAGTTCGGCGTCGACGTGCTGACCGAGTTCGCCGAACCGCTCCGCAATCAAGAGGCCGCCGGATATCTAGAGGTCGATGACGGCCGGGTTCGACTGACTCGCAAGGGGCTGCTGCAAGTCGATAGCCTGCTACCCGAATACTTTGAACCACAGCATCGGCTGGTGCGATACACGTAGCGACAGGCGGCTCGCCTGTCTGGCCGGACGACAGGCGAGCCGCCTGTCGCTACGAATGAACATGAACCCACACGACGAACTCAAATCTCTGGTCGAATTGTTTCCCAGCGTCTCGCCGTTGATTGAACGGGCCGAGCATGTGCCGTCGGCCATGACGCCGGAGCCGTACAAGTCGTTGTTGGCTCACAATCATCACATGACGGTGGCGATGGAGTCGTATCACAAGTCCCCCGTCGATGTACGTGTGCTGGCGAAGCGATTGGAGGGAGACCTCTATAGCCGCAAGATCGTGCTACTGAAGCAAGGAACCGATCAAGTCGTGCAGTTCGGCCTTGTGCGCTTCGATTTGAAGACGGTGTCGGCCCGAGTCCGCGAAGAGATTCTGCGCGAACAAACCCCACTGGGACGAATTCTGATCCAGCACAACGTCTTCTTACACATCGACCTGGGAGCCATCTTAAAAATCACCGCCGGACCAGGCTTGAGCGACGCGTTACAGATGCCGTTGCAAGGTCAAACCTACGGTCGCTTGGCGACGATTTTTTGCGACGGCAAGCCGGCCGTGGATTTATTGGAGATTTCGGCTCCGCTCGATTGAACCAAAACGAATCTGTACCGCGACCGTTAGGGATTGGCCGATGCGGGCCGCTCCCTAACGGTCGCGGTACGGTGTTTGAGAACAACTCATGGCCGCTCAATTCATCACCACTCTCCGCGTGGAATTCGCCGACACCGACATGGCGGGGATCATCCATTTCGCGAACTACTACCGGTACATGGAGGAAGCCGAGCACGCCTTCTTCCGGTCGCTGGACTTGAGCATCATGCAACCGCAGCCGGATGGTTCGGTGATTGGCTGGCCGCGAGTGTCGGCCTCTTGTTCGTTTGAGGCTCCGGCGTACTTCGAGGATCTCCTGGAGGTCCGGCTCAATGTCGTCCGCAAGGGAGTGAAGTCGCTGAATTACGAGATCGAGTTTTGGCGCGGCGAGACACGACTGGCTCACGGGCGATTAAAAACCGTCTGTTGCATCTGCCGAGCGGGACAGCCACTCGAGTCGATCGTGATCGCCGGCGAGTACGCCGACAAGATCGTGGAGTGGTTCGATCCGGCCGAAGGAAATTTGTGAAACCCGGCCTCCGCGCTCACGATTCGCAGAAGGGTTGCGTATGATCCGCCGCCCTCGCGGTGGCTTGGCCTCGCGAGCAGTTCAACAGCTTTCAACCTGCGACGCGGTGGACTTCGTGAGCGGTGGAGAATCGACAATTTCTTGGAATGTCCAATGGGTGAAGCGCAAGCTGACGCCCTTTCTCGTCGCCGCGCTGGTATTGCTCTCTGGATCCGCTTGGGGCCACGGCGGAGAGCTGTTGCCACGAGTCGGTTTCGATCGCAACTTCAAAGTGGGTCAGTGGACCCCGATCCTTGTTGACGGCGTCGCCCCCAACGCTCGAACCTGCGAAGTGATTGTCAGTGACCCCGATGGCGTGCGGATCTCGCAACCGTTGGTACAGCAGACAGCCAATTCAACATCACGTTGGGTCGGCGTGTTTCGCAGCGGTCGACTGGATGCTGAGATCGAGGTCCGCGTCTGGGCAGACGGGCCGGAGCCGATCCAGAAGAGAAAGCTGCTCCCCAAACGGTCGGCCAGCGACATCGAGTCGTCGGAGGCCCTCTTTTTTGTTCCGTTGCGACAATCTCAGCCCGTGTGGCTGGAAGTCGGCACTGCGAATGACACCGAGTTGTTGAAGCCCACCGAATCACTGATCGCCGCGAAGTCAGACCATTGGCCGGCCGAGGCGGAGATTCCCTGGGCCTTGGATAGCGTTGATGGCATCTGGGTCACCAGCGGCACTCCCCTGACGAAAGCGGCCCGCGTGGAACTCGAACGCTGGCTGCGTCGCGGCGGTCATCTGGTCGTGACAATTGCCACCGATTCCGAGGAGTTTCAAAGAACCCCGTGGGCCGGATTACTCCACGAAACCGTGGAGGTTCGCGAACGGACTCGGACGAATGATCTGAGCGGCATCGAAAGTTACGCAGTCCATTCTCACAAAATCTTGGGAGCGAATCGCGCGGCGATCACGATCTTGAAGCCGCAAGAAGGACGAGTCCTGGTTTCGTGCCTCAATGGTGCGTTGATGACACGAGCGAGTTTCGGCTACGGACAAGTGACTGCGCTTGGTGTCGACCTAACGGCGGTCCCGCTGTCGCGCTGGAATGGTCGCACGGCACTTATTAAGCGGCTGTTGCAACAGACCTCTGAGAAAGAGGCGTCCAAGTCGGCGGCTCGATCCACTTTGTCGCAGAGTGGAATCACCGACCTCGCATCGCAGTGGCGAGCGGCGATCATCAACATGCCCGACGTCTCTCGACCGACATTATGGGGAGCGCTCGGACTATTGGTGGCCTACTCGGCGGTGATCGGCCCGCTCGATTATCTGCTCGTCCACAAATTGCTGAAGCGTCCGCATTGGACGTGGGCCACGTTGCCGCTACTGGTGACCGTGGCCAGCGTCAGCACGGTATGGCTGGCTCACGCCGCCAATGGTGACACAGCCAAGCTCACACAACTGGATGTCGTGGATATTGACGCCGGCCGACAAGAAGTGACCGCCCGCTCGTGGGCGACGACTTACTCCACCGAGAATCGCATCTGGAATATCGCGACGACACCAACCAGGCTGAACCCCACTCGCCCACAGACGACTCTTAGTTGGTTGGGCTTCCCGGAGAATTCTTCGGGCGGCCTCTACCGCGAAAGTGGATTCGATCTCGGTCGCGCCGTCGCGCATTCGGCCGCGGATCGCTCGTCATTGGACGGAGTCCCCTTAGCGCAGTGGTCCTCGAAGTCACTGACCTCGGAGTCATTGTGGATCTCCGAAACGCCGCTCGTCGAATCGAACCTCACCAGCACGTCGGCCAACGAATTGAGCGGTCGCATCGTGCATCACCTGCCGTTCGAACTGCGCGACTGGATCGTGGTCTATGAAAAATGGATCTATTATCCACATCCAAAGTTCGGCGAAGCGGCCACCATTTGGCTGGCCGATCAGCCGTGGACCCCGAAAGACGAGCGCAACTACGGACGCGAATTGCGCGGCTATCTGACTCGAACCACCGTCACGAAACGGCTCGCCAGGGCAGGAAAAATCCAGGAAGACGTACTGGTCGAGCAAGAGCGTTACGACCCGTTGAGCCTCGAACCTTCAACGATCTTGCAAATGATGACGCTGCACGAGGCGGCTGGCGGCAAGAGTTACACCGGCCTGAACCATCACAGCCTGCGAGCCCTCGACCTGTCACCGATGCTGTCGCAGGACCGAGCTGTTGTGATCGCAAACGTCGCCGAACCGACGACCGAGTGGCGCTTCAACGACGCAGCCCGCTCGCCGACTCGGCATCACGGATTCATCCGCATTGTGCTGCCGGTCAAACGGACCAGCGACACGTCTGGACTTCGAACACTTCCGAAATTCGAAAATGTTCCCGCCGCACCGCAAGTGCCCGCACCGGCCTCCCAAGAAACTCCTCCCAGCGAGACCAAGTCGCCGTGATCGAAACCAACCAACTCACGAAACGCTACGGCGATTTGATTGCCGTTAATAACATCAACCTCAAGCTGACCGAGGGTGATGTCTTTGGCTTCATCGGCCCCAACGGATCGGGCAAGACGACCACGATGCGAATGTTGGCGACGCTGCTCAGCCCCGATTATGGCGAGGCGTATGTCTGCGGCATGTCGATCTACACGCACCCGCAGGAGATCCGCCGCCTGGTCGGCTTCATGCCGGACTTCTTTGGCGTGTACGACGACATGACGGTCATCGAGTACCTCGAATTCTTCGCCGCCGCCTACCGCATCAACGGCCCCGGTCGCCGCAAGGTCTGCGAAGAGAAACTCGAACTCGTGGACATGGCCTTCAAGCGAGACGCGATGGTCAATCAATTGTCGCGAGGCCAAACGCAACGCATCGGCCTGGCCAGAGTGCTGCTGCACGAACCGCAAGTGCTGCTGCTCGACGAACCCGCCAGCGGGCTCGACCCCCGCGCCCGCATCGAGATCCGCAACCTGCTGAAGAAGCTCGGCGAGATGAAAAAGACGGTCATCGTCAGCAGCCACATCCTGCCGGAACTGGCCGACGTCTGCACCCGCGTCGGCATGATCGAGAAAGGCCACCTCATCATCGACGGCTACGTCGATGAGGTCATGCGCAAAGCCCGCCACAGCATCCTGCTGCTGATTCGCGTGAAAGACCGCCTCGAAGCCGCCGCCGCTCTGATCGAACAGCACCCCGGAGTGAAATCGGTCGAGACCAAAAACGGGACCGTCTTCGCAACGCTCAATACCGAAGTCCTCGACTACAGCGAACTGCCAACGCTCCTGTTGGAGAACGGCTTCAAGCTGACTCTGTTCCGCGAAGAGGAGGTCAACCTGGAAACGGCCTTCATGGAACTGACTAAGGGCTTGGTGCAGTAATTCCCGCCGGTTTTAGGTTCCTGCCACCTTTGCCATCCCTTCAGCTCGCAAACGCCTGAGCCATCGCCTTTGACAAGGCTGCATGGCACTGCTTGGCGGCGGCGATGGGGTCGTAGTTGGGCTTGTTGAAGACCTGACCGCTGACCTCGACGCAGACCGGTCCGGTGTAGCCGCGTTGCTTGAGCAGCGAGAAAAACTGGACGTAGTCGGTGCGGCCTTCGCCGGGGAGCAGGAATTGAAACTTCGCGGCATCACCCTGGCTGTCCTTCACATGAATGAACCGGGTGCGCAGGAGCAACAGCTTAATCGACTCGGCCATGTCGATCCCTTGCAGCTCGAAGTGGCTGTAGTCGTAAGCCACTTGCAGCGCGGGCGACTGCACTTCGTCGAGCAGCCACAACAAGCGGTCGGGCGAATTGACCGCGCTGCTGACATGGGCCTTGAGGGCGATGACGGTCTTCGCTTTCTCCGCCGCAGCCGCCCAGTCGCGCAGGCGAGCGGCCATGCCCGCCTTCTGTTCGTTCCATTTGGCCGGGCTGCCGCCGAGGATCGTTTCCAGAATCGGCGGCTGATCCGGGACGAGGTCCCGTCCCAACTGCGCGGCGGTTTCGATCAGCTTCAAGTTGGCCGCGTGAGCTTTGTCGTCGGCAGTAAGGGTCATCAACACCATCAAACATGGCAGCCCCAGCTTCAGCTTCTGAAGCGTCAAGGCGGCGGCCTGGCGGGACTCGGCCGAGAAGGCGGATGGCTCCGTGACGTAACCCGCGTTGAGTGACAGTTCGACATGCGAGTAGCCGATCTCGGCGCAGGTCTTCAGCGCATCCTCCAAGGACAACGACTTCATGCCATACAAGCTGAAGCCGAGGCTCGGTCGGCCCTTCGCTGATTGAGCGTCATTGGCGACAGCCTCGAGCGAGAACAGGGGCGCTGTCACAGCACTCGCGGCGACCGCGAGAAACGAGCGACGTTGCAGTCGGGTATTCGTCATGTCGAACCTCAAAGTAGGACGGCCTTTCCAGGCCGTTGCATTTCATTGTCGCCTTTCGCTCCGCGAAAGGACGCTAAGTCATAAACGCCACCCGACTGAAACCGACTTGGCCTAAGCGTTCTTTCGCGGAGCGAAAGACGACATTGGGCGTCCTACGAAGTCGTCGCGTCGTCACATCGTTTGAGCATCCAGCAGCTTGATCCACGGGCCGACGAAGTGGCCGCTGTCGTGATAGGTCCGGCCGCTGACCATGTGCCGGTCGATCACGCAGGGCTCGTTGACATAGATGCCGCCGCAGACTTCGAGGTCGAACTTGCACTTCGCGACCGTCGCCATTCGCAAGCCCTTGACAATGCCGGCTCGCGCGGGGATCTCGACGCCGTGGCAGACGCTGGCCATCGGTCGCTTGTTCTCCCAGAACCAGCGCGTGATCCGCAGCAGGTCGGCGTCCTCGCGGATGTACTCCGGTGCCCGACCGCCGCTGAAGAAGATGCCGACATACTCTTCAGGCTGGATGTCCTTGAAGGCGATCTCGGCTTCGATCGAGTAGCCCTCCCACTCCTTGGTGATGGTCCAGCCGGGCTTCACTTCGTGCAGCACCATTTGATACCGCCGCTTCTCGGGAGCCGCGACGACTGGCCGATAGCCCCCTTCGATGAGCCGGTAATACGGATAGAGCGTGTCGACCGTTTCGGTCGCGTCTCCGACGATAACTAACACTTTGCGTTTGGACGATTCAGGCATGATGAACTCCAATGAAAGTAGGACGGCCCTTCCGGGCCGTCGAATGATCGAAAATCGTCGTTCGGAAAGACGCCCTAGAAAGGGCGTCCTACGAAACTAAACCGTCTCGAAGCCTTTCCGTTGCTCGCGCTTCTGCCAGGTGTTGGCTTCTTTGTCGTCGATGTACTCTTCTTTGACAGGATCCCACTTCAGCGGTCGGCCCAGGCGCATCGAGATGTTGCCGAGATGGCACGTCGAGACCGTGCGATGCGAGCTCAGCACATCGGAGACCGGCGTTTTGCGCGACTGCACGCAGTCGAAGAAGTTGCCCATGTGGTTGACGATGGCGTCGAGCTTCCCCGCTCGGGCCGGGCGGTCCAGGTTGTCGTAGTCGTAGACTTTCCAGTCCTCGCGCTTCAGCGGTTGCGACTTCAACGCTTCGACCGGAGCCCCCGTGATCTTGCCGCGATTGACGAACAGCCGCCCCGCGTCGCCCGTAAAGAGGATGCCGTTATCGCCGTGATCACTGACGGTCATCGTCACACCGTTGGCGAACTTGTAGGTCACATCGAAGTCGAGCGCGACGTTGAACCCATTCGCAACGCTGGGCATCTTTGCGGTGCCGTGAATCTCGACCGGCTCTGAGTTGATCGCCCACTGCGCGATGTCGATGTGATGCGCGCCCCAGTCGGTCATTTGGCCTCCCGAGTACTCATACCACCAGCGAAACGTGTAATGAGTTCGCTCTTCGATGTACGGCAGATCGGGAGTCTGTCCCTGCCACAGATTCCAGTTGAGATGCGCGGGGGGCGTGCGCGGGACGAACGAACTGCTGGTGCCGTTCTTGCCCAGCACGACTTCGACCTTCTGCAACCGGCCGATGCGGCCTCCGCGCACCATCTCAACCGCAAGCCGAAAGCGATCGTCGCTGCGTTGCCATGATCCGACCTGCACGACTCGGCCGGTCTCCTTCACGACTCTGGCGAGTTGCTTGCCTTCGTCGATCGTCAGCGTGAGGGGCTTCTCGCAATAGACGTCTTTGCCCGCACGGCAGGCGTCGATGACCATCTTCGTATGCCAATGGTCCGGGCTGCCGATCGTGACGACATCGACGTCCTTGCGGCTGATCAGATCGCGATAGTCCTCGCACGCGAACGCCGTGCTGCCGAACGCCGCTTTGGCCTGATCGCGCACATGTCGATCGACGTCACACACCGCGGTGATGTCGCCATAGAGCTGAGCCTTATGAGCGATGACGCTGCCTTGATACCGCAGCCCGATCGAGCCGACTCGCAGCCGGCTGTTGGGTGATTTCGAGGCCGTCGACTGAGCCGCCGCTGCATGCACTCCGAACGTCAGCCCCAGTCCCGCGAACGCCGACGCCGCCAACGCCTCGCGACGGTTGATCCGAGTGACCGATGTGTCGTGTTGAGCTGTCATAAGTTGCTTCCTGAGTTGAGTGATCCCATCTGTGCCTCGGCCTTGCCATCTGTGCTACTCAGAGGTTTTGGGATTAGCACAGATGGCAAAGCCGAGGCACAGATGAAACCAGAGTGCGTCAATTCGAGATCTGCGCAACAGATTCCAATCACTGCTGCACGTTTTCATGGGGCCGCAACATCCATCGACGCGCTGATTGCCGTTGGGATGAATTCTACCGCAGCGTCGTGAAGACCGCTTTACGCCTCTGCGTAAAACTATTGCGTTATCTTGGACCTGCCCAAGGATTGCGTGCGCTGGGTTAAGAGTGGGACTGATGGATTGACACGGAACAGGTTCCTGAGAATCAGGCCGCAGGCCTGGGGATTGGCGGCGGGGGGCATTTTCCGCCGCGCGCAGTCGACTCAATT
>SXGT01081512.1_pt1 | contig 45875 bp, 40 predicted proteins | sample 3176221 | NCBI WGS metagenome assembly SXGT01 (sample SAMN11356862, study PRJNA531348) | freshwater metagenome | isolation source: freshwater sample F1-120 | place: China: Fuxian Lake, Yuxi | collected 2017-12-25 | reverse complement strand
GGGAACAGGGGGACGGTCCTGACTTGTTGACGTTAGGGACACTGTAGATGGGTGTGGGGAAGGGACCGGTCCTGACTTGTTGACTTCACGGCTGCGAGCAGCACTCCGACGTGGCCGTGCTGAACCCGCCGCCGGCGCACGCCGAGCCCATCGCGAGTGACGTGAGCACCAGCGCCTTCGTCGCGCAGGCCTCGCTCATCGCGCTCTTCCACTCGGCCTCGGACTGGCAGCCATTGGGCGCCTTGACGAGCGCCTTGACGCACTGCGAAGCAGCGGCCCCTGGCGGAGGCGGTGCGGAGCCGCAGCACTTGACCTTGATCGACGTGTACTTCTCCTCGCCGCACACCGTGCCAAACGACGACGCCGCCACGACCTTGCCCTTCGCCGCGCAGAGCTTCGCCGCGCTCTTGGCCCACACACCCGGGCCCTCGCAGACCGCGCCGCCACCGACGACCGCGACCTCACACTGCTCGGGCGCCTCCGCCGGACAGCACGAGACGAGCGCGCGGCCATGGGCACCGTCACCACACGGCAGCTCCAAGGCGATGGCGCCGACGCCCAGCCCCTTGCCACCGCACACCTTCGACGCGATGCCCTTCCACTCGGCATCGCCCAGACACTGCTTCGGGCCACCAAGGACGATCTTGGTGCACTTCGGCTGCGTCGACTCCGGCGGCGCACAGCATTGATAGTGGCCGCTCTGGTAACCGCCCTTGCCGCACGGCTTGTTGAATTTCATCCCCGACAGCTTCAGGCCCTTGGCCGTGCACGCCTTGGCCGCGTCGGACTTGAGCTGCGACGGCGCAAAGCACGCGCCGCCCTTCCCCGTTCCGACGAGACCGCTCTCGCACTTGCCAGACAGCTCGGCCTCGACGACCCCGAAGTCGTCTCCTGCCTCTGCGGGTGCCTCGGGTTCAGTGGCGCAGCCAATCGTAAGCAGCGCAGTGACGGCCGCAGCGGCGAGCGCGCGGCGAGAGAAGGTCGCATTGGTGGACATGAGGGCCTCCTGGCGGGAATCGGGCGACGCGGCGGAGTCTCATCGTGAGACCCGCATCCACACCGTCCATCGGGCGCGCCGCTGCGTCCTTAAGCCAAAATCAACGGCATCGTCGGGCTCTCGAGCGAGAAAAAATCACGTCTCGTGCCGCCCTCGCATTGACCGCGAGCGCGAGCTGGGGTTCTCCTACGGCGCCGGCGTGCCGCTCCGCGGACCAGTCTGGCCACAGCACACGGAGGACACATGAGCGACACGACCCCATTCGAGCCCGGCACCTTCTCCCGACGACAGTGGCTCGGGGGCGCGGCGGCCCTGGCCGCGACGTTCCTCGCCCGCCCTGCGTTCGCGGCCGGTCCCAACGTGGGCAAGGGGCGCGTGATGCTCGTCGAGCACTCGAAGGCCACCCTGGACGCCTCCAAGCTCGATGACGCGGTGGTCAAGCAGATGGTCGCCGAGGGGCTCAAGGCGTTTACGGGCGAGGCCACGGCCGCTGCCGCGCTCGGCCGCTTCTTCAAGGCCAACCAGAAGATCGCCATCAAGGTCAACGCGCTCGGCAACGGCCAAGGCAATGTCGGCTCGGCCGTCAGCCCGCAGGTCGCGCTCGCGCTCGCCGGCCACCTGGTCGAGCTCGGCGTCAAGAAGTCGAACATCCGCATCTTCGACCAGTACATGGATCGCATGAAGAAGGCCGGCTACCGCCATCAGAAGCCCGAGGACGGCATCTGGGTCACGGGCCACGAGGGGCCCGACGCGAACCCCGTCATCTACGATGACAATGGCTACAAGGTCACCTTCCACTGGGCCAAGTCGCAGGTCTGGGCGGACGCCGTGCTCAACCTCTGCGTGCCGAAGGACCACAACCTGACCGGGGTGACGGGCGCGCTCAAGAACATGTCGCTCGGCGTCGTGCGGCCCACGCCCGCCGGCGAGAAGCAGCCCAATGGCTACACGGTCGTGCCGCGCTTTCACCGCAACAACTGCGATCCGGCCATCGCCAAGCTCTACGCGATGCCGATGATCAAAGACAAGGTCAAGCTCATCGTCTGCGACGCCACGCGCGTGCTCTACCAGGGCGGGCCGCAGGACAACCCGCGCAACCGCGTGCAGAACAACCAGCTCTACGTTACGACCGATCCGGTCGCGATGGACGTCCTCATCCACGAGCTCGTCAACAAGCACCGGGTCGCCAAGGGCCTGCCGAAGGTCGAGGACGCCACGCCGCGGCCGCGGGCGCCGAAGTTCATCCAGACTGCGGCCAAGATGGGCCTTGGCGAGGGGGACCGCGCCAAGATCGTCGTGGACACGAAGAAGCTCGGCTAGGACATGGGCCGCCAGCTTCTCCTGTGCAGCGTCCTGCTGTGCGGATGTCCAACGCGTGGCCATAACGGCGGCGATCCGACCGCCGGCCCCAAGGCGCTCGTGGACGTCCTGCCGGCTCCGCCCAAAGGCTTCGATGCGCCGCTCGACCGCGTAGTGCGCGACCGCGAATCCATCTTCGAGCAGATCAACGGGGCCTCGGCGAGCTACCTCGACAACGGCATGGAGGACGCCCTCTTCGCGACCTACGTGCGGTCGGGGGCGCAAGACAGCCTGGAGCTCAACGTGTTCCGCTTCAAGACGGCCGACGGCGCCCGCGCCCAGTGGAAGGAGCTGCACGGCGACGACGGCGTCTCGTGGTATCGCGGTTCCAAGGCCATCCTCGACCAGTTCGGCGTGGAGCTCGTGCTCGGGCGCGTCTACGTGCGTTCGCTGTACTCCGATGGCCCCGCCGAATCTATGCGACCGGCGGCGGAGGCCATCGCTCGCATCGTGGTCGAGCGCATGACGGGAGCCGGTCGATGAGCACCATCGTCACGTGGAACGTCAACGGCATCCGCGCACGCGCCGCGCAGGTCCTCGACTACCTCACGACGCGCCAGCCCGGCGTGCTCTGCTTGCAGGAGATCAAGGCCTCCGCGGAGCAGATCCCGGACGAGGTCACGCACGTCGAGGGCTACGTGCTCGGCACGAACGGCGCGCCCACGGGCTACAGCGGGGTCGCCATCTTCGTTCGCCAGGACCTCGCCGAAGGCTGCGCGTTCCGCACGCCGCCCTTCGACTTCGAGAACCGCGCGCTGGAGGCACATCTGCCTGCGCTCGAGCTGTCGATTGTGAACCTGTACTGCCCGAACGGCGGCAAGGCCTACGAGCCCAAGCTCACGTTCTACGATGGCCTGCTGGCGTTTGCGGCCGACCGACGTGCTGCGGGCCTGCCCACGTGGCTGACGGGCGACTTCAACATCGCGCACACCGACCGAGACCTACACCCCAAGGAGCGGCAGAAGGCGGACATCGGCGTCCGACCCGAGGAGCGCGCGCGCTTCTCGGCGCTGCTCGGCCATGGCCTCACCGACGTCTTTCGGCGGGAGCACCCGGACACGGACGACCAGTTCACCTGGTGGCCCTACGCGCCGTGGGCCAAGAAGGCCAACCACGGCTGGCGCATCGACTACCACCTCGTGCCGGAGGCGGTGGCGGCACAGGTCGCGACCTGCGAGATCGACCGCACCTTCGGCTCCTCGGACCACGTGCCGGTCGTGGCCACCCGCACACGGTGAGGCACCCGCTCGACCGACCCGAGGTCGACGCGCTGTGGATCGACGCGGCAGCCGCGCTGGGCCTGAAGGTCGAGCGGACGACCGAGGTGTACGCCTCGAGCGACGGCAGGGGTACGCTGCACATCGGAACGCGAGAGACCCTCGACGCAGACGACTGCCTCGCAGTCCTCGTGCTGCACGAGCTGTGTCACGGCTTCGTCCAAGGACGTGAGAGCTTCCAGCAACCCGACTTCGGGCTCGACAACACGAGCGTGCGCGACGAGGCGCTGGAGCTCGCGACCCTGCGCCTCCAAGCCGCGTTTGCCGACACGATGGGCCTGCGCGACGTGATGTTCTCGACGACGGAGTGGCGGCCGTATTACGAGGGGCTGCCCGCGGACGCGCTGGCGATTCCAGAGGACCCGACCGAGGCGCTGATCACGGAGCGGGCGCGGCAGGGGCTCCGCACGGCGCAAGCGATGGGAGCGGTCGAACCGATCGCGGTCGCGTTGCGGGGGACCCGGCTCATTCAGCGCGCGGTGATGCGGCCGCCAGATGCGCACGACAGCCACCACAGGTCGTGATGACCGCCGCGGCGCCCCGGTCACGGGCAAGCTCCAGGATGCGGGCGCCCGCACGCTTCGCCCCGGCGGGGCTGGCCTCCGCGTAGCCGCCACCGGCACCGCAGCAGAGCGGCTCGCCATCGGGACGGGAGAGCACGACGAGGCGGTCACCCAGCACCGCGGCGAGGCGGCGTCGCAGCTCGGCGGCGTGTTCCGGACGACGCCGGGAGAGGGCACAGGGCTCCAGATACGCGACTTGGCCGGTCGCCGGGAGCGGCGGCAGCGCCTCGTCGACCTCGAGGCGCTGCGGCACGCGCAGCGTGGCGCCGACCGTCGGGTAGAGCGTCTCGACCGCGATGAGGTCCTCGACGCTCGCGAAGACCAGCTCCGGGCGCCGGCCCCAGCGCGTCGCGTTGCGCTTGGCGACGACGGCAAACGCGGCCGCGTGCCCCGCGTCGTGAAGCCACACGCCGGAGGCGCCTGGCGGCAAAACGCGAGCCGTCTCCGCCTCGATGGGGACGGCGACGCTGATGGGATCGACGGCGGCGTGCCCCCCCGTTGCGGCCCACGTGCGCGCCGCGTGCAGGGTCCCCGACACGTCGATCGCGTGGCGGCACGCGACCTGGCAAGCGCCGCAGCTCGTGCACCTGGAGAGCACACCGACCGCGTGACGATCGGTGAGCGGCAGCGCCCCCGAGGCCAACGCGCGCGCGGTCATCATCTTGCCGTGCGGCGAGACGGTGCTCGACGCTTCGGCCGTCGACACGGGGCAAGCGTGGAGGCAGAGCGTGGGGCAGTAGGCGCACGTTGTCGTGGCCTGGAGGAGGTCCCGTGGAGCGCTCATGTCGCGCGTCCTTTCCGGCGGCGGAGTGGCGCGTCGTCGTGGCGAAGGACGGCGCCCGGATCGAGCGCCGCGCGCGCTTGCGCAAGCCAAGGGTCATCGATGGCGCCCTGGGGCCCCGGTCGCAGCCACGCGCCGTGCCGACCGATGCGGTGCAGCCACACGGGGCCACCGGCCGCGACGCGCGACTGAAGCCGCCGCCATCCCGCGACCTCGGTGCGACCGAGCGGGGGCGCCGGCAGGCCACCCGTGACCGACACGGCGCCGACCGCACGCAGCGAGGCCAACAACGCCAGCCCCGTGTCGAAGCGCGCGTCGTCGCCGGAGACCTCGACCGTCAGCTCCTGTCCGTCGCTGGTCGCGCTCAGCTCGACGTCCAGCCGGTGGTCTCGCAGCAGGACGCGCATGGCCTCGAGGAGTGCGCTCGGGGGCCCCTTGACGTGCTCGACGCGGGACTGCTGCGCGCGGGGGTCGAGGCGCAGCACGGCCGCCACGAGCACGGCGAGGCGATCGTTCAGGCCATGCAGGAGCGCGTCCGGGTCCGGACCCGTCGCGCGACGCGGGGCGAGCGGCGTGCAGAGCGGCGTCCCGTCGGGGAGGACCGCCTCGAGACGCATGGCCGCACCCGGCCAAGCCCCGGCGGCGATGGCCGCGCCGATCCGGGCCTCGGGCGTCGCCAGCAGGGCCGCGCCCAACGTGAGGCCGGCGTCGGCGAGCCGCGCCTCCAGCGAGGACACGGTGACTCCGGCCTCGGCGCGCACCAGGCCACTTGTCGGGTCCACGTCGGTGATCCCGACCAGCGCGTCGAGCCGCAGCCCGACCTCGTCGGGACCCTGGGCCGGTCCGAGCCGCACGTGCCCGCCAAAGCGCGACGCCGCGGCGAGCGTGATGCAGACCTCGGCGACCGAGCGGGCGCTGAGCGTCTCGCCGGGCGCGAGTCGACCCTTGCCGAGCCCCAGTTCGAGCGCCTGCGGGAAGGACGTCGCCTCGCGGATCTCCCGGGTGTAGTCGCGCGTGAGATCGGTCAGCGCGCTCGCATCCGTGACCGGTGGCGCCATGGCTACCCCTCCACCGCGCGGTCTGGGAGGACCTTGCCCGGGTTCATGAGGCCGCTGGGGTCCAGCACGTCCTTCATGGAATACAGCAGGCGTAGGCCGGCCCCGTGCTCGCGCCGCATCGCGTCGCGCTTGGAGAGCCCCACGCCGTGGTGGTGGCTGATGGAGCCTCCACAGCGAATGACGGCGGTGAGCCCTTCGGCCCAGACGCGGTCATACAGGCGCTCGAGCCCGGCCGCATCGCCTTTGTAGCCAGCGAACGTAAAGTACAGGGAGCAGCCCTCCCGATAGGCGTGGCTCATGTGCGCCATGACGAACGCGTGCGGTGAGACGGCCGCGCGGACGCCGCGGTAGACCTCGAGCACACGCGACCACGGGGCCGAGACCTCCATGGTGTCCACGAACGCGCCGGCGTCGAAGAGAGCGGACTGCTTGAAGGAGACCGCGTGCCGATGCGCGAGCCAGCGCTCACCCGGGCCGGAGCCACCGTCGATGCCGCCACCAGCGAGCGCGAGCTTGGTCGCCGCCTCGAGATCGCGCTCAGCGTCGCTGCGTGTGCCGTCGAAGCCGAGGATCAGCAGGCACGTGGCGGGCAGCGCCTCCACCAGCCGAGCGAGGACGCCGGGCACCGACAAGGCGAGCGCGATGGCGGCCTTGGGTGCGCGACGCTTCACCTCGGCGACGGGTGCCGAAAACAGGTCACGCAGCGCGCTCATGGGACCCGTCGCCGTGCGCCCGGCCTCCTCCGCCGGGGACCCGCTCTTGGAGCTCGAGTGCAGCATGGTGTCGAACGGGTCGTAAAGGCGAGCCACATGCGGAGAGAGCCCCGCCTGCATGATTCGGCGCAGCGCGTGGAGCCCCTCATCGACGGTGCGGAAGCGAAACCCGCGAAAGACCTGCGCCTCCGGCCGCACGTGGACGCGCAACGTGGCCCGCGTGACGACGCCGAGCGTGCCCTCGCTACCCACGAGGATCTGCGTCCAGTCTACCGGCTGGCCCGAGCCGGTCTCGACGACGTCGCCGTCGGGCAGGACGGCGCGGAGCGAGACGACCATGTCCTCGATCTTGCCGTACTTGGACGACTGCTGACCCGCCGAGCGCGCCGCGAGCCAGCCGCCCAGCGTGCTGCACAAGATGGACGATGGATAGTGCCCGAGGGTGTAGCCGCGCGCGAGCAGCTCTTCCTCGAAGAGCATCCCGTGGATGCCGGCTTCGGCGGTGACGGTGAGATCCAGGTCGTCGAGGCTCACGAGCCGGTCGAGGCGGCGCACGTCGAGCACCACGGACCGCGGACGAATGGGCATGGTCCCGCCGCAGACCCCGCTGCCGGCGCCATATGGGATGAGCGGCGCGTTCGCGGCGCGACAGGCGCGGACGACGGCTTGAATCTGACCCTCGGTGGTCGGGCGCGCGACGCACAACGGCCGATGCCGCACTGGCGTGGGACCCATCTTCCAGATCTGGTGACGGGGCCACATGTCGGACGCATAGGCGCGGCGCTCGGCCTCCTCGTTCGACACGGCGTCGGCTCCGAGCAGCCCGCGCAGCGCGACGACGAGCCCATCCTCACTCGATTCGACTACCGCCACCGCGTCCCCTTTCGCCCTCCCCGGGCGGGCCGTACCATAGCACGCCATGAAGCCCATCCAACTCGTGGTCCTCGCAACGCTCTGGACCACTGGAGCGCAGGCGGGAGACATCACGCCGCTGCAGCCGGGGATCGAGACGGTCGGCGACGCCGAGTGGGCCGCGCACGACCGCGAGAACGTCAAGCACGAAGGCTACCTCGAGCGCTGGATGACGTTCGTCGAACGCGACGACGGCGGCTGGATGCAGATCTCGATGGTGCTCACGAACTTTGGGCCGGGCGACGAGAACGCGGTCATCGACGTGCTGCGCTTTGCGCCTCCGTACACCGATCCGGCGGCTCCCATCGCCTACGGTCGCTATCCTCGAAAGTACCCCAAGGGCACCTGGAGCCTCGAGCGCAGCGGCCGCTTTCGCCTGCGCGCCGGAGCGTGCGACCTGCAGCGAACGGCCACGGGCTGGACGCTCAAGGGCACGACCTGGAGCACCGAGCTCGAGCTCACGGCGACGCTCGTCGAGCCCGGCTGGAAGCCCGGAAACGGGCGCATCGGGCTGCCCGAGGGCCACGTGCTGAGCTATGCGATGCTCGCCGGCAAGGTGCGGATCGAGGGACGCGAGCGGCTGCTCGAGGGCACGTGGCGGCCCTTCAAGGGCACCGGGTTTGGAGAGCACGGCCTCTCGACGATGCTCCCCTATCAGCTCGCCGATCGCTGGGTGCGGCTCGACGGGCGCGCGGGGCCTTACCGCGTCCACTTCGTGGAGGTCACGCTCACTCCGAAGCTCGGGAGCGAGCGCCACGGCTGGCTGCTCGTGATGAAGGACGGCAAGGTCGTCGCCTCGTCGCTCGAGGCGACAGCGAAGGTGCTCGAGAGCAAGCGCGACCCGGTGGAGCCGCACCACGCGGTCCCGATGCGCTACTCGGTGACGGCGAAGACGCGCGATGGTCCCGTCGCGCTCGAGGTCGCGCTCGGCCGGCTGGCCTACCGCGAGGATCTCCTCCAGGTGCTTCCAGCGGCGGTGCGCAGCTTCATCTCCATGTTTCTACAGCCGATGAACTACTTTTTTCGCGCGCGGCTGAGCCTCACGCTTCCCGGAGGCGCGACCGCCTCAGGCAAGAACGCCTGGGCTGTCTTCAGCCCCCTTCGCGCGGGCCGTCAGATGCGCTAGATTGCCGGCCGATGAGCGTGATCACCTGCCGCCAATGTGGAAAGCCCGTTCCCGTCGGGCACCGCTTCTGTGGTTACTGCGGGGCCAAGTCCGACGACCTCAAGCCCAAGCCGAGCGCCGCGCGCGCGCAGGCGGAGACGGCCTTCATCGAGTCCGCTCCGACCAAGCGCAAGGCCCGGCTCGTCCTTCTGCGTGGCATGGGTGGCGACGGCGCGAGCTACTACCTCAACTCGACGGAGCACATCTGCGGGCGCACGCAGGGGACGATCCTGTTCCCCGACGACACGACCGTCTCACCGAAGCAGGCCAACTTCTTCTATCGCGACGGTCACCTGTTCGTGAAGGACCTGGACTCGGCCAACGGTACGTTCATGCGGCTCCGCGGGCGCGTCCCGCTGGGTGACGGCGATCGCTTCGTCTGCGGCGAGGAGCTGTTCGAGCTGCACACCTATCCCGATCCCATGCCCGAGGCGTGGGAGAATGGCGCCTGCTTCTGCGGCACGCCGCCGTTGTGGCCCTGGAAGCTCTCGGTCACCCAGATCCTCACGCATGGCCGCGCCGGCGAGCGCCGCGCCGTCGAGAGCGGCTCGCTCACGATTGGGCGCGAGGACTGCGACCTCAACTTCCCGCAAGACCGCTTCATGAGCCACACGCATGCGCGCGTCGGCGTCGAGGCCGGGCGCGTCACGCTCGAGGACGCCGGCTCCAAGAACGGGACCTACTACCGCATTCGCGACGAGATTCAGCTCGACAACGGCGACTACGTCTTCGTCGGCAAGCAGCTCATCCGCATCGAGATCGTCTAGCGTCCGCGTGGGGCCGACTCACACGCGCCGACCCGCAGCTCAGGTAGAACGCACCAACTCCGCCAAGAGGTAGCGCGCGATGGCCAGCTCGGCGTCCTCGTCGAGGCCCACGAACGCGACGGCGCACTCGTAGCTCGTGCGCCCGACCTCGCGCTTGGCGGGCTCGATGCGCACGACGACGCCGTCGACGGCGATGTCGACCGACTTGGATTCGTCGACATCGAGCGAGATCGGTAGCGACAGGCTGATGGCGATCTTGGTGAATGGCTGGAGCCAGTGGTCCAGCGTGCAATACAGGCCGCCGAGGTTCAGGTTGACCGACTGGGCCCGCAGCTCGGTCCCGTCGGCGTCGATCGGCCGAACGACGAGGTCGTGCCGCGCCGGGACACGCGGGCTCCGCCGTCGCTCACTGCCTCGCTTTGCTTCCATCGACTGGCCTCCTTGCGCTGCTCGGGTTCAGTTCGTCAGATTGCACTGGTAGATGCGAAAGCGCTCGGCTTCCTTGGCACGATCGGCCTCGGGAAACTTGAGCACGAACTTCTGGTAGTACTCGCACGCGCGCACCATGTCGCCGCTCTTGCGATAGGCGTGTCCGATCTCGCTGAGGAAGCCGCGCTGGGGCTCCACCCGGTAGGCCTCCTGATACGCCTGAATGACCAGCGCCCACTGACCGCCGGACTTTGCTGCGCTGGCCCGCGCCGTGATCTCCGCGAGCTTCTCCTTCTTGGCGGCCTTGTCGTCCGGCTTGTCCGGCTTGTCGGGCTTGTCGGGCTTGTCGGGCTTCACTGGCTTGTCGGGACGCACTGGCTTGTCGGGACGCGGCGGCACGCTCGGTCCGGCGTCGGGCGGAGGCGGCACGGGCGTGTCGGTCGCGGCGACTACGGGGACGTCGGGCGCCGCGGCCACCGGGACGTCGACCGCGGCGATGACGGTCGCTCCGAGGTCGGCGCTCCCCGCTGGCTGAGTCACGTCCACGACCGACGGCGGGACCGCGAGTACAACCGCGACGTCGGCGTTCGCCACGCCGGCATCGGCACCGGAAGCGCGCGGCGGGGGCGTGTCACGAGGCGTGTCGTCGGGCACGTCGGACGGAGTCGGGGAGTCGTTCGTCGCCGAGGCAGCCGCGACGGGCACGGGCGACCTGCGCGTGGACTGCCACACGAGGACGGCAGCGACGCACGCGGCCGCGGCGAGCGCGCCCACGGCGATGAGCCATCGCCGTCGACTGCGCCGCGCGTTCAGGATCCCTGCGTGGAGGCCCGAGTCGGCTCCGAGACCGGCACCGCCGCTCGGGCGATGGAGTGCAGGCACGGCAATGACGCCGTCTTTCACCAGCAGGCGACGCGCCTGACTGGTCTCGTGCGGATCGGCGCCCATCGGATAGCGCCCGGCGGGATCGGTCATCGTCGGGCTGAGCGGGCCGTCGTCATCGGACATCGCGGGGACCATGACCGAGGTCGGATCCTCCGACCGGCCAGGCGCGCGCGGCCGCGCGACGCTGTTGCCGAGCGTGGCCCCACGCACGCGCGGGCGTCGCTCCAGACGCTCGAACTCCCGCGCCAGCTCGAGCGCCGTGGCGGGACGCTCGTCGCGGTCTTTGGCCATGAGCCGCATGGTCAGCGCCTCGACCTCGGGATCGAGATCCGGGACCTTGGTCCTGGGCGACGGGATGGGCTGCGTGAGGTGCTTGGTCACGACGCCGATCGGCGTCTCCCCGGTGTACGGGAGCTCCTTGGTGAGCATCTGGTAGAGGATGACGCCCAGCGAGTAGAGGTCCGCGCGCGCGTCGAGCGCCTCGCCGCGCGCCTGCTCGGGCGCCATGTACTCGGGCGTGCCGCACACGACGCCAGCGACCGTCTGAAACGGCTGCGACGAGTCGCTCTTGGGGTCCTGGAGCTTGGCGATGCCGAAGTCGAGCACCTTGATGAAGTCGGGCTCCGTCCGCCGCTGCTCGACCATGATGTTTTCGGGCTTGAGGTCGCGGTGGATGATGCCGTGCGCGTGCGCCGCGTCGAGCGCGGTGCAGACTTGCTTGAGCATGCGGAAGATGCGCTCGAGGCTCAGTGGCCAGTCCCGAAAGATGAGGTCCGCGAGGTCGATGCCGTCGACGAGCTCCATGGCGATGAACAGCGCGCCGTTCTCGGCCTGACCGAAGTCGATGACCTCGATGCAGTTCGGGTGACGCAGCCGGCTTGCCGCACGCGCTTCACGTTGGAAGCGTTTGCTCAGCGTGGGGTCGGAGAGCAGGTGCCGGTGCAGCACCTTGATGGCCACCGTACGGCCGAGCGACATCTGCTCCGCCTTGTAGATGGCGCCCATGGCGCCCGAGCCGATGTTGCCGATGATGCGAAAGTTGCCGTTGATGACCTTGCCGATCAGGTCCGAGTGCGACTCGCCGACCGCCTCGAGCAGCGACTCACCGCAGCTTGGGCAGAACTTGGCGTCGTCCTCGCAGTCATCGAAGCAGTGAGGGCAGGTCTTCAAGCGGTGCGCTCGGTGGTACTCGCGACTTCCAAATTTCAACACCGCCCCGGGCGCCGACTCGCCCGCCGCCGGGCTACTCGTCGAGCCACGGTGAACCGGCGAGCCGCTCCCTGACCGGACATACCCGAGCAGGGGTGAGAAATCAAGATAGGGACCCGATCGCGCGACTAGCGCCAGTGGCCGCGCACGTAGTGCCAACCACCCGGTCCGCGCGCCCAGTGGCCCGGGATCCAGTGGCGATGATGCGGATGCGCGGGGACGCGCCAGTGGCCGGGGACCCACTCGTACCGCCGAATGGCCGGACGCCAGGCCCAGCGACCGCCGATCCACAGGTGGGTCACGCTCGGGCGCACCGGAATGACCTCGACGCGCGGCGGGGGCGGCTCGACCTCGATGATCGCTCCCGCCGGGGCCATGGGGACACAGGCGGAGACGCTGGCGGCGACCGCAGCGCCGGTCGCCATTCGGCGCAACCATGACGGCAATGCTCCCAACACGATGACCTCCCTCGAACCAGACTTCCGCGTTCGACGCGGCCGCAGTATCCTGCCTCGATGAAGGCCCGTCAATTTACGCCCGAGGCAGAAGCGCTGCTCCAGCGCACCCTGGACAGCACCCCCGACGACGCGCGCATCGCCGCGTTCGACGCCGACGGCACGCTCTGGTCATGGGATGCGACCGAGTCGCTGCTCGACTGGCTCGACCGTCGCGGCCGAATCCCGCGACCGCCAGGCGCGGCCCGCGTGCTGGACCCGTATTACGCGATGGTCGCCGAGGACAAGGGCCGCGGTTATCGCTACGGTGCGCAGCTCTTCGCGGGGTTGGAGCTCGGCGAGCTCCTGGAGCTGTCGGAGCAGCACTTCGTCGAGGAGATGGCGGCGCGCGAGTTCACGGAGATGACCGCCCTCGTCGAGCGATTCCGGCGAGCGCGGTTCCGCGTGCTGATCGTGAGCGCGAGCCCCTGGTGGAGCCTGGACCCGGCGATGCGGCGCCTCGGGATCGGCCGGAGCGACGTTCTGGCCGTGGAGCTCGAGATCGAGTCGACGGGCCATGTCAGCAACCGGGTCATCGAGCCGTTCACGAGCGGCGAGGGCAAGGTCCTGCGCCTGCGGCGTGAGCTGGGCGCGGAGGGAGCGCCCGCGTTTGCCGCGGGCAATTCACTGGACGACGTTCCGATGCTCTTGATGTCGACCCACGGCGCCCTCGTCGTGGATCCGCCCGCGCCCTCGAGCCGGGGCGACCTCGCGGCACTCGCGCAGCAGCGTGGCTGGGCGCTTCATCGAACGACGGCAGGGTAACTGAGCGGTTAAGGAGGAGAAAACGCGCCGGGCGTGCCCGTAACGACCCGGCGCGATTGGAGGGATTTTTAGGTGAGTTCGTTTGAAATAGGGGAAGAAAGAGGTGTCAATACGACACGGGCTGAAGGGAAATCTGCGATCGGCGACGTCACTCGATCGACTCCGCGCAGCGCATCGACGGTCAGCGCGGCAACCGCAGCCAACACCACGACGAGCGTGAGCACGGCGATCAGGGTGGATAACGTCATGCCGGTGCACGTAGCAAGACGTGTGCCAGCAGATCGACTGACGTCGAACGCCGACTCTGTGCGCTTTCCAGGAATCTAGGTGCGCCGCTCGGAAAGGCGCGTATGCTTCAGAACCGGACACCCCGAGAGGCGGGAGTGTCTCACGTGTCTCACATTGACACGTCGATGATATCAATAGCCAGGCTCGCAACGGATCGAAGCGGAGGTCAGTGTGGAAGCGTCTTCTCGTGGATTGGGGATTGGCGGTCTTCGGCTCATGCGGTGGCCGTTCCCACTGCCGGTGCCGTTCAGCGACGTCGACCACGCCGGGATCGTCTTCTTCGCGCGCGTCTTCGGCTACTGCCACCTCGCGTTCGAGGAGTGGTACTTCCAATCGCTGCACGAGACCTTCGACAAGGCGTTCGTCGCGCACGGCTACGGCACGCCCGTCGTGCGCACCGAGGCGAGCTACGTCTCGCCGATGCGGCACGGCGACCGCTTCAGCATCCACGTACACGCCGAGCAGGTGGGCCTGCGCTCGTTCACGCTGGGCTATCGCCTCTTCGGGATGAACGCGGGGGGAGAAGACATCCGCCACCTCTCGGACGTGCGGATCACCCACGCGGCAGTGAACCTCCGGGAGTTCGGCTCGATGGAGCTCCCCGATGCGCTCCGCAAGGCGCTGGGCGGCGCGATCGGCTGAGGGTCAGGGCGCGGTCGTAAATTGCCAGGAGCGGCTGGCCTCGACGTCACCGGCGAGCGCCGTCACGCCGACCTCATAGCGCGTTCCGGCCAGCAGCGGCGCCTTCGGGATGACTAGGACCGTATTGCGCTGATAGGTCGCAAACGGCTCCCCCACGTCGGCAGGACCGCGCGTGACGACCGACACGGCGATCCCGTCGGACAGGCGACGGAGCGTGGCCTGGGCCGAACCGCGCACGGGCCGGTCCGGCGGAAACGCGAGCGACAAGATGAAGCCGACCGGCGGAACGAGGCCGGTAGGCAGCGGCGAGAGCGAGGCGGTGTCGCCGCCCGAATAATGCGCGGGGACGCCCGAGGCCTCCGGGGGAGGATAGGCGACGGGCGGGGCGCCATTCGCTGGCACGTAGCGGCTCAGGACGTCGAGGCAGGCCCAGCCGCTCTCGAACGCGAGCCCGACGATCCGCACACCCGGGTCGAGCAGCGCGACACGATGATAGGGCTCGGCCAGCCACGCCTCTATCGCGGCGTCGAGCGACGGCATGCCGCTGGCCAGGAGCGCATTGGGGCCACTTGCCGCCCCCTCGGGCGAAAACGCCGCGTGTTCGGGCTCTTCGGCGTGAAGCACCTTGCCGACGGCCCGCATGTAGGCGACGTGATGTTGGCACCCGCGATCGAGGGACGTCTCGGTCTCGAGCGCCGCTGCGCCCGCCGCGACGCGAATCGCGCTGAGGCGGGCGACTGCGGACGCGTTCGCATCCGTGGTCTCGGGCGCCGCCGCGTCGGCGACGTCGGGGGTGCTCACGGCGGTCGTCGCGCTTGGCTCCGCGGTAACACAGGCAACCATTGAAAATGTGCCAACGGCTGCGATTCTGGCGACACGGGTACGCATCAGCGCGGGATCCTACCCGACGTGCCACTCATCGCGCACGTACGGCGACCCACGCGACACGATCGCCCGTCCCTTCGGGGCACTCGGCGAGATCGACGTCCAGCCACTTAACGTTGTCCAGGGCGAGGATGAGGTAGCTCCCGGCCGCGGTCGCCACCGTGCGACGTTCGCCTGGCGCCCAGAGCGGCGCTCCGGTCTCCTCGTCAGTGTCGCTGCCCCCGAGCCGCAAGCGACGATGCTCGCGCTCACCGACGCAGCGCCCGTCGAGGCGGCCAACCTCGACGTAGACCGCGTCACCGCTGAGCGCGGGCGCGAGGCGCAGTTCGGGAGGGACGAGCGGGTCGGGCAGACCACCGGTCTCCTGCACGAGCAGAACGACCTGGCCGGTCGCGTCCCGAATGAGGACGCTCCCTTCGCGGGGCTCACGCGTCGACTCGCGATAGGCGACGCTCACAACGTCACCGACCGCCAAGGGCACGCGCACGCCCCCCGGAAGCGTGACCTGCAAGAGCGCCAGGACACCCGTCGACCGCCGCAGACGGATCAGGTGCTTCAGGCGTGTGGCGCCCGTGACAATGACTTCCACGACGGTGGCCTCGAAGGCCACGGGATCCGGGGACTGAGCCGTCGCGGCGTCGAGACCCGGCATGGCGAGCACGACGTCCGCGTCGAGCGCCGTCGGAAGGAACAGGTTTCCAGCCGAGCGCGCGGCGGAGCTGCAGCCGGCGAGGAGGAGGAGGCACCAGGACACGGCCCGAGGACGGAGCCGGCCGGTGCGCAGCGGGTCAGTTCGAGGCAGGACCTTCGAGACCAAAGGTCTTGAAGTCGAGCCCGCCATCGCGAATGAACGCGTAGAGCCCACCGCGGGTGACGGTACGCAGCGCGCGCGTGGACAGCGAGACGCGGACGAACTTGCCCTCTTCGGGAACCCAAATCCGCTTGCTCTGGATGTTGGGCAGCTGAATCCGGCCCGACTTCTTGTTGGCGTGGGACACGCGATTGGCGCGAAGGCCGCGCTTTCCAGTGAGTTGGCAGGTGGACATGGCTCGTCTCGTCTCGTCTGGCCGCGCCGTGGGGCGAAGCACGTTACCGTAGCGTTGCAGAACGGGTCGCCCTCACTGGCCTGCCGCGCAAGCGACCGGACACAGGAAAAGCGGGCGTGGTGGGTAGCATGGGCCCCCGTGGACGGTCAAGCGGAATCCTAACGCGTCGCTGCGGGAGCCGGCGCGGCAGCCGCGACGCGCGCGTCCATGCTCAGCTCGGCGACGCCATCCTGGAACTTGATCCGCGCCAGCATGAGCTTCTGCTGCATGTCGGCCACGTTGAGAGTCGACCGCTGCACGCGATCGGACATCTCGCGCAGCTTGTCCTCGAGGCTCCGCATGAGCGAACCACCGGCCTTGAAGGCCTTCAGGCTCACGATCTGGGCGTGGAGCTCGTCCATGCGCTCGCGATAGCTGCCCATGCGCTCGTTCTCCGTCTGGATACCCTGCTGGATGTCGGCGATCTCCTTGTGGATCGCGAGCAGCTTCTTCATCGGCTCGGTGAAACGGGTATCGTCACGCGGGGTCTCGAGCCACACGCGGACGAGGTCGATCCCGGTCGCCGAGCGCAGGTCGAGCGTACGGACGAGCGGCGTGGCCTCGGAGATCTCGATCGTCTTCGTCTCCCCGGCATCGAGCGCGACCTCGAACAGGTAGCTCTCGCCGAGCTTCTCGAACTTCTCGGGGCTCTTCGTGAGCGTCCAGCCCTTACGCACCGAGTGGCGCACGTAGACCTTCGTGGCCTTCTCGAGTCGGCTCGTGAGCTTCACCTTGGTCTTGCGCGCATGCGAGACCTCGGCGGTGAGCACGCCGCGCTGGAGCGTCACCAGTCGGCTGATGCGATCCTCCTCACTGCCTTCCTTGGACACGACGACCTGGCGGTCGAGCGCGAATGGGACGACGGCGGTCGCGTGCGGCGGAATGGACTCCGAGAGGCCCTCTCCGATGAAGCGGTTCTGGCCGTAGACGGTGACCGGACCGCCCTCGAGCGTCCACTCCGTCGGGTTCTTGAGCCGCACGCTGCGGAAGGCGAACTGCGACGAGCCCCGCTCGGACTCGGCGTCGAACAGGTAGACGACCTCGCCGGCCGTCTTGTCATGGACCACCGACACCATCGCGCTCGTGCCGCGCACGACCGTCATCGGCGAGTTCGACTCGAAGTGGCTCTGACCGATCGGATCGCCGTTCTCGTCTTGACCGGCTTGGGCCTTCTCTTGGGCCGCCTTCGACGCGTCGAGCACGAGGCGGACACCAGCGCCACGTCCATCGACGGCGCCACGCGTGACGACCTGGAGCCGCGCCGGCGCGACCCCCTTCTGGATGAGCTGATTGCGCAGCGTATTGGCGCGATCGAGGCCTCGCGCGGCCTGGTCGCGCTCGTTCTTGTCGGAGTAGCCCTCGATGACGACCGTGCCGTCCGTCTTGCGGAGCTGATCGACGATCTGCCGCACCTTCGTGTCGTCGGTACTGGGCTTCGTGGCGGGCGGCCTGTACTGCTGTGAGGCCGGCTGCTTGGCGCCAGTCGTCACCTTGGCGTCCTTGTGCAGGTCGCCCCTGGGTCGCGCCTTGATCGCCGTGCCTCTCGGTCCACGCTCTTCGGCCGCGACGGACACGGGCTGATCGGCCGGCTTCAGGTCCGGGTGGCCCGGCTCGCGCGGGATCTCGCCATCGCCGAGCTCGGCGAGCGTGCGGATACCCTTCTCCTTCTCCGTGTGCGTCGAGCCGCCCATCGGAGGTGCCTTGGCGAACGTCTCCTGCATCTGGAGCTGCTGGCGATAGACGTTGCGCACCGTGCGCAGGTCATAGCGGAAGGACATCGCGGAGCTGGCGCCAACGCCGAGCTTCACCTTCGTCCAGTCCTCGCCGGAGGTGTTGTCCACCACGGCCCAGCCTTGGAGCGTGACCTTACCGTCCTCGCCGACGACGACGCGGTAGCTCGGCTTCCACGCCGGCGCGTCCGTGATGTAGCTCAAGATGAGGTCGTGGCTGCCCTTCTGCGGGAGCTGGATCGTCATCTCGACGGTGCCGTCGCTCGTCGCCGCGCGCGTCGGAAACGAGACGGGGTAGGCCTTCCCCGAGGTCGCGTCGGCCACAGTGAGCGACTTCAGGAAGTCGTCGACCTTGTCGTGCGGCACGCGCATGTTGAGGAGATCCCCGTTGACGTGCGCGCGGCGCTCGAAGTACGCGATGCCGCTTCGGTAGACAACGACGCGTCCGAGCGACGCGTCCTCGGAGGCCACATGCGTGCCCAGCGTGCTGCACCCGCCCAGGGTGGCGCCCAGGCTCGCCGTCGTGAGGCTGAGAGCGAACGCGGGAGAGGCCAGGGTCTTCTTGAGCCAGTGAGTCAGGTTCATGGGTCGGTCTCCTAGTGATCGAGAGCGTTGGGTGATTGGTGCGCAGCAGACATCGCCTGCAACGAGCGCCGACTGCGAGCCCTTGGAACGCGCCGGGCTTGCCAGCGATCTGGCCGAGCGGTGGTTTTTTCGTGGATTCGGCGAGCCGACGTCTGACCGGCCACGGTTCGAGTAAGGTTTCTCGGCAACCGACCGATACGCTCGGTGTGACCGTGCGATCGATCATCCTGTGCCTGCTCGTTCTGGTGGCTGGCGTGACCGGCTGCGAGACGCGCGCGACGTCGGGTCAGCTCTCGGGAGAGCCTGGCGGTGCGACCGATCCACCCGCGACCGCGACGACGATGCTGGCGTCCACGGAGCTCCCGCTGCACCGCGTGGGGCTCCGGTACATCGTCACACCCTACGTCGAGCGCTTCGAGATCGAGCGCTATTTCCGCCCCATCGCGACGCGGCTTGGCGCCGATCTCGGCGTCCCGGTGACCATCGAGGTCGCGCCGACCTACGGCGAGCAGCTCGAGCGGGTCGCCACGCGCGCGGTCGAGCTGGTCACGCTCTCTCCGCTGAACTACGTCATCGCGCGTCAGCGGGTGCCGGAGCTGGTGCCCGTCGCGAGCGAGATCATCGCAGGCTCGCCGACGTACTCGTCGTTCATCGTCGTGCGCGCCGATGACGGTGCGATGCGGCTGGCCGACCTGCGAGGTCGTAGGGTCGTGTTCGTCGATGAGCGCTCTGCCTCCGGCTTCCTCTTCCCGTACGTATCGCTGCTCGACGCCGGCATCGACCCGGAGCGCGATCTCGGCGGCGTGAGCTTTGCCGGGACCCACGCCGCCGCGGCCATGGACGTGCTGCTCGGACGCGCCGATGCGGCGGCGGTGGCGTCGACGCTGTTTGTCGAGGAGCCCAACACCAGCGCAGGCACGGCACTCGACGTCGGGGCGCTGCGAATCTTGTACAAGTCGGCGACGCTGCCCCTCGATGTCACCTGCGCCGTCGGCCTGTCGGAGTCGGCCGTCGCCAAGGTCCGGACCGCGTTCCTGCGCATCAACACGCGGACAGCCGCCGGGCGCGACGTCTTGGGTCGCGGCCGTCGCATCACGGGGTTCATGGCGGTCGACGATCGACTGTACGACGATATCCGCCGGGCGCTGGCGCGCGTCTCGGCCCACCGTGCGCGACACGGCTTTCAACCCACGGCCGTCTCGCTCCGGAGCCCCTAGGACCGATGGCGCCTCTCGCACCAGAAGAACGCGCGACACCGGTCCTGCCGACGCGGGTCGTCGACCCTGCGCCGCTCACCAAACTCCGCCCACGGACGCCGGGCATCGGGCTCCGAGCGCGACTGGCGCTGCTCGTCGTCATCGCCGTCACCATCTTCACGGCCGGGCGCGTGCTCCTGTCGCGCCGTGGCGCCGCCGAGCCGCTGCTGGATGAGGCCCGCTCCCGGGCCATCGCGCTGACGGGCTCGCTGACGGTGCCGTGCGCCATGGCCCTCGCAGTCCACGCCCTGGAGCGCATCGACCGCTACCTCGACGCGGCGGCTCGCAGCGCGCGCGGACCGTTTGGCCTGGTCGACGTCTCGATGTTGGACCACGAAGGTCATGTCGTGGCGCACGCGAGCGTCGGGGCGTATCGCGGCGGGCGGCTCGGCTCCGAGAACGCGTCGATGAACGCCTTCTTGAAGGAGGCCGCCGCATCGCCCGACACGCTGTGGCGAGAGCGCTCCCCCGCCGAGGGTCAGCACCTGATGGACGTGGCCGTCCCGGCGGTGAGCGGCATTCGCTGGGGCACCATCGTGGCCACCTTCGATCTCGGCGACGTCGACGCGCGCATGGCCGAGGAGCTCCACACCTCGGTCGCCGTCGCCGGCGCCCTCGCACTCGCGCTGATGCTGGCGATGGCGCTGGGCCTCGAGCGCCTCGTGCTCCGGCCCATCCGCCAGCTGCGCAATGCGACGGTCGCCATCGAAGGCGGCGATCTGGCCGCGCGGACCGAGCTCCGCTCGAGAGACGAGCTCGAGCAGCTCGGCACGAGCTTCAACGCGATGGCATCGCGGCTCGAGAAGTACACCACCGAGCTCGAGCGCATGGTGGCGGAGCGCACCTCGGAGCTCGGACGCGTCAATGACCAGCTGCGGAACGCCAACCAGAAGCTCAAGGAGCTCGCGGTGCGGGACCCGCTCACGGGGATCCTGAACCGTCGCCGGTTTGACGAGCTGCTGGAGTTCGAGGTTCGGCGTGGCACGCGTGCGCGCCACCCGTTCGCGATGCTGATGGTCGACCTCGATCACTTCAAGCGCGTCAACGACACCTACGGGCACCCGGCCGGAGACCGCGTGCTCAAGGCCATCGCCGAGCACCTGAAGGCGAAGCTGCGCTCCACGGACATCGTGGCCCGGTTCGGCGGCGAGGAGTTCGCGATCCTGCTGCTCGACACCGATCGCACGATGGCCTACCAGACGGCGCTCAAGCTCTGCGAGAGCATCCGCGCGCTGCCGATTCACGTGGATGACGACGACACGGGAATCGAGCAAGTGACGGCCAGCATTGGCGTGGCCACGTTCCCGCACGACGCCGCGACGACCGCCGACATCATCGAGGCAGCCGATCGCGCGCTCTACGTCGCCAAGAACAGCGGCCGCGATCAGGTCGTTCAGGCCGAGCGGAACGTACGACCGCGCAGCTGAGCTCAGGCCCTTTGCACGCGGCGTGGCGCGTGATACCCGATCGCCATGCGCGTTCGCAGCATCGCCAGCATCACGTTGGTCACTCCGTCGATCGAGCTCATTCGGGACTTCTACGTCGACCACCTGGCCCTGCCCTTCAGCGTGGAGCACCCGGGTCTGCTCTCGCTCTACGGTAGCGACGTCACGCTCAACCTGTTGGCCGCACCCGAGGGCGGTGAGCGGCTCGCAGGTCGCACCACGGGGATGACGCTGCGGACACGCGCCGCGGGCGACCTGGCGCAGCTCGTCGATCGCCTCCGTGCGCGACGCCTGGGGGTCGACAGCTTCGAGATGGGCGTCACCTGGGGTGGCGCTCGCGTCGTCGTGCGCGATCCGGCGGGCAATCGCTTCGCGCTCTGGGAGGCGCCCAATCACCGCGGGGACCTGCACCTCTTCGACGGCCCGAGCCACGTCGCGGTGCGCGTCAAGAACCTGCGCCAGGCGCTCGACTTCTACGTGGGCGTCCTGGAGCTCCCGCTCATCGACCAGATCGACGCGCAGACGGCGAGCTTCTTCGCGGACACGACCAACCTCATCGTGACGTCGGGGACGGGCACGCCCTGCCCTCCGATCACGGGCGAGACGGGCATCTGCCTCTCGGTCGAGGGAATGGAGAGCTACCTCTCGATGCTGGAGGGCAAGCGGCTCAGCGTCACACGCCGGCCGCCGTTCGGGGGGCAAATGCTGGCTTCGGTGCGCGACCCCGACGGCAACGAGTTCATGCTCTACGGCCTGGTCGACTGACCGAGGCCATCTCAGAAGGAGTCTCATCATGAGCGTCCCGCGTTCACTCATTACGGTCGTCGCGCTCATGCTGCTCGCCACGTCGGGCACCAACGCAAGGGCGGAGCCGCCGGGCAAGCGGCTCGTCGAACCGACGGCGACGATGCGCCTCGGCCCGCCGGATGCGCTCGTCACCATCCTGGTGCTGACGGACTTCCAGTGCCCGTTCTGCGCGCGCCTCGGTCCGTCGCTGCGGGACGTCCAGCGCGAGCACCCCAACGAGGTCGCGCTCGTGCTGCGAAACATGCCGCTCTCCTTTCATACACTGGCAGAGCCGGCGGCCATCGCCGCGCTCGCCGCGCATCGCCAGGGCAAGTTCTGGGAGATGCACGACAAGCTCTTCGCCGAGCAGGAGCGCTGGGCCCGCATCGCCGACGCGGACGAGGAAAGCGATGCGCCACCGCCGCCGCAGGGCGACCGCTTCGAGCCGCTCGCGCAGGCCATCGGACTCGACCTCACGCGCTTTGCGGCCGACCGTGCGGACCCGGCGCTGGCCAGTCAGGTCAAGACGGAGGCCCGACTCGCCACCTTGGCCGGCCTGACGGGGACGCCGACGTTCTATATCAACGGGCTGCGCAAGGACGGCGCCCTGGCCAAAGACACGGTGACGATCGCTGTGGAGGCCGAGCTCGCGCTGTCGAAGGACCTGCTCGACAAGGGCACAGTGCGCGATCGCGTCAGCCTCGCGCGCACCCGGACCAACGCTGGGGAGCGCGACGCGGAGGCCGTCATCGACTGGCTACTCGGTGGGCACGAGCCGCCGAAGAAGGCAGCCGCGCGCAAGTTCGATGACACGGTGTGGGCAGTGACACTGTCCGGCGACGAACCGAGCGTGGGGCGTCCCGACGCGCTCGTCACGATCGTCGAGTTTTCCGAGTTCCAGTGTCCGTTCTGCGTCAAGGTGCAGCCGACGCTCAAGAAGCTCCAGGAGGCCTTTGGCGACGACCTCCGGCTCGTGTTCAAGCATCGGCCCCTGGAGTTTCACCCCCAAGCTCGGCCGGCAGCGCTCGTGTCATTGGCCGCGCATCGTCAGAAGCGATTCTGGAAGGCCGCCGAATATCTCTTCGGACAACAAGCCAGGCTGGCCGACCTCACGCCGGAGTCCTTCGCCGAGGCCGTCGCGCTGGACCTCAAGCGGCTCCAGAAGGACCTGAAGGATCCGAAGCTCGCGGAGTCCATCACGCGCGATCTGGCGCTGGCCGAGGACGTCACGGCCACGGGGACGCCCACGTTTTTCATCAACGGCCGAAAGGTGCCAGGCGCGCAGCCGTTCGAGGCGTTCGAGGCGGTGGTCCTCGACGAGCTCGACAAGGCTCGCACCAAGGTCAAGGCGGGCACGCCCAAGGCCAAGCTGTACAGCACTCTCGTCAAAGCCGGAAAGCGCAGGCAGGCCATCGAAGAAAAGGTCCACGCCTTCCCGAACGACGATCGCCCCGCCGTGGGCGCTCCGCGTGGCGACATCACCCTCACGGTCTTCAGCGATCACCAGTGCCCATTCTGCGCGCGCTTCTGGCCCATGCTCGAGGCGCTGGTGGCCGACCCGGACTGGAGCGGCCGCGTCCGTGTCGTCCATCGCTTCTTTCCGCTCGATTTCCACCCCCAAGCCCGCCCCGCGGCCCTCGCGTTGCTGGCCGCGCATGCGCAGGGCCGCTACGTGGAGATGAACCGCAAGCTCTACGCGCGCTCGTCGGAGCTTGGGACCGAGCTCTTCGAGGACCTGGCGGCCGAGGTAGGGCTCGACATGGACCGCTTCGACGCGGACCTGGCCAAGGGAGACGTCGCAGGCGCTATCGCTCACGATCTTGCGCTCGGCCAGGAGGCCGGGGTCAAGGGCACTCCCACGCTCTTCGCCAATGGCCGACTCGTCGACGGCTCGGCTCGTGGGTCGTTGGAGGCCCTCAAGGCCACGTTGCTGCGCACGTTTGGAGCGAAGAAGAAGCGCTAGTTTTGCGACACGCGGCCCGCGCGCTACAGTCGGGCGGTGCGATTCGTCGACATCATCCGGAAGAAGCGCGACGGCCAGGCGCTGTCGCAGGCCGAGGTCCACGCCGTCGTCTCGGGCGTCACTGACGGCAGCGTCCCGGACTACCAGCTCGCTGCGTGGCTCATGGCGGTGGTCTGGCGCGGCATGACGGTCGAGGAGCGCACGGCGCTCACGCTCGCGATGGTGCGCTCCGGTCGCTCGCTCGAGCTGTCGCACCTGCCGGGCGGCAAGGTGGACAAGCACTCCACGGGTGGCATCGGCGACAAGATCTCCATCTGCCTCGCGCCCGCCGTGGCGGCCTGCGGCGTGTGGGTCCCCATGATCTCCGGACGTGGCCTTGGACACACGGGCGGCACGCTCGACAAGCTCGAGGCCATCCCAGGCTTTCGCACCCGCCTCGAGAGCCCCGAGCTCGTGTCCACGCTGGAGCACTGCGGGCTGGTGCTGGGCGGCCAGTCGAGCGACGTCGCGCCCGCAGACCGCCGCATCTACGCGCTGCGCGACGCGACCGGGACCGTCGAGAGTTTGGCGCTCATTACGAGCTCCATCCTGTCGAAGAAGCTGTCGGAGGGCATCGACGGCCTGGTGCTGGACGTCAAGGTCGGCAACGGCGCATTCATGAAGACGATCGAGGACGCGCGCGCGCTTGCCGACGCGCTCGTCTCGACGGCCAATGGCTGCGGCGTGCGCACGGTGGCCTACCTCACGGACATGGGGCAGCCGCTCGGTCGCGCGATTGGCAACGCGAACGAGACCGCCGAAGCGATCGCTGTCCTGCATGGCGCGGGCCCGGATGACGTCGTGGCGCTCACGGTCGCGCTCGGGGCCGAAATGTGCGTGCTCGGCGGCGTTGCGAGCTCGGCGGCCGAGGGCGAGCGCATGCTACGCGCCGCCCTGCGCGATGGCCGAGGCCTCGATCGCTTCCGCAGAGTAATTGTCGCCCAGGGTGGCGATCCCCGCGTCTGCGACGAGCCGGACCGCCTCCCGTCGGCGCGTCTGACCGCGCCGGTCGTCGCCGCGCGCGATGGCGTGGTGACCGACCTCGACGCGATGGCGCTCGGCCTGGCCGTCATCGCGCTCGGAGGCGGCCGCAATCGCGCCGAGGACACCGTAGACCCATCGGTCGGGCTGGACGTGCCAATCAAGCGCGGCGATCGCGTCGTCCGGGGCCAGGTCCTCGCGACGGTGTACGCCAACGACGCAGCGCTTCTCCAGGACGCGGTCGCCCGCGTGAGCGCCGCAGTGACCCTCGGAGACGTCGCGCCGACGCCGACACCGCTCATCCTCGAGGTGCGTCGGTGAACTTGCTGCGCGCGGCGGTGCTCCTCGCCCTCGCGCCGACGGTCGCGCTCGCCGAGACTCCCGTCTCGATGGAGACGCTGCACCAGGCCGGCGGAGACACGCCGTGGTCTCTGCGCGTGCTTTCGTTCTTCGGCGCGCTCACGTTGATCGGCCTCTGTTGGCTTGGCTCCAGCAATCGCCGCGCCGTGCGCTGGAGGCCGGTCGTGTGGGGCATGCTGCTCCAGGTCATCCTGGGCCTCATCGTCTTGTCTCCCCAGATCGGTCAGCTCTTCTTCACCGTGGTCGACACCGGCGTCACGCGGCTCCTGTCGTTTGCCGAGTCGGGCGCGAGCTTCGTGTTCCAGTCGCTCGTGCCGCACGAGGTCACGACCGTGGACCTGCGCACGCACGGGTCGAGCACGGGCGTCTACGTCGGCACGATCTCGCCGGTGCTCAAGACGTTCGCCTTCTGGATCTTGCCGTCCATCATCTTCTTCTCAGCGCTCATGACGGTTCTATATCACATTGGAATCATGCAGCTCTTCGTGCGTGGCACCTCGTGGATCATGCAGCGAACCATGCGCACGTCCGGGGCCGAGACGTTGTCTACGGCGGCCAACATCTTCCTTGGGCAGACCGAGGCGCCGTTGTGCGTGCGACCATACCTCGATCGAATGACACCGTCAGAGCTGCACGCCATCATGGTCGGCGGCTTCGCGACCGTGGCCGGCGGCGTGCTGGCGGCGTACGTTGGCTTTCTCAAGGACCAGATCCCCGACATCGCGGGTCACCTCGTGACTGCGTCCATCATGGGCGCACCCGCGACCTTGGCGCTCTCGAAGCTCGTCCTGCCCGAGACCGAGCGGCCGGTCACCCAGGACGACTCGCGCAGCGCGCTCGTCGAGAGCCCCGACGCCAACGTGGTGGAATCTCTCGCACGCGGCTGTAGCGAGGGCATGGTCTTGGCCGTCAACGTCGCGGCCATGCTCATCGGCTTCATCGCCATGGTCGCGCTCGTCAACTGGGGCCTGCACGGCGCGGGGAGCCTCGTGGGGCTCGACCTGTCGCTCGAGCGGTTGCTCGGGTGGCTGTTTGCGCCCATCGCGTTCCTCATGGGTATCCCGTGGCACGAGGCGCTGGTCGTGGGCCGGCTGCTCGGCGAGAAGCTCGTGCTGACCGAGCTCGTGGCGTACCTGCACCTCGGCGAGATCATGAAGAGCGCGGAGCCCTTGAGCCAACGCACGGCGGTCATCACGTCATACGCACTCTGCGGCTTCGCCAACTTCGCGAGCATCGGCATTCAGGTCGGCGGCATCGGCGGCCTGGCTCCGCTACGACGGGCGGAGTTCGCCCGGCTCGGCGTGCGGGCCATGCTCACCGGCGCCATGTGTACGGTGATCATGGGCGCGGTCGTGGGGATGTTGCTTTGAGCCCGTGCGTGGCATAAGCGCACTCGGGGAATGCCGGGAGATGAGATGAACACACCGCTTTCGTTATATGACCGTGTCATGTCTACGCGCGACGCGCTCGCGCAGCGCACCCCTGCGCGGCCCGTCATCGGCTTCGTGCTGGGCTCGGGCCTCGGCCGGCTCGTCGGCGCGCTGAAGGACCCGCAGGTCGTCCCGTACGCCGAGCTCGAGCACGTCCCCAGGTCCACCGTGCCGGGACACGCCGGCAAGCTCGTGCTCGGGCACGTCGACGGCCGGAGCGGCCCGGTGCACGTGGCGATGCTGTCGGGGCGCGCCCACCTGTATGAGGGTCACGACGTCGCCGAATTGACCATCGCCGTGCGGGCGCTCATCGCGCTGGGTTGCCGCGCGATGGTGCTCACGAACGCGGCGGGCGGCATCCACACCGAGTATCGCCCGGGCGATCTCATGGTCATCACCGATCACCTCAACCTGCAGTGGAAGAACCCACTCTCGGGGCCTCACGACGAGCGGCTCGGTGCGCGCTTCATCGACATGACGCACGCCTACGATCGCCCGCTCCGAGCGCGCCTGCACGAGGCCGCGCGCGGGCTCAAGGTGCGGCTGCACGACGGCATCTACGCGGCCGTGCCCGGTCCCAGCTACGAGACCCCCGCCGAGGTGCGCATGCTTCGGACGCTCGGTGCGGACGCCGTCGGCATGTCTACGGTGCACGAGACGATCGCGGCGCGGCACGCGGGCGCGCGGGTCGTCGGGCTGTCGCTCATCTCGAACGTCGCGGCGGGCATCGAGGACGCGGCGCTCTCCCACGAGGAGGTCACGGCCACGGCCGACCGCGTCGCTCAGGAGGCCACGACGCTGCTCGAGCGTTTCATCCCCATGGCCGCCGAGGAGCTCGCGTGAGTGCACTGCGTGAGGCCGAACGCGCGGCTCTGATCGCGGCGGCGGTCGCGATGAAGGACCGCGCCTACTGCCCCTACTCACACTTCCCGGTCGGCGCGGCGCTGCTCGACGACCGCGGCACGACGCACGTCGGCTGCAACGTCGAGAACGCGTCCTATCCCGTGGGCCTGTGCGCCGAGCGCGCGGCCATCGCCAACGCCGTGTCCGCCGGTGCGCGCCGCTTCCGCGCCATCGCGATCGCGACCAACCTCCATGACCCCGTGGCGCCGTGCGGCATGTGCCGGCAAGCGCTCTCCGAGTTCGCGCCGGACCTGCCCTGCCTGCTGGTCGGCGTCGATGGCGCCGTCCTCGAGCGGCCGCTCGGCGCCCTGCTCCCGGAGCGGTTCGGCCCCGCCAATCTAGCCGAAGTACAGAGTTAGCGGCGAGGCGCATTTTGCCTTGACGCGGCGCGTCGCGTGCGCATACTGCCGAGCGGTGCTGACGCCGCCTGCGTGCCCCAATGGCATCCCAGCGCGGCCTGAATGGTAGAACACAGTATGGACGATATCCCTAGTCGCGGCACCGCGACCCTCCGAGCCTGATGTGACGGCTCGGGGCGCGGTGCACACGTCACCGGCCAAGAGCCGACCACATTTTGAGCGCTGCGGCCGCGACACAGGCCGCCGGAGGTGTCCAATGCTCGCTTCGGACATGGGGTTACCCAGGTAGAGTTTCACGGTCGTAACGCCACGATGGTCAAGCGCGAGCTGCTCGCGTATTGGCATCGGCATCGCAGCGGCCTCGGCCTCTCGCTTCAGGAGTACCTGTCGCGCTGTCGCATGTCCGGAGATGGCCGTCATGGCGTCTTTCGGCCCTTGCAGCGCGCGGTCTAAGGCCGGGTGACGGTCAGAGCGGACGAGCGGCTGGCCGCGGGCGCGGTCCTGCTGGTTAGCTTCGTCCTGTATCTCGTGACGCTCTGCCCGGGGCCGTTCTGGCTCGACACCTCGGAGCTCATCGCGGGGGCCCACACGCTCGGCATCGTGCATCCGCCGGCGCACCCGGTCTGGGTCATGCTGGCCAAGGCGCTGGGCCTGCTCCTCCCGTTCGGCTCGGTCGGCTTTCGGGTCAACCTCCTGTCGGCGCTCTGCGGCGCGCTGACCGCCGCGCTCACGACGAGCCTGGCCTGCGCGCTGGCGCCTCACGCCGGCCACACACGGCTGGCGCGCTGGGCGAGCCTGCTCCCGCCCGTCGCGGCCGGGCTCCTCGCAGCAACGACCGACGCCTGCTGGATGCAGAGCGTGCGTGCCGAGGTCTACACGCTGAACGCCGCGCTGGTCCTCGGCGCGCTGCGCCTCGCCGTCGCGTGGCTCGACCGGCCAGAGCCTTCCCGGGTCCTCGCAGCCGGGGCCCTCTTGGGGCTCGGACTCGGCAACCACCACTACCTGGTGTTCTTTGCCCTGCCCGCCTTCATGGCGGTCCTGGTGGCCCGACCTGCGGGACGCGCCCTGCTCCGCTCGCGTCTCGTGGGCCTCGTGTGCGCGACGGTGCTCGCCACGCTGCTCGCCTACGCCTATCTGCCCGTGCGCGCCGCGACCGATCCCTGGCTCGACTGGGGCGACCCGCGGACCCCCACGCGGCTCTGGAACGTGCTGACGGCCAAGGCGTTTCAAGCCTCGGTCGTCACCGCGGAGCGCTCGCCGCTCGCGGCAAACGTGCTCGACGCTCTGCGCATGGTCCTCGCGCAGGCCAGCACCCTGCCCTGCCTGCTTGCGGCGCTGGGCGTCGTGCTGCTCGTCGTGCGCCAGCGGAGCGCGGCGCTCCTCGTCGGCGTAGCGTTTCTGGGCAATCTCCTCACCAAAGGGCTCATGCGCCTCGACGCGGGCAACCCCGACGACTACGGCTACCTCATGCTCGCGGTGCTGCTCGTGCTCGCGCTGGCCGGTGCGCTGCCGGGGCTGACGCGCGCGTTCCGGCCACGGTGGACCGTCGGGGCCAGCGCCGCCATGGGGTGCGCGCTGCTCATCGCGACCGCGCAGGGCGCCCTCGAGCGACAGCCGTACAACGATCTGTCGCGCGACGACTCGGTCGAGGCCCTGGTGGGCACAGCAATCGACGACGTCCCGCCCAACGCGATCGTGCTACCCAACTACTACGGCCTCTACTTCGGCGCCTGGCACGGGCTGCTCGTCGAGGACCGCCGGCCGGACGTCCGCCTCGTGCACGCGACGTTCGACTCCGCCCACGACGGGGGCCTGCCCTACGTCGCGGTCCTAAGCCGCCGCGCGCCGGAGCTCGCGCCCGTCCTGGAGGCGTTCAGCGCCAGGGGCGCCTTCCCGGAGTCCGCGCTGCTGGACCTGGCGCGCACCCGGCCCGTGCTCCTCGAGCCATTGCCGGATGCGCTCGCGGTGCCGGACGCGCTCGATGACGTGGGGCTCTTTCGGCGGCTACGCCCGGACGCCGCGGCACGCAACGATGTCACGGCCAGCGCGCTCCGGAGCGTGGCCAACCGAGCGCTCGACGACGCACTCGCCGGCACGCCGCTACACACCGAGGCACGCAAGGTGCGGCTATGGCTCGCCTTCCTCGACGCGGGACTCGCGGTGCGGCAGGGCCACGCGATCACGGCAGGCTTCGCCATCGACCGCGGACGTCGATTCGGCGGCAAGGGCGCCTTCGACCGCCTCGAGACGCTCGCACGCGGCGCTCTGGAGGCGGAGCGTGCCGTACGTCGGGCAGAGTCCGAACTCGCGCCCTTCGCGGCCGCGATGCGCGGAGCCCGGGGCGTCGTTTGGGGCCGGCTCGATCCGTTGAAGTTGATGTAGCGCGGCTCAGCCCGTGGCGAACTCGGCGCGAACCTTCAGGCCGTAGGCACACTTGAAGCACGGTGAGTGCTTGATGTTGAGGGAGTTGGCGTTGACATAGCCGTCCACGCAGTCAACGACGGCGAGCGTCGTGTTGAGGAAACGACAGTAGAACTCGTCGTTGGCCTTGCGCTTGGAGTTCGAGCCGTTCTGCGGTGTGACCCGCTGCCCATGAACCATCCCGGTCATCATCATCATGGCTCGTCCTTTCTACCCGCTACGTCCGCGCGGGGCTGTCTCTGGCCGTGGTCAGCGGAGACGAGGCGCGAAGGTAGCGTCGAAATTGAACTAGTCAATGGAAATGAATCCGGAGCCTAGCGGCGGAGCGGCGCGTCGATGGGCTCGCCGGGGTGAAAGCGCCGGTAGTCGAGGATCTCGACGAGCGCTTTGATGAAGGTGCGCGTGGTCCCGAAGCGCTCGACGAGCCGCGTGGCCACCATCGCCAGCTCGGCGAAAGTGACCTCGACGCCAAAGTGACTCACGTAGACCGCGGCGAGCTTCTCCGCGAGCTTCTGGAGCGCACGTGTGCGCACGGCCTCGATCTCGAGGACCGTCTGCTCGCCACGCCACTGGGCGTATTGGCCGCGCATCGGGCCCGGAGTCGAGGCGAGCACGACCTTGAGCGCCGACGGCGTGCGGTAGAGGTAGGGCATGCGGCGGTGGCCCGCGTAGACGAGCCCGGTCTTCGAGCCCTCGTAGGCCGTGGCGCCCTTCTTCGGGGCGTCGTCGAGGAGATCCGGATCGTCGTTGGCCGTGAGCGTGAGGCCGCGAAAGAACGACTGCGCACGCTGAAAGTGAAACCGGTAGAGGCACGCACTCGCCGTCTCGACCTCGTCGACGAGCACGAGCAGCCCCTTGAAGCCGAGCACCTTGGCCGAGAGCCAGCCGAGGCCCGAGATGAGGTTGCAGTACACGTTCGCCGACGTCGTGAAGTCGGGGAGGTAGCCGGTGACCGCGGTCGAGTCGCCCTCGCCGAGCGCCGCGTTCCAGTCCGAGGTCGCGTCGGTGCCGGCCAGGATGCGATCGGCGAGCGGGCCCAGGATGGGGTGATCGGCCACCGGATTGTGGCCGGCGGCGTCGACCGCCGCGAGCACCAGTTGCTCGAAGCCGCCGAGGCCCGGCGCGACCAGCCCGCGCGCGATCTGGCGGTAGAGGCGCTTCGGAAACGCGGCCGACTCTTCGCCCGCGTCGAGGTGGCTCGTGCTCACGACCCAGCCGTCCTCCAGCGCGCGCGCTGCGAGCGCCTGAAGCAGGTGGCTCTTGCCCGAGCCGTAGGCGCCCTCGAGCAACATGCTGCCGTCGGCCTGGTCGTCGAGCCAATGAAAGAGGTGCGACAGCTCGTCGTCGCGGCCAAAGGTCCACGGCGTGACGTAGCGGTCGGGCACGGTCCCGAGCCGAAACGCCTCGATGACGCACCGGTCGGCAAAGGTGGCCTCGACCTTCGCGAGCTTCATGGCCGCGAGCGAGCGAAGCGGCGGCAGGAGCCCTCCGCGCAGTTGGGGCGGCGCGGCGCTCACCGGCATGCCGCTGGCGGGCCCGACGCGACGGCCGGGCGCGGCGCGCTGCTCGACGGTGAGATCGGTGCCGCGGACCCAGGTGCGGACCATCGCGAACTCGACCCAGCACTCATACCCGCGATAGCGCGTCTGGAGCACGACGCCGACGCCGAGCCGGCGATGCCGCACACGCGAGCCGACCGAGAGGCCCGTGGCGCCCGCGTCAGACACGGTCTAGCGGCCCAAGGCCTGGCCGGAGACAAGGCCGCGCGCGACGTCGCTCGTGACCCCACGCGCATCGGTCTGACCGCTGCGCAGGAGGTGACAGGCCCGCACGATGGCCTGCACGAACAGCCGCTTGTACCCGATGTCGCCAAAGCGCTGCTCGTAGGCGGCCTTGGCCACCGCGGCAACGGCGCGCTCGACGCCGGGGAGCGTGGTCCCATACGCCGTCTCGTAGATGCCAGCGAGCTTGTTCCCGATGGCCTCGAGCAACGGCACGGGATCGAGCCCCAGGTCGTCGAGGCGGATCTTGACGCCAGTGGGGTTGAAGACCTGAAAGAGGGTCGCAATGCGCTGGTTGAGCGCCTCGTAGACGCTGGAGCGGCCCTCGAAGAAGCTCTCGTCCGGAACGGCGTACAGCATGAGCACGCCCTGAAAGTGGTGATGGCCGCACTCGTCGATGAGCTCGCGCAGGTTGGACAGAAGCGCGTCGCGCTGCTTGGACGAGAGGCTCGGGACCTGCTCGGCCTCATCGAAGAGGATGACCAGGCCCGGATGGCCCATGGCCCGGACGAGCTGCGAGAGCGACCGCAGCATGGTGAGCGCGACGGTGCGATCGATGCCGTGCAGGAGCCCATAGCGGCGATGCGTCTCGCGCGCGTAGCCCTCGGCCGAGAGCCACTGGACCAGGTCCGAGAGCGCCTGCTCGTCACGCGACACGATCGCCTCGACGGCCTGCGCCACGGCCTTCTGGAGCTGGACGGACGCGACCGACTTGAGAGCCGCCTGCGCCAGCGCCAGGATCGCCGGGCGGCGGTCCTCGAGCTCGAGCTCGGGCTCCACCGCCGCGTCGAGTCGCGCGGTCCACTCCTCGAGCAGCGGACGAATGCCGCGCTCCGGGGGGGCGAGCGTGCCGTCCCCGGCCACCGGCAAGGCGAGGTTGCGCACGATGGCGCCGTAGACGCGCTCGAGCCGATGAAACGGCGACTCGTCGTGCGAGAGCGCCACGTACGCCACCGGGTAGCCGCGCTCCCAGGCAAGCGCGCGGGTGCTGTAGAGGAAGTGGGTCTTGCCACCGCCGTAGGTGCCGACGAGCAGCTTGAATGAGGCGCCACCGTCGGCGAGGTAGCTCGCGAGGTAGTCCTCGTCCAGCACCCGGAGCACGGCGTCGAGCCCGGCCGAGAAGTGCTGAAAGCCCCACTCGGGCGGCGTACCGGTCGAGCCGACGGTCTCCACGACGCGGCGCGCAAGCAGCGGGGTCAGCGGCGACGGTCCCGTGCCGGGGGTTGGGGGCGCGACGAGAGCGGTCGTGGGCTCGGTCATGCGAGCTTGAACGACACGTAGGCGTAGTGCGTGCCGGAGACCCAGAGGTGATCGGCCTCGCTCTTCGTCTGGTCGCGCGTGGCCACCGTCAGCACCAGCTCCTCGTGACCGACGCGGCGCGTGCCGAGACGGGCGAGGTCGTGCGCGAACTGAACCCGACCGTACGGTTGGAACGACAGCTTCTGCGGGTTGTTGCGCCAGCCGCGCGTCTGCCGCCCGACCGCCAGCTCGGCGATGACGTTCACAATCGGCACCGTGTCGCCTGCCTCGGCGCCGCCTCGGGCCATTGCGACGCGCCAGGCCACGCGAATCTCCTTGAGGAACACGTCGTCGTCGAGCGGCTCGCCCTCGAGCAGCTTCATCTGCGCGCGGACCTCCGCGGCGACCTCGGACGGGACCGGCTTGCAGGTCGCGAGCAGCGCCACGGCCGGGCCGTAGTGCACGCGGATCTCCGGCTGCTCGCCCGTCACCAGCTCCAGCGTCAATGGCCCGCACTTGAGCTTGGGCACGTGGCCCTCCAGCCGATAGCCGTCCCTGCGGAGCGCTTCATCGAGCTCGGCCATCAGGCGGTTCTTCTCGCGCTCGGCGTTTTGTTCAGATGACAGCGTTAGCTCCGCAACCTTGGCCTCGATGGCGTCCATCGTCGCGCCGAGCCCTGAGAGCGCCTGGCAGCTCGAACGTGCCGTCGCGAGCGAGGTGAGCGCCTCGAAAGGCCGCTCCGCGATCGCGTCGCCCAGGCTACTGACCTCGCGGAGCGCCGAGCCCAGCTCCTTCATCGCCTTCTGCGCCTTGCGGATGGCCTTGCGCTCCGCGTCGAATGTGGTCCCCATGGCGGCCCCTCCCCGTTGGCGGCGCGCACCTTAGCAGAGGGTGACTAGGGCAGGAAGAGCGCTCGCGTCGCTGGATCCGGCAGGCGGCAGGCGTCGACGCGGCCAAACCAGCGGATGCGGTTGACGGCAATCAGCCGATACGGAAGATCGGTGAGCCACGCGGGCAGATAGCGGAACCACGCGAGCCACGACCAGCCGCCGCCGACGCGCCGCAGGATCTCGAATGCCGCACGCGACCGCTCGAAGCGCCGGAGCTGGCCGTTGGGCTGACGCGCCACGAACACGATCGTGTCGAACGTCGTGGCCTTCGGATCGCGCCACGGCGCCGCGGTCTCGCCCTGCAGCGGGGCGTAGCGCAGCACGCGCGCGTGATCCCGGCGCAGGCACCACTGGACGGAGCGGTCGCACAGGCCGCACTCGCCGTCGTAGAGGACGAGGCCACCGTCGAATGGAGAGTCGGAAACCGTCACAGGTCCAAGGTAGGACGCGCGGCGCGACGCGCTACTTGGTGGCGAAGGGATCGGGGCACTGCTGATTGTACATGGTCCCGCCTATACGGCAGTACTCGTTCTGCCCCTGCTGTCCGCCATTGGGCTCCCACAGGAAGTTGCACTCGAGGAAGACACCGGCCGGGCCATGCGTCGCGTCCATCGCCAGCAAGCACGGATCCACGGCGCCCTGGGTGATACCGAAGGCGCCAGCCGGGCTGGCCTCGACCTTCGTGTAGACCATGATGACGTCGAAGTAATCGCCAAACTTCATTTGGCTCATCGCGCCCGGCTCATGGCAGAAGTAGAAGCCCTCCGCGCGCACCTTGGATGGTGTCCCATGGTCGTCGCCCTCGATGATGTTGACGAAGGCGTTGCCGTTGAACTCGAGGGTCTCCTTGACGGTCGCGGGATCGGGCTGATCGAGGTGCGGCTTCCCCTTGTCGTCGCTCGTGAAGTACTTGTACTTGCCGTCGATGTTGGGCTTACCGCCCGGACACATCGTGCACTTGAAGTCGTAGGTGATGCCCTTCGATTTTTCGGTGTCCGGCGTGTAGGTCAGGCCGTCGAAGGCGACGCCCTTGCCCGTGGGCTTGGTCGCCTTGGGGTTGTCGCAGACCTTGTCGACCTTGGGCGTGACGGGCCCGGTGTCGACAGCGGTGTCGGCGCCCGTGGTGCTCCCGGTGCCTTTGTCGTCGGCGACCGTTGCGTCCGCGCCGCTGCCGGTGCCGCCCGCATCGGTCTTGGAACCGGTGAGTACGATCTCATTGGTCGTGGCGTTGCAGCCAAAGACGACAAGAGCCAAAGCGGCGTGGATGACAGGCTTCACGAGAACCTCCAAGTCAGGCTTCACATGGTAGCCGGGACTGGGGGGGCGGTTCAATCCGGATGCCACTTGCGCCAACTGGCGCATCCTGGCACGTGGACGCCATGGCACGACACAGGCCTCCACGGCGCATCATCGAACCCAAGCGCCCGAGTCGAGCGACGGACGCGCACAGTTATGTCGTCTCGTGGGCGAGGACGCGCTTCTTCCGGGAGGGCGCGGGCTTCCGTCCGCGGATGGCGATCTGGCGGTCAGGCAAGCTCGAGGAACACCTGATCCTGGACCACGTTCAGGATCTCGGCCTTGTCGGGGTAACCCAGATGGCGGCCGTGCTCTCCAGAACCGCCGAGCCCGACGACATCGTTGCGTTCGCGATACGTACCGAGATCCTTGGCAAGCCGGCCGTGGTCTCGAACGTAGCCAAGGAGAAAGTGAAGGCAGCCGGGGTTATCGCACGCTCGCGCTCCGGGATCCGCATCTTCGAAGCCTTTCAGGTCGGGCCCGGACTTCCCGTCACGTTCCGTGAGGTCGGAGCGGAGATCGGCGACGCGGGAGTCGACTTCACAGCGCCCGATTTCTTTGTCGACGCGGCGCTGGACGATCATCTCGCACAGAAGGGCTTTCCCGGAGCGCGGCGCCGCGACGCCCCGGAGCCGGATGCGCTGACTCCAGAGAAGCTCGACGCCGTCGAGCTCGAGGACCCCACGGCACGGCTGAAGCACCCGGTCCGCGGTGGGCTCATCCCCGAAATGGCGCCCGTCATCTACGCCACAGCGACGACGGCGCCACCGATCGGCCTGGAGACCCGCCCTCTGGGGGATCTCCTCGACCATGGCTGGCGCGACGAGGGCCAGGCGCTGTGTCTCACGCTGCGGCTGCGCACGACGTGGCCGCTGCTCCCGGCGCTGGATGCGTTCCTCTCCCACCCGCGTCTGCCAGATCGCGCCAAGCTCTATGCACTCGCCTGCGCCTGCACCGCGTCGTCGCATCGCGTGCTCGCCGGGGATCTCGGGGCTGCAGCGGAAACGGACGTCATCCTCGAGCGGTTTGCCAACGCCATGGCGCTGCAGACGGCCGAGGTCGGCGGCGTCGTCCCGTGGCTCCTCGGCCGATGGCCCGACGGCACAGAGCTGTCTGACCGAGTCGCGCTGTTCGATGTGGCGGTTGCCTCGGCCTCGGTCGCCGCGGCGCTCCTCCGTCCGGCGCTACGGCTGGACGCGGAGGTCGAGCCTCTGTACGTCCACGTCGAGCAGGCGACGCCCGCCGTGCATGCCCTCCGAGACGCGCTGCTCGATCGCCTGGAGGTTCCGCCCGGGACGATCGACGGGCGCTTCGGCGCACTGGTCCGCACGCAATTCAAGCTCGACTGGCCCGACGGCGCCGCGTGCGACATGGAGCGGCTGCGCGAGGAGACCGGCAGCGACGCGCGGCGGTCCTCGGACGCCGATGCCATCGCGGACATCGCGGCGTTCCACGCGATCTCGCTGCATGGCCTCGCTACGGCAATGGCGGCGTATGCGGGCTACGCGATGGCGCGGAGCCGCGGGGACGTCACGCTGACGCAGCCCGAGGCCCTCCCGAGCGGCGGCCTTCCGCGATGGGCCGCCGCTTACCTGGCGCGGGTCATCCTGGTCAAGTCCAAGCATGCGCCTGAGGCGGACTGCGCGGCGTTAGCCGACCGCGCGGCGACCATCGCGCCGTGGGAGCTCGACGTGCTGAGGTACGCCAACGAGCTCCGCTTCACGCTGGGGGTGCGCACGCAACGCCTCCTGGCCGATCTGGATCGTGAGGCCGAGCGCGCGCCGAGCCTGGAGGTCCACGCAACGCGTTTCCTGGTAGCCCAAGCGCTCGGCCTGGACGCGGCATTGCGCGCCAACCTGCGCCGCGCCCTGGAAGCTGCCAAGGGCTCGCCCCACGCCTGGATGCTCCGCGTGCTCGCCTGTCTGGCGCGGCCAGGCGAACGCTCGCAACGCGACGTCCTCGTCACGCTCCTGCGTGGCGCGGCGCCCGAGGAGCTCGATCCAGAGAAAAATCGCATCGTGCATGCGCTGTACGGCCCGGACCCGACCGCGCGCGTGACCGAGGTGCGTCAGACGCTACAGGCGCAGCTCGACGCCCTGGACGAGACGGCGCGCACGCGCGAAGAGCGGGTGCTGGATCTCCTCACGCGCCCCTCTGCGCCACGGCCCGAGCGTCCGACAGCTCCAGTCGAGCCCGGTCCGGACGCCGTCCAGGAGGCGCTGGTGGCACTTCGGTGGCGCCTCAACCGCCCCGGAGCGGCGCGCTTCCCCAATCGAAAGGCGCTACACGCGCACGCACGGGCCGCCGAGCGGCTCAGCCAGCACGCGGAGGCCGTGGCGACCGAGTGGCTCGGCGTGGTCGGGCGCGCGGGCTCTGGGCTCGTGGCCAGCCTCGACGCGGCTCTGGAGGTCGGCGATTCCAGCACGCTCGACGCCGTCCTCGCGAAGGCGGAGTGCGCACTCGGAGACGCGCTCACGACTGGCTGGCGTCAGGAGGCGGGTAGCACCCTGAACGCGCTTCGGCCGCGGCTGATGGAGCGGCAGCACTCCGAACTCCGCGCGCGAGTCGATGCCCTCTACAGCGAGGTCCTCCTTGCAGCGACGGACGCCGAGCGGGAGGTCATCGACGGGCGCATCTCGAATCTCTGCGCCGAGGTCCTGTGGTCGCCCAGCGCAGGGGAGGCAGAGACGGGACCTGTGTCGCCGCGCTCGGGTCACTTCTTACCAATGCGGCTCGGGCGCCACGCCGTGCAGCGCAGCCGCGACCTCGGTACGGCCGAGTGGGCCATCGCCCGCGGGCTGCGGCAGGTCGTCATGTACAACCTCGCGGAGGGCCGACGCGACGCCAAGACCCTTCACGGCACGCGCGACCGCGGCGCACTATGCGAGCTGCGGCATCACTCGACGGCTCAGCCGGTCCGAGTCTACTACCGCGTCCAGACAGGCGGCCCCTGCGTACTGGCCATCCACGCCAAGCAGGACGACGAAGAACAGCGACGTGTGCTCGAGCGAATCGACGCCTGGGACGACGAAGCCGAGGGCGATGAGAGTTCGTGAGTGTGGTCGGTGACGGTGTGCGGAAGCGACACCGCTACGCGGCCGGCGGTGCGCTCGGCGTGGGCGGCTTGCCGGCCTTGTTGCTGCGATGGTGCTGGGCGCCCTTGCCGCTCCCCTTCGAGCTCTCCGGCGCCGTGTCCGCGCCGCAGTTGCCGCGACCCGACATGCCGAGGCGCTTGGTGAGCTGGGTACGGATCCGGACGTCAGGCGTACCGGTGGGAGCGATCGTTTCCTTCTTGTCGAGACTCATGACTCCTCCGAGTCGGGCTCGGCCCGACGTTGGCGCGATGGTGCGTGATCACGAAGTCGACCGCGAAGCGGCCCGGACCCATCGCGATGAAGACGGTAGCCACCGCCAGGTAGAGCGCGGCGAGCTCAGAGGCCGCGCCGCCCGGACCCACGAATGGCTCTCCCCGGCTGAGGTGCGTGCTGACGGCGACGACCATGGTCCCGAGGAACAGCACGGACGCCGGCACCGTGAGGAGCCCCAAGAGCCACGCGATGCCTCCGCCGAACTCGGAGAAGGCGGCGATCGCCTGAAGGAAGCCCGGGGCCCACGTATCGTCGCCCATCCACGTCAGGGGCGTCTTCATCTTCCCGTAGCCGTGAATGACGAGGGCCGCGCCACCGACGAGCCGCAAGAGCAGCAACGCGGCGGAGCCAGGAAGATCCGGGGCCTCGGGGAACAGCAAGCGGCGTAGTGACGCGGTTTGACCTCCGTGGGGTCCTGGGGGCCCGCCCGGAGAGCGAGCAAGGAGCACTCCACGGGCCAAGGACGGCAGCGTGCCGCGATCGAGGCGCCGACCCCCAGCGGGCATCACGGCACCGGCTTCCGGGATCGGACGCTTCTTCCGTCGCCGACTTCCTGCGCCGACGTCTCCGGGCGGATGCGCGAGTCTGGCGAGCTCTAGTGACCGCCGCCACCGCTGGCACCGGGCTCGAAGCCCATGAACCAGTCGTGGTCGTAGTCGTGAAACACCAGCAGGTAGTCGCGCGTGATGCGCTTTTCGTCCTCGGGCGACTTCACCACCAGCGCCGCAAAGAGGCCGCGGCCAAGGTTCTCCAGCGTGCGCGCGTGGTCGTGCAGCGGCCAGGTCCCAGCGGTGTCGGCCGTCCACTCGTAGGTGACCACGCCACCGCCCGGCTTCGCGACGCTCTCGGGCGTCGTGCCGTCGCTGCCGATGGCGGTCTTGACGCCGTGGGGGTGCAGCGTGGCCGGCGCGTCGGGCAGGAGGTTCTTGAGGTGCACCTTTACGGTCGTGCCTTGCCGCAGCACCAAGGCCCACGGCTGCCAGGTCTCGCGCTGCGTGGACAGGAGCCCGCGCACGGACTTGGCTGTTGCGGCGTCGAAGGCGGTCTGGTCGGCCAGCGGCACGTAGATTCGGGCGAGGCGCTCGACCGTCGACAGCTCCTTGGCGCCCGGCAGGACCTCCCGCGCGATCGCGAGCGGGGTCTCGACGGCGGCGACGAACACGTCAATCGTCTGACCGGAGGCGCCGAGCGGTGTGGGCAGCTCGAGGGCGTACCGTCCTGCGGCGTCGAGCCCGTCAGTCGCGCCAGCAGGCCGCACGCGCATGACGCCCCACATGCCCGAGGCGATGTGCGGTTCGACATGACAGTGGTACATCCAATCACCGGGACCCGACCGGGGCTCGGGACTCTCGGCGCCGGCGCCCGCGAAGAACTCGACGCCGTCGTAGACCTGCGCGGGCAGCAGCTCGCGGACGTCCGCGGGGCCGTCGGCGGACTTCCACCAGTGCCCGTGCACGTGAAAGTCGTGAATCTGCGGACCGTACGACACGAGGCGAATGCGCAGTCGCTCACCCACGCGCGCTTGGACCATCGGCGTGAGCGGCTCGGGCAGGGCGGCGCCCATGTGGCCCGTGGGATCGGCCATCATGAGGTCGGCCTCGCTCCCCTCGACGACACCGTTGGCGGCGAGCGCGCGATGGCGCTCCCACAGGTTCTCGGAGCGAAACGAGATGCTGTGGCCATGATTGCACATGACGTGCGTGCTCGCGCCGGTGCCCATGAGCATGCACCCGAACGCGGCCTGCTCGGCCGTCAGCGTCACGGTCGCCGTCTCGTGCCCGCCCGTGGTGGTGCCGTGCTCGTCGGGCGTCGCGCACGCGGCAACGAGGAGGCCCAGGAGCAGCGGTCTCATTTCGTAACCTCGACGTCATAGGCGAACGTATCCGAGGCGCCGGTCCCAGCGAACGTCAACGTGAGTCGCCACGTGCCCGCCATGGAGGCAGCGACGTTCTTTACGGTGTACGAACCCGCAGCGGTCTCGACGGTCTCTGGGATCTTTCCCGACCCGTGGCCCATCTGCGTGTGGATGAACGTGGCCTTCGTGAAGTCGAGCCCGGGAGCCAAGGCGCCATCGGCCACGGTGACGGTCAGCCCGAGCGTGAGGATCTTGCCCGCCGTGATGCCGGCCTCGGCGCCCGTGAAGTAGGCAACGTAGGAGCCCGACGTACTCATGACCTTGATGCCCTCGGGTGTCTTGGGAGGACCGCCCGGATCGGTCGCGAGTGCAGTATCGACAGCCGTATCGACGGTGCCCGTGGCGCCGCCGGGATCGGCGGCGAGGGACGTCTCGGCCGTGCCCGCCATGGTGCCGGTATCGAGCGCGCCGGAATCGAGCGCGCCGGTATCGAGCGCGCCGGTATCGATCGGGGTCAGAGCCGTGTCGCCACCGCCGCCCGAGGACCCGCTCGTACAAGCGGCCAACAGAACGCCACACACCCCCAACGTAGACATCGTTTTCTTCATCATGGCCAACCTCCATCTTCGTCACACAAGAGCTCGCCCCGTGACCTCACGGGTCGAGCCGCAACACGCGATTCGAGACACGGTCTACGAGCCACAGCCGGCCGTCCGGCCCGATCGTGAGACCACCGAGCGCCTTCTCACCAAGCCCCGTGTCGAGCACATTACGCCGCTTTCCGTCCAACGAGAAGGCCGTCAGTAGCCCATTGGCGTAGTCCGAGACATAGAGGTAGCCCTCGTGCAGGGCGAGCCCGGACGGCGCGAAGACGACGCCCAGCGTGGGATCGACGATGACGGTGACAGTGCTCCCCGTGTAGGTCTCGATGGGCTGCTCGTCGGGGTACGTGGCCTTCTTCCCCGCGTACGTGCTCGAGGCGGTGTCGACGCGCACGACCCGAGCGTTGCCCGCGTCGGCGATGTAGAGCTCGCCGTCGGGGCCCGCGACTAGGTGGCTCGGCACGCTCGCCAGCCGCTTGAGGCCGATGCCGGCATAGCGCCGCTTGGTGCCATCGACGTGGTTGTCGGTGCCATGAGGGTGCGGCACGCGGAAGTCGTACCAATCGAGGGACCCGCCCAGGCCGTTGACGACCCAGACCGCGTTGTCGCCCGCGGAGAGCACGCCCATGCAGTATGGCGTGTTGTGCAGCATGTCGAGGTGCACGGCGGAGGCGTCAGGACCGTACTTGGCGTAGTCGGCCGGGTCGGCCGGCCAGAGGGCGGGACCCATGAAATCGTTCGGCAGCGCGAGACCGTCGTAGGTGTTGCGCGTATCGCCGCAGGTCGAGAATACCCCCGACCCACTGAACGACAGGGACACGACCTCCTCGAGGAAGTGCATGCTGAAGTCCAGGAACGCCTGCGTCGTCTGCTGCGGCGTGCCGGGGTGCGTAATCAGGGTGAGCGCGTCGGTCTTGCGGTTGACGACCCAGAGCCGCGTCGGCTCCTTGGGATCGAACTCCAGGTCGGCCGGGTCGTTGAGCTTCGTGGTCTCGATGACCGTGAGCGTCACGGACGTGGGCGTGCCGTCACCGGTGCCAATCAGTGCACCGAGCGGCTTGACGCAGCCTTGCGCCTTGCATTTCCCGGTGGCGCAGTCGCCATCGACCTTGCATGCGCGGCCGAGCGCGCAGGCAGGGCATTTGGCGCCGCCGCAATCGGCGTCGGTCTCGTCGCCGTTCTTGAGCGTGTCGGTGCACGTGGCGGCGGGCGGGCTCGCGGTCTCCACGGCGGCGGCCGCCGGCACGTCAGGCGCGCCCGAGCTCACGTCCATTGGCGCGACGTCCCCAAGCCCTCCACCCGACGTCCCCGCGGTGCAGCCCAGCAGTCCAACGAACGAGAACGCCATCCATTTCCAGCTCAAGTGCACCTCCACGGGCTGGGCGCTCGCGCGCGGCGAGCACGGTGCCACAGCGCGGGAACGGGAGTCCATCATGATGGTACGCGCAGCGGAGCGCCGGTGCGCTCGCCGACCGTCGAGAAGCCCTTCCAAGCCGCGAAGATGGCCGGGTAGACGAGCAGCTCCAGCAGAAACGACGTCACCACACCGCCGAGCACCGGAGCAGCGATGCGGCGCATGACGTCGGAGCCGATGCCGGTGCTCAAGAGCACGGGGACGAGCCCGACCACGTTGACCAACACGGTCATGAGCTTCGGTCGGATGCGCTGCGCGGCGCCCTCGACGATGGCGGCCATGAGATCGCGGTGCGTGACGAGCCGGCCCTCGTCGGCGTGCCGGCGATGCGAGAGCTTGAGGTACAGCAGCATGACGACGCCGGTCTCTGCGTCGAGACCCGCGAGCGCGATCATTCCGACGACGACCGCGACCGAGAGCTTGTAGCCCAGAAACCACACGAGCCAGACGGCGCCGACGAGCGAGAACGGCACGGCGAGGAGCACGATGCCCGTCTCCGCCAGGGAGCCCGTGGTCACGAGCAAGAGCAGCACGACCAGCGCCAGCGTGACGGGGATGACGATGCTGAGCCGCGCCTTCGCGCGCTCGTAGCTTTGGTAGGTGCCTGAGAACACGACGTGGACCCCGCTCGGGAGGTCGAGGGCGCGCACGATGGGCTCGGCCTCGGCGACATAGTCGGGGACCGTGCGCACGGTCTCGTCCACGCCGACGATCACGGTGCCGAGCAGCTTCCCAGCCTCGCTGCGGATCATCATGGGGCCCATGGTGGACTTGAACTCGACGAGTGTGCCCAGCGGGACGACACCCTTGCCCATGAGCGGCACCGGGATGCGCGCGAGCTGATCGGGATCGGTGCGCCAGTCGCGCGGAAAGCGCACCGCGATGGGGATCCGCGTGCGACCGACCGACGCCTCCGCGATGGGCATCCCTCCCACGGCCGCCTCGAGGAGCATGGCCACCATGTCGACGGAGAGCCCGAGCCGCGCGACGACGTCACGGCGAATGGTGCCATCGAGGTAGAAGCCGCCCGTCTCGCGATCGGCGTAGGCGCTCGCCGTGCCCCGCAGCGGCGTCAGGGCCCGCTCGACAGCGATTCCCGCGGCCTCGATGGCCTTGGGGTCGCTGCCATAGACCTGAATGCCCAGGTTGGCGCGCACGCCGGTCGCGAGCATCTCCGTCCGCGTCTGGACCGGCATCCACAGAAGGTTGGGCATGCCGGGAAACGCGAGCGCCGCGTCGAGCTTCTTCTTGAGCTGGTCGAGCGTCTCGCCCTCGGGCCACTCCGACCGTGGCTTGAGCTGAATCACGGTCTCGAACATGGCCAAGGGCGCGGGATCGGTCGCCGTCTCCGCGCGGCCCGCTTTGCCAAAGACGTGCTGGACCTCCGGGAAGCCCTTGATGATGCGATCCATGGTCTGGAGCGTGGTGACCGCGACGTCGTCGGGCATGCCCGGAGGCGAGGTCGGCATGTAGAGCAGGTCCGTCTCCTCGAGCGGCGGCATGAACTCGGACTCGAGCCGCAGCAGCGCCGGCACCGTGAAGGCGACGAGCGCGGCGGCGAGGCCCATGACCAGCCAGCGGTGTCGGACCACCCAACGCACGGCGGGGGTGTAGAGCCAGACCAGCAACCGGTTGAGCGGGTTCTGGGACTCGGGCACGAGCCGGCCGCGCACGAGCAGCGCGACCAGTGCGGGCGCGATCGTGACGGCGAGGACGGCGCCGAAGCCCATCGACCATGTCTTGGTCCAGGCGAGCGGTCCAAAGAGGCGCCCTTCGGCGGACTCGAGCGCCAGAACGGGGAGGAACGCGACGGTGAGGATGAGCAGCGAGCCGAAGAGGCTCGGCGCGACCTCTTGCATGGCGAGCGTCACGAGGCGCCGGCGCTCGACCTTGCCTCCCGGCTCGCCGGCGGCGTGCCACGGCTCCAGGCGTTTGTGGACGTTCTCGACGAGGACGATTGCGCCGTCCACCATATCGCCAATGGCAACGATGATGCCGCCGAGCGACATGATGTTGGCGCCGAGCCCCTGAAAGAGCATGGGGATGAAGCTCGCCAGCACGGCCAGCGGGAGCGTGATGCACACGACGAGCGCGCTGCGGACGTGCATCAGGAAGATGAGGATGACGAGCGAGACGACGGCCAGCTCCTCCAGGAGCGCGGTGCGGAGCGTGTCGATGGCCTCGCCGATGAAGGTCGAGCGATCGTAGGTGAGAACGAGCTCCGCGCCGGCGGGGAGCGTCGAGCGCAGCGCGTCGAGGCGCTCCTTGACGCGCTCGATGACCTGGAGGGCGTTCTCGCCGGCACGGGCGATGACGACGCCACCGACGACCTCCCCTTCGCCGTCGAGCTCCGCGATGCCGCGCCGGCTCGCGGCGGCGAGGCCGACGGGGCCGAGCGTGTCGACTCGAATCGGGGGATCGGTGGGCTTCATGCCGGGGACCGCGACGGCGGCCAGATCGGCGCGGGTCTGGAGCAGCCCGCGACCGCGCAGCATGAGCTCGTGGTCGCCTTGCGTGAGCACGTGGCCCGCGGCGTCGGTGTTGGCCGATCGGATGGCGGCGACCACCCGATCGATGCCGATGCCCTTGGACACGAGCGCCCACGGGTCCACCGTCACCTCCCAGGCGCGCGCGAGGCCGCCGATGGTGGCGACCTCGGCGACCCCGGGGACGCTCTCGAGCGCGCGCTTGAGGTCCCAGTCCTGGATGGCGCGCAGGTCGGCCAGTGAGCTGTGGCCGGTCCGATCGACCAGCGCGTACTCTAGGACCCAGCCCACGCCGGTGCCGTCGGGTCCCATGGCGGGCTTGACGCCGGCCGGCAGCGCGGTCCCGAGGCTCTGAAGCCGCTCGGCGACACGCGAGCGCGCCCAATACAGGTCCGTACCGTCCTCGAAGATG
>SXGT01082999.1_pt1 | contig 45909 bp, 37 predicted proteins | sample 3176221 | NCBI WGS metagenome assembly SXGT01 (sample SAMN11356862, study PRJNA531348) | freshwater metagenome | isolation source: freshwater sample F1-120 | place: China: Fuxian Lake, Yuxi | collected 2017-12-25 | reverse complement strand
GGCGGCACCCTGTTCCTCGATGAGGTAGGGGAGATGTCGCTTGCGTTGCAGGCGAAGCTGCTCCGGGCGCTGGAGACACGGCAGGTGCGGCGCGTCGGCGGGGCGGAGGACGTGGCGGTGGATGTTCGGATCGTGTCCGCCACCAACCGGGATCTCGCGTCCGCGAGCCGTCCGCGGGCTCCAGAGCCTGCTCGCGAGCCAGCCCAACCCACCTTCCGGGAGGACCTGCTCTTCCGGCTGCGCGTGGTCGCCATAGAAGTGCCTCCGCTACGTGAGCGTCGCGAGGACATCCCGCGGCTCGTGGAGCACCTCTCCGGGCGCGCACGCGAGCGGCTGGGGCTAGAGCCGCGCCCGCTCGCGCCCGATGCGCTAGCGGCGCTGCTCCGCTACGGCTGGCCAGGCAACATCCGGGAGCTCGACGCGGTCCTCTCCGAGGCCTTCCTACTCGCAACGGGCCCGGTAGTGGGCCGCGGCGACTTGCGCATCTCCACTACCACCAGCGAGACAGCTCATGGCCCAAGCGGAGGGATCCGCTGGGACGGCGTGTCCACTTTCGACGAGGCCGTGCGGCAGCTGGCCACGTCGTGTTGGGAGCAGGTGGGCAAGAACCAGAGCAAGGCCGCCGACGCGCTGGGGATCGACCGCAACACGCTCCGGGCCCGTCTCGGGTACACGGTGCGGCGCCCGCGCTGAGGCCAGGACCCGGCGCACGGCATCGCTCGCGACCGGACCCATGATGAACATTCCATCAAGATCCGATCGTGGGATGAATAATTCATCCATGTCGCAGGGCAGCGATCCGCTCCCCGACGCGATCGGCCGCATGGCACAGCCCGTGCTCTGAACCGAGCACGGTGGTTGGTGCACGACGTTCCTTGAGGTCTCCGTTGAAGCGTCTCTGCAAGCTGGCAACGACCACACCGCCGAACGCCACGACTGAGGCGCCTGGACTGGGCGCGGGGCAGCCCGGAAGCAGCAGCGAAACCCCCTGATGGCACTCCGTGCAGGACATCGGGCCCTCCTCGTAGGGCTCCTCCTCGTGGGCGGCTCGCTCACGGCGGCCGCCATTCGGCTGAGCGCGCTGGGCTGGGACCTCGGGTTCATGATCCCCGAGCTGGTGTTCGACGTGGAGGTGACGCAGTCGCTCGAGGGCTCTGGCGAGGCGCTGCACCTCGAGACGTTCCTTCCCCTGTCCGACACACGCCAGAGCGTGATCTCGGAGTCCAACGCACCCGAGGACCTCACGCTGTCCACCACGCTCGAGTCCGGCAACCGCGTGGCCCGGTGGGAGGGATCCCCTACGGGCCCGCGGACGGTGCGCACCTCCTACCGCGTCCGAACCGCGGCGGTGCGCTACGAGCTCCCGGAGGAGATCCCGCTCGGGGAGCCGTCGCGTGGCGAGACCGAGGATCTCGAGCCCACGAAGGTCATCCAATCCACCTCGCCGGAGATCACGGCCCTGGCCGCCAAACTGCTACCGCCGTCCGGGGCGCTCCGCGACTACCTGCGAGCGGTGTTCGACAAGGTCTCGTCGCTGGGCATGAAGCCGTTCAAGGGCACCACTGACGCGCTGACGGCGCTGCGACTGGGCGAGGCCAGCTGCAACGGGCGCTCTCGGCTCATGGTGGCCCTCCTCCGAGCGCGCGGGATCGCGGCGCGCCTGGTGGGCGGTGTGGTGCTGGACGCCGGCGACAAGAAGACCTCGCATCAGTGGTTGGAGGCGCGCGTGGGCGGCCACTGGGTGCCCTTCGACCCCACGAACGGCCAGTTCGCGGCGCTGCCGCAGCACTACCTCGCGCTCTACCGTGGCGACGAGGTGCTGTTTCGGCACAGCCGCGACATTGGCTTCAAGTACCTGTTCAGCATCCGTCCCAACACGGCGCCCCGGCAGGAGGTCCACACCCACAAGGCGGAGCTGGGCCTATGGCGCGTCTTCGAGCGGATGGGCATCCCCCCGGACCTCCTCAAGGTCATCGTGCTCATCCCGGTAGGCGCCGTGGTGGTCGTCCTGTTCCGCAACGTGATCGGCTTTCGGACCTTCGGCTCGTTCCTCCCGGTCCTCATCGCTGCGTCCATGCGCCACACGGGCTTCTGGTGGGGCGCGGCGGGCTTCGTTGCGATCCTGCTCGTGGTGGCGCTCGTGAGGCGGCTCATGAGCCGGCTCGAGCTCCTCCACTCCCCGCAGCTGGCCGTGCTCCTCACCCTGGTCATCGCCCTCATGCTGGGGCTAGCCACGATCGCCGCCGACCACGACCTGCCAGACCTTGCCCGTATCTCGCTGTTTCCGTTCGCGATCCTCGCCATCACGTCGGAGCGCTTCGCCATCATGATCGACGAGGAGGGCTACCGGCCCGCCATGGAGACGCTGCTACGGACGCTGGTGGTGGTCTTCTTCTGCCACTACACGATGACCAGTCTGTCGCTTCAGATCCTGATGCTGGGCTTCCCCGAGCTCCTCGCCGTCGTGGCGGCCATCGACATCTGGTTGGGGCGCTGGGTCGGGCTCCGGATGACCGAATGGCTCCGCTTCCGTCCCACCATGGCTGTCGCAGCGCGGAGGGCGTCGTGAGCTTGGCGCACTGGATTGAGGCCGCCCGAGTGGTGGTGGGCATGAACCGCCGGAACGTGCTCGGGATCCTGCCCCGCAACCAGCGCCGTGACTTCCCAGTGGCGGACGACAAGCTCCTCGCCAAGCGTATTCTGCGCGAGGCCGGGGTCCCGGTGGCGCCCACGCTGGCCACGTTCTCGCACTTCGGTGAGATCCGAGAGCTAGGGGCGCGGATCGGCCACCTTCCCGAGTTCGTGGTGAAGCCGGCCCAGGGGTCGGGCGGCCGCGGCATCCTGGTCATTGCCGAGCAAGCGGGGGAGCGGCTGCGGACGGCAGGCAACCGCTGGCTCACTCGCGATCAGCTGCGGAAACACGTGGCCGACATCGTGTACGGCGTATACTCGCTCGACCGGGGCGACGTGGCCGTGGTGGAGCCACGTCTACGACCCTCACCCTTCTTCGCCTCGCTCTTCCCCCAAGGGCTCACCGACGTACGCGTGATCGTCGTGGATCACGAGCCCGTGCTCGCGATGCTGCGCGTGCCCACCCTCGCGTCCGACGGTCGCGCCAACCTGCACCAGGGAGCGCTCGGGCTCGCCGTCGACGTCAGCACGGGCGCCATCACGCGCGCCTGGTGGCGCCGGCGCGTGGTCGAGGCGCACCCGGATAGCGGCGCTCCCCTCCTCGACCTCCGGGTCCCTGGCTGGGCCACGATCTGCGACGTAGCGGTGCGCGCCGGCCGCGCCGTTCCCCTGCGGTACCTGGGAGTGGACGTGGTGGTGGACGATGCGTGGGGGCCGCTGGTGCTGGAGATCAACGCAAGGCCAGGCCTCGAGATTCAGAACGTGAACGGCATCGGGCTGCGGGCGCGCCTCGACGCACTGGGGATCGCGATATGAGCGCCGCGATGTCGACGGTGCGCTTCGTGCTCCGAGAGTCCTTCGTTCCCCATACGTTGGTCTTGGCTGCCCTGATCGGGCTCACTGCTTGGCTCGACGGCGAAGCGGCCGTGTGGGCGCGGCGCGAGACCGTAATCGTCGTCACGCCCCAGGAGCTCGGCTGGGACGAGGCGCAGCTGCAAGAGGACGGCATCGTGGCGTCCAGCCAGGGGGCGGTGGGAGACCCCACGCTCGATAGCCCCGAGCTGGCCGAGGCGCGGCGGCTCTCGCGAGCCAATGACCACAAGGCGGCTCTCGCCGTGGCCGAGCGCGTGGTCGACACCCTGGCCACAGCGCCGGCATGGAACGAGGTGGGTGTGTTTCGTTTGCGCGCGGGCAACCCACGCGGCGCCCGCGACGCCTTCGACAAGGCGCTCGCGATCGACGGTGGTTATCAGCGGGCACACTACAATCGCGCGCTAGCGCGGGGGCGCGAGGGGGACGTAGAGGGGGCTCGGGCCGACTATCTGGCGGTCCTGGCGCTCACGCCCCGCGACTTCGCGGCCACGTACAACCTGGGGCTCCTCGAGCTCTCGGCCGGCGCGACGGCGCGGGCCAAGGAGCTCTTCCAGGCCGCTACCGAGCTCGGCGGCAACGACGCCAAAGCCGCGGCGTTGTGCGCCCTCGGGCTCGCCTACTCGCGCTCGGGCAACCGAAAGGCGGCGCTCGTCGTGTACGAGCGGTCGATCGAGTTCCGGCCGAGCTACCTGCTGCCGCGCTACAACCAAGCGGCGCTCCTCTTCAAGAGCGCCGAACGGCTGGACCGGCAGCGCGCCGGCCTCGTACTCGAGCAGCTCGTGGCGCTGGCGCCGGACTTCGCGCCGGCCCACTTCCTGCGGGGCCGCCTGTCCTCCACGGACGGCGACCGCCAGGCGGCGATGACGCACTACGAGCGCGCGGCGCAGATGGACCGGCGCTTCTTCAAGGCGCACTACAACTTCGCGCTTGCGGCCCTCGAGCTAGACCGTGTCTCGGACGCCAAAGCCACGTTCGAGCGCCTGACCCGGGAGTTCCCCGACCGCCCCGAGCCACACTTCAACCTGGGCCGCATCGCTTATCGCGAGGAGCGCCACCTCGAGGCTGTGCAGGCCTACGAGCGCGCGTTGGCGCTGGCTCGCACCGCCTCGCCTCAGGGCTCCTACCCGGACGCGCGGCTCAACCTCGCGCTCGCTCTCGACGCGCTGGGGCGCTTCGACGACGCGCTGCGTGAGCTGGCCCTCGTGGAGTCGGATCCGACGCTCGGCCCGGCGGCCATCATGAACCAGGGGCTGGTGAAGAAACACCAGGGCGACCTCGTGGAGGCGCGGGAGCGCTTCGAGGCCGCCATCGCCCGCCGTCCGGGCTACTCGGCGGCGCTCTACAACCTGGGCAAGCTCGCCGCCGAGGCCGACGATCACGCCGCGGCGGCGGCGGCCTATGCGAAGGTCCTCGAGGTCGACCCGAAGAACCTCAAGGCAGCCGTGAACCTGGGCGTGGAGCGCGCCGCCCAGGGGGACCACACCGGCGCCATCGCGGCGTACCGCTCGGCGCTCAAGCTCCAGCCGAACCACCCCCCGGCGCTGTTCAACCTGGCGCTCGCCCAACGGGAGACGAACAACCTCGCGGGGGCCGCCGAGACGTACCGGCGGCTCCTGGCCGTGGACGAGGACAACGTGAAGGCCTGGCAGAACCTGGCCGTAGTCTACGCCCGGCAGGAACGCCCCGACCTCGCGGTCGAGGTGCTGGGGGAAGCGCTCGATCGTGAGCCCTCGAGCGCCGCCCTGCGGTTCAACCTCGCGCTGCAGTTTCAGAAGCTCGGGAGGACCGAGGCCGCACGCAACGAGCTCGAGCGCGTGCTGCGGCTGGAACCACGACACGAGAAAGCCGCGCTCACTCTGGCCCGCCAGCACCGCGACGCGGGGCGCCTCGATGAGGCGGCCGCCGTGTTGGCGCCGCTCACCGGTGAAGAGCGCCCCAGCTCGCGGGCCCTGGTGGTGCTGGCGCGCGTCCACCTCGCGTCGCGCCGGACCGCCGACGCCGTGGCCGCGCTTCTCCGCGCCCTCGACCGCGCGCCCACGTCCCTTCAAGCGCTCTCTCTGCTGGTCAGCCATGGGCCCGCGGACGCCGCGCGCGAGCGCCTACACGCCGCCAGTACCAAGAAGCCTCTAGACCCCAACTGGGCGCGCCTCGGGGCGCGCCTCGCACCTGGAGCACCCCAATGAAGTCACGACTGGTCCTTGTCCTCGCCCTCTCCCTGGCCTGCGCGTCCGAGTCTGCGGACGGCGGCGGCACCATCGCCGCCGTGGACTCCTCCGACGGGGCGCCTGACGGGGCTGGCGGCACCGACGGCACCGACGGCGCGGACGAAGCCGATGCCGCGGCGGACGGGGCGGACGCCGCGGCGGACGGCAGCGATGGTCTCGATCCACTGGACGGCACCGACACCACCGACGCGGGGAGCACGGATGGCTCGAGCGTGGACCCCGAGGCGGCCGACGAGAAGGCGTTCCAGGCCGCGCTGGCCCTCTACGACGCTCTCGACTTCGAGGGAGCAAAGGCCGCGTTCGCGGCGTTCCTCACTGACTTCCCCGGGAGCGTCCGACGGGACAACGCCCTGTACCTGACAGCCCGGTGCCGCTTCGAGCTCCAGGACTACCCGGGCGCACGCACGGGCTTCGCGGCGTTCGTCTCGAGTCACGCCAGCAGCGCTCTGCTGCCGGACGCCACCTACTACCTCGGGCGCACCGACTACGAGCTGCTCGACTACGCGTCGGCGCTCTCCACGCTCGATGCCTTCATCGCCAAGTGGCCTACAGACGTCCTCGCCGACAACGCGCTCTATTACGTGGGGCGGAGCCACTTCGAGCTTCTGCAGTACGCGAAGGCCGAGGTAGCCTTCGCCGACGTCATCAGCCACCCCGAGTCCAGCTACCGCGACGCTGCGCTCTATTGGTCCGGCCGTACCGCGTACACCGAGGCCCGCTATGCCGACGCCGAGGCACGCTTCGCCACCCTGATCGTCGATTACCCGGGCGGCCTCTACGAGGACAACGGCCGTTACTACGGGGCCATGTCACGCTATCGGCTGGAAGACTACGCAGGCGCGCTCGAGCGCTTCGCGTCCTTCCGCGCCGCCTTCCCGAACAGCATCTACCAAGACAACGCCCGCTACTTCACGGGACGTTGCCACTACAAGCTCGGAGACTTCGCTGCCGCTGTGGGCGAGCTCGAGACCTTCGCCGCCGACTGGCCGACGTCAGGCTATGCCGACGACAGCGCCTATTACGCAGGCCGCTCCCACTACGAGCTGGCCAAGGCCGGCGCCACGAGCGGGTACGCCAAGGCCATCGCATCCCTCGGCACCCTCGTGTCGACCTGGCCCACCAGCGCGTACGTCGACAACGCGTACTACTACCGGCTCCTCAGCCACCTCGCTCAGGGCAGCTGCACGGGCGCCAAGACAGACGCCGCAGCGCTCGAAGCAGCGGTACCCGCGTCAGCGTATGTAGACAAGGCAGCCACGGCGTTGGCCACGGCCGGATGCTGAGGCGACTCGCCGCGCTGAGCCTCGCGGGCTGCGAGCTCTCGCCGTGGGACGGGGGGGACGACCCGCTCGGGGCGCTGGCCGCCGCGTGGTCGCGCGGGGACTGCGTTGCGGTGGTCACGAGCGCGCCCGGCGCGGTGGCCTCCACCGACCAGCGGCTGCGGGCGGCCACGCTGTGGTACGGCGCCTGCCTCAGCGAGCTGGGCCGAAACGGCGACGCAGTCACGGTGCTGGCGCCACTCGCCGGCTTCGACGCCATGTGCGGTGTCGCGGGGGCGCTGGGGCCATGCCCCGGCGTGGCGCACGAGGCCCGCCCCGCGGCGCTACTCTGGCTCGGGCGTGCCGCCAGGCGCTGGGACGCCGACACCGTGGCGTTCGCGGCGTGGGGCGCGCTCGACGCCCAATTTCCGCGGCACCTCGCAGCCCCATCGGCGCGTCTGGCGCTCGCAGCGGCGCTGGCGCCCGTAGACGAGGCGGCGGCCGGCGCAGTGCTCGCACGCCTCGTTGCCGACACGCCGGGCTCCGTGCTGCGCGACGACGCCGACTTCGCGCGCTTGCGGCTGCCGCTCGATGCGGGACGGCCGGCCGCCGCGATCCTGGCGCTCGAGGCTGTCGTTGATGGGCCCTTCGCTGACGCCGCCGCGTACGCGCTCGGCCGCGCTCACGAGGAGCTGGGCCAGCTCGACGTAGCGGAGGCGGCGTTCAGGGGGTTCGCGGAGCGCTTCCCGAGCTCCAGCCGGGTCGACGACGCAGCCTACAGGCTCACACGCCTCGTCTGGGCGCGGGCGGAGGCGAGCCTCGTGCCTTACGACGCCGTGGAGGCGGCCGTCGGCGCGTTCGTGGCCTCACACCCGGCAAGTTCGCTGGTACCGGCGGCCCGGTACTGGCGTGGGCGCGCGCTCGTGGCGCGCGGCGCGCTGGCTGCCTCCGTGGCGGACCTCACGGCCGCGAGCGTGGCCGTGAACAGCGCCTACGCGGACGACGCCACGTACTACCGCGCCCGCTCGCGTTATCGCCTGGCCGACGAGGGCACCCCCGAACTGCTCTCGACCGCCTTGGCGGACTTCGACGAGGTGCTGGCGAGGTTCCCTCACAGCACCCGCGCGGACGATGCAGCGTACTTCGCCGCGCGCTGCGAGGAGCGACTCGGCGGCCCCGGCACCGAGGGGCGCTTCGAGGTCGCCGCGAATTATGGGGGCCCGTGGGCCGATGACGCGGCGCTCCGGTGGGCCTCCCTGGCGCGGGCTCGAGGGGACTGCGATGCCGTGGAGCGGGCCGCGGCGCGGCTCGGGGCTCTGCCCGACGCCGACCCCGGGCTCGTCGAGGCCGCCTCGGCGTGGGCGGCGGCGTGTGGCCCATGATCCCGTGGCTCTCCGCCCTGATCCTGTTGGCGCCTCCGGACCTCAAATGTCAGTGGGCGTTCCCGATCGACGGCACCTTCGCTGGCGCCTATCGCACCGATGCGTCGCTCGCCCGCGTGGACACCGGTGGTGCGGAGCTGGGAGCGCGCGCTCGCGTTGAAGTGCGGTGCCCCCGCCGCTTCGACGCGCGCCTCACCGCGCACACCGAGTCCCGCGCCGGCTCACGCCTGGACCAGACCCGTGTGGCCGCCGACCTGGCCCTCGGGGGACGAGTGGCACGGCGGCTCCGACTGGGCGTGACGCTGGGCTTGGACCGAGTCTGGCGCGACCGCTGGCCCGACCCCTACCAGCCAGTACTGGACGCCGCGGGACGCGCCACCGGAGCCGTCGCGACCACCGACCGCCGCGGGCTCCTGGACGCCGACGTGTCCCTCCGCCTCGACGCGTGGGTGCGGAAGCGGCTCTCGGTCCATGCGGAGGTCGGCTGGGAGCGCCGCGTGGGCGATCGCGACGCCGACTACGACGCGCTGCTCCGGCCCGACCACCTGGTGCCCTCTGACCGTGACACGGTAGCGGCGCGGCTCGCCGTACGGGGTCGAAGGAGAGGCTGGGCTTGGCGGGCGGAAGGGGCGGGAGGCTGGCGCCGGGCGCCGTTCCAGTTGGCGCGGGACGCCGGGACGGGCGCTACGCACGGGGCGCTCGGAGGCGCCGCACCAAACCCGCTCTACGAAGCCGCTTGGGGCAGCGTAGCAGCGTCTGGTAGCCGGTGGTTCGGGGCAGCGCGGACTCGCGTCACCCTGGCGGGCGAGCTCGACGCCAACGTCGATCTCTTCGAGGGCTACGACACCTGGATGGAGCTGGGGGCGCGTGTATCGACTCGCACCCGACTGCCCAAGCGCGTGGTGCTCGAGGCGGCGGCGCGCGTCGCGTGGCGCTCATGGACCGAAGATGGCTACGCCGCTGCGGCGGGCTGGACGCCCGAAGCGCCAGCCGGACACCCGCCCCTCGACGGCGACGCGGGCCTCAGCGACGCCGTTCGACAGCGCGTGGAGGCCAGCTTTAGCCTCGAGCTGAGCCGCAGGCTGGTGGGCGCGCTCACCCCGTTCGTGGCGGCGCGCTTGACGGTGGTGGAGACCAACTTCCCGGACTACGTGCCAGGGGTATTCCCTAGCACGGCGCAGATCGCGCTGGACTTCGATGCGCTGGAGTTGATCGTGGTAGGCGGCCTCCGCTTCGCGCTGTGATGTGGCGCGGGTCATCGCGCGCGCTGGCGGCGCGCCAGGACCGCTGCGCGCGCGACGGAGCGCCTCAGGGCGCCGGCATGCAGCCCTTCATACGCGCGGCCCGCGGCCACTTGAGCTTCGGTGTGGGACCGGCAGGCACGGGGTCCACGATGAAGAGGTTCACGCGCCGGTTCGTGCGACGTGCGCCCTCGGACTTGCCCGGCCAGACGGGGCACGCCTCGCCGTGTCCCACTGGCGTCAGCATGGCCTCCGGCACGCCACGGAAGACCAGGTACTGCACCACTGCGGTCGCCCGGGCCAGCGAGAGATCTCGGTTGTAGTCCGGCGCGCCACGGTCGTCCGTGTGGCCCTGGACCTCGATGCGCTTCACCTGCGTCTGCGACTTCAGCACCTCCGCCACGTCGTCCAGCATGGGCTTGTACCTGTCTTGAACAGCGAAGGCGTCGAACTTGAACTCGATGGGCACAGGCTCCTCGAAGATCTTGAACGTCGAGTCCGGGCAGCCGTCGTCGTCCATGAAGTTGTTCCGCGTCTCGGGGTAGTCGCGGCACGACCCGAGGCGATCCCCGGGGTTCCGCGGGCCGTCGAACTCGTCGACGAAGCCGTCGCCGTCGTTGTCGTTGTCGGGGCAGCCGTCGTCGTCCTCCCAGCCGTCCGGGTCTTCGCGGTCGTTCTTGCAGAGGCCGAAGCCCGCCTCGTCGACGCAACGCCCGTCCTGGCAGCGCCCGCCGCCCTCACGGCACACCTGGTCGCGCTCGGGCGTGGAGCAGTCCGAGCCATCCGTCCGGTCGGGCACGCCGTCCTGGTCGTTGTCCGCCTCCGGGCAGCCGTCGTCGTCCTGGAACCCATCGCGGTCCTCCGGCACGTCGCGACAGCGCCCGAAGCCGGTGTCGTCAGCCGAGCCGTCGTCGCGGTCCGCCACACCGTCTTTGTCGTTGTCGAGCTCTGGACAGCCGTCGTCGTCCTCGTGCCCGTCGCGGTCCTCGGCGTCGTCGGGGCAGTCGTCCGCGTCATCGAGGATACGGTCCCGATCGCGATCGGAGGGGCCGCGCGACATCGGGGCCCACTGGACCCCGGTGAGCACCCGGAAGTCCGGCGTGCCGTAGCCACCCACCACGCCCGCTGCCGCCGCCAGATCGAGCCACAGGTGCTTGAAGATCCGGAAGCGCGGCCCCGCGGCGATCTCGAGGGGTGAGTCCACCTTCCCCGACCACGGCGCCGTGAGCGATGTGCGCCCCACCACTTCGACGCCCACTCGGACGTTCTCATGGGCCTCGAGGTCCACGCCGAGGCCGTAGGTGAGCTCGTGGCCGAGCGCAAGGTTGGCGAAGGCACCCTCGTCGGTACGGAAACGCAGCCCCACGTTGAGCAGGATCACCGCCGGACCCACGCCATAGGTCATCGCGAGGTTCGGGCCCACGGTGACCCCGCCGTCGCCCGCGAAGGCGGCGGGATCTCCGGTGGGCGCTGTGAGCGTCACCCCGAACCCGAGGCCGAAGCCATCGTCCTCGGCGTCGCGCCGCAGCGCCACGCCGCGGATCCGGAACGCCAGATCCCCGACTCCCGCGCCCTCCACCTCTCCCGTGGAGAGCAGCATCACTGGGAGGCTGACGTCGACGTCTACCCAGTCGAAGAGACCCACGCCCATCGAGAGGTGCCCGAGGAGGCGGTGCTCCACCACGGCGGCGGTGGCCGAGTCGTCACCCGCGCGGGTCTCGCGGTCGAGCGGGTTGTGGAAGTAGTGGAGCCAGAGGCCGCCGTACGGGGTCCAGCGAGGGGCGACCTCGCTGCCCTCGAGCGAGAGGACGCGGTCGGCGCCCGGACGCGGCCAGAAGCCCGACGCGTCGAACCCCTCGCGCTCGGCCCGCGCCGCCGTTGCGAGCCCGAGCATCGGGAGGAGCCAAACGGCGCGAGGCGGCGTCATGGGCTGCCTGCATGCCGGCGACTGAGCACCCAGAGCGCCGCGAGCGCCAGCGCGACGCCGAGACCCTGCCATCCGCCGAAGGTGCCGGTGGTGCCAGTGCAGCCACCACCCCCGCGATACGACACCGCGTAGTCATCGCCCGGGCGGTCCTTCGGAAGCGTACCGAACGCCACCTCCTTGCCGTCGATCACGCCGCCGTCGTCGGTGTCGGGATCGAGCGGGTCCGTGCCGTGGACCAGGATCTCTTCGAAGTCGTCGAGGAGGTCGTCGTCGCTGTCGGGATCGGTGGGGGCCGTGCCGTACTCCACCTCTTGGGCGTCCGAGAGGCCGTCGCCGTCGTCGTCGGTGTCGAAGCAGCCGGGGACGCCGTCACCGTCGAGGTCCGACTGGTCGTCACACGCCTCGCAGTCGGCGTGGCCGTCGTCGTTCGAGTCGAGGCACGCGGCGCCCTCCACGCACTCCTGGCCCTGGATCGCCCCGCAGACCGGGTTGCCCTCGTCGCAGTCGCAGGGCCCCTTGGGGCAGCCCGCGCCCTGCCCGTACCCATCGCCGTCGGGGTCGATGCACGGGTCGGCGCAATCGGGCAGCGCGTCGCCGTCGCCGTTCGTACAGTCCGTGGTGCAGGCCTTGGCGGACTCGTCGCAGTCCGCCGCGACGCAGCCCGCCCCTTCTCCGTACCCGTCGCCGTCCGGGTCCACGCAGGTGTCGACGCAGTCTTTTGTGCCGTCGCCGTCGCCGTCGGCGCAGTCGTCGGTGCACGCTGCGTTGCCGTCGTCACAGTCGAGACCCGCGCAGTCCGCGCCGACGCCATAGTCGTCGCCATCCGCGTCCTCACAGCCGTCCTCGCAGTCGGGGATCACGTCGCCGTCGCCGTCGGTGCAGTCCGTCGTACACGTCGCGACGCCGTCGTTGCAGTCGGCGGCGGCACAGCCCGGCCCCTCGCCGAAGCCGTCGCCATCGGCGTCAAGGCAGGGATCCTTGCAGTCGAAGACGTCGTCCCCGTCGAGGTCGACGCACTTCACGGTGCAGGTGGCGGCCGTGTCGTCGCAGTCCACCTCCGTACAAGCAGGGCCCACGCCCAGGCCGTCCTCGTCCGCGTCGACGCAGGGGTCGTCGCAGTCCGGCACGAGGTCGTCGTCTTGATCCGAGCAGTCCGTGGTGCAGCTCGCGGCGGTGTCGTCGCAGTCCGGACCGAGGCAGCCGTCGCCGAGCCCAAAGCCGTCGTCGTCGTTGTCGAGGCAGGGGTCTTTGCAGTCCGCGATCTGGTCGGTGTCGCTGTCCGAGCAGTCGAGCGCGCAGGTCGCAGCGCCGTCGTCGCAGTCGCTGTCGGGCGCGGTACCGAGGCAGAGGCTATCCTCGTCCACGTCGATGCAGGGGTCCTTGCAGTCGAAGATGCCGTCGGCGTCCACGTCGGCGCAGAGGGCCGTGCAGGCCGTGGAGGTGTCGTCGCAGTCCACGCCGAAGCAGCCGGGACCGCCGCCCCATCCGTCGCCGTCCTTGTCCTGACATGGGTCGTTGCAGTTGGGCAGGTTGTCGCCGTCGTCGTCCTGGAGCGCAGGCACCATCAGCGCGGGGGTGACCCCGAAGCGCTGAGCGAGCGTGGGCACGGCCTCCTCCGCCACGCCGTCCTCGCTGCCGCCCACCTTGAGGCGAAAGCCCCAGTCGGCGCGCTGCAAGACGGCGCAGAAGCCCGGGATCGTGAACTCGAGGTCGGGCGCCTGCTCAGTGCCGACGTAGGTGAGCTGGCCGGTGAGCGCGGCGATTTGCTCGTCCACGCTCTGGGGGAAGGCGGAGGACTTGCCATTGTCCGGGTAAGCGCCGAACGCGGCGATCCCATGATCTCCGGGGATCCCCACGACATAGTCGAAGACCACGGGATCGGGCCCCGGCACCACGTCTGGGTCGGGCGCGGTGTCGAGCCGGAACGCGACCGACTCATCCACGAAGTCGGCTGCGTCTGCGTAGTTGAACGTGGGGAACTTGGTCCCGGGGTTCCCGTTGCCGTCCACGTCGCCCGCGATCCCGAAGAACGCGAGGCCGACGTACATCGTGTCGGTGTCGGCGTCGTACCAGAGGCGAACCTCCCGAACATCCACGCCGGTGTATTCAGCGCCGCTCGCGAGCGCTGACTCCTCCAGAGCGATGTCGGGGCTGGCGGTCCCGGGTGGGTCGCCGTCCTTCGAGTCCAGGATGACGATGCCGTCGCCGATCGTGGCGAAGTCAGTCGCGACATCCCCGGTGAACACGGGGGGACCCGCGAGCATGAGATGTATCAATACCGCCGTCATCGACTCCCCCAAGAGCGCTCACAGCTACCGGCCAGGCCAAACACTGTACGTTTGCATCGTTCGTGGACCGTCGCCAGAAAACGTTGCCCTGAGGCCCCGCCCGGGTTAACAGAGGAGGCGTGAGCCTCTCGGACCAGGTGCGCGACGAGCGCAACAACCAGCGCTACTACGACACGTTCGCCGCGACTTACGACAACCAGCGCCACGACGGGTATCACCGCTGGCTGGACGCACGCACCATCGAGCTCCTGTCACCGTATGTAGCGGGCCGGGACGTCCTCGAGGTGGGCTGCGGCACAGGTCTGCTGCTCCATGGCGTCTCTCAGCTGGCGCGCCGCGCTTTCGGCGTGGACCTCTCGGACGGCATGCTCGCACGCGCCCGGCAGCGGGGCCTCGAGGTGGTCCAAGGCTCCGCCACAGAGCTGCCTTTCGCCGACGCCAGCTTCGACGTGGCCTACAGCTTCAAGGTGTTGTCCCACGTGCCAGACCTCGAGAAGGCGTTCGCTGAGGTGGCGCGGGTGGTCCGTCCCGGGGGCGTGGCCCTCCTCGAGCTCTACAACACGCGGAGCCTCCGTTACGCGATCCGGCGGCTGCGGCCGGCGTTCTCGGTGGGTGCCGGCACCGACGAGAAAGACGTCTTCACCCGCTTCTACTCCGAGGCGGAGCTGGTCCGTCGGCTCCCGCCCACGCTCACGCTGCGCCAGACGCACGGCTTCCGCGTGGCCACGGTGATGCCTGGCGCGTTTCGAGTCCCGGGCTTCGGTCCGCTCTGGGCGCGCGCCGAGGACGCGCTCTCCGCGTCGCCGCTACACAAGCTCGCGGGCTTCCTGGTCCTGGTGCTCGATCGCCGGGAGACCTAGCTCGAGCCCTCGAGTCACTCGAACGCCAGACCGCTGCTGAGGAATCGCCGCATGAGCTCGGCGTCAGCCTCGGGGACCACGACGTCCCCGGGCGGCATGGTGCCGGCGTCCACGCGCTCCACGGCGCACGAGGCGACGCGAAGCGGACGCAGCAGGTGGTCGGGCGCGCAGGAGTCCGAGTCGGCGAGCGCGTCTTCGTAGACCGTGGCGAAGTCCGTCCCACCGCGCCCCTGCCCACCGTGGCAGCCACCGCAGTTTCGCAGGTAGGCCGGTTGAACCTCGGCCCAGGTCACTCGCTCGGGGAGGCCGCCGAACACGTCACCGACGGCGGTGTCCGGCGAGCCGACATCCGTAGCGTCGACGGGCCCGTCGACGCTACAGCCGGCCAGGAGCAGGAAGGCGCAGGCTCGCAGGGTCACTCGCGCACGGCACGGTTCAAGGAGAGCAAGCGCCAGCCGTTGCTCCCGTGGTTGTGGACGTGGAACTGGATATGCGTACCGGCAGCAATCTCGCGGTCGATGGCGACTCGAAGCTCCTGATAGAGCGGCGGTGCCGGGATCGGGATCTCCTTCTCCCAGATCAGCCGATCCGCGATCGCGAGGCCGACGTACCCGATGGCGTCGACGGCGGCGCCCGCCGATAGCCGGTCGTGCGAGAGCTCGAAGACCAGGTCGTTGCAAGGCGACAAGGCGGCGCGCAGCGGCTGAGACACGGTGACGTAGTCGCACTCTCCCGTGTAGACACCGAACACGCCACCGTCATCGAGGCCCCAGCCGTGTTCCGCGCACGTCATCCCCGCCGGACGCTCCGGGAAGGGATCGGTGGGCGAATCGGCGAGCTGCCAGGCCGTCATGTCGACCAGCGTAGCGGGAGCCGAGCACGGATCGTCCGTCTCCGCCTCGACATCGTCGACGCACGCCCCGAGGAACGCGCACAGCACGGTCGCCGACCCCGCAGAACGCCCCCATCCCCTAAACATCATCCGTTCTCCTCCCCAAGCGCCGTCCGCACCCCACGAGCATACCCAAGACGAGCACCCAGGTGGGTTCCGCGCGACGCGAAGCCCCCGTGGCGCCACAGGAAGGCTCGGGTTCGGCCACCGTGCCTGCGCCGCTCGCCGTGACCCACAGCTCACCGTCCAAGACGACCCGGTCGCCGGCGCCGACGTATTCCCCGTTACCCACGTAGGCGAACGGCGGCTCGGTGTGGACGCCGGACCCTACGCGTTGCCCGAAAGCGTCACGCGGCACCAGCGTCCAGTAGTCGCCGGTCTTCACGAGGCGCGTCAGCGATGGCTCGACAGGTGGCCGCGAGGCCGGCAACAGCCGGACCGACTGCCGTAAGGGCCCGAGGCGCAGCTGTACGAGGCCGGGACGAGCGCCGGTGAGCCGAGTGGACCACGCGCGACGGCCGAAATCGAAGACGGGGCGCCACACGCCGTCGACCAGGACGAGGCCGTCGCCGGTAGGGAGCAGCGCCGCCGTGGGCTCCACGACACGACCCCGTGCGTCCGTTAGCCAGGCCACGACCTCCACGGGGTCCTGGCCGTCGGCTCGAACGTTCGGTTGGACGATCCACAAGCGGCTGCGGCTGGGGTCGAGGGGGCCAATCGGCTGCGTGAGGTCGACCTCGCCCACCGCTTGTCCCTTGAACTCGACGCTGACGCGAGTGGCCTCGCGCGGGATGAGCCCAGCAAACCAGCCGGGGACGTCCATCTCCAAGGGCACGCGGACCGTCTTCCCGCCAACGTGGGCGAGCGCCTCGGCGCCGACCTTCACCTCGTCCGCCGGCGAGGTGCTCAGCGCATCCACCAGCAGCGCCCGCACGCGGTGCCCAGCGTCGAAGGTCTCCACCTCGACTACGCACCGGCCCGCGTCGATCAGGGGTGTGGGGGTCACGTCCCGGCCCGCCACCTCGAGGACGGCGCCCGTGGCGGTGGGGCCGTCGACGGTCTCGCCGCCCACGGTCACCCTGAGGACGTCACCGACGCGCACCGGCCAAGGTGCGATCAACGGCTCTTCGGCCTCCGCGTCGACACGCAGGCGCGGACGTACGGGCAGCGTCGCGCCGTCGAGCCGGGCTTCGAGCCGGTGAACGCCGGCGGCGTCGGGCGCCGTGAACGTCGCGTCGGCTGGCGCCCCCATGACGGTGACGCCCGCCTCGGTCGAACGAACGGTGACCGTCCCTCCGGGGGCGACGCGGGACGGCTCGAGCCAGACGCGGGGCGCCTGCAGGCGGTGCCGGCGGTCCACCTCTAGCGCGCCCAGAGAGCGCGCCGGCCACCAGGGGAACTGCACGTCGGCGGTGGCCTCGCCGCACTCCCCGAGGCCGACATGGACGGCGCGTTCGTGAACCGCGCCGACCTGCCCCGACGACCACTCGCGCACCCACGTCTTGCCACAGCCTCGGACCGTGATCCGTGTGCCCGGGACATCGTCGACGTCGAACGCGACCCAGTGGCCCGCCGCGCGGCTGGTGTTTCGGAACAGCGTCCACGCCTCGAGACCGCCGACGAGCGCGTCGACGCGCCCATCGCGATCCCACTCGGCCAGCGCGATCGTCCGGCTCGCCGTGGGCAGGTCGACCCCCGCGCTCAGCGCCTCGTCGGCGCCATCGACGAGCAGAACGTCGCGTGAGTTGGAGTCGGGCACCGCGAACGGCGCAGGCAGAAACCCGGCGGTCAGCCAGAGCTCCTCGTCCCCGTCGTTGTCGGCGTCGAGGGCCGCGCCACCCCACTTGAACCGGGGCCCGTCCTCGCCCCACTCGGCGTCGCCAGCGAGGGGCTCGACCGCACCGCTGCGCCAGAGGAGATCCGTGCGCAGCGACGTGATCGCGTAGTCGAGGACGCCGTCGCCGTCGCGCTCCGTGGGGATGAAGCCCATCGTGTAGGCCGCCGGGATTGGCGTGGAGCGGTCCGAGCCCGCGTCCAGCGCCACAGCCGGGCGATCGAGGGACGCGAAGTCGTTGCCCACGAAGAGCGCGGGGATCCCGTCGCCCTCGGGGTCCGTGACGAACGCGAGGGGCCAGCAGCCGAGGATCGAGCCGGCGCGGCTCAGAAGATCCCCGCCACCGCCATCGAAGTCCGGCCCCCCGAGCGCGTAGCCCTCAGTGCGACGGACCAGCCGCTGGAGGGTGGCCAGCGGCGCGGCGCCGAGCCCGCAGACGTCGTGCGTCACGTAGAGCTCGGGCTCGCCGTCGGCGTCGAGGTCGCCGTGGCTCACCACGGACAGGGTCTGGCAGGGGCGAGCCACCGGTACGACTTGCCAGTCGCCGTCCCGCACCAACACGACGAGATCTTCGCGCCGCAGGTTGGCCGTGACCGCCACCAGCGCCTCCCGTCCGCGATCGCGGAGGTGGTCGAAGGCTACGACGGATTGGAGCGCCTCGAGCGCCGGGTGAGCGGCCTCGTCGAAGCCAGTGCCGTCGCCGCGGTTCAAGAAGAGCCGGGCGGGTCCCGGGGCGTCACCGAGGAGCAGGTCGGGGAAGCCGTCGCGGTCCCAGTCCAGCCAAGCCGCGGCTGCATGATAGTTGGTGGTGAGGGGCGGCGAGCGCACCGTAGGGAGCCCCGAGTCGCCCGCGACCTCCTCGAAGCGCACGTCCGCCGCGTGGGCCACGGAGGCTGCGAGGCCGATGGTGAGCGTCAGTCGCAATAGCCGCAGACGCCGCAGTTGTCCTCGCAGCAGTTGCCCAGCTGGGCGCAGAGGTCGTCACACCAACAACCGCCGGGCGCGAGCCGCCCGCAGAAACCCGCGCACTCCGCCTTTGCCACGAACGGCGACCCGGTGAGCTCGCCGAGCGCGGCGGACACCTGGGGGAAGAGCGCCTTATCGCCGCCATCCCCCGCGTAGACGAGGCGAAGCGCGCTATCGAGGAGAACGAACTCCGGGAGCGAGCCGATGCCGGCGGAGTGGCGCACCAGCTCCTTGATTTTGGTCCACTTCGGATCGCCAACCACCTGCAGAGAGGCGTCGAGCGTGTGGTCCGTGCGGTACCTCTGGAGGTCGGCCCGCGTGGGCAGCTTGCCGTCCCGGTTCTCTCCGACCAGGAAGACGACCTCGACGCCGAGAGGCTGGTACTGCGCGAACCACTGGTGCATCAGCGGGAGCCTCTCGGTACAGAGGGTGCACCACGAGGCCGTCTCGATCAGCAGGACGCCCTTTCGAACACCGCAGTAGGTGTGGAGCCGGAGGGAGCCGCCGGCGTCCGTGTCGAAGGAGCCGTCTGCGATGACGTCGCCGACGCCCGTCCCCGTCCCGACAGGGTCGCAGGTGGCGCACGGCGCCGCGGGTGTGCAGTCGGTGCGGGTGGGCAGCTCCGAAGCGAAGGTGTCCGCGATGCTCGACTCGCTGGCGGCGCAGCCGAGCGACAAAACGAGCAGGACTGCTGACACGGACTTGGACGGCATCCCGGACCTCGACGGAGACTCGCGCCTCACGAGCTTCGTCCAGGGGGGTGCGTTCGTCCCCACCTCCGGCGCTCGAGAGGCGTCGGCAAGCAGGATACGCAGCGCGTACCCAGCGGAGCAAGACGCGCCGCGCCGCGGGCGTCCACGGAGGTGCTCTGCGTCAGCGGTCGCGCAGACGGTAGACGCACCGAAGCCCCGACCACACCTCGTCGATCGCGCACACCTTGTTGTCCACGAGGCCCGCCGCGAGCGCCACGTCGCGCACCCGGTCCTCCGTCACGTCGGTGGGCACCCGTGAGGCCCGCTTCGGCCATGCGACCCAAAGCCCACCCGCCTTGTGGAGCTGGGCCGCTGTGGTCGGGAAGGCCGTCCTCAGCGCATCGAGGGAGCTGGTGAACCAGACGATGACGTTCTGCGGCACCAGGACACCTGCCGCGTCGTCCGCCGCCCGAGAGGTCGCGATGATCCCGAGGGGTCCGAGGCCCTCGACGAAGCCCGCGGGCGCCGAGAGGAACAGGACGCGGTGCCCTAGCTGGATGCCGAGCTTCTTCGGAAGGGGCGTGGAGGAGTAGCCGGCCAAGTTGGCTCCGTGAGGGGGCAGTCGGGCGGGTGACTCGGCAGCATGTCAGTGGCCGTGTCCGGAGTTCTGACATTCGCCGACCTGGGCCACGCACTGGTGGAAGAGGGTGCATCGGTCGGAGCTCTTGCAGTCGTCATCCGTGACGGCCCCACACATCCCGAGGTCGAAGACGGAGCAGTGACCGAGCGCTCTGCACTCGGTGCTTGCGAGACAGTCGGCGGCGGCGGTGGCGACGCAGCGACCGTCGACGAGGGAGCAGCGGCCCTCCGCGCTACAGGCCGTGGCCGCGGAGCGACAGTGCGCCTCCAGCGTGGGGCCGCAGGTGCCGTCTTCCGTGAGCCCGCATTCGCCGAAGACCGAGCAGCCCGCGGAGCGCGCGCAGGACTCGGTCGTGGCCGGCGCGTCGTCCGGATCGCAGGCGAGCCACAGGAGGGTGAGGGGGAGCCAACGCACGACTCTACGTTAGCCCCCGCGATCCCCGTTGCGCAATTGGGACCCGTTGCGAGCCCGGAGACGCTCGGGGGTCATTGACACACGTCCATGGACATCGTCACGCCCGGCGGGACGACACCTTTCGTCTGAGGGCACCCGATCTGACCCTCGGGGAAGCAGAGGCGATGCCAGGTGACCTTGCCGAGGATATCGGCGCGCGTGGTGCTGCACGCGAAGCCAGCGGGGCACGGCGTCTCGTGGCAGTAGAACACACACGCGGGCTCGCCCCGGCTCTCGAAGTCGTTCGGGTCCGTGATCAGCGGGATACAGCCGGCGTTCAACGGGCAGTCCCGGCCAGACTCGCACGTGCCACACGGAGGCTGAGCTCCGGCCGGGCCGCACTCTCCACCGACGCACTTCTGGCCGGCAGGGCACAGGACGCCCCAGCAGGCGTTCAGCTGGGACTGGTCGGTGCTGGGATACCCGTCGATCTGGTTGCAGCCCGGCCCGTCGAAGCCCGGCACGAGGTGCTGGAAGGCGTTGCAGTCCGCGTCCGGCACCGCGCCCCCGTAGGTGCAGTCAGCGTCGCTCTCGCACGGGACGGTGCCACAGTGCGGATCGGTGAAGCCGTCGTCGTCGTTGTCTACGCCGTCGCAGGGCTCCTTCGTCTGCTGTGTGGGGAGCGTGAGCGGCCGCCCATCGGCGCGGAGCCCCTGCACCACATGCTGGGGCTGCGCCGTCGGGCAACGCGGGAGACTGGCGATGTCTCCGGCGGCCGCGTCGGATGTGGCGCTCTCCGCGCTCCCACACGCGCTCGAGACCACGAAGAAGGCCACGAGCCGCACCGGCAAGAGCAGCAGCCGCGCTCCCGGCCCGGCCGCCCCCACCCCAGGCATTGCTCGCCCGTCTCTTCCGCGCACGACGACCTCCCCACGGGCCCGCGCCCGGCGAGGTCCCAGGGTACCGACGGGGTAGGCCGTCCACAACCGGCTGCCCGAGTTCGTTCGCCGACCACGTCGCCGTGGCTCGACTCGAACGCGCGCCTTGACACTGCGCGCAACACACGGCTACTTCTACGCCCCCTTCATGGAGGACCTCGTGGACAACAGCTCGCTCTATCTCGACATTCGCCTCCAGGAACGCGCCATCCGGATGAAGCGCCTCACGCGCCCTGAGCTCGAGGCCTCTTCGAGCGCGCTCCCGGACCGGGCCGAGAACGTCGTCGAGTTCGACGCCGACGGAAACGCCACCAACCTGCCGCGCCGCAAGCTCAAGGTCCTCCCGGTCAAGCCCGGAGAGCCCGAGTCCGCGCTGGCCGACGGCTCCCTCCCCGGCGACATGCTCGACGCCTGGGAAGAGGGTCCGGACCTGTAGGCCATGAGCGACGACGGCACCACCCCCGGCGAGTTCGAGGCCCTGGTCATGAGCATCGCCACCTCCGGCATGCTCAACCTCGGCCAGATCCCCGATCCAGACACCCACAAGACCGCCGTCAACCTGCCCATGGCGCAGCACTCGATCCAGATGCTGTCCATGCTGCGTGAGAAGACGCGCAACAACCTGAACGGCCGAGAAGAGGCGCTGCTCGGGCGCTTCCTCGCCGACCTCCAGACCCGGTACGTCGCCCTCTCGAAGTCCTGAGGCGCCCGGGCACGCTGCCCGATCACGTGCCGGTCAGGGCCTCCCTCACGGCGTCGTGAAACCGAGGCCTCAACAAGCGAATCGCGGGGTTCGCGACCACCTCCGGGTGGACGCGGTTGCTGAGCAGCGCCACGGATAGGCGGGCGTCGGGATCCAGCCACAAGCTGGTCCCTGTGAAGCCGAGGTGCCCCACCGCCCGCGGGCCGAACCTCGTGCCCGCCGAAGACCCGACCAGCGACGGCGTATCGAAGCCCAGACGCCAGGTGGTGGGCTCGGACGCGGCCGGTGTGCCCCAGAAGCACGCGAGCTCCTTGCCCAACGCCGTCTCCCGTTCCACCGCGTGGAGGAGCCGTGCCCCGAAGGCCGCCACATCCGCGGCCGTGCCAAAGAGACCCGCGTGCCCCGCCACCCCGCCCAGCGCCCACGCGTTGGGGTCGTGGACCGCCCCCACGAGGAGACCGCGACGTGCGCAACGTTCGGTAGGCGCGGCCTCTTCGGAGGGGCCGAAGGCGAGCTCCCCGAGACGCAGCTCGTCGCGAACGGCGTCTACGAGCTCGTCCAGGCGACGCCCGGTCAGGTCCTCGAGGCTCCAGCCCAGCGCCATGTAGCCGAGGTCGCTGTAAACAGCGCGAAGGCCGCCCGGTCGCTCGAGGGGCTCGGTCCAGACGGCCGTGGGGATCTGGTCTGCCGGCAGCGCGGAGTAGTCGCGGTGGGCCGGCCAACCGCTGGCGTGCCCGAGGAGGTGCTTCCACGTGGGCCCACGCGGCGCCGCGTCCAGGTCGAGCCCGTGCCGCGCGCGGTGCCTCGCTACCAGCGTCGCCACCACGGGCTTCGTGAGCGACGCCAGGTCGTACCGCGTGCGGAGTGTGTTCGCGGCCGCAGTGGGCACCACGGATCTCAGCCCCACGGCCTCGTGGAAGACCAGCTCTCCGTCCACGGCCACAGCCGCGACGGCGCCCGGGTAGATGCCCTCGGTCACGCCGTCCTCGAGCACACGGACCACCGCGGCCCAGCCGCTCAAGGCAGGTACTCCGCGGCGGCTACGTGAGCCCCCGCGACGACCGTAACCTCAGCTCCCACCCAGACCGCGTGGTTGTCGGGGGTGTGCCCCACGCGCAGCCCGGTGAGCACGGGCCCCGGAAACCACTCGCCCACCTCGCGGAGCAGATGCTCCAGGGCGCCGAGCTCCCCCGCGGCCACACCGGAGAACGACCCCAAGAGGAGCGCTCGAGCGCCGGCGAGCGAGCCGGACTGGCGGAGCTGGCACAACATCCGATCGAGGCGGTAGACAGGCTCGCCCACGTCCTCGAGGAACACCACGGAGTCGTGAAGCGGCGGCATCGCGGAGGTGCCCACCAAGGACGCGAGCGTGGCGAGGTTGCCGCCGCGCAAGACCCCGCGGGCCTCGCCAGATCGCAGCACGGTGCTGTCTCGAAACGGCAGCGGACCCTGCGGGCCACGGGTCAGCGCGTCGAGAACCGCGGCGCGCGCCTCCTCGGTGAGATCAGCGAACTGAGTGACCACGGGGCCGTGGACCATCGGGGCGCCGAAAGCCGCGAGCGCGTTCACGAGCACGGTGATGTCCGAGAAGCCGACCAGGGGTCGCGGGTTTCGCCGCATCGCACGCGCGACCCGAGCGGGATCGAGGCGCTCCCAGGTGCGGACTGCGCCGAACCCTCCGCGAAGCGCCCACACCAGGTCCACGTCGTCCCGCTCGATGGCCGAGAGCAGCTCCTGCGCGCGGTGGTCGTCCGGGCCCGCCAGATAGTGTCGGGGTCCGCTCGGCGGGGTGGGGAGCTCGACCTCGAAGCCCGCGCGGAGGAGCGCCTGCCGGCCCAACTCCACACGGTCGGCGGGGGCCACCCCGGACGGCGCGACGACCAGGACACGCTTCACGCGGTGAGCCCGACGCGACGTCGCGCCATGAGGCAGTTCGGCCCGCCGCGCTCGAACTCGCGGCAGGTGATCGGCCTCTCGCCGTAGACATGGCACGTGTAGGGCACGCCCTGCCCGCCTGCCAGCTGGGAGCACCGGCTGCCCTGACGGATCACGAAGACGCCCTTCTTGTCGCGCGTGATGAGCTCTGGCCGCGCCTGGATGAAGGGGTCGTTCCGCGGGATCTGGACCGCGTGGTAGGCCTCTCGGCAGCACGCCCCGCAGGTCAGGCAGTCGAGGGCCCGCTCGAAGCGCATGCAGCCCGGCAGGTCGTCGCGCACACGGGGGCCCGCCCCGCTCCACTTCGCGTGCACGATGCAGCGCTTCCGGCCGTACCGATCCGCGCGAGCCCACCCGCAAGCGCCGCAGGTGGGCATCGTTGCCGCCCGCTGGGTTTCAGCTCGCAGATCCTGCTGTCGCCAGTCGATGAGCGGACCGTCGATCGGGTGTCGGCCGAGGTGGGGTGTGTAGAGGCGCTCCCGCTCGGCCACGGCGAGGGTGGCCGCCATGGCGCGCTCGATGGCGCCGTGGACGCCGACCGTCCTCGCGAACGCGGCCCCCGCGCGCGCCAACGCCACGATCGCCTGCTCGGGCACTGGGGCGGTGAGCGGCGAGATCTCCATGGCGTCGCCGGAGGGCAGCTGCTCGTAGTAGGACCGCCACTCAGTCGTCGGGAAGAAGAAGGCCCGCAGCGCGACGCGGTCCGCGAAGTGGGCCTGCAAACGCAGCGCGGCGTACTCGCGGTCCTGGTCGCCGTCGGTGGTGTTGTCGAGGCCGAAGTCGTCGAGGCCCCAGCGCTCCGGACCCTCGACCAGCCCGTGGCAGAGCTCGTGGAGGACGAGCACGGCGACGCAGTCGTCGGCGTCGAGCGTCTCGGGGGTGCCGAGCGTGATGACGCGGCCTGACGTGGACGCGTACACGGAGTCCCCCCGCCGCACCGCGAAGCCGCAGCGGGACGCGCACGCGAGCCAGATCGCGTCGATGTCGGGCCGGTCGAACGGGTGGCGCGTTGGCAGCACGCCCGGACCGTCCAATGCCCGAGCATCGGTGTCAATCACCGCCGGTCTCCCTGCCGGGCCTCCGGTCGCCCGCCGCGCCGGAGCTGGGGGCGCTGCAGACCTTGCCTCCTCCCGGGCTGTGGTGTACTTCGCCGGCCCATGACTTCACGCGTCGCCGAGATCCTGTCGTGGTACGCCGGCAACCCGCCCGGCGTGTTGGCCAACCTCATGCGCATGATGAACACCGGGCGCCTCGCGGGCACCGGCCGGATGGTCATCCTGCCTGTCGACCAGGGCTTCGAGCATGGTCCAGCCCGGAGCTTCGCGAAGAACCCGGCCGGCTACGACCCGCGTTACCACGCGCAGCTCGCGGTCGACGCAGGCTGCAACGCGTACGCGGCGCCGCTCGGCTTCATCGAGGCGGTCGCGGCCGAGTACGCTGGCCAGATCCCGCTGATCCTCAAGGTCAACAACAACGACACGCTGTCGAGCTCGAAAGACCCCTGCTCGGCCGTCACGTCCACCGTGCGTGACGCGCTGCGGCTCGGCTGCGCAGCCATCGGCTACACGATCTACCCGGGGAGCAACCTCAAGAACCCCATGCTCGAGACGCTCCGGGCGCTCACCGCCGAGGCGCGAGACGTGGGGCTGCCCACCGTCCTCTGGAGCTACCCGCGGGGGTCGTCGCTCTCCAAGGACGGCGAGACGGCGATCGACGTGGTGGCCTATGCCGCGCAGATGGCCTGCCAGATGGGCGCGCACATCGTGAAGGTGAAGCCGCCCACTGCCCACATCGAGCAAGACGCGGCCCGCAAGGTCTACGAGGCGCAGAAGATCCCGGTGGCGACGCTGGCGGATCGCACGCGGCACGTGCTGGACGCGTCCTTCGGTGGTCGGCGCATCGTGATCTTCTCGGGCGGCGAGGCCAAGGACAACGCGTCCGTGCTTGCAGAGGTCCGCGAACTGGCACAAGGCGGCGCTTTCGGCTCGATCATGGGTCGTAACGCCTTCCAGCGGCCCAAGGCGGAAGCCATCGAGCTGCTCCACGCCGTCATGGACGCCTACGTCACCACGTGACGTCCGTCTACCGCCCGCACCCGAACGCCGCTTGGCGTTCCCTGGGCGACCGGGTGGTAGCCATCACCCCGGACAACCGCCAGCACGAGCTCGAGGGTGAGGTGGAGGTCCTGGTCTGGCGCGAGCTTGCGGCCGGCGCTCGCGACCTCGACCAGCTGACGGCGGCAGTCGTACGGGCGTTCGACATCGGCGAGGCCGAGGCGCGGGCCGACCTGCGAGACTTCCTCGAGGAGTTGGTCGGTGCCGGGCTCGTGAACCGGACCTGACCCAAGCGCGCGACCAGCTTTCCATAAAAGCCATTCAACCGCGCACAATTAGACCGGTGCGGGTGTTGACTGACCCACCCTTCCGCGGCTATTGATGCGTTGGGGTTGTGGACCAGCATCGAGGGTGATCGACTCGGATCTCCGAGGCGGAGTGGGGGACTGACCCCACGAGGTTCTTCCGACAATCACCCGAATAAGAAGCAACTAAATATCGGCAGTGTCGGGCCGATTCGTCCGGCGCAGTTCTCGTGTCCCCCTCACGGCGGGGACTGCAATGCACGGTCGCCTGAAGTTCTGTTGGAGGACGTAATGACTCGTTTCGGCAAGCTCGGACTCATCGTTGGCGCCTGGGCGCTCGTTCTGCCCGGCTGTCACGAAGACGATCCGGCGCCCACGGATATCGGCGCCCCGTCCGACGCGGACGACACCGCGGGCGGCGACGATGCGGGCGCGGACGCCACCGGCGGCGATACTGACGCGCCAGGCCCCGCGAGCCTGCGCTGTGAGGTCCGGATCTCCGAGGACGCGGGCGAGGCGTCGAAGCCGTTCGGGCCTCCGTCCGCCCTCGCGTTCTTTGACGAGAACGAGCCCACGGAGTACCGCGCCTCGCCGGGCTTCCAGGTCGACTTCTCGGCCCTCACCGAGAACGTCCCCAACGGGACCGCGGTTCGTCTCGTGGTCGACGGCACGCGTCGCGACACCATCACGCTGAGCGCGCCCACGGGCGAAGACGGCGTGGCGGCCTTCGCCAACGTCACGCTCCTGGCGGCCCAGTCGGTCACGATCGAGCTGACGGTGGGCCAAGACACGCTGGCCTGTGAGCCCACCAGCATCGCGGTCGAAAGCGCCCGGTGCGACGTGTCGCTCACGCCGGCCGCGGGTTGCGTCGCCGGCGACGTGTCTCCCGACCCGGGCACGCAGCTCGAGTTCACCGTGGAGAACCCCGACAAGCGGTGCGATCGCGCGCAGCTCTTCTTCCGCGCAGGTGGGGTAGAGACAGTGCTCGAGAGCGTCGCCCTCGACGCCGACGGCAAGGCCACCTTCACCATCACGGTCGACCCGGCCGCGGCGGACGGGGTGCCCTTCGAAGTACGCGGGGCCGTCGCGTCGTCCGGTGTGGCCTCGCGCGTCGCGGAGACCGGATGGCAGCCCTACACGGCTGACTCGGTCGGGCCCACGGTGAGCGTCGACTCCCCGGCAACCGACTCCCTCATCACCGCGTCGCTCGACGAGGACGGGGACCTCGGCAACGGGCTGCAGTTGCCCGTCACCGGAACGATCGACGGAGCAGGCGCGCTGGGCGGTGAGATCACTGTCAGCGACTCGGTCACCGGCCAGTCGGTGCTCGCCACCGTTTCGGGCGCGGCGCCTCCGTTCGCGTGGAAGGCGGTCCTAACGTTCTCTACGCCAGTGCTCGACACCGTGATCTCCGCCAGCGCCGGAGACGCGTGCGGAAACGTCGGCGCCGCGGAGATCGCCGGCGTGGATGTCATCCTCGGGGACGCCCAGCCCGGCCTCACCATCGCCACCCCAACGGACGGCGCGGTGCTGCTGGCCGTCGGCGACGCGGATCCCGGGACCGCCCTCACCTACGAGACCACTTTCGTCGTCGAGGTCATTGGCGGGACGCCCGGCGCGACCGTGCTGGTCGAGTGTCGCGACGCCACGGACGCAGGCGCCATCTGGTTCCCCGCCGGCAGCGCTACTGTAATCGCCGAGAACGGCGCGCTTCCAGTGGACGTCTCGCTGCCCGCCGACACCACAACCTCGCTCGAGTGCCGGGCTCTGGACAACTCGCCTGCCCCGGTGATCTCGGTCCCGGTGGTCGTAACCGTCGCGCTCCCTGCGCCGCGCCTCATCGTCGTACTCCCGGTGGACGGCACGCGAACCGCAGACCCGCAGGTCGCCGTGAGCGCCGCAGCGGAGAACCTCGACGGCCTCGCGTGCACGGTGTCCGTGGCCGGCGACGCGTTCGCGGCCACCTACCCCACGCCCGCGGTCTCGGCGGGCCAGCTGGACGTGGCCGTGCTCCTCACCACCACCGGGGACGCGCTCGGCCAGGCGCTCCCTGACGGCAGCTACGCGATCTCGCTGGCCTGCGTTGACACCTTTGGCAACGACGCCTGCGCCACGGCCGGAGCCGACTGCACGGTAGCGCTCGTCCTCGACCGAACGGCGCCGACGCTCACGATCACGGCCCCCGCCAACGCGGTCTTGGATCCGCTCGTCGACGCGGACGCCGATCCCGCCCAACCCGGTTACCAGGCTGACGTCACGGTCACCGTCGACGACCTCCCGGCGGGCGCGGCCGGCACCACGGTCTGCCTCACCATCGGCGTGGCGGACCTCGGGTGCCTGGTCGTGGCGGACGGCGCCACAACCGTGACCTGGGCCGCGGCAACGCTGCAGCCGGGCCTCAACACGCTCAGCGCCAACGCGACGGATGCCGCCGGAAACACGGCGCAGCCCACAACCCGCGACGTGACCCTCGATGTGGATGCCGTGGCGGTGGTCGTGACCCGGCCAGCGCAGGACACCAGCACCATCTCTGCCCTGCAGACCCTCGACGTGGCGCTCACCACGCCCGAGGGCGCCCCGATCACCAGCGGCGCAACGTTCGCTGTGGATCTCGACGGCGCCGGGCTCAACCCGGTCGGCTTCGCCCACAACGGCGGCGGCGTGTGGACCAGCGACCCGATCGATCTCGGAGCCCTGGGCGTCCACGTGGTTACGGTGCGCGCCACCGTGGCGGGCCTGACCGACGGCTTCGCGGTCCGCACGATCACGCTGAAGAACACGCCCACGGTCTCAATCACCGAGCCCTCGGTCGCCGTGGTCAACCTGGCCACTCCGGACTGTGCTGCGCTGCCGGGCGACTGCGTATACGACCAGGTCGTCGCTGCTGGGGCCGACGTGGACGACGGATCGGCAGCTGTCCTGTCGGTCGATTGCGGCACGGGCATCGGCACGTACTCCGCCGTCGCGGCGGGCGGCGTCGTCGCTTTCGAAGCGGTGACCCTCGTCAACAACACCACCTGCGCGTTGTCAGTCGAGGTCGCGGACGTCGGCACGGGCCTCGTGGCCAACGCCGGGCTCTCGGTCACGGTGGATCGGAGCGCCCCGGTGCTCGGCCCGTTCACGAACCCTTCGACGGACGTCGTGGACCAATACACCACGGGCTGGGCCCTCTCGGGCGCCGCGCTGACGGGCGCTCCTGCAGTGCTGGTGGGCGGCCTCGAGGCCGGGCAAACGGTGACTCTGAGCACGCCAGCCGGCGTCAACTCCGTCGTGCTCGCCACGTCTGTCGCGGACGGGGCCACGGACGAGGTCGTCTTCGCCGCCGAGGACTTCGTGGACGGCTTCGTTACGATCTCGGCTACCGCAACGGACGCGGCGGGTAATACGGCCACGGCCGAGCGGACCTTCCGCGTCGACGTCCTGCCCGGCCCGGCAACGCTCAGCTTCGACTCGCCGTCGGCCAGCAGCGTCCTGACAGGCGACTCGGACACCGACCCTTCGACCGGGACGGTGTGGGAGGGCACGTTCCGGATCGGAGTCTCGCGAGGGACCGTGGGTGCCACCGTCACCCTCGCCTGTCGGGACTCGGGGGATACCGGCGCGCCGTTCGTGCCAGCAGGGAACGTGGTCCTCACCGCTGCCGACGGGCAGTTCGACATCGCCGCGACCATCCAGGTCACCGCGCAGAAGACCAAGCAGTGCCAGCTGACGGACAACGCAGCCAAGCCGGCCGCCGCGACCACGTCCACCTTCACGTTCCTCATCCCGGCCCCCACGTTCAACTTCGTGGGACCGGCCGAGGGCAGCAGCACCAACGCCACGGCCGTCATCGTCACGGCGGTGGCGACTCAGCTCGACGGCCGGACGGGCACTTTCACGGTCACCGGGCCCACCGCGGCGGGCGTCCTCACCACCACGGGGATCGTCGGCGGCGCGCTCGCGGACACGGTCCACCTCACAGACACCTTCTCGGCCAGCGGCGCCGCCCTCCCCGATGGCGTCTACACGATCGTCTTCGCGGGCACGGACGCGCTGGGCAACGACGCCTGCGCTGGCGCCACCAGCGACTGCACGGTCACGGTCATCCTCGATCGCACGGCGCCCACGGGGACGATCACCGAGCCGTCGGTGACCACACTCACCCCACCCGGAGACGCGGACGCGAGCACGGTGATCCCGGGTTACCAGCGCGACGTGGTGGTCACGGTCGCCGACGGTGGCCTCGAAGCGGGCGCCGAGGTGTGCCTCAGCCTCGGTGCATCTGCGCTCGGTTGCGCCACGGTCGCTGTGGGGGCCACCACGGTCACCTTCCCGGCCGTCACGTTGCAGCCGGGCGCCAACGCGCTCAGCGCCACGATCACCGACGCCGCGGGCAACGCCGGCGCCGACGCCACGCTCGTGGTCACCGTGGTCAGCGACGCCCCACAGGTCGCGATCCTCGTGCCCGCCTCGGACACGTCCACGGCGTCGGCCACGCTCAACGTCACCGTGGAGGTTCGCAACAACCTGGGTGTCTTGCAGGATGCGGGCGTCGCCGCCGCGGTCTTCGTTGACGGCCTCGACTCCGGCGCCACGGCCGCGCCGCTTGGCAACGGGCAGTACCAGTTCACGGTCACGTTCACTACGTTCGGCGTCCACACGCTGCAGGCCACCGCCACCGTCAACGCCGGCATCGAGGGCACGTCGTCGCCGCGTTCGGTGAACTACAAGCAGAACGCCCCCGGGCTCGCCGTGTCCACGCCGCCAGACGGCTCGGCGGTGAACATCGCCTCCGCGATCTGCGGACCGACCCCGGGCAACTGCGACGCAATCGTGACCTGTGCTGGGTCGGACTTGGACGACGGCAGCGCGGCTTCGGCCACGGCCACCTGCGGCGCGGCCGTCAGCACGGCCAACACCACGGTCAGCGGCGGAAACGCGGTCTTCACCGGCCTCACCCTGCTGGACGGCTCGAATTGCACGATCGCGTGCACCGCCACGGACCTCGGGACCGGTCAGGTGGCAACGGCCTCACCGGCCGTGGTCACCGTCGATCGCACGGCGCCGGTCATTGCCAACTACATCGCGCCGGCCTCCAACTCGCTGATCTTCGTGGACGACACGTCCTCGAACCCGGGCTTCCAGTATGTGGTCCGCGGCCGCGTGGGCGGCGTCGAGGCCGGGCAGGTGGTCACGCTCACCGCCGAGAGCTCGGCCGGTACGGTGACGCGCGAGGTCACGCTCGCCGTCGGAGTGCCCGATGACCAGCTCCAGATCGTGGCCTTCGACGAGATGGACCTCGCGCAGGGCCTCGTGACCTTCACCATGACCGTGAGCGACGCCGCCGGAAACCCAGCCACGCCGATGGTCAAGGCGGTGCAGGTGGTCAGCGAGAACCCGCTGATCCGTATCTCCACGCCCACCTATGTGGCGCCCACGCCGTGCGCGGTGGAGGCCGACTGCCCGGGCGCCGGCCAGTGCCTCGACACGCCGTCCGGGAAGCGGTGCGCGATCGCCTGGAACTCCACCAGCAGCACCACGCTGCTCCTTCGAAGCCTCAACATCGCAACACTCACGCCCAACCAGTTCCGGGTCTGCTCGGACAACGCGGCGTATGGCGCCAACGCGGCCTGCACCGCCTCGGGGGCTGGCTTCCACGAGGTCCAGGTCTTCGACGTCACGCTGCCGGACGCCACGCTCAACATCGCCGCCAACCTGATCGACGGCGTCCATACCCTCGTGGGCGAGGCCAAGCTCGACGACGCCGGGGCCAACTGGGTCTCCACGACCACCGCCAGCGTCGTGGCGGATCAGACGCGACTCGTCGTGGTCGATCGGACCCTCCCAACCACCGCGCCCGTGACGATCCCCACGAACGGCAACCCGCTGGCCTGCCTCAGCGCCTCCGAGGCCGCGGCTGGAGAGTTCACGCTCACGACGACTTGCAGCGAAGACGGGACGGCGCGGATCCTGGCGGGCGGCGTTCAAGTGGGGGCACAGGCGGCGGTCGCGGGCGTGCAGGCGTCGTTCGCCGTGTCGCTCGGCGACGGCTCGGTCGACCTCCAGGCCGTGTGCGTGGACAAGGCGGGCAACAGCGCGGCTTCGAGCGAGCTGCCGATCAGCGTCGACACCGCCATCCCCACGCTGGCGTTCACCACGCCGGCGACTTCACCGGTGCTGTCCGGCGCCTCGCGGGACGTGACGCTCACGTCCGACGAGATCAACGGCGTCGTGACGCTCTCGGACAACAGCGTCGAGGTCGCTCAGAAGGCCGTGGGCGCAGGCGGGACCGTGCTGTTCGACCACGCCACCTTCGGGGTGCTCACCGACGGGACCCACTCCCTCGGCGCCGCGATCGCGGACGCTTGCGGCAACAGCCGGGCCGCGACCCACGGGCCGATCGTGGTCGACACGGCCGTGCCGACCGTGGCAATCACCTCCCCCGCGGTGGGCGCTACCCTCGCGGACAGCGACGACGCCGCAGCCGCGGCCGGCTTCCAGGTCTCTCTGGGCTTCGGCACCACCGGCGACGCGGCCACTGCCACCGTCGCGCTCGAGACCGACTGCGCGTCGGACTTCACGGGCTGCAACGCCGCCGTGGTCCTGTCGAGCAGCGCAGTCACCAACCCCGGTGGGGCTGAGCCCGCGTTCGTCTTCACGCTCCCGGTGTTCAAGTCGCCCGACTTCGTGCGGGTCACGGTGACCGTCGAGGACGCGGCCGGCAACTCGGTCTCGGCGACCCGGACGTTCTCAGTGGCGCTCGCCAACTGCTCGGTGTCGTTGTCCGGGATCCCGGCCAACGGCAAGGTGGGCAACGCGCTCTGCGCCGTGGCCGGCACCAACTGCGCCTCCGTCACCGCTTCGCTCGTGGGCACCCTGGTCGGCGCGTGCGGCGGGGTCGGCTCGATGACCTTGTCGGTGAACGGGTCGGTGGTCGACACGCAGCCGGTCGTCGGCAGCGCCGCCACGTTCAGCCAGGTCCTCACCCACGGCAGCACGCCCACGCTGACGGTGAATGGCGTCGGCGGATCGGCGCCGTCTTCGGGCGACCTCGCGGTCACTGTGGACCTCTCGGACCCCGTCCCGGTCTTCACAGCCACCACGCTCGGGGGCTTCGCGACTCCTGGCTCTGGCGACTCGCTGACGTGGAACGTGGCGGCCGACTTGGGCGCGGCAGCCGGCATGCAGGCCAACGTGCGGATCGACGTGACGGACGACGGCGTCGGTGGCGGCGCGTTCAGCTCGCTCACGGCCAATGGCGCTCCGGTGACGGGCTCCCCGACCTCGTTCCCGATCGCGGTCACCGGAACCAGCTTCGGCGTGGACGTGCTCGGCGCCACCTTCGCCGACGGCGCCGCGGTCAGCGTGGTCCTCACCGCGGAGGACGGCGTGGGCAACACCGCCACCACCTCGTTCACGTACACGGCGGACACCGTCCGACCGGCGCCGATCGCCCTCACGCTGTCCAGCCACAATCGCCGACGCCCGGCTGTCGGGCTCTCGTGGACCGCGGTGGGCGACGACGGCGGCTCGGGCACCGCCACCGCGTACGAGGTGCGTTACGCCCTCGCCTCGATCAGTGACGGCACCTTCGACGCGGCGTGCGACGCCGCCGATCTGCTCAAGACGGCTGCAGTGCCCACCCCGGGTGCCGCTGGGAGCGCCGAGACCTTCACGGTCACGGGCCCCGACGCGCGGAACCCCACCGACGCTTGCAAGTTCATGACACGCAGCGACGCGGGCACGTGGCACTTCGCGGTGCGCGCCGTGGACGACCTCGGCAATGTGGGCCTCATTAGCAGCACGGTGAGCACGGCGGACTTGTCGCTCCGCTACGCCAAGGGCGGCGTAGCCAAGGTCACCTCGACGCTCTGCACCGCCTCGACGGCCGCCTGCGACGCGGACTTCGACGCGCGTATCTCGGCCATCGGCGACGTCAACAACGACGGGCTGGACGACTTCGCCGTGGGTGGGAATACGAGCTTCGGCTTCTGCATCCACTACGGCCAGGCAGCGGTCACCAGCGACTTCCGCGTCCCGGGGGATCTGGCCGTTAGCCAGAGCACGGCCACAAACACCGCGGGCGGGCCGCTATGGCAGTGCGTCCTGGACAAGGTGGCCGGCGCGCTGAACGAGCAGAAGATGGGCCACTATGCGCAGAACGCTGGCGACGTGAACGGCGACGGCTTGCAAGACATCGCCGTGCCAGCGTACCCCGGCTCGCCGTCCAAGCCCGAGGTCCGGATCTTCTACGGCACGAACGGCGGCTTCATCGCCAACACCGCGAACGTGGTCATCAAGGGCTTCCACGACGCTGAGACCTCGTCCACCACGCGCTGGGCCGCGGGCGGCGACTTCAACGGCGACGGCCTCGGGGACTTCGTGCTCGGCGCGAGCAAGGGCAACGCCGCCGGAACGACAGACGACAACAGGGCGTTCGTCGTTCCCGGCGCGGCCTGGACCTCTGGGACCGTCATCAACCTCACGGTGGCGGGCGACATCACGACGCACAAGGTGCAGACCTTCTCGATGCCGTTCAGCGGCACCAACTCGCCCAACTTCGGCTTCCAGGTAGGCTTCGCCGGCAACGTGCTGAACGAGACGGTGGGCCCGCAGATGGATGAGATCATCGTCTTCGCCGCCAGCGCCTCCCCCGCGCCGGCGGCGAACACGAAGGCTGTGGTGATCCGCGGTCGCGCCACGGGGGCGGCGGCAGCGTTCGTGGTTCCTTACGACACGCCGGCCGTCGCGGACACGACGCTCGTCTACGTGAAGCCCGACCAGCCGTCGCAGGCCAACTTCGGCCTGAACCCCAATATCCTCGGACGGGACCTCACGGGCGACGGGATCCCGGATCTCGCGATCAGCCACACGCAGGCGACGAACCCGACGAGCAAGATGCTCTACGTGTTCAACGGCGCAGCGGTCCGGGCCGCTGCGGGGGGACAGATCCTCATGGGCGTTCCCGTGAACCCCGACAACAGCATCAACCAGTCCCCGATCGGCGACCGCATCTACGTCTCTCCGAACGGCTCGGGGTGGATCTGGGTGGGCAAGTACGAGTTCTTCTTCGCCGCCGGCAACGTCGCCGATGACCCAGCTACCTTCCGTCCCAGCGCGATCGCCTACCGCAACACGGACGCCGCCGGTCAGGTACACGTGCGCTTCAACCACAACGACACGACCCTGGGCTTCCCGTATGGCACCTACCCGTGGGCAGACCTCGTCTTCTCCAATCCGTACGCCGACAGTCCGATTGCCAGCCGCGATCAGCAGGGCGTTGGCGACGTGAACGGGGATGGGTACGACGACTTCGTGGCGAGTACGGACAATGGTGGCTACGTCGTCCTCGTCTACTAACGCGACCCCGGGGGGGCGGAATCTAGCCGCCACGTGATCAGCCCCAGCGCCGGTAGCAACCAAAGTGCAGCGAGGTTCCCCACCCATGATGCGAAATTTCCCATCCCCCACGGAGCCCGGTGCGCTCGACGCCGCTCCTCGTCAGTCCGACGGGTTAGCGCCAGCACGCAGACCCTACCGGCGGCCCCGGGTCCGTTCGACCGAGGCCTTCGAGCGGATGGCGCTGCTCTCCTGCGGCGACGATGCGAGCCAGCCGGAAGAGTGTGCCGAGCTCTGAACCGCGTGATGGTGGGGCCCCTCGCCCTCTCCCTGAACAGCGCCGACCCCGAGCTTCGGGAGTGGGGCGCCGAGTTGTGCTCCGGCTCGTCCGGCGTACCCCTGCGCTCAACCGAGGTCACTATCCAGCTCACACACGAAGCGTTGCATGGTCCGCCAGCCCCCGAGCTGACGTCGACTGAGCTCGCGTACCACGGCTGGCGGGCTCGTCGAACCGCTGGCGGGTACTTCGCCACTCTCTCGGTCGCTGGCGATCCGGAGCGGCGCGGCCCGAGGCGTCTCGCCACGCTCCTGCGCGTAGTCGCCGAGGCCGAGCTGGGTGACATCGCCCTCGCCTTCCACGGCGCCGCGCTGGTGCGCGATGGAGGGGCCTGGCTGTTCCCGGGTCCGCGCGGGGCCGGCAAGACCACGCTCGCCCGCGAGCTCCCAGCCGCGACGCGCCTTGGAGACGACCACGCACTGGTCGTCCGACACGCAGGCGGCTGGACGGTCCACCCCACGCCGTTTCCCGGCCGAGAGGGCCTCCGCTCCGAAGCGGCGGCGGCCCCGCTGCGCGCCGTGGCCCTGCTGGGGCAGGCGACGGTCTCGGAGGCCACACGGGTCACGCCCGCCGAGGCCGTGAGTCGCCTCATCCCGCTGGTGGTCCGGGCGGGGCGCGATCACCAGCGAGCCCTGGATCTGGTGGCGCAGCTCTGCGACGAGGTCCCCGTACTCTCGCTATCGCGGCGGCTCGGCGACGATCCGATCGACGCCCTCGCCCCTGCGCTGCTCGAGCACGCCCGATGACCCCCAACCCCGGCCTCGGCGACGGCACGCTCAAGGCCCTCTACCAGCGCGGTGGGCGGCTCATGAACGTCCACCTCGACCTCCTCTACGCTTGCGACCTCGACTGCCACCACTGCTACCTCGACGACAAGCGGCGCCCTCAGGTCCCGCTCGCGAAGCTGGTCGACGTTCTCGAACAAGCGGCGGCGATGGGCGTGCTTCAGCTGCTCCTCTCGGGCGGTGAGATCTTCCTCCGCAAAGACCTCTACGAGGTGCTCGAGGCCACGCGCCGCCTCAACTTCCACCTGCGCCTCAAGACCCACGGCGGCAACGTCACGGAGGACGACGCAGCCCGCCTCGCGGCGCTGGGCGTGGCGCAGGTCGACTTCTCCGTGTACGCGCTGGACGACGCGGTCCACGACACCTTCACACGCAAGACCGGTTCGCTGCGGCGCACGCTGGCGGGCATCGACTACCTGATCGCCGCGGGCGTCCCCGTCGAGGTGAAGGTCTCCGTCACCTCGTTCAACCTGCACCACTACCGCCCTCTGGTAGACCACTTTGCGTCGCGCGGGATCCCGTGCAGCTTCAACGCGAAGATCCGCGGGACCAACTCGCTCGAGACCAGCACCTACCCGCTCAACGTCTCGGGGGAGGACAAGGTCGAGCTGGAGCTCTGGCGCCTGGAGCGGGCCGGTGGCCCCCGGGCGCACGCACCCGTGCCGCCGCCGGAGCGCTCCCACTTCTGCTCCGCGGGCCGGTCGATGCTCTACGTGGCGCCGGATCTCGAGGTCTATCCGTGCGTGTCGTACCCGATGTCGCTGGGCAGCCTGCGCGATCACAGCCTTTCAGAGCTGTGGGCGGCCGCGCCAGGCCTCGAGGCCGTCCGCGCGGCCACCCGGCGTGACACCGGGCCCGCGGGTGAGGCAACGGGGGTCTGCGCCACCTGCCCAGCTCGACCGCACTGCAGTTATTGCCCCGGCGCCGCCTACATCGAGTCCGGTCACGCACTCACCCCCCCCGAGGTGGTCTGTGCCTCGGCGTTCGCGAAGCTCGAGGCGGTCGTGCGCTGGGGGCGCGGCGAGCGCCCGAAGGGGCACGCGGCCGGGCGGACGCGGTTCCCGATCGCGGTGAACCTCCACGCCGCAGAGACGAAGGTCTACGGCTCCGAGCACGCGGGCGGTTGTTCGTGTGGGTGAGTCCCCTGCGATCCCCGTCCCGCTGCTGAGAGAGGCGCTGGCGCGGCATGGCAGCGTCCGCGTGTGCGCACGGGGCGGCTCCATGGGGAGCGCGGTGCCCGATGGGTCCGTCTGTACGGTGGTGGCTGGACGGCCACGGCGCGGCGATCTGGTGGCGCTGACCTACGGTGAGACGCTGGTCCTCCATCGCGTGTGGAGCTGCTCGCCGCTCCGCACCCGGGGCGACCGCGCCCACCGCTGGGACCCGCCGGGAAGCCTGCTGGGCGTAGTGTCGCTGGTCGCACCGCCGCAGGGCCCCAAGAGGGTCCCAGGGGGTGCCGTTACGCGGCTCGGCGGGCTCGCCGGCGCGATGATTTGGGCCCTCGTGGCTCGGTTTCGCCGCGGGGGCCGGACCTGGGTCAGCTGAGGCCACACCTGGATCGCGGGCAGGCTCTGCCAAGGGGGTTGGCGGTGGCCCGCCTCAGCGAGGACAGGTGAACTCGAGGCGGTTCCCGAACGGATCGTCCACGTGGAAGCGGGCGGTGTCGGGAGACTCGGTGGCCCAGCGCACGGTGCACCCGGCGGCCTCGAGGTGTCGCGCCAGCTCGGTGACCGCCTCTGCGCTGCGGGCGCGAAAGGCCGGGTGGGCTTTCTTCGCGGCCACGAAGGCGTCTTCGGCTCCCACGTGGAGCTGCCCGCCGGGAAAGCCGAACCAGGCGCCTGCTCGGCCGGCCATGTCTGCGGGTCGCTCCAGCTCCACGAAGCCGAGCACCCCAGTCCAGAAAGCGCGGGCCTGCTCCTCGCCCCCTCGAGGCATCGCCAGCTGTACGTGGTCGTAGCCGAGCAGCGCGGTGGAGCGCAGCGTCATACGAGCCCCGCCAGCGAGGATTCGTAGGGAGTGCGAGCCACGCCGCGCTCCGTGATGATCGCGGTGACCAGGGCCGCCGGCGTGACGTCGAACGAGGGGTTGCGGACGGGCACCCCGGTTGGGACGAGCTGCCGGTCGCCGACATGAGTGACCTCTCGTGGCGGGCGCTCTTCGATCGGGATCTCGGCGCCGGTGCGCATCGTGAGATCGAGCGTGGAGACCGGCACGGCGGCATAGAACGGGAGGCCGTGGTGCTTGCAGAGGACCGCCACGGTGTAGGTTCCGATCTTGTTGCAGACGTCGCCGTTGCGCACGGTGCGGTCCGAACCGACGATCGCGCAGGTGATCTCGCCCTTCTGCATGAACCAGCCGGCCATGTTGTCGGTGATCACCGTGACGTCCACGCCGTCCTTCTGAAGCTCCCAGGCGGTGAGGCGCGATCCCTGGAGATACGGCCGTGTCTCATCCGCGAAGACACGGATCCGCTTCGTGCGAGCCGCTTCTCGGATCACCGCCAGTGCAGTGCCGTAAGCGCCCGTGGCCAGCGCGCCCGCGTTGCAGTGCGTGAGCACCGTGGCCCCGTCCGGGATCAAAGCGGCCCCATGTTCGCCGATGGCGCGGCAGATCGCCTTGTCCTCCTCGAGCACGCGGTGCGCCTCGTCCATGAGGGACTCTCGGGGCGTCCGGCGCATACGCTCGAGCGCCCAGAAGAGGTTGACCGCCGTGGGGCGGGTGGCCGCGAGGCGCTGGATCGCGGCGTCGACGTCCACGCCCAGCTGGGCCGCCAACGCGACACCATAGGCCGCCGTGATGCCGATCGCCGGCGCACCGCGCACCACCATGTCTGTGATCCCCAGCGCCACCTCCTCGACGGTGCGGCAAGTGACATACACCTCCTCGGTGGGGAGGCGACGTTGATCGAGGAGCCGGACCGCGTCGCCGGTCCACTGCACGGGGTGCCAAGAGGGTGTGGTCATAAGGAGCCGGACTCTGCCACGCGGCCGGTCCAGAGCGCTAGCGCTCCGCCAGCTCGCGGCGCTTCCCAGAGCCAGTCGGCGCGGCGCGTCGGGTAGGGCGCCGACGTCACGAGCTGAGCGCGGTCGGGCAGCTCGCCGCTCGGGACCGGGAGGACTATGCGAAAGGGCCCAAGACCCGGCCCGGCGAGCCCAGCGGCGCGCTCGGGCACCCCGAAGCCATGATCGACGTGTCCGGCGCCCGCGAACACGAGCACGGTGCCCCCGGGGCGGGCCTCGGCGATGACGGCCAGCGCCATGGTCTCGTCGCGGACCAGCTGGGCCTTGTAGTAGCGCTCCAGCGTCTCTGGACGGAACGGGTGGCCGTGGCCGTGCGCATGAGCGTGAGCCAAGAAACGCTCGGCGAACGCCTCGCGGTGCGCGTGGTAGCCGGACGTGAGGGGCGGCAGCACCGCCGTCTGCTCCGCGGAGAGGGGGCGGCCACGACCGACGGCCTCTGCGAGACCTGGCGGCGGGTTGAGGCCCACCATGCGGACGCTGTGACGACGCGCCCACTCGAAGATCGGGCGATACAGAGCTGCCGAGTGGCCCCACACCCGCTCCCAGTCGACGGTGCGCAAGAAGGCCGCTTCGTCGAGGCGCCCCTCGACCCAGTCCGCGAGCGCCGGGTTGGCAGCTGCAGGCAGCCACTCCACCCCGACCACCAGCGGCCTCCCAGACGACCGCATCGCCTCCGCGACCTCGACCTGGACGGCGTGATCGGAGGCGCTGTCGTGGTGCTCGCCCACGTAGACGTGGGCCACGTCGGAGAGGTCGCGCACGACCGTGGCGGCGTCTACGGCCACCTCTCCCGTGACCGCGGAGACGATACGACGATCCCCGGTGGGCGCGATCGGCGCCAAAGTCGCGCAGCTCAGCGTGATGAGGGCGAGGCCCCACGTGGCGGCGAACAGCTTCACGTCGGCTCCTTCGCGGACTGGAAGCCGAGTCCGGCGCCGAGGGCGCCGCCGAGCAGGTGGGCGAGCTGCGAGATCTGGTCGTCGCGGAACGCTGCGAGCACCTCGCGGGAGAGGAAGAGCAGGACCACCAGGACGAAGGTGAGGGGGATGGTGCCCGCCTGGGCGTTCGCGAAGCTCGACAGCACGATCGCCATGAAGACGATGCCGCTCGCCCCGAGGAGGCCGGTGTCGAAGACGGCCATGTTCACGAAGCCCGAGACGATCGCCGTGAACAGCATCATCCGCAGGAGCCGAGGGCCGTGGATCCGCTCGAGGCTGGGGCCCAGAAGCAGGAACAGGCTCATATTGCCGAGCAGGTGGCCCCAGTCCGCGTGACCGAGCGGGTACGTCGCCAGGCGCCACCAGCCCCAGATGTCAGTGAGGTCGGGGCCTAGGGCGAAGAACGCGCCTGTGGTGCGTCCGGCGGTGAGCGTCCCGAGGGCGGTGACCACCGTACACGCGAAGGCAAAGCTGAGGACGATGGGCGAGTCGTATCGGATGCGGGCGAGCACGCGGCGAGTGTACCGCCCGCGGCCGCCCCGTCGACTACTGGGGCTTGACCAGCGCCGCGGTCGCGGCGGCCCGAACGGCGTCCGCCGCCTTGAACGGGCCCAGGCCCTGCGCCCGAGCCCGGCGCTCGCCCTCGGCGAACGTGACCCACTGGCCGCTCTCCTCATCCACGAGGGAGAGGCCGACGCCGCCCCACACCTGGCGCCAGGTGATCGGCTTCACGGCCTTCAGGAACGGCAGCGCCTCGTGGGCCTCTTCGAGCCGGTAGTTCGGGACCTTCGGCGCGAGGTGGTGGACGTGGTGGAAGCCGATGTTGCCCGAGAAGTACTGGAGCGGCTGCGGGAGGTCGAGGAACGAGCTGCCCTCGAGTGCGGCGCGGGTGTAGTCCCACTTCTCCCCCTTGCCCCAGTAGCTGCTCTCGTAGTGGTGCTGCACGTAGAAGGCCCAGAGGCCGCAAACGGACGCGACGAGGGCGATCGGCAGGACGATGGCGACGGCGGCGCCGCCGCCCAGGGTCATGGTGAGGGCGGTGATCGCCGCGCCCCAGAGCAGGTTGGTGCCGATGACGTCGCGCCACATGCGCTTGTCGGCCCCCTTCTGAGGGAAGCGGTAGTCGAGCAGGAAGAGCCAGGGGCCGCCGGCGACCAGAAGGGTGAGCGGGTGGCGGTAGAAGCGGTAGAACGCGCGCGCACCAGGCGATGACTCGTAATGCTGCTTCAGCGTCTTGCTCCAGAAGTAGCCGATGCCGTCCCAGTCGCTGTCACCGGAGTGGGCGTGGTGCAGCATGTGGCCATGGCGCCACTGCCAGTAGGGCGTGAACGCCAGCGCGCTGGACCACCAGCCGACCACGTCGTTGGCCCACTGCTCCTTGAAGAAGGAGCCATGGCCGCAGTCGTGGCCCAAGATGAAGAGGCGAACCGTGATGGCGCCGGCCAGCAGCGCGAACGCGACAGCAGCGGCTACGCTGTACGGGTACACTGCGACGGCCGCCGCGACCGAGGCGACGTAGGGGCCGTACGTGTTGATGATCTGCGCGACGCTGCGGCGCTTGTCGGCCTCGCGGTACGGCGCAATGGCTGTGCGCCATTCGGCGGGCGTGGGGAGCTGAGACATGGGGCACTCCTTCTTGGGCGCGGCTGCGCCTCGCCGCTAGGAGTAGCACCTGTGTACGAAGACCGCGTGTCAGGCTTCGGTCCGCTTTGTCACGGTTGTGTAATCGGTGACGGCCGAAGGTGCCCTTGCCAGTTGCGCGCTGCACCGGCATGGAGTGGTCTCATGAGCACACCGACAGACCCTCACTCGGGGACCCTATCAACCGGGGCCTCCAACCCGCGCCGACGTTTCCTCTTCCGCGCGCTAGCTGCCTCGATGCTGCCGGCTCTCGGCACTCGGTGTGCGCTGGCGGCACCGCCCACGGGGGAAGCGCGCGTCGTGGTGATCGGAGCCGGGATCGCGGGGCTCGCGGCGGCCGCACAGCTCGAGGCGGCGGGCGTCACGGTCACCGTGCTCGAGGCCCGGCAACGCATCGGTGGGCGGGTTTGGACCTGGCGCGGGGTCGAGGGGCTCTCGCTCGACCTCGGAGCGTCGTGGATTCACGGGACCGAGGGGAACCCGATCGCGGCGCTAGCGAAGGCGAAGGGCATCTCCACCGTCCCGTACGACTACGAAGACTTCGCCGTCTTCGCAGCCGACGGCCGCCCGCTCTCCGAGAGCGAGGTGGAGGCCTACGAGAAGCGGTTCGAGGCGCTCGCGGCCCGCATCGAGTCCACCGCGCGAGCGCAGCGGCGAGAAGGGAGCGACAGGTCGCTCGGCGCCGCGATCGACGCCGCCATACGCAACATGGCCCTCGATGAGCGCGCCGAGCGCGCGCTCAGGAACGCGGTGAGCCATGAGATCGAGCACGAGTTCGCCAGCCCGGTGGCGGCGTTGTCGGTGCGCCACTTCGACAGCGCGGAGAGCTTCGAGGGGGAGGATCAGCTCTTCCCAGGAGGCTACGATGCAGTGATCAAGGCGATCGCGGGCGGCGCGTCAGACATCCGCCTCGGCCAGCCCGTCACGCGGGTGGTGGTGGACGACGAGGGGGGCTGCGAGGTCCACACCGCCAAAGAGGTCCTGCGCTGTGAGCGGGTGATCTGCACCGCGCCGCTCGGGGTGCTGAAGGCCCGGGCGATCGAGTTCGAGCCGCCGCTCGACGCCGAACGCCTGGAGGCAATCGACGCGCTCTCGATGGGCGCGCTCGACAAGCTCTATATGGTCTACGAGGAGCAGTTCTGGGGAGACTCGGCGCGCTTCACCTACGTCGGATCCCCGCCGGGGCAGTGGACGGAACACCTGAACGGGCTCCTGCTCACCGGTCGACCCGTCCTGCTCTCGTTCAACGCAGGTCCCTACGCCGTAGAGCTGGCGGCCCTGGAGGACGCGGAGGTCGTAGCGCGCGCCACCGCCGTCTACCGGCACATGTTCGGCGACAAGGTCCCCGCTGCGCCCAAGGCCTTCGTTCGCACCAACTGGGCTCGTGACCCCTGGGCACGGGGCTCGTACTCGAGCTTTGGCGTGGGGACCTCACCAGAGACCCTCGAGACGTTCCACGAGCCGCACGCCGAGAGCGTCTACTTCGCGGGCGAGCACACCCACACGGAGCACCCGAGCACGGTCCACGGCGCGTACATGTCGGGGCAGGACACGGCCAAGCGACTCCTGACGGGGCTCCCTCGCACCGGAGACCGGAGAGGTCGCTAGGTCCAACCGGCCCACCGCGTCACACCGCGCGTCAGGGCGTGCGCTCCGGGCAACCGTAGGAGCTGCGCGACTTGGAGCCCCAGCCGTCGTGGGCGTCGCGCAGCCCGCGCGCCTTCTTCGCGCCAACAACGTCGGCGAGCTCGGCCTCGAGGGAGTCACCTGCGCCGAGGAGCAGCCGGTAGAGCTGGTCGAAGGGCGTGTTGGCAGGGATGTCGCCCGGCGGCGGCGTGCGGCCGGCCCGCTCCGCGGCCAACCGCTCGAAGACCTGGCGGACCTCCCGCTTGTCGGTCTTGTCGTTGATCTCGGCCATCATGGCCTCCGGGGCGAGGTTCTCGGTGTTCTCGTCGCCGGTGACCTCGGTGTAGAGGCGCCGCACCTCCGCGAGCGCCCGGGCGTTGAACGCCTCGAGCACCTTCTGGGCGGCCTCGCGCTCGCCTGCGTCGAGCCCCACGTCCTCGAGCGACTGGTCATCGAAGGTGGACGGCTTGTCGGAGCGTATCGCCGGGTGGTCCCAGCGCAGCTCACACCGGTCGGCCATCCGCCCGAGGGTCTCGGGCGAGAGGTCGTAGGTCCGGTGCGCTTCGCCCGCCCGCCGCTCGCGCTCGAGCCGGCGCTCCAAATCTTTGACGCGCTCAGCCAGGGCCTCGGCGGCCGGCAGCGGGGAGGCTGCGGCAACGCCGGCGGCGACGCCGGCTGCTGAGGCCGACCCTGCGGGCGGACACGGCGGCGGACACGACGGCGCCGGGGGACACGTAGGCGCGGGACACACCGGTGCCGGCGGGCACGCTGCGGTCGGCGCGGCAGCTGCCGGGGGCGCCGGAGACGCGGGTGGGGGCTCCGTTGAGGGCGCGGGCGTCACAGGGACTGCGCTGACCCCGGGAGAGGCGCCCGACTCTGGGGCGGGGCGCGCCTCGGCCAGGAGAAGCGCGGCGGCGGTGATGGCAGCGCCCGCCAAGGCGGCGAGTCCCAGCTTCGCGGCGCCCATCTTAGTGGGGCGTGAGCCGCTCGAGCAGGGCCTCGACGTCCGCGGCGCTCTCCAGGGGGATGGAGATCATCACGCCGTCGCCATGCGCCTTCACTCGCACCTTGCGCCCGAGCGCGCTCTCGAAGGCGCGGCCCCACCGGGCGGTGTTCGGGTCGCGTGGCCGGGGCTCGGGCGCCTTGGGCGAAGGCTTGGCGTCGCGGCGCGCCTGAACCGCCGCTTCGACGGCGCGCACGGACAGCCCCTCGGCCTCGACACGTTGCGCGAGGGCCAGCTGAAAGTCCGGCTCGTCGCAGCCGAGCAATGCCCGAGCGTGGCCGGCGCTGAGCACGCCGTCGACGAGCTTGTGGCGGAGCACTTCCGGAAGCTTCAGCAACCGAAGGGAGTTGGCGATCGTGGACCGGTCCTTCCCCACCCGCTTGGCCAGGGCCTCGTGGGAGTAACCAAGCTCGCGGATGAGCCGCTCGTACGCCTCGGCCTCCTCGATGGCGTCCAGATCCTGGCGCTGAATGTTCTCGATCAGGGCCACCTCGAAGGACTCGGCGGGCCCGATCTGGCGAACCACTACCGGGACCTCGGTGAGCCCCGCGAGCTGCGCGGCGCGCCCGCGACGCTCGCCGGCGATCAGCGCGTAGTTGCCGTTTTCGTCTGGGGAGACGAGGAGCGGCTGAAGGATGCCCTGCTCGCGGATGGACAACGCCAGCTGGCGCAGCGCCGCGTCGTCGAAGTGCCGCCGTGGCTGCCCGACCATGGGCGTGACCCGGTCAACCGCCACGAACAGAGGCGTGCCGTCTTTCTGGGCGGCTGACGTGACCGACTTGGAACCCGGAATGAGGCTACCGAGGCCCCGTCCGAGCACGGACGAGTGAATAGAGCCCATCAGTGCACCTCCTCCTGGGTCCCGAGCGGCGCCATCCAGCCGCTCTCGCGCTCCATGAGCTCCTTGCCGAGCTCGCGGTAGGCCAAGCTGCCGTTGCAGTCGCCGTCGTAGAGGAGCACGGGTTTACCGAAGCTGGGGCTCTCGGACACGCGCACGTTTCGCGGGATTACCGTGCGGAATACCAGGTCCTGGGCGTGCTCCCGCACGTCGTTCTCCACCTGGAAGCTGAGGCGGTTCCGCTTGTCGAACATGGTGAGCAGGATGCCGGCGATGCGAAGCCGCGGGTTCAGCGACTGCCGCACCAGATCGACCGTGTTGATGAGGCTGGAGAGGCCCTCGAGCGCGTAGTACTCGCACTGAAT
>SXGT01423589.1_pt1 | contig 45929 bp, 48 predicted proteins | sample 3176221 | NCBI WGS metagenome assembly SXGT01 (sample SAMN11356862, study PRJNA531348) | freshwater metagenome | isolation source: freshwater sample F1-120 | place: China: Fuxian Lake, Yuxi | collected 2017-12-25 | reverse complement strand
AGCGCGTCGACGACGTTCGACTTGCCCGAGCCGTTGGGGCCGACGACGCACGTGACGCCGGGCTCGAACTGGAAGGTGGTCGGCTGCGCGAACGACTTGAAGCCCTTGAGGGTCAGGCTCTTCAGATGCACGCGCTGCCCCCTCTCGGCACGGTCGACGACGACCGCCGCAGGGCGCAGAACGGTCAGGGCTACCGTACCGGAGCGGCGGCGGCTATTCTGGCGGGCTGGCCTGGCGCAGAGGAGTCGAGATGGACGAGATCGTCATCACCGAGGTGGTCATTCCCGAGAACGTCGACGCGCCCGACGCCGCCGACTTCATCGCGGCGATGAGGGTGCGCACTGAGGTCAACGCTCACGACTCGGGCACCGACGACGAAGCGCGGCCTCCGGAGGAGATGCTGCCCGGCTGGCGCAAGCAGCAGTTCGAGCCCAAGCGGCTCTTCCTCGCCCGCCGCGGCGGCGAGGTCGTCGGTCGCGGGCTCGCCGAGTACCGGCTCGGAGACGCGATCGACACCGCTTGGCTGCACGCCGAAGTGCTGCCCGGAGCGCGCGGCCGAGGGGTCGGTCGCGCCTTGGCCGAGCACGTCGAGGGCATCGCCCGCGCTGATGGCAAGAGTCGAGCGATCGCCTACGCGCCGTGCTGGAAGGTCGGCGGAGAGCGCCTCGCCGCCCCGACCGGGTTCGGCGATGTGGCGGCCGATACCGCCGAGACCCGGTTGCTGCTCAGCCTGGGCTTCAGGCTCGAGCAGGTCGAACGCGGCAGCAAGCTGCCGCTGCCGCTCGACGAGCAGGCGCTGCAGCTCGTGCACGACGAAGCCGCCGAGCTCGCCGGGCCCGACTACCGGGTGCATCTCTGGGGCGATCGAACTCCCCCGGAGTGGCGCGAAGACATCGCGCACCTGCTGACCCGTATGAGCACGGATGCTCCGACCGCCGGACTCGAAGAGCCCGAAGACCCGTGGACCGTCGAGCGCCTGCTCGCCGATGAGGAGGAAGAGGCGGATGGCCCGCGCACGGCCTTCGTCGCTGCGGTCGAGCACGTGCCGACCGGCCGACTCGCGGGGTTCACCGAGCTCGTCGCGCCCGACGACGGCACGCGACCGGTCGACCAGGAGGACACGATCGTGCTCATCGAGCACCGTGGGCACCGCCTTGGCCTGCTGCTGAAGGCCGCGAACCTGCTGCACCTGCAGAGGGTTCGGCCCGGGCATCCGTCGGTGGTCACCTACAACGCCGAAGAGAACCGGCCCATGCTCGACGTGAACGAGGCCCTCGGGTTCGTGCCCTTCGTCTATGAGGGGGCGTGGCGCAAAGATCTGTGACGGTCAGCGAATCCTCTGGCAACGCGGGCAGAAGTGCGAGCCGCGGTTCATGAACTGCTCGCGCACGATGAGGCGGCCGCATCGCGCGCATGGAGTGCCCTGCTGGCCGTAGGCGCGCAACGAGTGGCTGAAGTAGCCCGAGGCTCCGTTGACGTTCACGTACTGCGCGTCGAACGAGGTGCCGCCCTCGACGAGCGCGCGCCGCAGCACCGTGCGCACTTCGGCGAGCAGCTCGCCGCTCTTGCGCGCCGACAGCGTCTCGGTCGGCTGGTCGTAGTGCACGCGTGCCGCCCACAGCGCTTCGTCGGCGTAGATGTTGCCGATGCCGCTGATGAGCGTCTGATCGAGCAGCGCGCGCTTGACCGTCGTGCGCTTCGCCGCGAGCCGGCGCCGGTAGAGCCGCTCGTCGAAGGCCGGGTCGAGCGGGTCGCGCGCGATGTGAGCGACCTGACTCGGGATGCTCGCGAGCGGCATCCCGTACCCCGCCGCCGCCCCGTCGGGCGTCGGCAGCAACCCGTCGATCGCCATCGACCCGAAGATGCGCTGATCGACGAAGTCGACCCGCAGCGGGCCGTGAACCGGATGCGTCAGTGCGAACCGCACGCGCGTGAGTGCGGAGGCCTCGGCGTCGACGTCGCGCAGCAGCACCTGGCCGCTCATACCTAGGTGAGCGACGAGGGCCTCCTGAGGAGGCTCCGCCCCCAGAACCGAAGGCCCCGCGATCGGCAGCCACAGGAACTTGCCCCGGCGCACGGCACCCAGCAGCGTCGCGCCGGTCAGCCGTTCGATGAAGTCTTCGCTCGGGCCGACATGACGGCGCAGCGAGCGCTCATCGAGCACCTCGACCGCGTCGATGCGCGCGCCGGTGACGGCCGGTTCGAGTCCGTGTCGAACGACCTCGACCTCGGGCAGTTCGGGCACGGCTCAGCGCCGCGACTGCAACGTGGTGAAGGCCTCGAGTGCGGCGCCCATCTCGGCCTGCTTCTTGCTGCTGCCCTGACCCGTGGCGATGGGCTTGTCGGCGAGCACGACCGTGGCCGTGAAGACCTTCGAGTGGTCGGGGCCGTCATCGGCGATCTCGTACGTCGGCAGGCCGAGCCCGAGGCGGGCGGCGAGCTCTTGCAGTGAGGTCTTCGGATCCATGCCCGCCCCGAACCGGTCGGGGTCGGCGAGCAGCGGCGCGATGAGCCGCAGCACCAGATCGGTGGCCACCTCGCCGCCGAGGTCGAGGTAGGCAGCGCCGATGAGCGCTTCGACGGTGTCGGCGAGAATGGACGACTTCTCGCGGCCGCCCGTGAGCTCTTCGCCCTTGCCGAGCTTGAGGTGCTCGCCCAGACCGATCGAGATCGCGACCTCGGCGAGCGCGACGGCCGACACGAGCGACGCCCGACGCTTGGCGAGGTCGCCCTCGCTCAAGTCGGGGTAGGTCGTGTAGAGCATGACCGTGACGGCCTGCCCGAGAATGGCGTCGCCGAGAAACTCGAGGCGCTCGTTCGTCGCGACGCCGCCGTTCTCATACGCCCACGAGCGATGCGTGAGCGCCAGGTCGAGCAGTTCTGGCTCAATGGTGACGCCGAGAGCCTGCTCGAGAGTGGAGTGAACCACCGTTGATTGACTAGACGTCGGCGACCTTGCGGCCCTTGTACTCCATGTACAGGGGCGTGCCGGCGGAGTCTTCGACGACCTTCGCGCGGTGCGGGAGGCTGTAGACGACCTTGCCGTTCTCGATGGTCTTGACCAGGGTGGGAACCTCGGCCTTCCACTGCGAACGACGTGCGTGGGTGTTGGCGCGCGACTTCTTCCGCTTGGGAACAGCCATGATGTCTCTCTTCTCTGTCTCTGCCGCCGTGCGCGTGCGCGCACCTGCGGGTCAGTCTGATTCGGCTTGGAAACCTTCGAGCGCAGCCCACCGGGGATCGATGGTCTCGCTCGGCTGCCGTTCCGGATGGTCTGCCAGGCGCTCGCCCGTTTCGGGGTCAAGCCCCGGGCAATCGTCTCGGCACACCGGCTGGAACGGCAACGCCAGCACTACCGCGTCGCGAACGACCGGTTCACAATCCACGTGGTTATCGTGAACCTGGTAGTCATCGGCAACCTCAGGAGAATACGCGAAAAGCTCCTGAAAATCGACTTGAAGATCGATCGCGACCTCGTCGAGGCACCGCACGCACTCGGCGACCGCCGTCGTGCGAGCCTGACCGGTCACGAGAATGCCGTCGTGCAGGCCTTCGAGTCGCAGGTCGAGCTCGAGCTCAGCACCCGCCGGCACGATCGCTGCACCGGCACCGAGCTGCTCGGGCGTCACGAGGTCGACGGTCTTCTCGCGCATCTCGCCGGGGCGGTGCACGATGTCGCGCACATTGACGCGATAGAGGCTGGAGGGGGCAGGCATAGCGGCCCAGTCTAGCGCCGCGAGCTGCGCGGAAGTCTGCGACCGCGGGCATCCTTCACCCGATCGTTCGGGATGCCCGCGACCAGACGTCAGTTCAACCCGTGCGCCTGCGCAACGGCCGTGAAAGCGCCGTCATACGCCTGCAAGGCGACTGCGACTTGGTCGGCCGTGACGATGCACGGCGGCACGACGTGAATGCGGTTGTCGGCCGCGAAGGGCAGCACCTTGCGCGCCATGAGCTCGGCCTTGAGCGCACCGATGATCTCGGGGCCGACGGGCTCGCGCGTCGCGCGGTCGGTCACGAGGTCGAGGGCCCAGAACACGCCCAGGCCGCGCACCTCGCCGATCATCGGGTGCTTCTCGGCGAGTGCCCGAAGGCCCGGTCCGAGGTGCTGCTCGCCGATCATCCGGGCGTTCTCGATGATCTTCTCGTCGGTCATGGCGTCGATCGAGGCGACGATCGAGGCGGCGGCGAGCGGATGCCCGCTGTAGGTGAGTCCGCCCGGAAAGACGCGCTCGTCGAAGGCCGCGGCGATGCTCGGGCTCATGACCACGCCACCCACGGGCACGTAGCCCGAGTTGACGCCCTTCGCGAAGGCGATGAGGTCGGGGGTGGCCCGGCTCGGGTTGATCGTCTCGTTCTGCCACGCGAACCAGTCGCCCGTGCGGCCGAAGCCCGCCATGACCTCGTCGGCGATCCAGACGATGCCGTACTTGTCGGCGATCGCGCGCACGCCCTCGAGGTAGCCGGCGGGCGGAGCGAAGATGCCCGCCGTGCCAGGTACCGACTCGAGCAGGATGGCCGCGATCGTTCCGGGCCCCTCGGCGACGATCGTCCGCTCGAGGTGGCGCAGGGCGCGCTCGCACTCCTGCTCGGGGCTGTCGGAGTAGAACTCGCTGCGGTAGGTGAACGGACCGAAGAAGTGCACGTGGCCGTAGGCGTACTCGTTGGGCATGCGCCGCCAGTCGCCCGTGGCCGCGATGGCCGCGCCGGTGTTGCCGTGGTAGCTGCGGTAGGTGCTCAGCACCTTGTGCTTGTGCGTGGTGAGGCGCGCCATGCGCACGGCGTTCTCGATCGCGTCGGCACCGCCGTTGGTGAAGAAGACCTTCGCGAAGCCGTCACCGGCCTTCTCGACGATGAGCTTGGCGGCTTCGCCGCGCGCGAGGTTGGCGTGCGAGGGCGCGACGGTGGCGAGCTCGGCCGCCTGGCGCTGAATCGCCTCGACGACCTTCGGGTGCGAGTGGCCGATGTTGGTGTTGACGAGCTGGCTCGAGAAGTCGAGGTAGGTCTCGCCTTCGTAGGTGAAGACCTCGCAGCCCTGCGCGCTCGCGACGACGAAGGGCTTCAGTGCCCCTTGCGCGCTCCACGAGTGGAAGACGTACTCGCGATCGAGGTCGTAGGCGCGCGTGCCGTCGGCCGGGTCGGAAGCGGGGGCGGGAGTGTGTGACCGGTTCAGAGTGTCGGTCATGGTTATCGGTCCTTGAGTCGCAGGAATGGGATAGCGCCCATTATCGCCGGTCTGCGCTGTTCAGTGGCGTTCCAGCCCGATCTGCTGCTCGCGCAGAAGTGCAGGGATCCGCTCGCGGAACGGGAAGAACCCGCGCGTGGCATGAGGCCAGGCGAGGGCATCCCACGGGCGCAGGATGCGGGCGAGGGTGAGGTCGTCACCGAGTTCGTCGTCGAGCTGATCGAGGCGGTCGCGCACGGGCCCGACGGGGGCGAACGGGGTCACGATCGCTGTGAGGTCGTGGTCGTTCGCCCAGTCGCGAATCGCGGATGCCGTGAGCCCGTCGAGCGCGCTCGCTGCGGCTGCGAAGTGCGCGGCGGCGCGTGCGCGGCCGTCGGCGAGCGCCGCCGCGGTGAAGGCCGTCACGAGTGGTGACGCCGGAGCATCTGCCGTCGTGCGGGGCTCCCCCGCCCTCGGGCTCGCGACCGCGACAACTTCGGCGGCGCCGAGCTCGAGGCTCTCGGTGTGCAGGTCGTCCTCGTGCAGCAGCAGGCCGACGCGGCCGTTCGGCAGAGATTCTGGTCGCGGCGCGAGGCCCGGCGTCGGGATGGGCGCGTCGTCCTCGACCGCGGGCGCGCTCTCCGCGAGCCCTCGCGGCCGGAAGCGCCCCTCGGTCGCGAACTCGATGTTCTGCATCGTCGCGAGGTAGGTCTTGCCGACGGTCTGCAGGCCCGCGACCCATCGCCAGCTCAGCGTGTTGGAGGCCGGGTCGCCGTCGAGCAGGTGGCGCAGGAAGAAGTCGGCGCCGAGCTGCCAGGGCAGGCGCAGCGTGAAGATCCAGATGCTGGCGAACCACATGCGCGCGTGGTTGTGCAGGTAGCCGAGCTCGACGAGCTCGCGTGCCCAGTCGTCGAAACCCTCGATGCCCGTGCGGCCCACAATCGCGTCGTCGTAGGTCGCGCGCTCGGCCGCGCTCAGGGCGTCGAGCGCCGGCGGCACGTTCGCCGAGTACCGCGCCCACATACTCGGCCTCAGCTCGAGCCACCCCTTCCAGTAGGTGCGCCAGTAGACCTCCTGCACGAACTTGCCCGCCGCATCGAGCGAGTGCCGCCGCAGCACGGCCTCCACGACCTCGCGCTCGGTCACGAGCCGGTGCCGCACCCAGGGCGAGAGGGTCGAGACATTCGAGCGATCCCCCGGGCCCCGGTCGGTGTTGCGCTCAGCGGCGTAGGCGCGACCGGCACGCGGAACAAAGTCGGCGAGCCGTGCCAGCCCGGCGGCGCGCGCGGGTTCGAACGTCATGCCCTCATCGTGCGGCAGCGCGGCTGAGAGGGTTCGGGATACTCGCCGCGAGCATCCCGAACACGAATGTGCCCGTCTCGCACGACGGTGCCTGTTCCGCACAGGCACGGTCGCGCGCAACAGGCACACTCGCCGTGCGGATCACACCCGTGCGGCCTTGCTGCCTTTCATCGCCGGAATGACGTGCTCGCCGTAGACGCGCAGCGTCTCTTCTTTGTTGTCGTGCTGCAGGTAGCCCGCGAACTGGTCGACGCCGAGGTCGCGCAGCGCTTCAAGCTTCTCGATGTGGTCTTTGCCGTCGCCGAGCACGCAAAAGCGGTCGACGATCTCGTCGGGCACGAAGTCGACGTGGTCGTTTCCGGCCTTGCCATGGGTGTTGTAGTCGTAGCCCTGACGGCCCGCGATGTAGTCGGTGAGCGCCTTCGGCACGTCAGAACTGTCGCCGTGCTTGGCCACGATGTCGGCGACGTGGTTGCCGACCATGCCGCCGAACCAGCGCACCTGGTTGCGCATGTGGTCCCAGTCGGTGCCGATGTACATCGGCGCCGCAACGCAGAACTTGATGGCCATCGGGTCGCGCCCCGCGTTGTCGGCCGCGGTGCGCACCGTCTCGATCATCCACTTCGCGATGTCGAGGTCGGCCAGCTGCAGGATGAACCCGTCACCGACCTCGCCGGTCAGCTTGAGCGCGAGCGGACCGTACGCGGCGACCCAGACCTCGAGCTCGCTGCCGTGGCTCCACGGAAACTGCAGCGTCGAGCCGTTGTACTCGACCGCCCGCGAGTTGCCGAGCTCGCGGATGACGTGGATGGACTCGCGCAGCTCGGCGAGCGTCGTCGGCTTGCCGTTCGTCACGCGCACGGCCGAGTCGCCCCGGCCGATGCCGCAGATCGTGCGGTTGCCGTAGAGCTCGTTGAGGGTCGCGAAGACGCTCGCGGTCACCGTCCAGTCGCGCGTCGCGGGATTCGTCACGAACGGCCCGACTGTGATGCGCTTCGTCTCGGCCAGGATCGCCGAGTAGATCACGTAGGGCTCTTGCCACAGGATGTGGCTGTCGAAGGTCCAGACGTGGCTGAACCCGTACTGCTCGGCCAGCTTGGCGAGGTGCACCGTGCGGCTGGCGGGCGGGTTGGTCTGCAGAACAGCGCCGAAATCCATGGATGCTCGTCTCTCGTTGCTCGTCGGGTCAGACCAGGTACTGCGAGAGGCCGCGGCGCAAGTACTGCCCGTGCCCGGCACGCCCGTGGAACTCGTCGTTCTGGATGACCACCGAGCCGCGCGAGATGACGGTGTCGACCTTGCCGTCGATCTCGAAGCCCTCCCACGCCGCGTGGTCCATGTTCATGTGGTGCTTGCGGCCCGTGGGGTTGCCGGCCTCATCGACCGGCATGCCGATCGAGGTGTGGCCGTTCGGGTCGTAGACCACGATGTCGGCGTCGGCTCCGGGAGCGATGACGCCCTTCTTGCCGTAGAGGCCGAACATGCGCGCGGGCGTGGTCGAGGTGATCTCGACCCATCGCTCGAGCGTGATCTGGCCCGTGACGACGCCCTGGTACATGAGATCCATGCGGTGCTCGACCGAGCCGATGCCGTTGGGGATCTTCGAGAAGTCGCCGAGCCCCAGCTCTTTCTGGTCTTTCATGCAGAACGGGCAGTGGTCGGTCGAGACCATCTGGATGTCGTTCGTGCGCAGGCTCTGCCACATGTGGTCTTGATGCCCTTCGGCCTTCGACCGCAGCGGCGTCGAGCACACCCACTTGGCGCCCTCGAAGGCGCCGTACTTCTCACTGACCGCGCCGAGCTGCTCTTCGAGCGACAGGTACAGGTACTGCGGGCACGTCTCGCCGAACACGTTCTGCCCGATGTCGCGGGCAGCCGCGAGTTGCTCTACGGCCTGCTTCGCGCTCACGTGCACGACGTAGAGCGGAGACCCCGTGAGGTTGGCGAGCATGATCGCGCGGTGCGTCGCCTCTTCCTCCATCTGCCAGGCGCGCGCGACCCCGTGGTAGTACGGGTCGGTCTTTCCCTTGGCGAGCAGCTGGGCGACGAGCACGTCGATGGCGGGGCCGTTCTCGGCGTGCATCATCGTCATGAGCCCGTGCTCGGCGGCCACCTGCATCGCGCGGAGGATCTGCGCGTCGTCGGCGTAGAACACACCCGGGTAGGCCATGAACATCTTGTAGCTCGTGATGCCCTCGTCGATGAGCTTCGGCAGCGCGGCGAGCGAGTCGTCGTCGACGCCGCCGACGATCTGGTGGAACCCGTAATCGATCGCGCAGTTGCCGCCGGCCTTCTCGTGCCACGCGGCGAGGCCGTCGAACACCTTCTGGCCCGCGGTCTGCACCGCGAAGTCGATGATGCTCGTCGTGCCGCCCCACGCGGCGGCGATCGTGCCGGTCTCGAAGGTGTCGATCGCGGCGGTGCCGCCGAAGGGCAGCTCCATGTGGGTGTGCGCGTCGATGCCGCCGGGAATCACGTACTTGCCCGTCGCGTCGATGACGGTGTCGACGGATGCCGAGAGATCGTGCCCGAGCAGCATCGATCCGGGCGCGAGCACGGCCGCGATGGTCTCGCCGTCGAGCAGCACATCGGCCGCGCCGCGGCCCGTGGCGGAGACGACGGTGCCGCCGGTGATGAGGGTGGTGGTCATGGCCGGGCCTCCTTAGGGCTTCACCGTCGCGGTGTACGACTCGGGGCGACGGTCGCGGTAGAACTGCCAGCTGTTGCGCACCTCGCGAATGAGGTCGAGGTCGATATCGCGCGTGACGATCTCGGTCTGATCTTGACTCGCGACGTCGCCGACGTAGTTGCCGCGCGGGTCGACGAAGTACGAGCTGCCGTAGAACGTGACGGCGAGGTCGCCGAACTCGTCGCTCTCGGTGCCGATGCGGTTGTTCGCGGCGATGAAGTACTGGTTCGCGGCGGCTGCGGCGGGCTGCTCGAGCTCCCAGAGGCGGTTCGAAAGGCCGGGCTTGGTTGCGCTCGGGTTGAACACGAGTTCGGCGCCGTTCAGGCCGAGCTCGCGCCATCCTTCGGGGAAGTGCCGGTCGTAGCAGATGTACACGCCGACCTTGCCGACGGCCGTGTCAAACACGGGGTAGCCGAGGTTGCCGGGGCGGAAGTAGAACTTCTCCCAGAACCGGTCGAGGTTCGGAATGTGGTGCTTGCGGTACTTTCCGAGAATCGTTCCGTCAGCATCCACCACCACGGCGGTGTTGTAGTACACGCCGGGCATGTCTTCTTCGTAGATCGGGAGGACCATGACGAGCTTGAGCTCTTTCGCGAGCTTCGCGAAGCGCTGCACGATCGGCCCGTCGGCGGGCTCGGCGTAGTCGTAGTACTTGGCGTCTTCGATGATGCCGAAGTAGGGCCCGTAGAAGAGCTCTTGGAAGCAGATGATCTGAGCCCCGTCGGCAGCGGCGTCGCGCGCGAACTGCTCGTGCTTCGCGATCATCGACTCTTTGTCGCCCGTCCAGGTCGTCTGGGTGATGGCGGCGCGGATCGTGGTCATGGGTGGTGGTTCCCCTCTGCAACGGTGAATAGGGGCCAGTGTGCGCTCGCGCTGTTACCGGCGCGTTTCGCCCAATGACGTCTCTCTGACACGCTATGGCGCATCCGCGCATCTGAACAGATGCCCGCGCACATGAGCACCGGTCGCTCAGGGCTAGCGTTGACGCATGAGGATCGTGGTGCTCGCGGGCGGCGTGGGCGGAGCGCGCTTCGTGCGCGGAGTGCGCGAAGCCGTGCGTCGTGCGACGGATGCGCCGCTCGCGAACGCCGCCATCGACGTCATCGTCAACACGGGCGACGACTGGTGGCTCGCCGGGCTGCGCATCGCGCCCGATCACGACTCGCTGCTCTACACGTTGAGCGGTCAGAACGACGAGGTGCGCGGCTGGGGCCGGGTCGGCGAGACCGAGCGGGTGGCCGCCGAGCTGCAAGCGCACGGCGTGACACCCGAGTGGTTCACCCTCGGCGACCTCGACCTCGGCACGCACATCGCGCGCACCGCATGGTTGCGCTCGGGCCTCACTCCCTCCGAGGTCTCGTCCCGACTGCAGGCGCGCTGGCCGCTGGGTGTGACGCTGCACCCTGCGACCGACGATGAGGTCGACACCTACGTCGTGACGACCGACGGCGACCGCATGCACTTCCAGGAGTGGTGGACTCGTCACCGCGCGGCCCTGCCTGCTGCCCGCTTCGAGCAGGATGGCATCGACGACGCGAGCCCCTCCCCCGGCGCTCTCGCGGCGCTCGAGGCGGCCGACATCGTGCTCGTCGCCCCGTCGAACCCGGTCGTCTCGATCGGCACGATCCTGAGCATCCCGGGCATGCGAGACGCCGTGCTCGGTGCAGGCTCGGGCGCCGCGCCGGTCGTGGGCGTGTCACCGATCATCGCCGGCGCGGCCGTGCGCGGCATGGCCGACGCATGCCTCACGGCGATCGGTGTCGAGACGGATGCCGCCGAGGTCGCTCGGCACTACGGTCCCCGGTCAGCGGGCGGCCTGCTCGACGCCTGGCTCGTCGGCGTCGAGGACGAGCCGCTCGTCGCCGGACTGCGCGCGGACGGCGTCGCCGCCACCGCGGTGCCCCTCTGGATGCGCGACCTCGACACCTCGGCAGCCCTCGCCGCGGCCGCCCTCGCCGCGGGGCTCGAGCACCCCCGTGCCTGACGGAGCGCCACCGACGGCGTCACTGCTTGACGTGTGCCCGAGTACCGGTCGGCGGTGCTCCAGTGCACGACGAGGTCATCGGGCGCATGGCGCCCGATGTGACCATCGACGGGCAGAGCAATGTGCAGTGCGTGCTGGTCAGCACTCTCCTCCAGCGGGAGCATCGCGTAGTACTGAAGGGCGCTGACGCACGCGAGCGGCCCGCCTGCGACCCACGCCGCACGCGCCTCGGGCGGCAGGTCGTTCGACGCGTACCACCCGATGCGAATGCGATCGAGATTGCCGTAGCGCCAGGCGAACCAGAGATCTGTCTCGCTCCACCCCGCGTGCCTCAACTCACGCCGAGACGCGATGCCGCCGAGCCGACGAATGACGGGATCGAACCCTGAGAACCCAGCCATGCGGCAATCGTGACGTGCCGGTCGCGTACCGATGGCGCACGCGGTCAAGGCTGGGACGAGCGCGGCCCGTTCGCGATTGGGGAGGACACGCAGCCTGTGTCACTCAAGCGGCCAGCCCCGGCCCCCGCCCCAGTACCTGCACTTTCACCTGCACTTGCACTTGCACCTGCACCTGCACCAGTGCACCTCAATGCACTTCAACGGATGCGGAACTTCGTGAATAGTATTCGTCTACTTCCGCATCCGTTGAAGTGTCTGGGGGTGGAGGCGCTCGGGGACTCGCCGTGCTGCGAGACGGCGCTGGTTCAGGTGGAAGCATGCGGTCAGCGCTCGGACGGCATGCTCGACGAGCCCAAGGCGGTCACTCAGCACTTGATCGACGCGGTCGGCGTGCTCGACGCGCTCAGGTGGTCGGCGTACGGTCTTGGGATGAGTTCGTCGACGACAACGCGCAGCGAGACCGCACGCACGGGCACTCGCCCTGTCGTGCTCGGGGGGCGCTTCGCTCGCGAATTGCCCGAGCTGAGCATCCCGTGGTCGGCGGAGGCCGCGCCCGCCCCGCAAGTGGTCGCGCTCAACGAGCCGCTCGCCGGCGAGCTCGGCATCGCGCCGGCGTGGCTTCGCGGGGACGAGGGCATCGCGCTGCTGACGGGCGCTGCCGTGCCGGAGGGAGCGACGCCGGTCGCACAGGCCTACGCGGGCCACCAGTTCGGCGGCTTCAGCCCACGGCTGGGCGACGGCCGCGCGCTGCTGCTGGGCGAGCTGACCGATGCCGACGGCACGCTCCGCGACCTTCACCTCAAGGGATCGGGCCCGACGCCGTTCGCCCGCGGCGGCGACGGCTACGCCGCCATCGGGCCCATGCTGCGCGAGTACCTCGTCAGCGAGGCCATGCACGCCCTCGGGGTGCCGACCACGCGATCGCTCGCCGTCGTGGCGACCGGTCGACCGGTGCGCCGGGAGACGGTGCTGCCCGGAGCAGTGCTCGCCCGCATCGCCAGCAGCCACCTGCGCGTCGGCACGTTCCAGTACGTCGCGACGCAGGACGACCGCGACCTGCTGCACCGTCTCACCGACGTCGCGATCGCCCGCCATGCGCCGGCGGCGGCCAGCGCCGAAAGGCCGGCCCTCGCGCTGCTCGACGCCGTGATCGAGGCCCAGGCGGCGACCATCGCACGATGGATGAGCATCGGCTTCGTGCACGGCGTCATGAACACCGACAACATGACGATCTCGGGCGAGACGATCGACTACGGCCCATGCGCCTTTCTCGACGGCTACGACCCCGCGAGCGTCTACAGCTCGATCGACCACGGCGGCCGGTACGCGTACCGCAACCAGCCGATCGTGGCCGAGTGGAACCTTGCCCGCTTCGCCGAGACACTGCTGCCGCTCATCGACGACGACCTTCAGCACGCCATCGAACTCGCGACCGGAGCGCTTGAACGGTTCAGCGCGCATTACGCCGACGCGTGGGTCGCGCTCATGCGCGCAAAGCTCGGCCTCGGCGAGGCGGTCTCCGACGAGATCACGGCGACACTCGCCACCGACCTGCTCGGGCTCATGGAAGTAGCGCGCACCGACTACACCTCGACGTTCCGTGCGCTGGCGACATCCGCCCGCGGCGGCGTTCGACCCGACGTGCTCGAGAGTGCCGCAGGCGAGGCGTGGGCTGAGCGGTGGCTCGCTCTCGAACCCCACGCGGACGCGATGGACCGCGTCAACCCCGTGTACATCCCTCGCAACCACTTCGTCGAAGAGGCGCTCGGGGCGGCGACCGACGGCGACCTGGCGCCTTTCGACCGACTGCTCGAGGCCGTCGGCCGCCCGCTTGACGAGCGTGCCGGGCTCGAGCGGTACGCCGAACCCGCCCCCGCCACGTTCGAGCCGTACACGACCTACTGCGGCACCTGAGCCACTGAGTCGACTCAGGAGGCACCGGTACGCCGGGCGTAGGCTGAGCGCACTGTGACTGCGTTCGACTTCACCCCGACGGCATCCGCCCTGTCGCGCGCGCTCAAGCGTGCCGAGAGCGGTGTGACGCTCGACGCGACCGAGGCTGAGACGCTGCTGCACTGCCGTGGCGACGACCTCGACCGGCTGCTCGCGGTCGCCGGTCGCGTTCGGGATGCTGGGCTCGAGAAGGCCGGACGCCCCCGCGTCATCACGTACTCGCGCAAAGTGTTCATCCCGCTCACGCACCTCTGCCGCGACCGCTGTCACTACTGCGTGTTCGTGCAAACCCCCAACCAGCTCTCAGCTCAAGGCAAAGCCCCGTTCCTCTCCCCCGATGAGGTGCTCGAGATCGCCCGTCAGGGTGCCGCGCTCGGCTGCAAAGAGGCGCTCTTCACCCTCGGCGACCGACCCGAAGACCGTTGGCCCGCCGCCCGCGAGTGGCTCGACGCCCGCGGCTACGACTCAACGATCGACTACCTGCGCAGCGTCGCGATCCTCGTGCTCGAAGAAACCGGGCTGCTGCCGCACCTCAACCCGGGCGTCATGACCTGGCAAGAGCTGCAGCGCCTCAAGCCCGTCGCACCGAGCATGGGCATGATGCTGGAGACGACTAGCAAGCGCCTGTTCGAGACGCGCGGGCTCGCCCACTTCGGCAGCCCCGACAAAGACCCCGAGCTGCGTCTGCGAGTGCTCGAAGATGCGGGCCGCAGCGCCATACCCTTCACGACCGGACTGCTGCTCGGCATCGGTGAGACCTACGCCGAGCGCGTCGACGGCATGTTCGCCATCCGTGCGACGGCGCGTCGGCACGGGCACGTGCAAGAGGTCATCATCCAGAACTTCCGCGCCAAGCCCCGCACGGCCATGCGCGCCACCGACGACCTCGCGCTGCAGGAGTACATCGCCGCCGTCGCCGTCAGCCGCCTCGTGCTCGGGCCGGGCGCTCGCGTGCAGGCGCCGCCGAACCTCACCGACGCCGAAGAGCTGCAGCTGCTCGTGCGCGCCGGCATCGACGACTGGGGCGGGGTCAGCCCGCTGACGCCCGACCACGTCAACCCCGAACGACCCTGGCCGCAGATCGACGAGCTCGCGCGCCTCACCGCCGAGTCGGGCTTCATTCTGCGCGAGCGCCTCACCGCGCACCCGCACTACGTGCGCGCCGAAGAGCCGTGGCTCGACCCGCGCATCGTGCCGCACGTGCGCGCGCTCGCGGGCCCAGACGGGCTCGCCGACGAGTCCGCCGAGCTACGGGGAATCCCGTGGCAAGAGCCCGACCCCGACTGGGCGACCCGCGAGGGCACTGGACGCACCGACCTGCACGTCGAGATCGACACCGTCGGCCGAGCGACCGAGACCCGCGGCGACTTCGACGACGTCTACGGCGACTGGGAAGAGCTGCGCGAGACCACGGCGGCGGCGCGGGGGCCGCGCACGACGAACGAGTCGCGGCGAGCATCCGTCGCCGTCAGCACGGGCGTGCGCGCGGTGCTGCGGCGGGCCGAGGATGCTCCGGCCGACTTGACCGACGCCGACTACCTGACCCTGCTCTCGGCCGACGGCGCCGACCTCGACGCTCTCGCGCACCTCGCCGACCGCGTGCGGCACGACACTGTGGGCGACTCGGTCGGCTACGTCGTGAACCGCAACATCAACTTCACGAACGTCTGCTACACCGGCTGCCGTTTCTGCGCCTTCGCGCAGCGGCGCACCGACGCCGACGCCTTCACGCTCTCGATGCAGCAGGTCGGCGACCGGGTCGACGAAGCCTGGGCGCTCGGCGCGACCGAGATCTGCATGCAGGGCGGAATCCACCCCGACCTTCCGGGCACCGCCTACTTCGACCTCGCGCGCGAGGTGAAGAAGCGCCAGCCGGAGATTCATCTGCACGCGTTCAGTCCGATGGAGATCGTGAACGGAGCATCCCGCACCGGGTTGTCGTTCGCCGAGTTCTTGACGGCGGCGAAAGAGGCCGGGCTCGACTCGATTCCGGGCACGGCCTCCGAGATTCTCGACGACGAGGTGCGCTGGGTGCTCACGAAGGGCAAGCTGCCCGCCGCCGAGTGGATCGAGATCGTCTCGACCGCGCACCGGCTGGGCATCCGCTCGTCGAGCACGATGATGTACGGGCACGTGGATGCTCCCCACCACTGGGTCGCCCACCTGCGCACCCTCGCTCGCGTGCAGGACGACACCGGAGGCTTCACCGAGTTCGTGCTGCTGCCCTTCGTGCACGCCAACTCGCCTGTCTACCTCGCGGGTGTGGCGCGGCCCGGCCCGACGCCGCAAGAGAACCGTGCGGTGCACGCCGTCGCGCGCCTCATGCTGCACGGCCGCATCGACCACATCCAGACCTCGTGGGTCAAGCTCACCGACGACGGCACCCGACTCATGCTGCAGGGCGGAGCCGACGACGTCGGCGGCACCCTCATGGAAGAGACGATCAGCCGCATGGCCGGCGCCGACAACGGGTCGGAGAAGACGGTCGCCGAGCTCGAGGCGATGGCCGCGTCGATCGGACGCGTCGCACGCCAGCGCACGACGACCTACGGCACGCCGAGCCCCGAACGTGTCGCAGTCGCCCAGGCGCACCGCGAGCAGGGCTACGCGGCGACAGGCCGTCGACTGGCCCTGACGATCGCCGACGTGCGCGACGGCGCCTAGCGCGACCTAGAGCAGGGCCCGCGTGCGGGGGCCGAGCACGACGACCCCTTCGGCGTCGAGCCTGACCAGCTCGTCGAGCTGCGCGAGCGTGTCGACGTCGCGGCGAAGGCCCGAGGTCTGCACGACTTCGAGCTCGGCGTACCCGCTGCGGCCGTGCTGCTCGGCCGAGTCGTCGCCGAACCGCAGCGAGTGCGGCAGCCCCTCTTGCGCGACGACGAGCGTGGTGCCGGCCCCATCGGCGTCGGGCACGAACGCCCAGTGGTGCTCGCTCGCGCCGAGCAGCGCCGCATCGAGGTCGGCAGGCTGAAGTGCGGGCAGGTCGCCGAGCAGCACCGCCGTGGGCAGCGCGTCGTCGCAGCGCGCGAGCCCTTCGCTGATCGCGACGAGCAGCCCGAAGCCCGGGTCGGTCACGACCTGCACCCCGTCGACGGGCTCGGCGAGCGACCCGACGACGAACAGCTCGCCGACGCTCGGTGACCGACGGGCTGCCTCGACCGTGTCGAGCGCGATCGCCGCGGCCAGGGCGACGCGACGCTCCTGCGCTTCGGGCGAGGTGTCGACGGCGAGCCGCACCTTCGCGCTCAGGGCCGGACGCACCGGGATCACGAGCGAAGTGCGGGCAGACATGAGGATGAGCCTAGTTGTCGACCGAGCCGGCCATCGAGGCCGAATCGACCGCGAACCGCTCGTCACGCGGCGTGCGGTCGAGCAGCGACACCGGGGCGATGCGCGCAACTGCGCGAGCCCACCAGGGTACGGAGCCGCGCAGTGCGCGCAGCACATCGGCCGTGTCCGCGATCGCCGCTGCCGGAAGAGCACCGCCTGCGAACGCCCGCTGCTCGAGCGCGTGACGCACCGTGTCGAGCTGCGCGACCTCGTCGGGCAACCACTCCGACGACCACGACTCGGCGAGCTGGCGAGGCGTCTGCTCGGGGTCGGCGGGCAGCCCCAGATCGCGCGCCGTGTCGCGCGCTTCGCGCCACTGGTCGAGAGGATCCGGCGAGCGCAGCCGCGCCGCGCGACGCAGCGCCCGCCAGACCGCTGGGGCGAGGACGAGAGCGATGAGCAGCGCGGTGAGGGCCGCGGCGAGAGCGCGAGCATCCGTTCCGCCGTCGAGCACGCCGGGCGCGCCCGAGCCATCGGCCGACCCGTCGTTGCCGCCGTCGATGAGTCCGCCGGCGTCGGGAGCGTCGGTCGGTCCGGTGACGCGGTCGACCGGGTCGGTCTCCGTGCCTGGCGCTGGAGCTTCGGGCTCTGCGTCGATCGGCTCGCCCGTCTCGGGGTCGATCTCGGGCACCTCATCGGGAGCCGGCACATCGGCCGAGGCGTACCCGGGCACGGCTCCACGAGAGGGCGTCGGTTCGAACCGCACCCAGCCCAGCCCGTCGAAGTGCAGCTCGGGCCACGCGTGCAGATCGTCCGTGCTGACGATGTACTCGCTCGGCACGTCGGGGTTGCGCACGCCCGGCAGGAAGCCGACCGCGATGCGCGCGGGAATGCCGAGCGTGCGCGCCATGAGCGTCATCGCCGAGGCGTAGTGCACGCAGTAGCCCGCGCGCGCCTCGAGGAACACGGCGACGATGTCGGCGCTCGTGCCGTCGTAGCCGAGCTCGACGGGCGCCGACTCGGAGTAGACGAAGTCGCCCTGCGTGAAGTACCGCTGCAGCGCGAGCGCGTCGTCGTACGCCGAGTCGCCGGGGGCCGCATCGGCCACCTGCTGCGCCGTGAGCGCGATGATCGGGTCGATGCCCTCAGGCAGAGCACGGTAGGGCTCGAGTCGCGGTGCGGCCACGAGAGCACCGCGCAGCTGCTCCGGCGTCGGCTGCGCAACCAGACTTTCGACCTCGTAGGCACCTTCGCGCACACTGCCCTCGACCGTGCTGAGCGTCACTCCGGCCTCGTTGACTCGCCACTCGCCCGCGAGCCCGCTCACGCTCTCAGGGGCACTGGGCAGCGGCAGCCAGCGCGTGCGCACATTCTCGAGCTGGATGCGGGTCGACACCGAGGTGGTCTCGACCGCAGCACCGAGCCAACCGGGAGGGCCGATCGTGCCCGGCTGCACCTGCTCACCCGCGACGACGGGCTGCACGGCATCGTCGGTGAACTCGGCCAGGTGCGAGAGCGTCAGATAGAGGCCCCCGTCGGCGTCGGTGCTGTAGCGCAGGGCGGTGACGGGCGTGGTGCGCCGCAGGTCGTCGCCGAGCTCGAGCACGGGGTTGATGCCCGTGACGAGGCCCGCGACTCCCCCGCCGGGCAGGGCGGCGCCCGCCACGACCGAGGGAAGCAGGGGCGGCACGATGAGCGCCGCGACGAGCACCGAGGCGGCGACGGCGACCGCGCGTCCGAACGCCGGTGCGCCGCCGCTCGCCGCGGGCCGATGCAGGGCGAGCAGCAGCAGGAAGGCCGCGGTCGTCGCGAGCACCGTCAACAGCGGCAGTGCACCGGGGGCGAGGATCACCGGAACAGCGAGCATGCCCAGCAACGGGATGGCGGCAGCCGCCGGGCGTCGGCTCGCCGTCGCCACGGTGTCGACGAGCACCGCGAAGGCGGCGACTCCGGAGGCGAGCAGGAAGCGGATGCCCTCGTCGGCGACCGCCGGAATCGACTGCTCGGCGATCGACAGCTCGCCCGCGCGGATCAGCTCGACGAACCGCTGCAGGGTGTCGGGCGTCGGCACGAGCCCGAGTAGCGCCGTATCAGCGGCGAACAGCAGCGTGAGCGCGAGCAGGGCAGCGATGCCCGCGGCGCCGAGCGCGGCGACCACCGAGAAGAGCCGGCGAGCCCGCCGCATCGCGACGCGCACGAGCGCCGCGGTCGCAATGGCCGCGGTGGCCACGACCAGCGCCGTCGGGCCCCAGAGTCCCTCGTCGAGCAGCACCCCGAAGCCCGTGAGGGCGGCCGCGACGGCCAACAGCGCCGCCGCGCTTAACCCGAGGGTCGAGCGCCGCTGCGGAATCGGCGAGGTCGCCCGCTCAGACACGCGAGGCCTCGGGCGCGACCGCCCAGTCGGGCAGGCTCGGCTCGGGCACGCCGAGCAGGGCGAGCCATGCGGTGTCGGGCGCGAAGCGCGCAGGCACCCGAGCGACGGTCCAACCGGCGCGCTCGAACGCGTCCCGTGCCGGGTCGGGGTCGATCGACCCGTCATCGAGCACGACCGGGGCGGGCGTGCCCACGAGCAGTGCAATGGCGGGGGCGGCGGATGCGCGCTGAGCGAGCATCCATCGCGTCGTCTCGGCGTCGGGCGCTCCCGAGAGCGCGACGATCGGCAGGGAACCCGAGCGCAGCAGCGAGGGCAGGCTCGCATCGAGATCGTTGTCGGCCGGGGTGAGCGCGGCGATCGCGAGCGCCCCCAGAACGTCACCGACGGGGCCGTCGGCGACCGGAGCCTGCTCGTCGTCGAGCGCCTCGCGGCCGTCTGGCGTCGTCAGCTCGACCGTGTAGCCGCGCTCGGCGAGGTGCACTGCGGCCGAGGCCGCCATGCGCACGATCCACTCGAAGTCGTCGCTCGACGGCGCGCGACCTCGGGAGGCCCGCACGCTACGAGCGTCGGCGTACGACGAGGCCTGGGTGTCGACGATGAGCCGGGCGTGAGGCCCGGCCTGCGGCTCTTCCTGCCGCACCATGAGCTCGCCCTGCCGCGCCGTCACGCGCCAGTGCACGCGGCGCAGCGCATCGCCGTCGCGGTACTCGCGCGTGACGACGTCGTCGTCGGAGCGCTCACGCGAGCGCGTCGTGCGCGGCCCCGCCTCGGTTGACGGGTCAGGCATCGGACCAACGGCCAGCGGTGTCACTGCCGGGATCACGAGCTGGGTCGTCGTCGCGATCGTGTCGCTGACCCGCACTGCGAGGGCGAAGGGGTCGCGGTTCTCGATGAGGAGCGGGCCGACGCTCACGAGCCCGCGCCGACCCGGTGCGAAGCGGTAGCCGAACGTCGCGGGCCGCGTCGACCGCACCTCGCGCAGACGACCCGGGCCGGCGAAACCGGGGTGCATGGGCACGCGCTCGACCCATTCGGCCGCTCGAGCGCGGCCGTTGACGGTCACATCGACCCGCACCGTCTCGCCCTCGATGGCGACCACGGGGTCGAGCTGGCGCGTGACGCGGACTCGAGGCTTCGAGGTGGCCACGGCGAGCAGGGCGATGAGGGGCGCCGCGACCGCGACTGCCGACACCGGCAGCAGCTCGGGCCGTTCGATGACGTAGGCGACGACACCGATCGCGACTCCGACCACGAGGAACGCGATGCCGCGCGCGGTCAGGCGGGGCACGGTGCGACCTAGGCCCGCGACGACGGCACGGGAACCGCGGTGGCCGCGACGATGCGGTCGACGACCTCGTCGACACTGCGCACCGGTCGGCCGTCGGGGTGTTGGGCGCGCGGCACGAGCAGCATGCGGTGTGAGAGCACCGTAGTGGCGAGGGCGTCGATGTCGTCGGGCACGACGAAGTCGCGGCCGTCGAGCGCGGCGCGGGCACGGCTCGCGCGCACGAGCTGCAGGGTCGAGCGCGGGCTCGCGCCGAGTCGCAGGGCGGAGTCGTCGCGCGTGGCCTGCACGATAGCGACGGCGTACCGCTCGACGGCGGGGCTCACGTAGACCTCGCGCACCGTGGCGATCATGCGGCGCAGGCCCGCGACGTCGACGACGGGCGACAGCCGGTCGAGCGGGCTGCCGTGCTCGCGATCGCGCACCATGAGCGCTTCGCTCTCGGCATCGGGGTAGCCGATCGAGATGCGCGCCATGAAGCGGTCGCGCTGCGCTTCGGGCAGGGCGTAGGTGCCCTCCATCTCGATGGGGTTCTGCGTCGCGACGACCAGGAACGGGCTCTCGAGGTGGTGGGTGCGGCCGTCGACCGTGACCTGCTGCTCTTCCATGCACTCGAGCAGCGCGCTCTGCGTCTTGGGGCTCGCGCGATTGATCTCGTCGCCGATGACGATGTGGGCGAAGACCGGACCGGGCGTGAACTCGAAGGTGCCGAGCTGCTGCCGGAAGACGCTGACTCCCGTGATGTCGGCGGGCAGCAGGTCGGGTGTGAACTGAATGCGATTGACCGTGCCGGCGATGCACTTGGCGAGTGCGCGGGCGAGCATCGTCTTGCCGACGCCCGGAACATCCTCGATGAGCAAGTGCCCCTCGGCGAGCAGAACCGTCAGCGCGATATCGACCGCTTCGGGCTTGCCGTCGAGAACGCCGTTCATCGCCTTGCGGATGCCCGCACCGAGTGCGGCGAACTCCTCAGCGCTGAGGCCTTCAGCCGTCGACGTCGTCATCATGCTCATTCCTCGACTCTGCCACGGTCGGGCAGAGAGCGCTCTGGGAGTCTTCTGACCGCGGCGGCATGATCAGTTGTGGCCGATCACTTGGACGCCGGCTGAGAAGCCGTCGTCCCACGCTTCTTTCGTGCCCTGGGTGAAGAGGTCGTCCTCGAGCGGGCGCACCAGGCTGCGGGCGCCCGGTGCTGAGTCGTCGAGCAGTCGCCCGAGTCCGCGAACGGCCGCCACGGGCACGCCGCTCGACTTGCCCTTGACGAGGTCGGCGGCGGCCGCGATCTCGTCGCCGACGGCCGGCGCTGTGACCTCGAGCAGCTTGCCGGCGGCGTCGCGCGAGCCTCGGAGGTCATCCAGCAGCCGAACGCCGCTCGCACCGATCGCCATATCGGTCTGGCCCTCTCGCCAGGCCCTCCCGGCGGTGTCGGTGATGACGACGCCGATCGGCGCTCCGACGGCCGTCTCGACGGCGGCACGGATGGCGGCGGCGCTGGTATCCGGGTCGATCGGCAGCAGCAGCACTGTGCCGTCGGCCGTGTTGCTGGCGTCGACGCCGGCGGCGGCCATGACGAGGCCGAGACGGTTCTCGACGATGCGCGTCGTGCCGCCGTCGGCGCGCGCTCGGGTCGCGACCATGCGCACGGTCTCGTCAGTGATCGCCTGCTCACGGTCGGCGGCCTGCACGATGCGGCCCTCGGCCTTGCTGACGATCTTGCTCGTGACGGCGAGGATGTCGCCGGGCATCACGCCCGCTTCCCGCGCCGCGTCCGCGATGAGCCGCGGCAGGTCGTCGCCGGGAGTGATCTCGGGCAGACCCGGAATTCCCCACACGCGCAGCTCGGTCACTCGCCCATTCTGCCCCTGTGCGCTGTGCACGTCGTCACTGTGCGGTCAGGTTGTGTGGTCCGTTCGCCCGCCGCGCGCCGAGGCGACACCCTGCTGGGGCTATGTGCCTCTTGCGGCACATGCCGCCAGCGGCACACTCACCGAGTGAGGCGCCCCGTTCGGTGGCGGCGGTCGGTCAAGACCGCGACTCACGACGGTGTACAGGGATGGGGCAGCCTTGACCGGGTCGGTCAGTCGGTGCACACCGGGCGAGCATCCGGCTTCCAGGTCGCCCACCTAGCGTTGAGGTCACGATCACCCGAACAGAAAGCCATGACGTCATGACGACCATCACCGCCGCGCTCGACCGCTTCGACCGGCTGGTTGTGTGGGCGATGGACGCGTTCGGCATCCGGTTCGCACGCCTCGCTCTCGGCATCGTCTTCATCTGGTTCGGAGCGCTCAAGATGATCGGCGAGTTGAGCCCTGCCTACGACCTCGTGGCGGCGACGGTTTACTGGCTCACGCCCGAGATCATCATTCCTCTGATCGGCCTGTGGGAGGTAGCGATCGGCGTCGCCTTCCTGTTCCCGCCCCTGACGCGCCTGGCCCTGCTTCTGCTCATCCCGCAGATGCCGGCCACGTTTCTGCCCCTCGTGCTGCTTCCCGCGGTGACCTTCACGGTCGTACCGTGGGGCCTCACGCTCGAGGGTCAGTACATCGTCAAGAACCTCGTGATCATCGCGTGCGCGCTCATCATCGGCGGCACCGCGCTGCGTAGGGAGCACCGCGACCGCGAAACCGCGCGCACCGAGCCGATCGCCGTCGTGGTGGCGGGCCGCTGAGGGCGAGCCTGCTCGTACGAGCTTCGTCTGTCAGCGGTGCTGATCGACCAGGATCGGGTTGCCGTCGGGGTCGACGATTACGAAGCTCGCCGGACCGCTCGTTGACTCATCAGCTTCGACTGAAAACACCACACCCTGCTCGCGCAGGCGCTTCTGCAGGTCTCGCACGTCAGTGAAGGGGTCGTACGCCGCCGCGTCGGCCGACCAGCCGGGGTTGAAGGTCAGGGTCGGTCGGTCGATCATGCCGACGAACAGCCCGAGCAAGACGCTGTCGTGCTTCAGAATGAGCCATCCCTGCGACGCGTCACCGCCGAACTCGGAGAAACCGAGCTTCGCGTAGAAGGCCCTCGATGCCTCAAGGTCGGTCACATTCAGGCTCAGTGAAAAGACTCCGAGATCCATCTAGCCACTCCCCTCGACGGCGATGCCGACCACGCTAGAGGCCGATCGGGCTACCGTCAACGCGTCGTCTCGACTCAGATCGGTGACTCGCCCCGCTCGAGCTGCTCGAGGTAGCCGGCGAGCTTGCGCTCGCGGGTCTCGGCGCGCTTGACGCCGTCGAGGCGGAAGACGATGCCGAATCGGGCGGGCGAGCTCAGCGCGGCGAAGGTCGAGGCGGCCGAAGGCGAGGCGTCGAGTGCGGCCTGAAGGTCGGCCGGCACGACCATGCCTTTCTGGCTGTAAGCGGCATCCCACCGCCCGTCTGCTTTGGCGCGCTCGACCTGCTCGAGACCCGGCGGGCGCATGCGACCTGCCTCGGTCAGCCGCTCGATGATGCCGACGTTGCGCTGCGACCAGACCGAGCGCGGCCGGCGGGGCGTGAACACCTGCAGCGAGTAGTCGTCGTCGAGACCGTAGATCTGCCCGTCGATCCAGCCGAAGCACAGCGCCGACTCGAGGGCCTCGTCGTACGTGATGCCGGGCGCGGTCGAACGCTTCTTGCGCATCTTCAGCCGAACGCCGGGGTCGTCAGGGTGCTCGGCGAGCCACGACTCCCACGCCTCGACGCTCTCGAACAGCAGCACGGGCTTTTCGGAGTTCGCGACCACGGTTTCAGCGTAAAGGCGAGGGGCGACAGGACTACAGGGTCAGGATCACCTTGCCACGTGCATGACCGCCCTCGGAGTGCTCGACGGCCTCGGCGACACGGTCACGCGGATACACCTCGTCGACGACGACCCGGAGCGCGCCCGTCCCGAGCCAGGCAGCCAGTTGCTGAAGGTCGTCGGTGTCGCGCTTCGCGAGAAACGATGTGTAGGTGCGCTTCGAGAATCGAGATGCGATCGCCAGCGCGGCCGGTGCTGCGAGAGGCCCGATCCACTGACCTCTCGGTGCGCCGCACGCGACGAGGGTGCCCGTCGGACTCAGGATGCGCGCGAGCTCGCGCCGTCTCCGCGTGCCCGCCAGTTCGAACACGAGATCGAAGCGCGGCAGCTGCTGCGTCACCTCGGTCGTCGTGTAGTCGACGACGTCGTCGGCCCCGAGTCGCGCCACGAGCTCGAGGTTGCGGGTGCTCGTCACCGCCGTGACGTGCGCGCCGAGCAGTTTCGCGATCTGCACGGCGAAAGTGCCCACGCCACCCGACGCGCCAATGATGAGCACGCGAGGGCGCATCGGCTCGACCTCGCCGGTCGACCACGTGAGTGGTTCGCTCAGCCCGCCCTTGCGCAAACCCTGCAGGGCGGTGATCGCCGCGACGCCCACGCCTCCCGCGTCGGTCATCGACAGGTCCGCGGGCTTGCGGACGAGGCCGGCCTCGCCGACGACCATCACGTCACTCCAGGCTGCCTTGCCGAAGCCGAGCACCTCGTCGCCGACCGCGAACCGCGTGACGCCGGGGTCGACCGACTCGACGACACCCGCGACGTCTGATCCCATGGCCTGGCCGCTCGTCTTGGGGGCGCGCAGGCCCCGCATGATCCGCACCAGATAGGGCTTGCCGCGCAGCTCGTGCCAGTCGAGCGGGTTCACCGAGCTCGCGGCGACGCGCACGAGCACCTGGCCCTCACCGGCGACGGGAGTCGGAGCATCCACGACCCGCAGCACCTCGGGCCCACCGTACGTGGTGGCGATGACTGACTTCATGACGAACTCCTCCAGGCTTGCGCCGAGTTGCTTACACTGTATGCTTACGTCGTAAGCTAATGGTGGACTGACCGCCCTGTCAAGGAGGCCGCATGACCCCGCCTCGGGATGCCCTCAGCTACGAACGCGTGCTGCAAGCCGCTCTCACCCTCGCCGACGTGCACGGACTCGGGTCGCTCAGCATGCGCCGTCTCGGCTCGGAGTTGGGGGTGGAGGCGATGTCGCTGTACCGCCATGTGCCCAACAAGGACGCCCTGCTCGACGCCATGGTCGACGCCATCGTGCAGACCTGGGTCGACGACGCGCACCCCGCGGCCGATGACTGGCGCGCTCGCCTCGCGTCGATCATGCACCGCGCCCACCGCGCCCTGCTCGAGCGGCCGTGGGCAGTCGAGTTGGTCACCGTGCGACCCCGCGTCGGCGACGCCCGACTGCGCTATGCGGAAGCGGTCACGACCGCCCTTCTCGACGGCGGCTTCACGCCCCAGCTCGCCCACCACGGGCTGCACATCGTCGATGGCACCATCATGGGGTTCACCGCCCAGCAGGCTCGACGGCCGAGCGCCGAGGCCCTCGGCGAGCGCGTGCAGGCGCTCTACGAGGGCGAACTGGCCGATGAGTATCCGGGGATCAGCCGCACCATCCGCGAGCACCACGATCACGATGAGGAGTACGCGCTCATGGTCGATCTGGTGATCGAAGGGCTCGGCCGTCTGCGCGAAGGCAAGCCGCCGCACCGCAGTCGTTCCGGAGCGGCGTACGCGCTCTCGCTCTCCTGATCGGCTGCCGCTACGCGCGCGAGAAGAGGCGCGCGAAGAAGCCAGGCTCGTTCTCGTGGCCCTGGCAGCGGTCACGCTGGGGGATGCCCCGCATCACCTGGTTGACGTGCTGACCGCACCCGGTCCAGGTGGCCTTGCCGCATTTGCGGCACGTGATCTGCTGGCACATCGTGACTCCTTCTGTCGCGTCACGATCATTCTACTGCATACCCCAGGGGGTATTTTTCACCTCGGTGTTCGCTCCAGCGCGAAGTAGGCGTTCGCGCGCGGCGTCCAGAGCCAGCTCAGCACGATGGCGGAGATCAGCACGCTCACGATGCCGGCGAAGAGCGCGATGCCGCCCGACGACAGGGCGATGATCTGGGTGACGATCGAGACGACGCGCACGACGGTGAAGATGAGCCGCGAGAGTGTGCTTCCGCGCAGCAGTCCGCCGGCGACGGCCACGACGACGATGCCGGCGATGATGATCGTGATCGCCGTGAGCAGCCCGCCCGGCACCGGGTTCTGCACGATCGCGGCACCGGTGACGAGCACGAGCAGCATCGAGCCGCCGATGATGTCGACGATGCCGCCGACATACGCGAGCACGCCGATGACGGTCACACCACCCGGACGGCGCGGGTCGACAGTCGGGGATGAAGCCTGCGTCATGCGCTCACTGTAACGAAACGGCAACGGTCGCGGTACGGCAGCATTCGGTCGTTGCGCGTCGGCGGTCACGGGCGCTAGGTTCTGTGAGCGCCATATGACGAAAGGAGGCCGAGCGTGTTGATTCGATTCACCCAGGGGATGATCCCCACCACCGCCGGCTTCGTCGGCGTCTTCACCGCCTGATCGGGCAGCAGCTCCTCCGCCGCCCGCTCCATGCCGGTGGCGACGCTCTCGAAGCCCGATTCGAGCTCTCTCGAATCCGCCACGGCTCTGACGGCTGCACCTGATCGAGGTCGCGCTGCGCAGGGCCCTCGGGCGGCGTGCGCGACCGTGCGCGCCGCCTTCCCCCGCTGTGCCATGAGCAGAGCATCTCGACAGGGCTGCACCACCGTGCGCCCGACGGCAGTGAGGAAGCACTTCTGATGAACACCACCATGACGGCGACCCGACCGGGTCGTCAGCAGCAGCACCCCCCGAGTCCGACGCTCACCAACCGCGCTCCTGCGCGGCGCGTCGGCCTTGTCGACCGTCTGGCCCTGCGGCTGGGCGTGGCGCTCGTCGCCTGGAGCCGACGGCCGCGCGAGCTCGACTCGCGCGACCAGCTGGCTCGACGCGTGCAGCGCGAGTTGTCGACCGAGCAGCGCGAACGGCAGACGCAGCGCCTCATGCTGCAACTGCTGCCGCCGCGCTAGCGCGAGCGATGACAGCATTGAGCCGGGCGCCTGGCGGCTACCTGCCCCAGGCGCTCGGCGGGGCTTCGATCACCGGAACGTCGACGTACGACCAGTGCGCGCCGTTGTTGTACATGCCGGTGGCCCAGCCCGAGAACCAGATCGCGCGCTCCACCTCGGCGGTCGGCGCCGACGCACGCAGCGTCGCGACGATCTCGCTGTACCGGCCGAGGGTGTTGAGCGCCTCGGCAGCATTCTCGGCAGCGTCGACGAGCGTCGCATAGCGACCCGTTCCGCCGCCGCCGCCCGAGCCCCAGCCGTTGTTGAGCGGGTTGTTGCGGGTCCACCAGGCGTCGACGTAGTTCTCTTGGCGCATCCACCGCGTCACCACGGTCACGTTGCTGTCAGTGAGCGGAAAGTCGCCCATCAGCAGCACGAGCTTCGCCCAGTCATGATTGGTACCGCCGGCGATGAACGTCTCATACCCGGGAGTGGCACCGAAGTCGTGACGTTCGGCGATCGGCAGAGCATCCACCGCAGCAGTGACGAGCGGTTGCGAGGCCTCGTCGACGTACTCGGCGAACAATTCTTCACGCGTCGGCGTCGAGAACCCCAGACTCGCCATGAGCACGAGACCGGCGATCATCGACGTGAAGACCGTGCGCGTCGTCGACCAGGCGTGGCGTCGGTAAGGCGCTCGCGGCGCGTGACGACGGTGCTTCGACATGATGCGGAATCCCCCTGGGCAACGGCCATCGGGCACGCTGTCGCGCGAATGGCCGTCGTGCAGGATACCAGCGTCGCCTCTCGCAGCCCTGGGCGACGACCGTCACGCGAGCGGCAGCGACCCCGGCGGTGGCGGAGGCGGCGCATCGGGAGCCGCATTCGCGGCCGGGTGCCGTCGCAGCAGGCCCATGAGGCTGAGCGCGTTGACGACTCGCTGCACGACCTCACGGTCGAGCCCGGCCTTCGCCGCGAGCTTCTCGACCGTCATGAACCCCTTGGCGCTCGTCTTGATGATGCGCAGCTGCTCGTCGGTCAAGGGCAGCTTCTCGAGCTCGGGCCAGCGGTAGAGGCGATAGCGGTCGCCGGCACGCAACCACGACGCTCGCCCGCCGTCGAACGCGTGCGTGCCGATGAGCCAGAGCAGGGTGTCGAGCGGCTGCCCGACGAACGCCGGGCGCGAGTACGAGTAGTCGGCTCCGGCGAAGGCCGGCTCGGCCCCCTCGATCGCGCGTGTGCCGATGACGACCGAGTCGGGCCGTGCAGGAAACTGCTCGAGCGGCATCGTCCATTGGTAGACGTACCCGCGCATGTCGACGAGCATCGGGTCGAGCGCGTCGGGTCGCAGGCTCACGATCATGGGGCTCGGCATGCGCCGGATAGCGTGCAGCGCCATCGCCGCCCCGCTCCAGCCGGAGGGAGCGGTCGGCGGTGAGCTGGGCGGTCGTGACGCAGGCGCAACGGTCTCGAGTGCCGGATCTGTCATGACGTCTCCTCTGCCGCGGATGCGGACTCGAGTCGACGCTAGAGGCGCCCTGTTCCTGCGCGATTCCGTGCGTATTCCGCTTGTGTTACGCGAGCCCCCGCAATCGGGGGGCAAGGTCGCGCTCGAACAGCTCGAGGAAGCGCCGTTGGTCATGGCCCGGGGCATGGAACACGAGGTGGTTCATGCCGTACTCCACGTACTTCGCAATCTCGGCGACGACGGCGTCGGGGTCGTTGCCGACGATCCAGCGCTTCGCGATCTGATCGATCGGAAGAGCATCCGCCGCCTTCTCCATCTCGACCGGGTCAGTGATGTCGTGCTTCTGCTCCTTGCTGAGCGACAGCGGCGACCAGAACCGTGTGTTCTCGAGGGCCGCGTCGAGGTCGGTGTCGTACGAGAGCTTGATCTCGATCATGCGGTCGATCTGCTCGAACTCGCGGCCGACTTTCTCCGCCCCCTCCCTCACGGCGGGGATGAGCTCGTCGGTGTACAGCTCGACACCCTTGCCCGACGTGCAGATGAAGCCGTCGCCTGCTCGGCCGGCGTAGCGTGCAACGAACGGCCCGCCGGCGGCGATGTAGACGGGAATGGGCTGCTCGGGCCGGTCGTAGATCGAGGCGTCGTGCGTCGAGTAGTACTCGCCACGGAAGTTGACGCGATCCTCGCTCCACAGCTGCCGCATGAGGTCGACGCTCTCGCGCAGGCGCGCGAAGCGCTCTTTGAACTCGGGCCACTCCTGCTCACCCGCTCCGGCGAAGCCGGTCGCGATCTCATTGAGCGCCTCGCCCGTGCCGACACCCAGGAAGATGCGCCCCGGGTACATCACGCCCATCGACGCGAACGCCTGCGCGAGCACGGCCGGGTTGTAGCGGAAGGTCGGCGTCATGACCGAGGTTCCGATGCGGATGCTCGACGTGCGCTCGCCCACCGCCGACATCCACGTCAACGAGAACGGAGCATGCCCGCCCGTGTGGCGCCACGGCTGGAAGTGGTCGCTCACGGCGACGCTCTCCATGCCGTGCTCCTCAGCCGCGACCGCGATCTCGACGAGCTCGCGCGGGTCGAACTGCTCGGCCGAGGCCTTGTAGCCGAGAGTGAGGGGGTGCGTCATCGTGCGTCCGTCCGTTGAGTGGTCGAGGTCATTCCGAGATCGCGGCGCGCAGCGTCTCGATCGAGGTGAGGGATGCCGTGCGCCATTCGCGCAGGTCGTCGTCGCCCGCTTCTTCCCACAGCTCGTAGAGCTCGGAGCCGTCGGAGCCGACCGCCCGCTCGGCCGCGGTCAGGATGAGGTCGTAGGTCTGGTCGTCGAACTGCGTCGAGATCAGCCTGATGTCGACCTCGTCGAGCGCGGCAGGCGGGTCGATGCGACCCAGCGCCGTGAGCGCCACCTCGGTCAGAGCGAGGGCGATCGAGCCGCCCGGCTCTTCGAGGTACTCCGAGGCCATGAGTTCGCGCAGCTCGTCGAACGAGAAGGTTCCGTCGACGAGTTCGTCGACGGCATCCATCGCCGCATCGTTCTCGAACGCACCTGATCCCCATGCACCCATGGTGGCCACCCTAGCCACTGGTGCCCCGGGCATGACTGGTGTTCACTGTGAGGTGCTCGCGCGTTCGCGCAGGCGATCGCACCCGCGGCCCGAGGAGGCCCCGCCATGCTCGATGCCATCGGCACCGTTCTTCCGCTCGCGGTCGCACTCGCCCTGAGCCCGCTCGCCATCGCCTCGGTCGTGCTCATGCTGCTGTCGAGCAAGCCGAGGGCGGCCAGCTTCGCCTTCTTGATCGGTTTCGTGGTCTCGATCACCGTCGTGGCGACGCTGGCCTTCCTGCTCGCGTCGGTGCTGCCGCACAGCGACGACGACACGTCGATCTCAGCGCCCTACCTGCTGCTCTTCCTCGGCATCGCGGCGATCGTGCTGGCCGTGCGGCAGTGGCGCGCGCGACCAAAGCCCGGCGACGAGCTCGAACTGCCGGGGTGGATCGCCAAGGTCGAAGGCATCTCGACCCCCTCGGCCTTTACGCTCGGCGCATTCTTCGGGGGGATCAAGCCCAAGAACCTGCTGTTGAGCATCAGTCTCGGCGTGAGCGTCGAAGCGACGATGGTCAGCGCCGCCGAGGCAGCGATCGTGCTCGTGGCCGTCGCCGTGGTCTCATCGATACCGATCATGGTGCCGGTGGTGCTCTCGCTGGTGGCGCTCGAGCGCATCAGCGGCGCGCTCGACCGGCTGCGAGACTGGATGGTGCGCCACAACTCCGCGGTGGTCGGCGTGATTCTGCTGCTCGTGGGTGTGCTGCTCATCGGCAAGGCGCTCAGCACGCTCGGCGCGTGAACGGTCGCACGTGCTGACCGTCATCGGCGAGACGCTGCCGCTCGCGATCGCCATCGCCTTCAGCCCCTTCGGCGTCGTCGCCGTCGTGGTCATGCTGCTCTCGAGCTATCCGCGTGCGACGAGCATCGGCTTCGTTCTCGGGTGGGCTTCGGGCATCGCCGTCGTGGGCGTGGCCGGCTACCTGCTCGCCGAGCTCGTGCCCGACGGGGCGGGCGGGGTGAGCATCGTCGGCCCCGTTACGCTCGTCGTTCTCGGCAGCGTGAGCATCGGCTTCGCCGCACGGCAGTGGCGCGGGCGGCCGAGCGCCGACGACCATGTCGAGTTGCCGGGGTGGATGTCGCGCATCGACGGGCTCTCGGCCCTGCGATCATTCGCACTCGGCGCCGCACTCTCCGCGACGAAGCCGAAGAACATCATTCTGGCGTTCGGGTCGGGTGTCGCCGCGAGCACGGCGGGCCTCGTCGGCGCTCAGGCCGTGGTGGTGCTGGGCGTCTTCCTCGGGGTGTCGTCGATCTCGCTCGGAGCGCCCATCATCGCCTTCCTGATCGCGGGCGAACGGGTCTACAGCGGGCTCGAGAGCATTCGCGATTGGATGATCCGCCACAACTCGGCGATGCTCGGCGTCATCTTGCTCTTCGTGGGCGTCGTGCTCGTGGGCAACGGCCTCAGAGCACTCTGAGCCGATCGGGCTCGACGTTAGTCTCGGTCGACCGTATCGAGGTACTCGGCCACAGCGCGCGGCACGTAGGGCGCCACATCGCCGCCGAGCGCCGAGACCTGCCGCACGAGAGAGCTCGAGACGTGAGCGTGCGCGGGGTCGGGCAGCATGAAGATGGTCTCGACCCCCGCGAGGTTGCGGTTCACGATCGCCATCGGCGTCTCGTACGCGACGTCGACCTGGCTGCGCACGCCCTTCACGAGCACGCTCGCTCCCACGTCAGAGCAGTAGTCGACGAGCAGCCCGACGCTCCAACTCGTCACCAGGATGCTGTCGGGCAGTGCTCGATCGGCGACCGCCTGCTCGATGAGCGAGACGCGCTGCGCGATCGGCAGCATCGCCTCTTTCGCCGGGTTGTGCACGACGACGACGTGCACTTCGTCGAAGATGCCGGCCGCCCGCTCGATCACGTCGAGGTGGCCGAGGGTGACGGGGTCGAACGACCCGGGAACAACAGCAATGGTGCTCATGCCCCCACCCTAGCGAGCGCAGATCACACGGAGGTTTCGTCGTCGGGGGTCAGTGTCTCGATGGAGCCCGTGTCGGTGCGGTCGGTGTCAGAGTAGTTCGCCGTCACCAGAATCGGTAGATGGTCTGACTCGCCCTGCGGCAGCGTCGTGACCCTCGTGATGTCGAGACCGATCGAGGTGGCGAAGTCGAAGTGGCCGCGGAAGAACTTGTAGCGCGTGTAGGTGCGCGAATCGCTCAGCGTGACCTCGTGGCCCGTCTCTTGCACGCTCGTCGAGAGGTGGTCTTTGAAGATCGGGTAGTTGAAGTCGCCGACCATGAGCGTCGGCAGTGTCGGCCCGAAGCTGTCGAGCGCGACGTGCGCGGCGCGGATCTGCGTGCGGCGCAGCGAGTTGAGCGCCGTGAGCGGTGCCGCGTGGAAGCAGCCGACCACCAGCTCGCGATCGTGCACGCGATCGATCAGGTGACTGCCCAGCAGCCGCTCGTGGGCCGGCTTGGCGATGACATCGTGCAGCGAGCGCTTCAAGGCGAAGGCTTTGGTGCTCAACGCCTCGAAGCGCTCGCGGTTGTAGAAGATCGCCAGACCGAGCCGGTTCAGCTTGGTCGCGTCGGCGAGATGCAGCGGGCCGAGCTCACGGGGCAGGTCTTCGGTGTCGACCTCTTGCAGGCACAGCAGGTTGGGCGAGTGGGTCTCGACGAGCTTCTCGAGCTCGCCACGTGCGGCGTGCTTGCGCAGGTTGTACGAGATGACCCTCACAGGCCTATCTTCTCTCTCGCGCGTCTCGCTGCGAAATCGTCGGCACGCTAGTTCTTCGCCAAGAACTCGCGGGACGAGTCGTCGAGGCGGCGATCGAGCGCGGCCTTGAGCGCCGGATGCCCGCTCAGTGCCGCATCGCCCTCGAGCACCCCGGCGGCGGCCTCGCGAGCCGCGAGAATGAGGTCGCCGTCGGTCGCGACTCGCAGCAGCTTCAGGCTCGAGCGTCCGCCGCTCTGGGTGGCCCCGAGCACGTCGCCCTCGCGCCGCAGCTCGAGGTCGATCTGCGCGAGTTCGAAGCCGTCGAGCGTCGCCGCGACAGCCTCGACGCGCTCGCGCGCCAGACTCTCGGGCACCGCGGCGGTCACGAAGAGGCACAGCCCGGGCACGCCGCCGCGCCCCACGCGGCCGCGCACCTGGTGCAACTGGCTCACGCCGAACCGATCGGCGTCGACGACGACCATGGTCGACGCGTTCGGCACGTCGACGCCGACCTCGATGACGGTCGTCGCGACGAGCACGTCGATCTCGCCGCGCGCGAAGGCCTGCATCGTCGCGTCTTTCTCGTCGGTCGCCATGCGGCCGTGCAACGGCTCGACTCGGCGCCCCGCGAGCGCGGGGTGCGATTGCAGCAGAGGCGTCAGCTCGGCGACGGTCGCGGGCGGGCGGGCCACCGCATCCACGTCGTCGGCGGAGCCGTCGGTCGGATCGTCGGCCAGAGCATCGGGGTCGTCTTCACGCGTCGCGGGGTCGATCGCTGGCACGACGACGAAGCCTTGGCGCCCCTGCTCGAGCTCTTCGCCGAGGCGTTCCCAGACGCGGTTCCACCAGCCGGGCTTGTCGGCGAGCGGCACGACGTGGCTCACGATGGGCGTGCGGCCTGAGGGCAGCATCGCGATCGTCGAGATGTCGAGGTCGCCGAAGACCGTCATCGCGACCGTGCGCGGAATCGGCGTCGCCGTGAGCACGAGCACGTGCGGCGGCCGAGCCCCCTTGCGGCGCAGGCTCTCGCGCTGCTCAACGCCGAAACGGTGCTGTTCGTCGACAACGACGAGGCCGAGGTCGGCGAACTGCACCTGGTCGCCGAGCAGGGCGTGGGTGCCGATGACGATGCGGGATGCTCCGCTCGCGATCGCCAGCAGCGCCTTGCGCCGCTCGGCCATCGGCAGCTGCCCCGTGAGCAGAACGGGCCTGAGGCGGGCCGCGCGATCGGGGCCGAGGGTGTGCACGATGCTGCGCAGATGCTGGGCGGCGAGCACTTCGGTCGGAGCGAGCAGGGCGCTCTGGCCGCCGCTCTCGGCCACCGCGAGCATGGCGCGCACCGCGACGAGGGTCTTGCCCGAGCCGACCTCGCCCTGCACGAGCCGGTTCATGGGCGCGTCAGCGGCCAGGTCGCGCGCGATCTCATCGCCGACGAGCACCTGGTCATCGGTCAGCGTGAAGGGCAGCTCGGCGTCGAAGCTCGCGAGCTCAGCACCGGGCGTGCGCGGCGTCGCGGGCTGTTCGCGCAGGGCCGCGCGCCGCTGCAGCAGGGCGGCCTGCAGCACGAAGGCCTCGTGAAAGCGCAGGGTGTCGCGCGCGCGGCGCCACTGGCCGTCGTTCTCGGGCCGATGGATGTACTGGTACGCCGTCGTGAGGTCGAGCAGCTCGGGGGTCTCGTCATCGGGCGACCGCAAAGCCGCGCGCACCTCGGCCGGCACCGGGTCGTCGAGCACCGGCAGCGTGTCGAGCACGACCCCGAGCGCCTTGGCGATCTGCCAGCTGGCGACCGTCGACGTGGCCGGGTAGATCGGAATGGGCATCATCGCCCATTTCTTCGCCTCGGGCCCCGAGTCGCGCTCATCGCCCGCCTCGAAGAGCTCGTAGTCGGGGTGCGCCAGCTGTCGCGTACCGCGGTACTCGCCGACCTTGCCGGCGAAGATGCCCCGCACCCCGGGCTTCAGATCGTTCTTGCGCCACGCCTGATTGAAGAACGTCAGCACGAGAATGCCCTTGCCATCGGTGATGCGCACTTCGAGAATGCTGCCCTTGCGCTGCTTCATCGACCGCTCGACGACCTCGATGACCTCGGCGACGATCGTCACCGACTCGTCGACGCGCAATTCGCTCAGCGCGGTGAGCTCGCCGCGCCGGGCGTAGCGCCGCGGATAGTGGGTGAGCAGATCACCCACGGTGAGCATCCCGAACGCCTTCTTCAGCGAGTTCGCGCTGCGGTCGCCCACCGCGCTGCTGAGCTTCGCGTCGAGCGGACCGGTGTTCACAGCTTCAACGCTACTCGCGCCGCCCGACGGTCTTGCGCCGCGGCGCGTGCGCCGCATCACGGCGCAGTAGCGTGGAAGGCGTGACACGCATCATCTCCGGGTTCGCGGGCTCGCTGACGCTCAAGGTGCCCAGTGCGGGCACGCGGCCCACGAGCGACCGCGTGCGCGAGGCCCTGTTCAGCGCGCTCGAGGCCCGCGACGTCATCGTCGGGGCGCGCGTGCTCGACCTCTACGCCGGTTCGGGAGCCCTCGCGCTCGAAGCGATCAGCCGCGGCGCCGCCTCGGCCGTGCTCGTCGAGAAGTCGTACGCGGCGGTGCAGGTGTGCAAGGCCAATGCCGCGCTTGTCGCCGCCCGTGCAGGGCGGGCGAATCAGACAGCACCGAGCGGTCGGGCGGGGCGCGGCGACCGGCCGAGCATCCGCATCATCGGCAAGCCCGCCACCTCGTACCTGTCGTCGGCGCTCGACGAGTTCGACCTCGTCTTCATCGACCCGCCCTACGAGGTGGGTGGGCTCGAGCTCGACCACGTGCTCGAGGGTCTCGTGCCGCGATTGGCTCCGGATGCGGTGGTCGCCCTCGAGCGCTCGTCACGAACCCCGGTGCCCGCCTGGCCCGCGGGGCTCGCGCTCGACAAGGTGTCGCGCTACGGGGAGACGGCGATCTACTGGCTGATTCCAGAACCCACTGATTGAGGGTCAGCTCGGGCGCTAACCGGCTTGCCCGCTCCACTCCGCGAACGGGTCCCATCCGCCGCGCTCGTCGAACGGGCGGCCGTCGACGAGCACCGCGGGGCCGTGCCGGTCAGACTCGACAACGCGGCCGATGACCCGAAACCCTCCTGGGAGAGCGTCGAGCGGCGGCGCGACATCGGGCGGGAAGGTCGCCAGCAGCGAGTGATCCTCTCCCCCCGTGAGAGCGATAGCCATCGGCGCGGCCGGGTCGAGGCCGTGCGCGAGCGCGACCTCGCGCACCTGCTCGCTCGAGAGGTCGAGCGACACGCCGCTCGCACGGGCGAGGCGGCGCGCATCGAGCGCGAGGCCGTCGCTGAGGTCGAGCATGGCGGAGGCTCCGCCGAGCGCGGCGGCGACGCCGTCCGCGATCGGCGGGTGCGGCGTGAGCTGGGCGGCGAGCGGCACGGGATGCTCGGCGCGCAGTCGAGCCGCGGCATCAGCATCCGGAGCCCCCGTTGCATCGACCCCGCGCTCGAACAGCAGACCGAGCCCCTCGGCCGCGAGCCCGAGCGGGCCGGAGACCGCGATCACGTCGCCCGGCCGAGCGCCCGAGCGCGTCACGGGCTCGCGGTCGTCGAGGTCGCCGAACGCCGTGACGGCGATGGTCAGTGCCGACGAGACGCTGAGGTCGCCCCCGATGACGCCGCAGCCCGGCGCCAGTGCTTCGCACGCATCGCGCATTCCCACGGCGAACTGCTCGAGGTCGGCGACGGCGGTCTCGGCGGGGGCCGCGAGCGCCACGACGAGGGCCGTGGGCCGCGCGCCCATCGCCGCGACGTCGCTGAGGTTCGTGGCCGCGGCCTTGAATCCGAGGTCGTGCATCGTCGACCACGCGGTGCGGAAGTCGGGGCCGTGGATCATCATGTCGGTCGTGATGACGACGCGGCGGTCGGGCGCCGCGAGCACGGCAGCGTCGTCGCCCGGGCCGAGCAGCGTCGACTCGCTCTCGGGCAGCAGCGGGATGATGCGTGAGAGCGCCGCGAGCTCGCCGACCGAACCCAGGGTGTCGGGCTGCGAATGCGAGGCGCTGGTCACCCCTCAACGCTAGTCCGGCGAGCGCTGCGCCAGTACTGTCGTGCCATGACCGACAACCGCACGCCTGATGAGACGGCGCCGCAGCCTGCCTCTCCGTACGGCCCCGCCGACGGGGTCGAGCAGCTCTTCGGCGCGAGCGCCGAGGCGGAGCCCGCCGCCGACCCGACGGTCGCACCCGCGACCGACGGCGATTCGCCCGCCGTCACGCGCGCGCGACGCACGCTCGGCCTGCTCGCGATCGTGCTGCCGGTCGCGGGATTCGTGCTGTGCCTCGCCGCGATCATCGTGCAGGTCAGCACCGGAGGCAGCGTCTTCGAGTTCGGTGAGCTCGGGGAGTTCGCCGTGCTCTTGTTGACCTTCCTGGGCCCCACCCTGCTGGTGCTCGGTCTGCACATGGTCGTCTGGCGAGCGCTCGTGCGTCCCCTCGCCCGCATGCAGCCGGGCAATCGCACGGGCACGATCATCGGCGTCGGCGCGCTGCTGTCATTCGTGAGCGTCATCGCGGTGTTCATCATCGTCTTCGTCGGCTTCATCCTCGTGTCGGGGCTTCTCGACGCCACCAACCAGTCGCTGTAGCGCTCGAGCACGGAGAGCGTGCGCACACCTGCGCCGCGATAGCGTGGTGACGATGTCGACACGCACTTCACCCGCCCGAATCAGCCGGGCATCCGTCATGCTCGCCGTGGCGGCCTTTGCCCTCGCCGGCTGCGCCGGCACGGTGCCGCTCGAGCCCGGGCCCGACGCCAACAACCCTGAGTGTGCGGCGATCTCGGTGCAGGTGCCAGACCGTGTCGGCGACCTCGAGCGCCGCACCACGAACGCGCAGGCGACCGCGGCATGGGGCGATCCGGCCGCGGTCATCTACCGGTGCGGGCTGCCCGAGCAGGGGCCGAGCGACCTGCCCTGCTTCGACGTCGACGGAGTCGACTGGCTGCTCGACGAGTCGAACGCCCCCCGTTACGTGTTCACGACCTACGGCCGCACGCCCGTCACCGAGGTCATCGTCGACATCACCTACATCGCGGGAGCCGACGCGGTGCGCACCCTCAGCACCGCCGTCTCGGTGGTGGATGCTGATGCCCGGTGCCTCGCCGCGACCGACGTCTTCGGCGGCGGCACGGTGAGCCCCACGGCCGAGCCGACCCCGTAGCCCTTAGGCGAGGGGGCCGTCGAGCCCGACGAGCTTGCCGGCGATGCCACCCGCGGCCCGCAGCGCGGCGCCCCCACCGAACCCGGCCTGCGCGAACACGACGCGGCGGTCGCGAGCCTCTGTCAAGGCGTCGAGCAGCACGGTCGCGGCCGGCTGCTGCGGTGCCCAGAGGTAGAGCGAGAGCGCGCCGGGAATGGAGTTGACCTCGTTGACGAACAACTCGCCCGTCTTCTCGTCGAGCAGCAGGTCGACGCGCACGATGCTCGTGAGGCGCGTGACTTCGGCCACACGTTCGGCCAACGACCGAGCCGCGGCGTGCACGGCCTGGGGCACGTCGGCCGGAAACTCGCGCGGGGCGCTCATGAAGCCCGCCTCGGCGCCTGCGCCACCGGCGAGGTACTTCTCGGCGTACGAGTAGAGCGCACTGCCGGCTTCGCCGCGCAGCGGCTTCTCGAGCTGCGTGATCTCGAGCTGCGGGTAGGTGCGGAAAGCGATGTTGAGGTCGACGAGTTCGGGGCGGTAGGGCTCGACCACCGCGCCCGTGCGCAGATGCACGCTCGTGGCGGCGAGCGCGCGCGCAGCATCCAGGTCATCGGCGATCTCGATGCCGATCGACGAGCCGCCGAAGCGCGGCTTGACGATGTAGGGGCCCGCGAAGCTCGGTTCGACGAGCTTCGACACCGCCTCGCGCGGCAGGCTCGGGATGCCCGCGGCAGCCATGAGGCCACCGAACGCGAGCTTGTCCATACCGACCGCGCCCGCGAAGAGGGTCGAACCCGTGGCAGGGATGCCGAGCAGCGAGAAGACCGCGGCCGCGCCTCCGCCTTCGCCGACCCCGCCGTGCAGGCAGAGCAGCGCCGCTTCGATCTCGAGGCGCTCAGCGCCGAGCCGCTTGCGGCGGTAGAGCCCGGGCTCCCCCGAGACGCGTGCCTCGAGCAGAGTCGAACCCTGCGGCGCGCCCTCGAGGTAGTCCTTCGCCTCGGTCGCGTCGGGAACGCGGAACCACTCCCCTGTCGGCGACCAGTAGACCGGCACGACAGAGTGGCCCGCGGCGGTCAGCACGCGCTCGGCCTGCAGCCCGGTGAGAATCGAGATCTCGTGCTCGGGGCTCGGGCCGCCGAAGACGACGGCCCAGGGGGCGGTACCAGCCATGATCACCTAACATGCTCGTTCGCCGCGAGAGTCGTACCCCTGCCCGGGCGGCCGATCAGGGGTAGTGGTCGGGCAGATCGTTCTCGTAGAGGATAACGCCCCGGTCACCCGCGGCCTCGACCGCGCGCGCGACGGCGGCCTCGCGGGTGTCGACGGCGATGGCACCCGGAGCCTCGCTCGTCGCGGTGCTCGCGTAGCCCGCTAGCAGGGCCGCCCGGTTCGTGCGCGCGACCGCGAAGAGCAACCCGTTGGCCGCGCCGATCGCGGCACCGAAGGCGCGGTTGCGCTCGACCTGCACAGGCCCGAGCTCGACCATGCCGGGGGTGACGACCACGAGCGGCCCGCCTCGCTCTTCGGCGAGGGATGCCGCGCCCTCGAGGGCGCGGAGCGACCCGACCGGATTCGCGTTGTAGGTGTCGTCGATCACGAGCGCGCCGGTCGGAGCCTGCTGCACTTCGGCGCGATGCTGCGAGCCGGGCAGGTCTCCGAGCCTGGCCGCGATCGCCGCCACGGGCACCCCGGCCGCGAGCGCGATACCCGCGGCGACCGCCACGTTCACGGCATGCCCCGTGCTGCCGATGCTCACCGGCACGGGCTCGGCACCCTCGCCCAGGCGGATCGACCAGGGTTCAGCATCCGCTGCATCATCTGCGGGCGGTGTCAGCGCGACGTCGGCGCCGACGCCCGCACGGCACGTCGTTGTGACGACAGTCTTGCCGGCCGCACGGCACTGCTCCGCGAGCGCCTCGAGACGCGGGTCGTCGATCGGCAGCACGACGACGGGTGCGAGCTCGGTGATCGACGACTTCTCGCGCAGAATCGCGTCGGTCGTGCGCATGCGCTGCAAGTGACCTTCGCCGATGACCGTGATGGCGGCGATCGAGGGCGGGAACTGCCGGCAGAGCTCGGCGATCTGCCCGGGGGCGGCCATGCCCATCTCGGCGACGAAGAGCTCGGTGCCGGGCACGAGCTTGTCGTTGACGGCACGAGCGAGACCCAGGCGGTTGTTGAAGGACGCGGGGCTCGCGACCGTCGTGAACGCGGCACTCAAGAGGTGCGCGACGTAGTTCTTCGTGCTCGTCTTGCCGTACGAGCCCGTGATGGCGACGACGCGCGACCCGGTCTGCTTCAGTCTCTTCTGGGCCTGCGTCACGTAGCGCTGCGAGGCTGCTTTCTCGATCGGCGCCATGATCGCGAGGGCGAGGTCGGTGAGCGGCGCGCTCAGCAGGAGCACGAGGGCGGGAGCAGCCGCGGCCCCATAGTCGAGAAGCCACACGAGCACGAGCAGCAGGCCGACATGCAGCGAGATGAAGCACACCATGAGCCGCTTCACCCGACCGGTGATCGCGAACTTCTTCGAGCGTCCGCGCACGGGCAGGCCGAGGGGTGCGGCGGCGATGAGTGCGGTCGCGACGAGGGCCCAGTAGGGGCCGAGGGGCGGCACCCCGCTGAGCACGGCGGCGAACGTCGCCCCGATCGCGAGCACCAGCAGCACGGCGGTGAGCGGCTCGCGCGTGACCCAGAGCCAGGCCATGCGCGACACCGTGCTCGGCACGTAGTGCTCGCGCTGGGCGACACGCAACCAGCGAGCCGCGACCGGCACAGCGGCCGCGAGACCGACGAGCACCGACACGAGCGTCGCGGGGTAGAGCAGCAGGTCGATCACGCGGGATCCTCGGTCTCGGCGAGCACCGACAGCAGCTCTTCGCGCACGGCGAGCTCGAGGTCACCGGTCAGCAGGTGCGCGCAGCCGTCGACCGTGCGGAACGGCGCACCCGCGCGTTCAGCCGCGACGCGGCCGGCCTCGGTCGGCGCCGCGGTGTCGCCAGCACCCCACACGAAGCGCATCGGCAGCGTCGTGCCCGCGAGCACCGCCAACTCGTCGTCGTAGTTCTCGTTCACGGCGCGCACCATGATGCCGCGCATGACTCCTTGAGCGGCGCGGTAGTCGGCCGAACCGCGCTCGTTGCGCAGAGCATCCATGCGCTGATCGCTCAGCAGACCGCGGGCGTTCGCCCAGCGGGCCACGCGGAAGGCCAGCGGAGGACGCGTCGGCGGCGCCAGGCGCACGAGCGGCACTCCCGTGAGCACGAGGGCGCGCACGAGCTCGGGCCGGCGGGCCGCGAGCCGCACCGCGACGCGGCCGCCGAACGAGTGGGCGACGATCACGATGGGGGCGTAGGCGGCGATCGCCTCGGCGACGAGGTCGGCATAGTCTTCGGTGCCCCACACGTCGTCGGGGGCGGGCGCAGGGCCGAAACCGGGCAAGTGGATGCTCACCGCATCGAGCCCGCTCAGCACCGTCGCGAAGTCGGTGCCGTCGCGACCCCAGCCGTGCAGGGCGACGACCCGGGGCGGTGTCGCGCCGTGCTTCTCGGCCAGCACGCGGCCGCCGGCGAGAGAGGTGATCACACTGACAGCCTACCGAGTGGCGTCGTGCCGCCTGCGGCGCGCGGCGCGCGCTACTCCGCCTGAGGCTCGTCCGAGTCGGTCGCGAGGTGCGGCGCCAGCTCGCGCGGGTCGAGCGTGCCGTCGAGCACCTGAGCCACTTGGGCCACGATGGGCATCGACACGCCCTTGGTCGCGGCGAGCTCGAGAATCGGCCCGACCGAGGCGAGCCCCTCGGCCGTCTGGTTCATCTGCGCGATCACCTGCTCGAAGCCGTAGCCCTGCCCGAGCAGACGCCCGGCCGCGTTGTTGCGCGAGAGCGGAGACTCGCACGTCGCGATGAGGTCGCCGAGCCCGGCGAGGCCGATCATCGTCTCGGGCCGCGCGCCGAAGGCGACCGCGAAGTCGGTGAGCTCGACGAGCCCGCGTGTGATGATCGAGGCCTTCGTGTTCTCGCCGTAGCCGACACCGTCTGCGATACCTACTGCGACGGCGATGAGGTTCTTCAGCACGCCGCCGAACTCGGTGCCGATGACGTCGGTGTTGACGAAGGTTCTGAAGTAGTCGTTGGTGGCGGCCTGCGCAACCGCCACCGCCGTCGCGTGGTGGATGCTCGCCACGACCGCCGCGGTCGGCTCGCGCCGCGCGATCTCGAGCGCGAGGTTCGGGCCGCTCACGGCCGCGATGCGCTCGCGCTCGACGCCGAGCTCCCCCTCGATGACCTCGCTCATGCGCAGGCCCGTGCCGCGCTCGACGCCCTTCATGAGGCTGACGATGGGCACTTCGGCCGGCAGGATGTCGCGGATCGACGCGAGGTTGCTGCGCAGACTCTGGCTCGGCACCGAGAGGTAGACCTGCTCGGCGCCCGCGAGCACGTGCTCGAGCGAATCATGGCCGCGCAGGTTGCTCGGCAGATTGATGCCGGGCAGGTAGCCCGAATTGCGGTGGGTCTCGGTGATCTCGAGCGCCACTTCGCGCCGGCGAGACCACACGAGCACGTCGGCGCCACCATCGGCGAGCACTTTGGCGAAGGTCGTTCCCCACGAGCCGGCGCCGAGCACGGCGATGCGCATCGCGCCCGGGCCGGCGGCCGCCGACGGCACCGAGATGGCTTCAGTGAGCGGTGGATGCTCCGTCTCGCCGTTGCGCCCGGTCTCGTCGCCCGGCGCCACGCTCACAGGCGACCCGTCTCGCTCTGGCCGTTCTTGATCGGGTCCCACCGCTCGGCGGGCGGAGTCTCGCCCCGCAGGTCGCCCAGCAGCGCAGCGATTGCGGCCATGACCCGGTCGGTGCCCTCGGCGAGCGTCGCCTGGTCGAGCGGGCGCCCGGCCAGGTCGCTCAGGTCGATGGGGTCGCCGATCTTGCAGTAGATGGTCTTGCGCGGAAAGAAGCTGATCTTCTTCGAGTAGCGCGCCATGATCTGCTGCGTGCCCCAGTGCGCCGCGGGAATGATCGGCACGCCGGCCTGCAGCGCCATGCGCACGGCGCCGCTCTTGCCGCGCATGGGCCAGAGGTCGGGGTCGCGCGTCAGGCTGCCCTCGGGGTAGATGATGACCGCGAGCTCGCGATCGACCAGTTGCTGCGCCGCCTTGAGCGGAGCATCCGACCGCGCATCGCGCTCGACCGGAATCTGCCCCGACCAGCGCAAGATCGCGCCGAGCACCGGAATCTTGAAGACGCTCGCCTTGGCGAGAAAGCGCGGCACGCGCCCGAGCTTCCACATGAAGCGCCCCATGATGACGGGGTCGATCTCGCTGTAGTGGTTGGGGGCGAGGATGAAGGCGCCCTGCCTCGGCAGCTTCTCGCCGTCGATGACCGGGTACCGCGCCATGAGGGTCAAGAGCGGAAGGCAGAGCGCAGCGATCGAGTGCCACAAGAGCGTCTTCTCGCGGCGACGCTTCGGCTTCGTTGCAGAGTCAGGCACGGCTCCAGGGTAGTGCGTGAAGCGGTCGACGTGAGAAGGCTCAGACCAGCTCGAAGTCTGCGCCGAGAGCCTTCAGCTTGTCGATGAACAGCTCGTAGCCGCGGCTGATGATGCCGACGTTGCTGATCGTCGAGGTGCCGGAGGCCGCGAGGCCCGCGATGAGGTGGCTGAAGCCGCCCCGCAGGTCGGGGACGCGAACGGATGCGCCGTGCAGCGGCGTCGGCCCCGTGATGACGGCGGCCTGCTCGAGCGGGCGGCGCGGCACACGGCGCGTGATCGACGCGATGCCGGCCTGGTGCACGACGATGTTCGCGCCCATCTCGTTGAGCGCCTCGGTGAAGCCGAACCGGTTCTCGTAGACGGTCTCGTGCACGATCGACTCGCCCTCGGCCTGCGTGAGCGCGACGATGAGCGGCTGCTGCCAGTCGGTCATGAAGCCGGGGTGCACGTCGGTCTCGATCATGACGGGCTTGAGCGGCGTGCCGGGGTGCCAGAAGCGGATGCCGTCGTCGAGCACCTCGAACTCGCCGCCGACCTTGCGGTAGACGTTCAAGAACGTCATGAGCTCTTGCTGCTTCGCCCCGCCGACGATGATGTCGCCCTTCGTGGCGAGCGCGGCGGCGGCCCAGCTGGCGGCCTCGTTGCGGTCGACGATCGCGGTGTGCGTGTAGCCGCGCAGGGTCTCGACGCCCTCGATGACGATGACGCGGTTCGGCTCGACCGAGATGATCGCGCCCATCTTCTGCAGAATCGCGATGAGATCCATGATCTCGGGCTCGATCGCGGCGTTCTTGAGCTCGGTCGTGCCTTCAGCGCGCACCGCCGTGAGCAGCACCTGCTCGGTCGCACCCACGCTCGGGAACGGCAGCTCGATGTGCGCACCGACGAGCTTCTGCGGCGCCGTCAGATGGATGCCCTGGTGCGACTTCTCGACGACTGCTCCGAACGCGCGCAGCGCGTTGAGGTGGAAGTCGATCGGCCGATCGCCGATGCGGCAGCCGCCGAGGTCGGGAATGAAGGCCTCGCCGAGCTGGTGCAGCAGCGGACCGCAGAAGAGGATCGGAATGCGGCTCGACCCGGCGTGCGCGTCGATCTCGGCGAAGTGCGCGCCGACGACGTTGCTCGTGTCGAGCGTGAGCTCGCCCGGCGCCGTCGTCGTGATCTCGACGCCGTGGGCCTTGAGCAGCCCGCTCACGACATGAACGTCGCTGATCTCGGGCACACCGCGCAGCACGCTCGGAGTGTCGGCGAGCAGCGCGGCGACCATCGCCTTGGTGACGAGGTTCTTGGCCCCGCGCACCTCGATGCGGCCGCGCAACGGCTTGCCGCCGTGGATCACGATGGAGTCAGACGTGAGGCCGACGCGGGCGGCGGCCTTCTGCGAGTCTTTCGAGAGCGAATTCATGTGACCTCAGGTGGTGGTGTCGGTCGGCCCTCAGCGGGCGGGAAGGGTGGTGGGGCGCCAGCTCTCGCGGCGGGATTCGAAATCGGTGATGGCGTGCTCATCGCGCAGGGTCAAGCCGATGTCGTCGAGGCCCTCGAGCAGGCGCCATCGCGTGTAGTCGTCAATCTCGAACTCGACCGTGATATTCCCGACGGTGACGGTGCGCGCTTCGAGATCGACCGTCGCCTCCATGCCGGGGCTCGCCTCGAGTTCGGCCCAGAGTCGTTCGACGGTCGGTTCGTCGACGACGCCGACGAGCAGGCCCTGCTTGCCCGCGTTGCCGCGGAAGATGTCGGCGAACTTGGGGCTGATCACGGCCGCGAAGCCGTAGTCGCGAAGCGCCCAGACCGCGTGCTCACGGCTCGATCCGGTGCCGAAGTCGGGGCCGGCGATGAGGATGCGCGGGTTCGCGTACTCCGGCTTGTTCAAGATGAACTCGGGGTCTTGCCTCCACGCCGAGAACAGCGCGTCGTCGTAGCCCGTCTTCGTCACGCGCTTGAGGAACACGGCGGGGATGATCTGATCGGTGTCGACGTTGCTGCGGCGGAACGGCACCGCGACGCCCGTGATCGTGCTGACCTTCTCCATGGCTAGACCTGTGCCCCTTCAATCGTCGCGAAGCGCGGGTCGACAGCAATGCCGTCAGCAATCAGGTCGCTGACGCTCGAGAGCGTGCCGCGGATGGCCGTGGATGCGGCGACGAGAGGCGACACGAGGTGCGTGCGTCCGCCCTTGCCCTGCCTGCCCTCGAAGTTGCGGTTGCTCGTCGAGGCGCAGCGCTGGCCGGGCTCGAGCTGGTCGGGGTT
>SXGT01014239.1_pt1 | contig 45986 bp, 40 predicted proteins | sample 3176221 | NCBI WGS metagenome assembly SXGT01 (sample SAMN11356862, study PRJNA531348) | freshwater metagenome | isolation source: freshwater sample F1-120 | place: China: Fuxian Lake, Yuxi | collected 2017-12-25 | reverse complement strand
TTCATCACACGCCTTCATTATCCGCTGACGTAAATCCAATGATATCGATGCTACCATCCACAACGCCCTCCTACAGCGTGCCCCCTTTATACCATACCCGGCCATAAAACAGTATGTAAATTATGAAAATGCTCTAGTGCCTCAACCGAGCGCATGTGAGACATATCCTGGGTGCGCCGGGCTCCAGCGTGGCTTTGGGAGCCGGGCTGGAGCCCGGCGCTCCCAGGGGGCAACACCTGGCACCACAGCTCGGTGAAGGCACGAGCCGGTCGCCCCTACGACGCTATGCCACCAAGGAGCACAGCCCTATGGTCCCACCTCTACGCCACCACCGTCTCCCCTGGGCCGCGCTGTCGCTGCGGGCCGTGTCAGCTCTCCTGGGTGCCCTGGCACTCCTGCTCGGCTTGCCATACGGGTGTCGTGAGGCCCCGCAACGTACGCATACGCCTGGGCCGTCCGACAGCCTGGGCCTGGTGTTTGTGCGTATTCCGGCGGGGGAGTTCCGCATGGGGTCGGACACAGCGGGCGCCACGGCGCAGCCCGTGCATACGGTGCGCTTGAGCAAGCCGTTTGACCTGGGAAAATACGAGGTCACGCAAGCGCAGTGGCATCAGGTGATGGAGGGGAATCTCAGCCAGGTAAAGGGCGCCAATCTGCCCGTCGAATCTGTGTCCTGGCACGATGTGCAGGCCTTCATCACCAGGCTCAACGCCCGTGCACCGGGCGTACGCTACCGTCTGCCGACGGAAGCGGAGTGGGAGTACGCGGCGCGGGGCAGCGAGGGGCGCGTCTATCCGTGGGGCAATCAATTCGAGGGCCAGCGCCTTAATGCCTGCGATCAGCGCTGCACGTATCCGTGGAAAGAGCAAGGTGTGGACGACGGCTACGCCACGGGCGCTCCAGTGGGGAGCTACGCCGAGGGCCAGAGTCCCTCTGGCGTGCAGGATATGGCGGGCAATGTCTGGGAATGGGTCGCTGACTGGTATGCGCCGGATACCTACAAGGCCCGGGCTGCCAGCGGACAGACAGTGGTGGACCCGCGCGGTCCTGCCAGCGGGGTCAACCGTGGCTTGCGGGGCGGGAGTTGGAACGACGCGGCGGACCACTGCCAGTCCAGTCACCGTGGCTATGCCCATCCGGATAACCGCTTGCAGTACGTCGGCTTTCGCCTGCTGCGCGAGGTGCCGTGAGGGCCCGCTGCCCGTGTCAGGTGGAGCGACCAGCCGGTTGCCCCGACAACGCCGCCAGGCAGAGAAAAGCACTGAAGTTGTGGACCGAAGTTTTTATAGAGTCGGCGGTTCCAAAATGGCAGTTCTCGACCGATTCGTGACATACGGCCGGGGCCCGGGGAATGGAGGACAATGAGGCACGCATGGGGCTCTTCTTGTTGCACACAGGATCGAGCATCGTAGGACATCTTACGGGTTACACACGCAGTGGTCGAGCATGAGCAGCCAAGAGGACGGCCGGCTGTTCCCGAGTCGTACCTCTCTTGCTGCAGAGCCGGACGCTCCAAAAATACCAGCACATCCATGGATTGCACACACCGTACTCGTGTAGCATAATCATGGTCTGAGCCTAGACTCGACGCGCGTCTCTCCTGACGCCCAGAACTTTGACGCGCTGATGCAGACTTCAGGAAAGCTGGCTACAAGGCTCTTGACGCCAACGAGTTTAGCGGGACCATGATCACAGGAGGGCAAGGCCACGCGTGACAGGCCCACCACAGCAGACCAAGGGAAAAAGGTGAGGCGACTCGCATGAGTGGACACGACTTTCTGGTGCGGCCTCTTGGCGTGCCGGCCCATCCTGCGACCTCGCTGACCTACAGTGCGACAGTCGCTTGGGACGACGATATATCTGAGCGTGGATGGGTCGAGTGAGACACCAAGGCGGGCCTGGCTATGCGTGTAGCTGCCTTGCTGGCATACGTCGCACGGCTTCCTCCCCCCAATGAAGCGGGGGGCTTCACAACGGATTCTTGAGGAGAAAGGCGATGCGATCTCGCATCATGAGATACCATTACGTGGTTGCGCTGGTGTTGTGTTGTGCTCCTGGCATCGCACAAGCCGAGAATATCTGTCGTATGTATGAGCATATACACTACGGGGGCGAAGTCCTCAAGCTTGGGGCGGACCAACAAATAGCCAATCTCCAGAAAAGATGGGGTGACAGAATTTCCTCGCTGCGCGTCTCGCCTCGTTGTGAGCTGAGAGTATGCGAGCACGATAATTTTCGAGGACAGTGCAGAACCTATGCCGGGGATGTCCCCCATTTACAGGACTGGGGGGATAGGATCTCATCCGCACATTGCGAGTGCCGAGAGGAAAAACATCACCAAAGACACGAACGCGGAGGGCGCGAGGAACGCGGAGGGCGCGAGGAACGCGGAGGGCGCGAGGAGCGAGATGGGCGACGCTGGTGAGTGCGCTGAGCATTGCTCAACGCCGCAACGGCTCCGGGAGGGTGGCGAGCCAGCCGAGTGCGAGGACACCCCAGAGTCCGATGAGGATCGCCTCTGCCGCATCATCGTGCAGTGTGGTGGGACGCCGTGCCCCGGACCAGGTGATGATACGCCGCGCCAGGCTCATAACATGCTCTTTGGCCTGCACCCCACTGCGCTGCTCGCGGCTATAGAGGAACTGACGGCGCCAAGTTTCGGCGCTGATCTGGCGTACGGGTAGCTGGCGGTGCTTGGCTTCACCAGATCCGTGCGAGAAGCCCCTGGCTTCAGCCACGGAGAGGAAAGCACGGTTGGCCGTCCTCGGCCAACAGCTTTTTCTGGCGTGTTCAACGTGTTCCCTCCCGTGTTCAGTGTTGAGAATCCCGGATACATGCTATACTTCCGGCGAGCTTAGACACCCCATGCGGGTTAAAACAGTTTGCTCTTTCTTAGTTGAACGTTTGCGGTTCGGGCAACTCAATCGCCTTGCCCGGTAAAACGCTCAAGACTTTCCCGATTGAAGGAACACGCTCGGTGTAATGCCGAGCACTAGGGTCGCCCCCATCCTCCAGGCTTGTCTGGCTGGAGGGTGTCAGCCGACCTGACTGAGTAGCCTCGGAGAACGCCTCCGGCTTTTTCTGGAGAGCTACAAGCCCCTGGCTTGAGCCATGGGGTGTGCTGACGACGCCAGATTTCCGCCAGCGGGCCACCGCCTTCCAACCCCAGCCAGGCGAGCTGCGGGAGCGTGCCTAACACCTGACGCGCGCCACGACGCAAGCGCTCCGCCGTGCCAAAATTGTGCGAGCGATACCACAGCAGCCGGCCGTCTTGGTCGTAAAGAGCCAGGCCCGTTTTGACGCCGAGATCCACCGCCAGCAGCGTGGCCATACGTCGTCCAATATCTGTGGTGATGCCAATTAGACACCTCCCTGCTGCATGGCGTGCAGGAGACTGGGCAGCGGCAGTGCCGCGAGCGAGGTCAGTTGCAAATCGGCCTGGGCCAGGGAGAGTTGGCGCGTCAGCGGGTTCGGAACCGCCACGCAGAACAGCCCCGCCTGTTTGGCGGCGGCGATACCATGCGGGGAATCTTCCAGGGCCACGGCCTCCTGGGGTTGTACACCCAGGGCGTCCAGCACTGCCTGATACAGCGCTGGATCTGGCTTGGGGCGTCCGACATCGTCGCGGCAGCGGATGCAGTGGAAATGGCCATGCAGGGCCAAGCGGGTGAGATGGCCATGTACCCAGGCCCGCGAGGAACTGGAGGCGACGCCCAAGTGCAGCCCCAGATGTTGCGCCGCGGTGAGGTAGTCGAGGACGCCAGGGAGTACGGCCTGCGCGGTAATGAGGGTATCACAGCGCTGGCGGCGCTGGGCATGGACCGCCACGCGATCCACCGTGTGCCCGAGTTGTGTTTCAAGATACGCATATGGATCAAAGCCACCAGTGGTGCCAATGCCTGCGGCCCAGACCGGCAAGGGCAATGTACAACCATACGCGTGATAGATTTCTTGCCAGGACTGGAATTCTGGCACCTCGGTGTCCAAAATTAACCCATCGAAATCAAAGATGAGCGCACGAATCATCGCCTGCGCTTGCCTCCCACCGCTCGATGACGGCTTGCTGTTGCGGGACACGGACAAGAGATTGGCGCCCTCGTCTTAGAATACGCCGTCTCGGGTTGTCACAGGCGCCATCACACTCCGTCGTGCACGGCGGAGAAAGCAGACGCTTGGCCCAACGGGCCAACAGGGTTGCTCTTCCTTGGATAGTAAGCGATAATATACAACATGCTGAAAAAGATGCAATATCGACTCAAACCCACTCAAAAGTACACGCAGGTGCTGGAAGACCATTTGGAGGAATGCCGCGCCCTGTACCACCATTTTCTTGCGGCACGCCACGCGGCCTAGGACGAGCGGCAGGAATCACCATTCCCCCGTAGAGAGGCGCATTGTAGGTAGCGCCTCGGTCCGGCTGCACAACTTTGCTATCCTCCCAGGGCTTCCTGGGGTGAACTGGCTGGAGGTAGGGATGCGTACCGTACGTGATGCCGTTGCCGAGGGAAGCACACCTCCCCAGGAATCTTGCGCTGTGGCGCTGATCGCTCCCATGGACGTCCTCGCCGCGGTGGGAACGCTCGCGAGGTGCTTTGGGCCGGGATTGCCTATGCTCCCAGAGCCTGCACCGGCGACCGGCGTGGTCATGTGCATCCCGCCCCTGCGGCTGACCACATTGCCCCCAGGATGGACGGGCGTCTGGGCCTGGCCTGAGCCTCCCCCTGCCGGGGCCTGGGTGCCGCTGCCGTTGGCGGCGGTGACCGATCCCCAGGCGTTAGGGCATGCCCTGCAAGCGGCGGATACGTGGCGCCGTGAGCGCTTACAGTTCTCACAGCAGGATACGGCCAGAGCCGAGGCGCTGCAAGCGGTGAATGAGATTGGCATTGCGCTCTCTGCGGAACGCGATCCAGAGCGTTTACTCGAACTCATCTTGACGCGGGCGCGCCGTCTGGTAGCCGCCGATGCCGGCTCGCTCTACCTCATACGCCAGGGTGAGGACAAGCAACGCTCTCTGTATTTTGCCTTGGCCCAAAACGACAGTGTCTCGGCGCCCTGGAAGGCGAGCATCTTGCCCCTCAATCCGCAGAGTGTGGCGGGCTCCGTGGCGCTCCGGGGCGAGGTGGTAGTGGTTGACGATGTCTATGACCTCCCCGCGGATGGCCCATTACGCCACGATCAGAGCTTTGACCAACGCTTTCACTATCGTACCCGCAGTGTCGTGGGCATTCCGCTCACCACGCACAACGACGAGCTCCTGGGCGTGTTGCAGCTCATCAACCGCAAAGCGCAGGCGGGTGTGCCCCTAGCGGATCCGGTGGTGGCGGCAGAAGTGCAGCCGTTTAGCGCGGCGGATGTCGAGCTGCTGCGCTCCTTAGCCTCCCAGGCCGCCGTGAGCTTGGAAAACAGCCAGCTCTATGCCGGCATTCAACAGCTGTTCGAAGGCTTTGTGCGGGCGTCCATTATGACCATTGAGCAGCGTGATCCCACCACCTCCGGGCACAGCTTTCGGGTCGCTGATGGCACCCTGTCGTTGGCACGTTGCCTCGAACGACTGCAACGGGGCCCCTGGGCGTCGGTGCGTTTTTCGAGCGACGAGGTACGTGAGTTACGTTATGCCGCCCTGTTACACGATTTCGGCAAGGTGGCCGTGCGCGAAAATGTTTTAACGAAAGCTTTGAAATTGTTCGACGAGGAACTGGTGTCCGTGCGCGGGCGCTTTCGGCTGGCGCGGGCCTCACGGCGCGCCGCGCGCCTCGAGGACTGGCTCCAAGAAGCCCTGGGGGATCCAGAGGGGGTGCGCCAACGCCTCCCACAACTGGAGGCCCATTTACAGCAGGAGCTGGCCGAGTTGGATCGGATGCTCGCGGTGGTGCTCAACGCCAACGAACCGAACGTCACGGAGAGTGGTGACTACTCGGCCTTACCGGCCATTCGGCAACAGGGTTTTCGCGATACCGAGGGCGCATATCACACGCTCCTCACCGATCACGAATTGCAGTTGCTATCGCTGCGGCGCGGTAATCTCACCCCGCTTGAGCGCCAAGAAATTGAAAAACACGTCACCCACAGTTTTAACTTTCTGCGGACCATTCCCTGGACCAAAGATCTGGCACGGGTGCCAGACATCGCCGGCCGCCATCACGAAAAACTCGATGGCACTGGCTATCCGTCGGGCCTCAAGGCGAAGGATATTCCTCTGGGCAGCCGGATGATGACTATTGCAGATATTTTCGATGCCCTGGTGGCGCGTGATCGTCCCTATAAAAAAGCGGTGCCCTTGGAGCGTGCCCTCGGCATTCTTGAAGACGAAGCCAAAGCGGGTAAACTCGATGCCAGCCTCGTTGACGTGTGGATTGAGGCCAAAGCCTGGGAAGAGATAGGAACCTACTGAAATGGAAGCTATGCACAGCGCGGCGCAACATTTTACCGAGGCGATCCAGCAGAATCGCTACCCAGGCCGTGGACTGGTGGTTGGCCGCTCCTCAGTGGATACGGGTTGGGTGATGCTATACTGGATCATGGGACGCAGTGCTCAGAGCCGCAACCGGCGCTTTGTCGCAGACGGGGGCATGTTGCAGACGGTACCCGTTGATCCGCAACTGGTGGCCGATGCCAGTTTGATTCTGTACGACGCCATGCTCGAACTCCCAGGAATCTATCTCGTGAGCAATGGCGCCCAGACGCGAGCCCTCGCTGAGGGACTGGCCGCAGGCGAGACCTTCGACACCGCTCTGGCCTCCTGGCAGCACGAACCTGACGCCCCGCACTATACCCCACGCATTAGCGCCATGCTGCGGCTTGAGCAGCCGGAAGTGACGCTGAGCCTCTTGACGGCCAATCCGGTGGACCCGGCCTACACGGATCGCTCGACCTATCGCCGGGCCATACCAGCGCCGGGCCTGGGGGTTGGCCTGACCACCTATCGTGGTGACGGCCATCCCCTCCCGAGCTTTCGGGGTGAGCCGTTGCTGCTGCCCTGTCCGGGCAGCCCAAAAGCGCTTGCCCAGCTGTACTGGGAGGCGCTGGATGCCGACAACCGTATTGCCCTTGCTGTCAAACACATCCCCGCCTCGGGTGGGCCAGGAACACTGTTGGTGCATAATCGCTATGGAGCAGTCTGCTGAGACGCCGAGGATGTGCCACGGGATACCTCCCATACGCGAGGAAGCATGCATCAAGCCTGAGTGCATTAGGCATTATCTACGCAAAACATGGTGACGAATGGGTACCTATTACTACACGGCTTTTGGTCTGCATATTGCCTCCGAGTTCCCCTGCCTTGAGCTGACGTCCGGGGTGGAGGCGACGGAGGTCGTGCTGCGCTACGGCTCCGTGCCAGCGACCTTACCCACGGTGAAAACCGCGGGTGTGCGGTACCAGGCGTCGCCAGGACAATTTCTGCTGACCGTGGATGGCGTGGCGCGCTTCCTGGTCCAGAACGGCACCGAGATTATCGTCGAACGTGCGCCAGGAAGCGACGAGGACTCCATCCGGCTCTTTCTCTTGGGCTCAGCCTTTGGGGCACTGTTGCAACAACGCGGTGTATTGACCTTACACGGCAGCGTTATCGAAGTAGCGGACGGCTGCGTCGGGTTTCTGGGCCCTTCGGGCGTGGGCAAATCGACCCTGGCGGCGGCCCTGCTGCGGCGCGGCTATCGCCTCCTGACCGACGATATCTGCGCCGTCACCCTTGGCCCGCAGGCGCTGCCGCTGGTGCTGCCGGGCTATCCGCAGACGAAGCTCTGGGCCGATGTCCTAACGAAATTCGACACCGCTCCCGACACCCTGCGGCGCGTGCGCCCACAGCTCGACAAGCACGCCTGGCCTGTGCCCCTGGCCTTTTGTCCCGAGGTCCGCCCCCTGCAGCGGCTCTACGTGTTGCAGACCACCAATACGGCCGACTTGACCATTGAGGAGGTCGTAGGAGGAGAAAAGTTTCAGATGCTGCGGCAGCACACCTACAGGGAGGCCTTCCTGGATGGTCTGGAGGGGCGGATGGCCCATTTTCAGGTATGCGCGGCGGTGGCACGGTGCGTGCCGGTGCGTTGCATGACGCGCCCTCTCTATCCCTTTCTGCTGGACGAGATGGTGGCACGGCTGGAAGAGGAGTGGGCCGGATGAGTGGCATCGTATGGCTCGCCTCGTACCCCAAGTCTGGGAATACCTGGTTTCGCGTCTTCTTGACCAATCTGTTGCGTAATGCGGACACGCCAGCCGACATTAATACCCTGGAAAGCACGCCGATCGCCAGCAATCGCGCTCTGTTCGACGCGGTGGTGGGTTATGAGGCGGGAGACTTAACGCCCAGTGAGATCGACTGTCTGCGTCCACAGGTCTACGAGCACCTCGCCGCGACTGCGGCTGAGGCGCTCTATATGAAAGTGCATGATGCGTATACGCTGACGGAGACCGGCACTGCACTCTTTCCCGCCTCGGCTACGTGGCGGGCCCTCTATTTCCTGCGTAATCCCCTCGATGTGTGTGTGTCTTTTGCGCACCATAGTGCTGCCGAGATCGAGAAAATGCTCCAGGGGATGGGGAACGCGTCGTACGCCATTGCGGCAGCGACAGACCACCCATCACGGCAACTGCGACAGCGCCTACTCTCTTGGAGTCAACATGTCCTGAGTTGGGTCGATGCCGAAGCCTTCCCCGTGTTGGTGGTACGCTACGAGGACATGCACCTGCGGACGGTGGAGACTTTTTCCAAGGCGGCGGCGTTTGCCGGGCTGCCGCATGACCCCGAGCGTGTGGCTAGGGCACTAGGCCAGAGCAGTTTTGCTGAGCTGCAGCACCAGGAGCGTCTCCACGGCTTCCGTGAAAAGCTCCCGCGTGCGGCGTCGTTCTTTCGGCAAGGCACTATTGGATCCTGGCGGCAGCACCTGACCCCAGCCCAGGCGCAGCGCATCGTCGGTACGCATCACGAGGTGATGCAGCGCTTTGGGTACTTGACCGTCGAGAGCACGCCAGTGTTTTGAACCGTGGGGTGAGGGAGGAGCGTACGGACACCATCGATTATTGCAGGAGCACATCATACGTTTGCGGCGGACGAAGGCGTCACGATGCGGATAAGACCTTCCTGATACGCGGTATGCAAAAAAGCTAAGACATCCTCCTGACACGTTGTCGCGTCCACAGCGTAGCTCTCCATGAGGGCAGCACACAGAGTACGCACCGTCGTGGGTTGGCCCAAGGTACGCCAGATCTGCGCTCCGATGGGGTCGGCATCATAGTAGGCTCCATTGGCAGTATGAAGAATCACGACTTCTTCACCAACGTCAGCGGCCAGTAAAGCCTCGACTTGGGCAATGGTTGTGTCAAGAGTGATGGGGTCAGAAGACGTCAGCGCATTCTCTGGCGTGGTCATACGGGCCGCCTTCCAGTAGGGGAGGAAGATGAGGAGGTTGGTAGAAGTCAGCGTCAGCTCTAGGGTGAGCCTGTGGGGCTGACGCTGAGAGCGTTTTACTTGCTGGCTGCACGTCGCCGGCGCCACTGATACCCGACAAGGCCGACCAAACCAAGACCCAACAGGGTGAGGCTGGCAGGTTCCGGCACGGCTTCTACGCTGACATCGTCGAGACGCAAGCCACCAAGCACGTCATAACCGGAAAATTTGAGGACGGTGGATGCCCCTGTGGCCGTCACGAGAAAACTAAACCCTTGATAATTTGGAGAAATAAGAGGGATATCATTCACATGATCATAGAGCGTGGTCGCTCCAAACTCTACCGTAAAGCGATGGCTGATAGGAGTGGAACCCACGGCATGCCGTAGCCAGTAATCGACCCGATATTGCTGGCCGGCAACAGTCATCAGTGTCTGCTCAATACTATCCGGCGTTGTAGTGTTTGCCGAGAACAATGCATCAAATGCACCAGTTCGTGGCGCTATCGCTTGGACATCAAATTCTCCTACAACGGGTGCTCGGGATGTAGTCCAGCCAGTAAAATTTCCTAGTTCAAAGCCTGGGTTTGCAACTGGGATCGCCCCTACCGATCCTGCGCTACCCAAGGCCAGCAGCACTAGTAAGCCTGTCCCTAGCCATGTCATGCGTTGCTTTGTCATACTTCGTCTCCCCTTGCCCTTCTTTGCCTCCAGGCACAGCGCCTAAGGCCTATCTAGTATCACGAACATACAGCGTCTCTGCCCCAAACTCTAGACACCCATGAGTAGTGGAACAGGACGGACCCACAACGTAACGAGTGCTCTATAACAGATGTAGGTCTGTGCAAAAATCAGGCCATAACACATTCCCGAAATTTTCTTATTATAAAATGCTAGACTTTTTCATGGTCAATTTTTCACATAACATCAATAGTATCAAAAGCATGTTCTCACGTTTACTCCTCACGAAGGCTGCATAGCCTCCCTGGGGGTACATCAGGTGTTCGCCCCGCATTATAGCCCAGCGAGGCCTTGAGTCATTTCTCGAGTGTAAAATTTTCCGACGATTTCTCGACAGCAGAGCAGGTTATGAGCAGAGTTTTCCCACAACTTATTGTTTATACAATCTTTCTAAAGTAAAGTGCGGCACGATGGCTCAGTGTCATCTTTTTTTACACTTCTGCTCGTAATACGAGACCGGATCTGGTTAAACACCTATATACAAAAGCTCTCGATTTAGATGGGTCACCTGTCAAATTTTCTGACACTCGACGTCCCTTGTCTTAGAGTACTGAGGGCTTACTCTCTTAAAGACCACGATGCCAGGGCATTGGGCTCGGCAATTGCCGTAGCGTCGTAGCCGCAGAGCACGGCTTGGCGGTCTCATGTATGGGTGGCACAAGGCCAAAAGACTGGCACAGACATGCTGAGGTGGTTTTCCTAGGCACGCCGGCAAGAAACCAGCATGCCTAGGAGCGAAGAAGAGAGACCACCAGGATAACGACCGAGAGGTAGCCTGGACGCCTGACGCGATACTCAAGGTTTCCCTCGTGCCATCATGATAGAGACGAATCTCAGATGATCATGAGACAACAGAGTGCACGAGCATGAATATCAACTTGTAGGACTACCTGTTAATGATGCATCACTTACTCCACCTCCTTTTGCGAGGGTCTGTACGCCAACATCGCTACGTCGCAGCTGCGGCTTATGCCAGGAGCGGCGCAACGTTTCGTCTGCCTGCGCGCTCACAAGGGGTGCTGGGGTCCGTGCGGCAGCCACATCTACATTGTGTATATGTTCCATGATTTACTATGTCCTTTCCAGCAGTTATCCTACAAACAACGCTACATACTGCATCGGCACACACGCCACACAGTAGACACCCTCCGTGTCTTACACCAGGAAGAGTCCAGCACAGAGACCACGGAGTAGGATCACCGCCGCCTGGGCAGTGATTGCCACATTCTGGCGTTCCAACAAAGTATTGTACACCTGCCGCATATACGGCAAATCCAGGTACGCGAGAGCCTCTGGGCACTCCTGGAGGACAGCCAGGGCCGCCGTCACTTCCTGGGCGTGCTGCCGAATACGCTGGATGACGTCGCCTGCTTGTCGGCCCTTGCGCGGATTCAAGCGCACCTCGTCCGGCAGCAAACCGCCCATAGCTCGGCGCAGCAGCCAGCGATCCATTGTACCCCGCCATTGCTGATCTGGCACGCCCAGCGTGAAAGCCATCACGCGGGTATCCTGGGTAGGGTCACGGACTTCAAGGCCGTAGGCGGCCCCATTTTCGGCAGTAAACGCTCCGGCCATGCTGGCACCAGGTCGCAGTGTAGCCCAACGTCTCTGGCGTGCCGTCCCCCACTGCTGCCCCAAGAGCGGATCGTACCCCGCCGCGGCCATATGCTGGCGCAGGTGCAGACGCAGCGCCAAGTCTGGATGGATGGCTGCACGAGAGCGCCATGGTTGGGATTGCAAGCGCCAGCTCCCGAATAGATGCCAATTCACATAGTGCCTATGAAGCCATAGTGGCACGAGAGGCCTCAGCAATTTCTCACGCACAGCCTGTCGATATGCTCCAAAATTGATGTAGGACCGCAGGGACACACTCGAGGGCAGGCCAGCCCATGAAATAGTGGCATTGCCCAGTTGACCAGTCAACAACGTCCCCACGCCGTGCTGCTGCGCTGTGGCCAAGAGCGCCACAATCCAGTAGAGATTGCCGGAACCCAGAATCGGTTCTCCGTGGATATCCAGCATACGCCGGATACCAGCAAGAGGACTAACTTCCGCAGCTCGAATAGGAATGTGATCGACCACGCCGGCATAACGGGCCGTCGCCGTGGCAAACGGCCATTCGTCGCCAAAAAGCCGTGCCGGCACTGTGTGGGTCACGTCGTACAACGGCACCGAGGTGAAGGCGATCAGCCCTTTGTTCTCCCGCGCCAGGGCACGAGCGGCCAGTGCCGTCACTGATCCAGAGTCCAGTCCACCACTGAGGGTGGCCCCGACAGGCCGATAGCTGCGCAGCCGACATTGCACGGCCTGGCGCAAGACGTCAAGAAACGCTTCGACGTAGGCTTCATCATTGGGCAGATGCACCTCAGGCGTATCTTCCAGGCGCCAGTAGCGCCAGATACGCACGCCATCGGGCGTGACCATCATAGCGTGTGCCGGCGGCAGGCGATGCAGATCCAGGTAGATGGTATCTGACCCGTGGCGAGCATTCCATGCCACCAGCACCTGCGCCAGATAGAACTCATTCAACCGCCGAGGCATGCCGGGCAGGGCTAGCAGGGCCTTGCGATCCGAGGCAAAAGCGAAACGCCGCCCATCGTTGACGTAATACAGTGCCGTGTTGCCATGATGATCACGCGCCAGGAACAGACGACGCTCGTGCCGATGCCATACCGCGAAGGACCAATCGCCCAGGAGATGATCCGGGCATGCCTCCCCCCAGCGTTCATAGGCACGCAAAATGATCGCACTGTCGGGCATCGTGGCACGGTCAACGTGCGCTATGCCCAACGCCTCCCATAACTCGTCCCGATTATCCAGCCGCGCCGCCGCGGTGATCACCAGACGGCCATCGGCTGTCGCATACGGCAAGCGTTCGTACACCGCCTCTGGCGTGTTGAAGAGTAAGCCATGTCCCAGGCCTGCCGACCCTTCGCACCACTCCCCCGCACCATCAGATCCCCAGTGCGCCATAGCCGCATGCATGGTGCGGAGATCCTCCATGGCGACAGGGGCGTCGTTCACGTGGAACAGACCCATAATACCGCTCATCAAACACTCTTATCTTGGCCAAAAAGGTGAGTCGGACAGGGAGACAGCTCATACACGGAAGGAAGTGGGAAGGGTGAGCGACGGGTCTTGAACCCGCGACCTCTGGAGCCACAATCCAGTGCTCTGCCAACTGAGCTACGCCCACCACAGCGATGCAAGAGACGGTAACTATACAAGGAATGTGTGGCCCTCGTCAATGCCCTCATACAAACAGGACATTGGCAAACGACACAATCCCGCCCGCCGGGTCATGCGCATAGTCGTAATGCAGCATGGCGCCACGCCCACCAACGCCGTCTACCGCCTTGAGGGCCGCGTAAATACAATTGAGGCCGCAGACACGCCGCGCATTGTCATCCCGCAGTACCGAGTGGTAAAAGCCCAGGGCGTCGCCGGCTAGAGCATGATGCAGATCCTCACGGTCCCGCCCATCGACCTGCCGGACAATGTGGTCGTCAATATCAAACGCGTCGCCAAAGCGTCGCCCGACATGCGCCAGATCGGCCCCAGCAATGACGCTCACCCGACCCGGGGCCGCATCAACCACGTCGCGGCAGACCTCCAGAAACGCCTCAACGTCTGGCGGAGGAGTGTGCGGTGATAACGCCAACGGCCCCCCAAAGGCGGCGCACAGAATGGGCACAATGCGCACAGCATCACCGTACAGATACGACAGCATCACCGCCTGAAACTCGATGGAATGCTCCGTGCGCTGCACCATCTCATAGGCATACGGATCCCAGGTGCACACGGCTTCCAGGCGCCGGACGATCTCCTGATCGGTCTGCAACACGCCAAAGGGCGTGGCAAAGTGCTTCCTGGTCAGCACAAACGGCACGGGCGGTGAGGCATGCGCCACCCCGAAAATGAACACCGTGGTCGGCTGGCCGTGTTGATACCAGTGCCAATACCCGTGGGCATAGGCGTGGCCACCACGGTGAAAGTCAATGTGCGGCGCAATCAGACACCGTGCCGGTGGCACGTCCCGCCGTCCGCCATCACGCCAGGCGCCAGGGCCACCATCACGGACAAAGAAGTCGTCGAGTAAGGCGCGCAGTTGCGCCGGCTGCTCCGGGTATGAGGCGCCCGCCAGATACGCTGGACGCACGGGCGAGGTGGTAAACTCGTCGACGATACGCTGCTGCAAGGCCACAAAACGGGCTGTGTGCAGAAAACCCTGCTCGTCGAGATACTGCACCACCTGCGTGATGTCCTCCGGGCGCAGGCGATGCCCACCGAAGTGCTGGGCAAAGGCCGCCTGAATATCCACCACATCATGATGACCATCCAGCTGGCAGGCAATAAAAAAAGCCGGGGGCGTGAGCAGGATCTGATGCGCGACGACACCGTCAGGGTCACGCAAGCAGATATACTGCTGGCCTTGTTGCTCGACAGGAAACGCGTCGATAGATCGTAAGGTCGGTAGTGCCATAATGCGCAAGCATACTGCAAACGTGGTCGAGCGTCAACGCGCCACGGTGGCCGGAGTGCTGATGGTCTTGGCCCGTGGCGCCGTCGGTGTGAGACGGGACAGCAACGCTGGCGGCACGGCCAACAGGGTGAGACCGCACAGCACCAGAAAGGTGTCCTGATACGCCGTAATCTGCGCCGTCTGCCGGAGATGCTCGTTGACGACTACCAGAGCCTCGGCCGGCGTATGCGCCTGCCCGGCGGCGGTCAGCACCGCGGAGACAGTGCCGGTCGCTTCCTGCACACTCAGGCTCTGCAGCTCGTGTTGGCTACCAAGGGCGAGCACATGGGCCGCCGTGTTGCGCTCGACCACCATACTGCCGATAGCAATGCCGAAAGCGCTGCCAAAGCCGCGGTGAATGCCATCGAGTCCTGAGCCCATGCTGAGCCGATCCGGTGGCAACGTCTTGAGAATGATACTGGTGAGTGGGGTATACACACAGCCAAACGAGGTGCGGTAGAGAATCACCAGGAAGGTGAGCCAGCCCGTGCCATGTTCGGCGGTTGTGTAGCCCAGGGCATACATCGCCGCCGCTTGCAGCGCCAGGCCGCAAAAAATAGGCACGCGTGGTTCCAGACGATCCGCCACCCGCCCGGCTCCCAGCCCCACCACCCCCATGGCAATGGCTCCTGGCGCCAGGATGAGCCCGGCTTGCGTGGGGGTAAAATGAAAGGCTTGCTGCAGCAGCAGAGCCACGACAAAATTGGCCCCGTTAAAGGCGGCGTCGAACAGAAAGGCCGCCAGCGAGGCAATCACAAAACGGACGTTGCGGTACAGCCGCAAATCCACAAAGGGATGTGCGCCCCAGGTTTCAATCCAGACAAAGAGCACAAAGAAGAGCCCAGCCAGGGCAAACAGGGTGCGGATATAGGTGGAATCCCAGCCTTCGCGCTGTCCCTGCGAGATGGCCAGGAGTAAGGTAACCACCCAGATCGCCATGGTGAGCAGTCCCCAGGCATCGAGGGCGGGACGGGGTGGTTTGGCAGTCCGTGGCAAGACGAGAGGGGTCAGAATAAAACTCAGTACCGCGGTCGGGAGTGACAGGTAGAACATCGCCCGCCAGCTGTAGGCTTCGACCAGATACCCTCCGAGGGACGGTCCAATTGTCGGCCCCAGGGAGCCCGCCAACAGCAACAGCCCTAACACCATGCCGCGCTGTCCCGGCGGGAAGGCTTCATAGAGGAGAATCATACCCGTGACCTGGGCGGGCGCTGCCCCCAAACCTTGCAGCACGCGGAAGCAAATAAGCGATTCCAGATTCCAGGCCATGCCGCAGCATATCGTGCCCACGACGGTCATCAGTAAGCCGGTGATATACAAGTTCCGATGGCCCATCAAGCTGCTCAGCCAGCCCATGGCGGGCATGGGGACGGTGCGGGCAATCTGAAAACCGGTCATGACCCAATGAATGGTGGTAACATCCCCATTGAGCGCCGACATAATATTGGGCAGGGCCACCGCCACAGCGAACATGCTGAAGGCCATCGTTACCTGGCCTAATAGGATGGTGAGGGCCAAAGCCCAGCGGGAAGCAGGAGGGGCAGGTGACACACGCGGTGATAGGGTGCGCATAGCGAAGCAGTGTCCCCTGGAGGTGTGGGAATGGTCAACGCGCTACGGCCCAGAGCCCATGTGCGTGCCCAAGCTCGGCTGGTAATCATGGCGTAGCTCTTGTAAACTACCGCCCCGCAGCTGGCACCACACGCACGCCAGGGGCCGCGCAGTGGCAACGTGCCAGCCGCGCTTGGTCTGGGCTGTGCACGCATGACTACTGGCGAGTGGAGGAGCGCACCATGGTACTGTTTCGGGACACGCGACGCTTTGAATTGACGCTTGCCGAGCGTGAGGACACGTGGCAGGCTACCCTGCAAGCCTTTGTCCCCGACCGTCTGTACCCGACGGTGTATCTACGCCACACGTATACGACACGCCAGGAAGCCCTGGAGGCCCTGCAGCGCCGCTGGCACACGTTGTTTCCCGACGAAGCGCCGCTGATCTGGCGTGAACCGATGCTGCTCACACCAGCCCGGCGCCCGTACCCACCCGCAGGGCCACGCGGATGAGACTCACGGATGTCTTGTACGTGGCCCTGGGGCTCACCCTCGCTGCACTCGTTGGCATGGGGTTGCACACGCGGCGCTTGTGCCAACACTGCGATTATTGCGGGCGCTTTTACTGGTGGATTGGTTGGGGCGCCTTCGAATGGACTTCGCCCGGATGTGACACCTGGGCGATGCGCTGTGCCCTGTGCCATTGGCTGGCCCGGCAGCTCCCAACCGTGACGGACGATTAAGCGGACGCACCGTCTGCGGCGGCGGCACGATGCCATTGCTCCAAGATCGCGGCGCTTTCTGCTTGCACCGTATCGAGCATGGCGGTGCTGATCACGCCTTGACGGTGTAACTCCTGCAAGCCGGCAAAGCCGGCGAAGGCCGGCGCCTGCTGCGGACTGTAGTGGCCAGCGACGTGCAGATTGACCAGGTGCAGTTGATCAGAAAAAATGGCAATGGGCGTCGTCAGGCTGGCGTAATCCCCCTTCCACGTGCCCTCACGGCTGTAAAACCGCGTCGTATAGCTCCAACTGCCTTCGCGGAAACGGGTGACCGTGTAATCCCCAGGCTGTTTGACCACATCGAGCAGCGGGGGATAACTGTCCTCATCGGGCAGCGTTTCCCGCACCTCGACCCAGCCATCATCGAGATCATAGGTGAGACGCTGGCCGGTGCCGGCCTCGGTGACACGCCCGTCGAGATCGCGCACGAGAAAGCGCAGGTGCGCGTCCAGGGGCAGCTGCATGGCGTTCAGGCTCGACAGCACATTGAGACTGGCCGTGCGGGTGCGCAGCACATCTGGGGGCAACTCCTTTTCCAGGGCGTCCACAATCACGCCGTACAGTTCCCCTTGCGCTTTGTATTTATGATGCCCCGGCAACGTCGGAAGGATGTCCGCCCGCAGGGTATCGCAGGCGGCTTTCGCCTGCCCAGCCAGAAACACGTGGGAGACCATATCGCCGCCGTAGAGATAGCCCACGGTGGTGGTGGCCTTGATACGCGTTTGCACCTCGCGGGCGTTGCGCGTCAATTGGGCGATTTCTTGGACCAGGAGCTGTTCCTCGGCATGTTGGGCGGCAGTCCGCCACAGAATGCCCCAGCCCTCGGTAGGTTGGGCTTCACCCAGTCGCGTCAGACGCTCACGGGTCTCCACATCACTGATTTGTTTACTAAGCTTGACGGAAGGCGAGGAGGTCAGCACGGCATATTGCCCGGCCACGCTCATGACCGCGCTGAGTTGGGGCCGATCATCGCCTTCAGAGGTCATGGCTTCAATGCGCACCGGCAGATAGGACCCGACGCGCACCTCGCGGTCGTCATAGCGCAGCACCAGCAGCCCGGCGCGTTCCTCCCCCAGATACACCACCGCCTGGCGCCGTATCCGACTGACCACCCCGACGAGGCCCATATACGTCGCGCCCACCTGCGAACTCTCGCGGCGGATCACGGCATCGGGACAATGGGTGTGCAGGAGTTGCAGGAGCCGCTCCACCGCATCGGCAGGGCCAGCCACACGGAGCATATCGCGACTGCCCCGCGACTCAGGCTGATCGTCGATGGTCACGTCAGGAGTATCCGTACGCCATGCCTGGTCGACACGCGCCTGGATTTCGTCATCAGGCTGTACCACCTCGCACACATCTGGGTAGCGATGAAAGAGGGACGTCAAAGCCGCAGCGTAGAGACCTCGAATGCGTAGTGTGATCATGACAGACTGGTACCTACTTAAGGAGAGCGTTCACTCGTTGGTATTCACCATGTATGCTGCCATGATCATAACACAAACACCGCAGGGAATCGGCAGCAAGATGACAGGCAAAAGCGTTATATCGTAGAGAGGAGGCCATACAGGAGTTTGGAGCTGCGAGGCAAGTACAGCAACGAGACAGTAGCCCTAACGGGAATCGAACCCGTGTCTTCGGCGTGAGAGGCCGATATCCTAACCGCTAGACGATAGGGCCACGAATATGCACAGACTGGGGAGCCAGGATTTGAACCTAGATAGCCAGATCCAGAGTCTGGAGTCCTACCGTTGGACGACTCCCCATCAGGCAAGAAGGCGCCAAAACCTTACGCAATTGCTTCTGCTCCGTCAAGCAAAAAGTATGCGCCTCTAGAGTTCGAGCCGCTCCAGCGCCCTGGCGCCAAGGCGCATGGGCACCAGCGCAGTACACAGGCACAGCCCGACAATCCCCCCGTAGCACACATACACTTCGAGGCCGCCCACCGACTGCCACAAAAATTTGTGTGCCAGATGCACATACATCGGGCGCGCCGCCAGCAGCAGGATAACCCCGATAAACCCCAGACTCAGCACCATGTACAGGATGCCCCCGGTACTGGCGGCCGTCTGCGCGATATTGTCGTAGACAAAGCGCGGGTACATCGCCCCCAAGCCCACCCCCAGGCCAGTCAAGGCACAGGTGATCAGGAAGATCACGATGACGGCAAAGAGCATGAGGTAGGCGTCCGCTTGCAGCAGCACATTGGACACAATCACCAGCGTCTCGGCGAGGATGAGCAACGGCAGGAAGTAAAAGCAAAATTTCTCACGGATGAAGCTCCGAAAGGCCATCGGGGAAGCCACGACGATCCAAAAACTACGGCCTTCCAGGCTTGTACTGGTAAAGACAAAACGTACCGCCACGGCGGATAACACAAACCCGGCCAAACCGAGATTCAACACCGAAATAAAGTTGCGCAGGAAAAGCGTGTCCAGCGGCAGGTTCTGGATGTTGTACAGATAAATCACCGCCAGCGCGCCTAAGAGCAAGAGCTGTGACCATTGGGCCGGATCACGCAAGAAAAGTTTCAGATCTTTACACACCAGGCCACGCGTGGCAGGCAAGCAGTGCTTGAGCAACGGCAGGAGCACCAGCTCCGCGCGCCGGGTCCGTCGGGTCGTAGTGCTCCGACGCCGTGACGTCGCGCCGTCCGCCCAGCCCGTATAATACACCTGGCTGGCCACCCAGACCGTCAGGGTGCACACCAACAGCGCCACCCCCCACAGCAACACTACATGCCCCAGCGCCGAGCCTGCCGTGGCGTCACTGCCCGCCAGCAAGGCTTTGGTGGCCCAGGTGCTCGGCAGTAAGGGCAAATCTGGGGTTTTCAGGGAATCGAGAAATTGCAGTAAGAGGGCATCGGGTGCTTCACGCACCAAACGTTCTGGCCGTAAAAAGCGGATGAACATGACCAGGCCCGTCATGCAGAACACGCTCAGCACGGTGACGGCTTTGTGGGTTTGCTGGGCCGGGAAGTAGCGCATGAGCAGCATCGTCCCCAGCATGCCCAGTCCAGCGGGAATGACCAGGAAGGGCAGCAGGGTCGGCAGCAACCAGGCATAGTAGGAGAGCGTGGCGTGCTGGGCCTGACCAAAGGCGACGAAGATTGGAAGACCAAACAGCAGCACCATCCAGGAGCTATAGAGCAAGGTTTGCACAAATTTTGTCACAAACACGGTGCTTAAACGCAGTGGCGAGGACATCAAAATCAGTAAATCGGAGGACAGATAGATGGTCGAGATGGACGTGATGGTGTTAGAGAAAAGCAACATGGAGAAAAACGCCATAAAAATCATGCTGAGTAACTGCCCGAGCAACAAGGGGGCGAGCTCCCCTGGCATGCCCGCCATATGCCGCAGCATCCGGTGGAAAAACAGGTAATCTCCCGCAATAAACAGCCCAGCGACTATGCCCAGCAGGATCAAACGCCCCGTATGATGCTGCAGATGATACTGCAGGCTGTTGCGCGCGATCTGCCCGCGCAGACGGCCCAGAAGCCACAATTCACGCCCCACACTGAGGGGGCGTGAGGTGCCCGTACTGTTCATCGTCGGTCCTTCTCCAAAGTCTGATGGATGACGGCCTAATCGCGTGCCGGCAGTGTTGGACGATAGGGGCGCACGGCGGTGAGCTGATAGCTCTGGCCATCACTGGTGAGGGTGATGGCGCCATGCAGGTCCGTGCGCCAGACCTCGACCCCCTGCTGTGCCAGGGTGTCGAGCGTCTGCGCATGCGGATGTCCAAAGGGATTATTGGCGCCTGTGGAAATAATACCCACACGCGGTCGCACCTGCTGCACAAAGGCCGGCGTGGTGGAGGTTTTACTGCCATGATGCGGCACTTTGAGAATATCCGCCCGCACATCGACCCCTTGGGCCAGGAGCCAGTCCTCAGTGGCGCGCTCAATATCGCCGGTGAGCAGCAGGCGTACCGCGCCGTATTGCAGGCGGAGCACCAGGGAGCGATCGTTTTCATTGCGCGGCTTCCAGGGCACAGACGCTGGGGCTGCCGGGTCTGGGGGCACCAGGAGGGTCATCTGTAAGCGCTCCCACTGCCACTGGCGCGGGCCGTCTGGCGCCGGGTGATGCGGCGTACCCCAGCGCTGCCCGGCATGGCGCAGGTCACGCAGATACCCATCAGGCATGGGGCTCTGGTTCGTCAGTAACCCCTGGGTGGGAAACAGACGCAGCAGGCTGACCAGTCCACGCGCATGATCGGGGTGCATATGCGTCAGCACCATGAGGTCAAAGCGCCGGATATATTGTTGCCAGAGCCAGGGTGCGATGATCTGCCGGCCCGTATCAAAGCGTCCATCATAGGTGCCACCGCCGTCGATGACCAGCGTATGCGGCCCTGGCACTTGCACCACGATAGCATCGCCCGAGCCGACATCGAGAAACGTCACCCGCAGGTGGGCCGGGCGCGTCGCAACGTATTGCCACCCGGCGCCGGCCAGCACTACGACGACACACAGCCCAGCTCCCGACCAACGCCAACGCCCGCGTGGGGCGTAGAGCACACAGCCCATCAGGCCATAATACCCCATAATCATGGGCCAGGACGGGGCCGCGATGTACACCTGGGCGGCGGGCCAGGCTGCGATGGTCTCGACAAACGTCACCACCCAGCGTAGCAAGGGGGTGAACGGCGCCAGCACCCACGGCGTGAGCGCCGGCCAGCAGATGAACACGCCCAGGGCCGCGACGCCAGCCTGGGTGAGGAGACCAGCCAGGGGCACGAGGGGCAGATTCGCCAGGATGGCAAACGTCTGCACGGTGTGAAACGTGCTGCTGATGAGCGGTAACGTACCGAAAAAGGCGGCGCTATTGACCAGGAGGTAGGTCCACAGGTATGTACGCCAACGGTGTAGAGCGTTCCCAGGAGGCCCCTCCGCAGGGGGTTCCTCCGTCGGACGCGTGGTACTCACCAAGACCATACACGCCACCGCCATAAAGGAGAGCTGGAACGCCAGGTCACGTGCGGCGGTCGGTTCGTACACCAGGATGAGCCCGGCGGCCAGGAGCAGCGCATGCAAGGGTTCGCGGGTCCGTTGCAGCATGAGGGCCAGTAAGAAGCTGCCGACCATGAGGGCGGCGCGGGTGGCCGGGACTTCCCAACCGACCAGCGCACAGTACAACAGGACCGGGGGGATGCTCAAGAGCGCGGCCCACGGCGTCGGGCGCCAGCCCGGGTGCCAGCCACGTGGTAACCAGCTACGGATCACCCGTAACAGGCTGCGCCACACCAGGAAGACCGCCAGCGCAATGCAGCTCACGTTGAGACCGGATACCACCAGGAGATGCGTCGTCCCCGCAGCGCGGAAGCTCTGTTCCACCTCTGGCGTCAGATCGCCACGCTGCCCCAACACCATGGCCAGGAACACCGCGTCATAGGGCGCCGGGATGTGGGAGCGCACCACGGCACGTAGATGCTGGCGCCATTGTTCCAGCGTACGGTCGAGCCGCCAACCCTCGGGGCGCTGCAGCAACACCAGACGCTCGGGACGGCTCACACCGCCCACCACCCGCAGCCCCTGCCAGCGCATAAAACGCTCGAAATCAAACCCATCGGGGTTCTGTGAGGCACGCACCGGCGACAAGCGCAGCCGTGTCACCTGCACCACATCCCCCGGCAGCAATGGCACTGACTCGGCATGGATATGCAAGCGGATACGACCAATGGTGGGCTGCCAGGGCTGCGCCTCGTGTGCCAGGCGGTGGAGTTGCAGCGAGACATAGGCATGCCCCTGCCGTATCTCCACCGGGCGGTCCAACGTGCCCTCGACCGTCACGTGGCGCGGCAAGGTCGCGACCATCTGCGCAATGTGATGCGGCGGCAGCGTCTGGCCAGCCCAGGCCAGTTGCAGCGTGGTCAATGCCAGCCCCACCAGTGCCAAACGGCAGCAGCGCCGCACCTGCTGGAGTGGCCAGGGCAGCAGCACGCAGCATCCCGCCACGCCCAAGGCGCCGCACAGAGGCCACAGGGCCAGATCCACCGCGGTCCCGAGCAGACTGCCGCACAGCAGCCCCAGGGCGACACACCACAGGGGGCGTTCGTTGAACCTCCCCATGGCTAAAGCCAGGGGATTCCGGGAGCCGCCTCACGGCGGCGTTCGTGGGGCGTTCCGACCCCGGCATGGAGCGTGTTGATGGCCGCATTCCCATCACGGTCATGCGCGGCCCCACACGCCGCACACACCCACTGCCTGACTGACAAGCCCGCATAGCCAGTGGGACCAGAAAGGCTCCCACATGCCGAGCAGGTCTTGGTGGAAAAACGCGACGGCACTTCGAGGGACTGCCTACCGCTTGCAGTGCACTTGTAGGCGAGCATCCCTCGAAGCTGAGCGTGCGCCGCACTGGCCACGCTCTTGCCAAAAGATCGGGCCAGGCCCTTGGCGTGATCTTTCGACCAGACAATCACCCGGTTCTCGGCGATAAGGCGGCGCGAGAGTTTGTGGTTGCGATCCTGGCGCTGGTTGGCCAGGCGCTCGTGTAGCCGGGCCGTCAGATGTCTCCGGCCACCGCGTTGCGCTTGCGCCAGTCGTTGTGCGGTCTGGCGCAGTTCATGCGGGTGCGCCACCTTCTCGCCCGTAGAGCACGTGAGGAGGGTCTGAAAGCCGGGATCAATGCCGATCGCGCCATCAGCCACATGCGGAATAGCCTGGGGCTGGGCGTCGAGGAACAGACAGAGATACCAGCCCGACGCCCGCTTGACTATCCGGCCACTTTTGAGGCGTCCTGTGGGGAGGTCTTGGGCATGGAACCGGACGTGGCCGAGGCCTGGAATATGGATACGTGGCTTGTCTGGCCTCTTGAACGGATCAGGGAACGGGAGGCTCGTGAGCCGGTTGCGTTGCCCTTTGAGGCGGGGCTTCTTTGCCAACTTCTTCCAGCAGCGTTGCCAGGCGCTGTACGCCGTGTCGCGCAGGCCTTGCAGGGTGTGACTGGGGATGCCGAGCTTGGTGCTATGGCCTGCCAACAGATTATGAAAGGCCTTTTGGGTAGGGAAGATACCCAGCTTGGCGTCCTGCTCGATCTTGGGAATGGCCCAATTCCAGACACCAGTCAAGTGCCACAGCCAGGTATCAAGCTGAGTGGCCTGCACGGGAGTGAGCCGTAATTTGAGCTGCCGCTGGATCATGGGCTTCCCCCGTGGCTGGTGTGCGAGAGCGTACCAGAGCCTATGGTAAAGCCTCCCGGCGTCGGAGGCAACTGCAAAGCTCCCGTGTCCTACGGACACGCAGCGGCTTGACCCCATGTCTCAAGCCAGGGGGTTGCGCCGCTGGCTTGCTCACGGGCATGAGGAAACTCTCGGCTTGGTACCAGCGCATGGGTGTCGCCTTGACGGTTGCTTCGTCGTACCTATATGCTTGGCTGCCTTGTAGCACCCAGGTGATCCTGTGGTAGTATAGAGCCTTTCCGCACAACGATGCGCGCTGCCTGTGGCGCATGGAGGACAGTGTGAAACAGTTAGACCCACTCGGGAGTTTGCGTCGGACCCATTATTGCGGCACCCTACGGCCCGCGCATGTCGGCCAGGACGTCGTCCTCTGCGGCTGGGTGCATCGCCGGCGTGACCACGGGGGGGTGGTGTTTGCGGATCTCCGCGACCGCACGGGCCTGGCGCAGGTGGTGTTCAAACCTGATACAGCGCCCGCCGCCCACGAGAAGGCCGGGGAATTACGCGCCGAATACGTTGTCGTGGTGCGCGGTCGGGTGGAGCACCGCAGCGAGGACGCGGCCAATCTCAAACTCCCCACTGGTGAGGTCGAACTGGTAGCCACGGAGGTGCGCATTGTCAACACGGCCACCACGCCGCCGTTTCCGCTCGAAGATGAGGCCCAAATCGACGACGCGCTGCGCTTGCGGCATCGCGTGCACGACCTGCGCCGTCCGGTGATGCAACAGCGCTTGGCCCTGCGCCATCGGCTCTTGCAGTCGGTGCGGGCCACGTGCACCGATCTAGGGCTGTATGAGATCGAGACGCCCCTGCTCGGACGCGCCACGCCAGAAGGGGCGCGTGACTTTCTCGTGCCGAGTCGCATGTACCACGGCAGCTTTTACGCCCTGCCGCAGTCGCCACAGCTTATGAAGCAGTTGCTCATGGTGGCTGGGTTCGACGGCTACTTCCAGATTGCGCGTTGTTTTCGCGATGAAGACCAGCGTGCCGATCGGCAGCTTGAATTCTCCCAGATCGACCTCGAAATGTCATTTATCGGCGTGGAGGACGTCCTGAACGTGCTCGAAGACATCACGGCCCGCGCCTTCCGCGAGGTCAAAGGCATTGAGCTGCCACGCCCCTTCCCACGCGCCTCGTATGCTGACGTGATGGCGCGCTATGGCTCGGACAAACCGGATACCCGCATCACCCTGGAGTTGGTGGATCTCACGGACATCGTGGCGCACAGTGGCTTGCAGGTGTTTGCCCAGGCCGTCCAGGCCGGGGGCGTGGTGCGCGCCTTACCCATTCCCCAGGCCGAGGCCGTCTCCCGCAGCGAGTTAGACCGTCTGGTTGAGCAGAGTCGCCAATGGGGTGCCAAAGGCATGGCCTGGGTGCGGGTGCAGCCGGATGGCACCTGGCAATCGCCAATTACGCGCTATCTGAGTGAGGACGAACAACAGCAGATGACCGCTCGCGCTGGGTTACGTCCGGGCCATCTGCTGTTGTTCATTGCCGACCGTCCGGCCCTGGCCAGTGACATCCTTGGTCGGTTGCGCGTGCAGCTCGGTGAACGACTCGATCGTCGCGAGAACCGTCCGTGGGACACGCTGTTTGTGGTGGATTTCCCGCTCTTTGAGGCAATGGACAATGGCCAGCTCACCTATATGCACATGCCGTTTGTGGCGCCCTTGGAAGACGATATTGCCCTGCTTGACACCCAGCCCCATCAGGTGCGGGCGACGCATTACGATCTGGTGCTCAACGGCGTGGAGTTAGGCTCAGGGAGCCTGCGTAACCACCGTGCCGACGTGCAGCTCAAAATTCTGGAGCTCCTCGGCTACAGTGAGGAGCAAGCCCGTGAGCGTTTTGGCTTTATGCTCGAAGCGTTAGAAGCTGGCGCCCCACCGCACGGCGGCTTTGCCTTTGGCTTTGACCGGCTGTGTCTGATGCTGGCCGGTGGCGAGAGCCTGCGCGATGTGATCGCGTTTCCGAAAACGCAGCGCGCCCAGGATCTGTTTATGGGCGCGCCGGGGGTGGTGGAGCCGGAGCAACTGCGCGATCTAGGGTTGCGGGTGCGCTGAGGCAGTAGGCTGCATGCTGGGGGGGAACATCGGAGAGGACGCACGCGATGGCATCGCAAGTCGCTAGAGTACAGCTCATCTGGTATGCAACGATCGAGTCGCCCTTCGGCCTGGTCTGTATCGCCGGGACAGACCAGGGTCTCATCCGCGCCGACTTTCAACAAGGCGACCGTCCTGTACAACGTGATCCCGCGTGGCAGGAACATCCGTCCGCGTTGGCACCAGCCATCCAGCAACTGCGGGAATACTTCCAGGGCCAGCGCCAGCGGTTCACCGTGCGACTTGCTCCTGTCGGCACCCCGTTTCAACAGCGCGTCTGGCAGGAGCTGCAACGCATCCCTTTTGGCACGACGCTCACCTACGGCGCACTGGCGCAGCGTCTGGGCATCCCCCAGGCAGCGCGGGCGGTCGGCCATGCCAATGGCCGGAACCCCCTGGCCATCGTTATCCCGTGCCATCGGGTCATCGGCAGCGACGGACGCCTGCGCGGCTACGCGGGCGGGGTCAGCCTCAAGCAGCGGCTCTTGCAACATGAGGGCGTCTGCTTGTAGGGCCGCAGCTTTAGGCCCGGAAGCGCGTGTAGTCAATGGCGTATTTTTTGGCTTTATAGCCCATGATGCGTTCGGTCGTGTTGAGGAGTTTTGCGGCCTTGGCCCGGTTGCCACGGGTGGTTTTCAGCGCATCCTGAATGAGATCACGTTCAAACACTTCCACCGCCTCGGTGAGGGAGACCTGGGGCACGGTGCCGGAGCCCTCCGCCGTTTGCAGCGTCGGTGGCAGGTGGTACCCATGCATGACCGCGCCCTCGCACACCAACACACTGCGTTCGATGACATTTTCCAGTTCCCGCACATTCCCCGGCCAATGATAGCTAGTGAGCATGTCAATCGCCGAGGTGGCGATGCGCTTAATGGGCTTACCATGCTCACGGGTGTACTGCTCTAAAAAACGTTCCGCCAGCAATAAAATATCCTCCTTGCGCTCCCGCAGTGGTGGCACAAACAGGCTAAACACGTTGAGCCGGTAGTAGAGATCTTCGCGAAAACTGCCCTCGACCATGGCCTTTTCCAAATCGCGGTTGGTCGCCGCCAGAAGGCGGACGTTCACCTTCAGCGTCACGGTGCCGCCCACCCGTTCAAACTCCCGCTCTTGCAAGACACGCAGGAGTTTGACCTGCATAGTCGGGCTGAGTTCGCCAATCTCGTCGAGAAACAGGGTGCCACCATCGGCCAGCTCAAGACGCCCTTGCCGACGCGCCTGGGCCCCGGTAAAGGCGCCTTTTTCATGGCCAAAGAGTTGCGTTTCGATCAACGTCTCTGGCAGGGCGGCACAGCTCACTTTGATGAACGGGCGGCGGGCGCGCGGTGAGTTGTAATGCAGGGCATGGGCGATCAATTCTTTCCCAGTGCCCGATTCACCGCGAATGAGCACCGTCGTGTTGGTCGACGCGACGCGGGTAATTTGCTCGTAGACCTGCCGCATACGCCCGCTATTGCCAATGATGTTCGAGAAGTCGTAGCGCTGCTGGAGTTCCTCGCGCAGATAGGTGTTTTCCTCGCGCAGATGCTGCCGTTCCGTGGCGGCGAGGCGGTTGACGTTGATGGCCTGGGCGATCATCGAAGTCACGACCTGTAAAAACTGCAACTCCTGCTCGTAGTGACGCCCTTCCTGAAAGGGCATGTCCACCCCGAGGGCTCCGACCGGTTTGCGGTTGATGATGACGGGGACACAGATGAACGATTGCTCGTGGCGTTGGAGGTTCTTGCGCTGTCCGGCGCGGTTCAAAAACATCGGCTCCTGGCTCACACGCGGCACAATGATCGGCTTGCCGCTCTGGGCCACACGGCCCGTAATGCCCTCGCCAATGTGGTAACGCGCTCGCTTGCCCTCGCTGGTTAAGCCATGCGCCACGGCAATCGCCAGTTCCTCCGATGACGTGTCCAGCAGCGTCACCATGCTGGGCGTCATCTTGTGGCCACGGTCGAGAATGGCGAGCACACGCTCCAAGGCCGTCTCAAGGTGCAAGGTACCCGCGAGTGCCTGGCTGACTTTGACAAGGGTGGCAAGTTGCTGCAGTCCTTCGGGCTGGGAGGCCATGGGTGTTGCCCCTCTGATGCACAAGCTATCACACACGAGTGCGTGTACCGCGTCATGTATGGAGAACAGCAATTCTTATGCCAGAAATAGATGGCTGGCTCTCTGTGGGAGCCAGGGAGGGAAGGCTCCCTGGAGAACGCAGGCTGGATGACAAAGATGCGAGGAGTGACACAAAAATGTTGGACAAAATCGTCATGGCATGGATGGTCGCCGCCTACGGCACATCCTGCACGCGGATGTGCTGAACCTGATGCGTGGTCAGCCATTCCAGCAGGGTTTCTTGTTCCTCGGAGAGTTCTAGGACCGTGGGGTGTTCGCCATCCAGCGGTGACACCAATTCGAAGACACCATCGGCGAACCACTCGTTGCTGTGCGCCGTATCAATCCAATAATCATGGGCCTGCAACGGTGGCACGTGCGGCTCATCCGGCGGCGTCATAAAATACACTAGTTGGGAGCGCAAACGCGCCGAGATCGGCAGGGCGGCAACCGCAGGTTGGTCAACGGGGACGAGTTTGTAGGTCATAACATACTTTCTGGCGGAGGACCGGACACGGCCCCCTACCGGCTGTGGCGCACGGACACGACCCCAGAGCTTCTGCCGACACCTAGGCCTTGAGGCTCTGCGCCAGGATGTCAATCACCTGTGCCAGGGTACGGTCACGGTCGCGGTTTTCAGGGGTTTCGTCGGCCAACGCGGTCGACGCCACCAGGCGATACATGTCTGCTGCGGCTTGATGAAATTTCGGCGTGAGCCCAGCATCCGCAAACGTCTGGGCAATCTCTTCCATCTCACCCACCCACCGATGCGCCTTCGTCGTCATCCCAGGAATGTGGCGCTCCATCATGCGATAGCGCTCGCCCTGGCTCATCTGAAATTCCTGGACCAGTGGCTCGTACAACCCCAGGCTCCGCGCCATGGTGAGCAGCCCGGTGGTGAGCGCCGTGCTCCCTTTGGTGAAGGCCGCATAGCACATTTTGATCCCGGAAGCCTGGCCGATCTCCAAGCCCAGCGGGCGCACGTCTAAGCCATAGTTGCCCAATTCGGCGAACACCTCGACCTCAGGGCCCGAGGCATAGAAGCGGGTCGTGCCAGGCTTGCGGGGCGGCGAGCCGATGATCCCGGCATCGACACACGGGCTACCGGCGGCCGTGATCACCTCGGCAATGGCACGGGTGGTGCGGGGAGCGATGGCATTGCATTCGGCGAACACCGTCGTGGCCCCGGTCTCACGCAGGGCTTGGGCCACCAGCTGCGCCGTCTTCATGGCCTCTTCGGGCACCAGGATTGACAGGAGCAGATCGGTTTCGCGGACCAGATTATGCAGCGTCGGCAACTCGGTAATGCCGGCTTGCTGGGAGAGGCCGCGCGTGCGGGCACTCCGTCCCTGCAAGCAGGTGACCACGCGCATGCCATGCTGCCGTAATACCTCACCCACCACGTGCCCCATATCGCCTGGGCTCAAAATACCCACGGTGCGGACCGCCATGCCTGTTTCCTTTCACGTTGCTGTGCGTGTAATGTGCCCATGTGAGGATTCCCAGCCTGCGCCGATACCACACCCCATTGGAGGCACGCCCTGTGTATTTGCCTTTTGACATCCTCCCCGGCCTGCAGGCCGGGGACACCAACCCCGACCAAGGAGGTTCACGTTCTTGTTTCCCGACCGCTTACGCAGCCGAGTCCCGTACCGTGTTCGGGGGCAAGCCATGTGCCCCGTCCGCTGGAGCCTCAAGAACCAGCGGACAGCACAGGCCGTGCCAATCGCGGATATTCTGCGCGGCATTGGCGTCGGCGTGGGCATGGTAGTCGCAGCGCCGGCAAGCAAACGCGTGTTTCTTGCGGGTGCCCAGCGCGCCACAGTGGTGACAGCTTTTGCTGGTGTAGGCGGCTGGCACTTTTTCGACAGCGACACCCGCGAGCTGCGCTTTATAGATGATGAACTGTTCCAACTGGAAGAACGGCCAAGCGTCTCGATTCTGGCCCGCGTCGTTCGTCGTCGTCTGCCGTTGTTTGGCGTGCGCCCTGATGTCCGATAAATCTTCCAAGCGTATGCCGGCACCACAACGCTGCGCCAGTGCCACCACGTCTTTGGAGAGGCCGTGGTTGATATGTGTGATGATGCGGCCTTCGTGCCGATCCAACTTCTGGACGGCGTGGTGTTTGCCGGCGGCCTGCAGTTGCTGGCGGCGGCCCGCGTAAACGCGGCGTATATGGCGCAGACGCTTGGCTTTCCAGAAGAGCACCGGACCGTCTGGCGTCGCCGCAGCCAGGGGCACGTTTTGCCCACGATCAATCCCCATCCAGCGACCTGTCGGCTCAGCGTCGGGAACCTCCATCGACACCGCGAGGCAGGCATACCAGAGGCCCTTGCGCGAGCACCAGAGCTTCACGGTGCCAGGCGAGGCGCGGCCCTCAAGAATCGCGTCCAGCCACTGCTGGTGCGAGGCCTGATGCACAGCCAGTGGCAGACGCTTTTTAATGCCGCGGCGCAAGCCAAAGGCCATCGAGTACGTCTCGCCGACCTTATGCAGCGTCCAGTTTTGGTGGCCGGTCTCTAACGGGAGCGCCTGGAAGCGTTGAACTGTCGTGCGCGCGTTCGCATGCCGGATCGTCTGGTTCATCCATGCCGAGCCAATCTCCACATGGGCAAACGCTTTAGTGGTGAGCAGACGGCGCTGGGCTTTCGGCATCACCAGTATCGCGTTGGCCGTCTGCGTATTGAGCACCTGTAAGCGGGAAAATTCGTCAGCCTTGGCCCGATTGAGACGTAAGAAAGGCAGCTTAAGGATCTTGGTTGCAATGCTCATATATGCAAGAATAAAACATCTCACATGAAACTGCAAGATCATTCTGTTGCCCCGGAGACGGCCTAACCGCCTGCTCTCCTCGCCGTGCACGACGGGGCTTTGCAGCGTCTGTGATCACATCGGTGGACAGGACGTTTGGGAGCCATCACCCTGTCGTGCTGTGTCTGCGACTTTCTGTCTTGATCATCAGGCTATTTCGTGCTAGAGAGGTCAGCGCACTGCGGCAAGTACACGCCCCATCTCAGTCCATGGAGTAACTATGGCGCACGAGGTCTTTATCAGCTACGCTCACGACGAGCACGCCATGGCCAACCAAGTCTGTGCCGGGCTCGAAACGCAGCATCATCTGCGCTGCTGGATCGCCCCGTGTAACACCAGCCCCGGCAGCGATTGGGTCGCCAGCATTGGCAGCGTCATTGCCCGCAGTCGGGTGCTGCTGCTGCTGTTGTCTGCCGCCTCCGACCGCTCAGGCTATGTCAAGAACGAAGTGCTCTGGGCCCGCGAGCGTCACATCCCCATTGTGCCGCTGGCCATTGAGAACGTGTCAACGCCCGGCCTGGGCTTCTTGATCAATCACACCCAGCGCCTGGAAGCCTGGACCCCGCCCCTGGCCCAGCATCTACCGCGCCTGGCTGCGGCCATCCAGGCATTGCTCAGTGTCCGGCGCACCACGGCCCTACACATCATGCTGCTGGCCCGGCGTCAGGCAGAACCGGACATGCGGGTGGTGGCGGCACTGGAGCAGGGGCTCAGCGCGCACGGGCATCAGGTGTTCATCGACCGCCAGGCGACCGCTGGGCTGGCCTGGGCGCGGGATTTGGAACAGCGCGTGCGCCAGGCCGATGTCGTCATCCCCCTGCTGTCCGCCGCCTCGGTGCACGATGAAATCATTGCCTGGATGCTGGAAGCGGCCCGTGAGGTGGCCTATGCCCAGGCCGGCAGGCCCCGGCTGGTACCGATCCGCGTGCAGTATGCCGCAGCCCTGCCCGAGCCCCTGGAGCACCTGCTTGACCCCATGCAGGGCCACGTACACTGGAGCGGTCCGGCAGATACCCCACAGCTCACCGCCGAGGTGCTGCGTGCCCTGGCCGATCCGGCAGCGCTGTTGCTGGCGCCAGCGCCCCCAGCTCCAGAGCCGCCTCCTGGGGAGACGCCCAGCCTCATGCCGCCGGGCGGTGCGGTGCCGCTTAACGCCTCGGTGTACATCGAGCGCCCGATAGACGCGACCATGGCCACGGCCCTGGCGCGCCGAGACAGCATCGTGCTGCTCACTGGGGCGCGCCAGATGGGCAAGACCTCGCTGCTGGTACGCGGCCTGCAGCAGGCGCGCCAGGCCGGACACCGCGTGGCGCTGATCGACTTCCAGCAATTCAACGCCACGCATCTCACCTCGGCCGAGGCCCTGTATCATGCCCTGGGCGCCATGCTGGCCGATAAGCTCGATCTTGATACCTTTCCCAGTCAGGTGTGGAATCCGGCCTTCCCGCCCAACTACAACTTTGAGCGTTACATGCGCCGGGAGATTTTGGGCAAGCTGCAAGCCCATCTGGTGTGGGGTTTGGATGAGGTGGACCGGCTGTTTGCCTGCGACTTTCGCAGTGAGGTGTTTGGCCTGTTCCGCTCCTGGCTTAACGCCCGCTCTGGCGACCCCACTGGCCCCTGGTCGCGCCTCACCCTGGTGCTGTCGTATGCCACGGAGGCGCACCTGTTCATCGCCAATCTGGATCAGTCGCCGTTTAATGTTGGCACGTCCCTGCCGCCCCTGGCCGATTTTACCTTTGCCGAGGTCGAAGCCTTGCACCAGTGCTACGGCAGCCCACTGCAGCATGAGGCCGCGGTAGCGCAGCGACTGCGACTGCTCGGTGGGCAGCCGTATTTGACCAGCCGCTGGCTCTATGACATGCAGACGCAGCAGCGCGACTTTGCCAGCATGCAGGAGCAGGCCGCCCGCGATGATGGCCCGTTTGGCGATCACCTCAAGCGCCTGCTGCTGCTGCTGAGTCAGGACGATACCCTCAGCGAGGCCGTGCGCCAGGTGCTGCGTGGACGCCCCTGTGCTGATCTGCGTAGCTGGCAGCGTTTGCGCAGTGCCGGTGTGCTGCTGGGCGATACCCCAGAGCAGGCGCGTCTGCGCTGTGAGCTGTACGCCACCTATCTCGGACGCCATCTGTTGCGGGAGGTGCCCCGGTTATGAGCCCGCTGACCACACCGTTCTTTGTTACCGGCGGCAATCTCCCGGTGGATGCGCCATCGTATATCACCCGCCAGGCGGATCAGCAGCTCTACGACAGCCTGCGGCGTGGTGAGTTTTGCGCTGTCCTGGACGCCCGGCAACTGGGCAAATCGTCGCTGATGGTGCGCACCGCCAGCCGTTTGCAGGCCGACGGTGTGGCCACGGTGGCCTTTGAGTTGACCACCCTGGGGGCCAACGTCAGCCTGGAGCAATGGTACTTTGGTCTCCTGGGCCTGCTGGGCCAGGGCGTACATCTGGAGGACGCCGTCGAGGACTACTGGCTGGCGCACCGGCACCTGGGGCCGTTGCAGCGCTGGATGGCAGCCTTGAACGCGGTGGTGCTGGCGCAGGTGACGCGGCCGCTGGTCATCTTTGTGGATGAAATCGACTATGTGCGGGCCCTGCCGTTTTCGAGCGATGAGTTTTTTGCCGCCATCCGCGAGTGCTACAACCGCCGCGCCCAAGACCCGGCCTTCAGGCGCCTGACGTTCTGCCTGCTGGGCGCTGCGGCCCCGGCGGATGTGATCCGCGATCCGCGCACCACGCCGTTTAACATTGGCCAACGCCTGGAGCTGAGCGATTTTAGCGCTGCCGAAGCCCGCCCCCTGGCCGCCGGCCTTGGACGCCCAGCAGCGCAGGGCCAGCCCCTGCTGGACCGCGCGCTGTATTGGACCGGCGGGCATCCCTATATGACGCAGCGTCTGTGTCAGGCCGTGGCCGAGGATGCCAGCGTGGCCACACCGGCGGCGGTGGATCGTCACTGTGCGGCGCTGTTTCTGACGCCGCAGGCGCGTAGTCAGGACAATAATCTGCGCTTTGTCAGCCAACGCCTGCTCAGTAACGAGGCGGACCGTGCCAGTGTCCTGGACCTGTACGCCCGGGTGCAGCGCCGCCAGCGTGTGCGCGACGACGACACCAATCCACTGGTTACCCTGCTGCGTCTGGCCGGCATCACCCAGCCCAGAGATGGCCTGTTGCAGGTGCGCAATCGCATCTACGCCCAGGTGTTTGACCGGGCCTGGATCAAGGACAACATGCCCGATGCTGAGCTGCGGCGCCAACGCGCTGCCGTGCGGCGTGGCGTGCTGCGCGCCGGGCTCATTGCCGGGGTGGTGCTGGCGGTGCTGACCGGCCTGTTTCTCGATGCCCGCACGCAGCGCCAACGCGCCGAGCAGCAGACCGCCATGGCGCAACGGGCCACGCAGCGCGCCGAGCAGGAAGAACAACGGGCGGAACAGCAAGCCGAGCGCGCTACCAAGGAGGCCGAAACGGCCAAACAGGCGGCGGCCCGTGCCGAGCGCAACGTGCAGCACGCCCTCAATGCGGCCAATACTATGGTAGGCCAACTGGTCTATGGTCTGCAGCCACTGCTGGGCACCCAGAGCACCGCCCTGGAACAGATTCTGCGCCAGACCGAGGGGGTGTTACAGCAGCTCTACGCGGAGGCTGGCGACACCCCGGAAGTGCGTCACAGCATGGCCATCATGCTCAGTGCCTATAGCGATATCTACCGACAACTAGGCGACATGCCACAGGCCTTGTCGCGTGCCATTGCCTGCCAGGACATCATGCAACAACTGGTGGCAAGAGACCCCGACAATACCCAGTGGCAGCGCGATCTCGCCGTCAGTCACATCAAGGTCGGGGACGTGCAGGTGGCGCAGGGCCAGCTGGCGGCCGCTTTGCAGGCCTATCAGGCCAGCCAGGCCATTGCCGAGGGTCTGGCGCAGCGCGACCCCAGCAACACCGAGTGGCAGCGCGATCTCGCCGTCAGTCACAACAACGTCGGGAACGTGCAGGTGGCGCAGGGCCAGCTGGCGGCCGCCTTGCAGGCCTACCTGGCCAGCCGGGCCATACGCGAGGCCTTGGCGCATCGCGACCCCAGCAACACCCAGTGGCAGCGCGATCTCGCCGTCAGTTACCAGAGCGTCGGGCTCATACAGCAGGCGCAGGGGCAGCAGGCCGAGGCCCTGCTCTTGTATCAGCAGAGCCTGGCCATTCGCGAACGCCTGGCGCAGCGCGACCCGAGCAATGCGGAGTGGCGCGAGGATCTGCAGAAGATGCAAACGCTTATCAAGGCGCTCCAGGAGCCGGGGCAGTAGGCCCTGGGGGCTTGTAGAAAGGATAACAACATGCTGCTCATGCAAGCGCTTAGCGCAGCCCAGGCCCAGCGCCGCACGCGGGCCCTGCCAGATGGCACAGACGTGTGGGTGTCGCCGGTGTTTCCTGGCGCCGTGGAGACCCCAGAGCGGCCCATGGCCCTGTTCGTCGAACAGGGGCCGCACAGCACCATCCCGTCGCACTTCCACCTGGTGAATCAATTCCAGGTCATCATCGACGGCGCCGGCACCCTGGGCAAACACCAGGTGCAGCCGTGGACGGTGCATTATACCAACGGTTTTACGGGCTACGGCCCGCTGTGCGCCGGGGCCACGGGCATGGCCTTTTTCACCCTGCGCAATCGCTTTGATACTGGCGCGCTGTACTTCCCAGCCAGCCAGTCATTTATGCAGCCGGCCCCGAAGCGGCACTACCTGGCCGGGCCGCTGCAGCTCAGCAGTGCGGACGCCTTGCCACGCCTGCCGCAGGCCATGTGCGACAGCGTCCTGGCCCACGAAGACGACGGCCTAGCCGCTTGGTGCCTGCGGGTGGGGGCGCAGGGCAGCACACTGGCCCCGGACCCGACGCACAGTGGCGGGCAATATCTGCTCGTTGCCAACGGCACGCTGCGGCACAACGGCACACTGCTGCAGCGCGGTGCTTGCCTGTATCGCTCGGCGGACAGTGGCCCCTTCTGGCTGCAAGGCGGGGCCGAAGGTCTCGAAGCCCTGCTGCTGCAATTTCCCGTGGCCGAAGCCTACACGGCGGGGGCCGAGGTCGGGGCCGCAGTCCCTAGTCAAGCTGCCAGGCACGAACGCCTGGCGCGACCAGTACGTCGCCCACTGACCCCGGCCCTGGCCCATCCTGAGCATCTGGCCCTGGTGCGGCACGGGGCGGCGGCCATCGCGGCCTGGCGGGTGGCGCATCCGGGCGAGCGCCTGCAGCTGGCGCAGGCTGATCTGGCGGGGGTGGACTTGCGGGGTGCGCCGCTGCACGGGGCGCGGCTCTCCGAGGCCGATTTGACCGGCGCGGATCTCACTGGCGCCGATCTGCGGCAGGCGGACCTGCGCGCCGCGCTCCTCATGCAAGCGGATTTGACGGACGCGCAGTTGCAACGTACCTCCCTGGTGCGCGCCAATCTGGCCAGCGCTTGCCTGGTCCGGGCCCAGGGGGTGCAGGCCCACGTGCATGGTGCCCATCTGCACGGAGCCCAGCTCCGGGAGGCCAATTTCCAGGGCGCCTATCTGGTGGGCACGGATCTGCGCGGCGCCGATTTGCGCGGTGCCGACCTGCAGCGGGCCGACCTGCAGTGGGCCAATCTCGCAAACGCGCTCCTGGCCAACACCCGCCTACACGAAGCGGACCTGCGCCAGTGCGTGTTGGGCGGGACGGTCTTTGGGCACACGCGGCTACGCGGGGCACGTGGGCTCGACACCTGCCGGCACCAGGCCCCGAGTGCGCTGGATCGCGACACTCTGGCGGCTGCGGGTGACCTCCCAGAGGCGTTTGTGCGGGGGTGTGGTGGGGCCTAGTGCCTCAACCGAGCTCTTGTGCGAGCCACCCCCTGGGAGCGCCGGGCTCTAGCACGGCTCCGGCAGCCACGCTGGCGCGTGGTGCTCCCAGGAAAACCTCTCACATGAGATCGGTTGAGGCACTAGAGGTCCATGGCGTCAGCCAGTCAGGGGCTCGCGGACCACGCCCGCACCTAGACAAGATCAAGAGGCAGCAAGGCCATGCTGGGATGGCTTAAGTTTACTTCGCCCCAACGATGTTAAACGCCATCACCGGCCGGCTGATCCCCTTGAGCTGCAACTGCGGCAGCACCTCCGCCTCGAAGCGGTCATCCAAATGGCTCATGGTCTTTTGATCCGTCAGAATTTGCCCACCCTTGGCCTCCGCACACAGCCGGGCGGCCAGATTGGGCAGCTTGCCGACCGTGCCATAATCCATACAGCCGGCAAAACCCAGCGTGCCCAGCGTGGCATAGCCCGTGGCCAGCCCAACGCCGAGATCCAAATCAAACCCTTTACGGAGCCAGGCGGCGCGCAGGGCTTTCACGCGGTCGCGCATGGCCAGGGCCATGGTGGCGGCCCTGTGGACATGCTGCTCGCAGGGCAGCGGATCGTTGAAAATGACCACCATGCCATCGCCCATAAAACGCTCTAAGGTGCCTTCAAACTGAAACACCAGCTGACCCATCTCGCTGTGATAGTCACGCAGGAAATCCATCACCTCCTCCGGCTCGGCGTCGTCGGAAAACGCCGTAAAGCCGCGCAGATCAAGGAACACGATGGTGATCTCACGCCGGTGCGTCTGAAACAGATCCACGGCGTCCGCTAAAATGGTCGCGGCGATCTGCGGGGCGAGATAGCGTTTGAGGCGGTTCATGCGCTCGATCTCCGCTACTTGCTGTTGCACCGTGGCGGTCAGGGTGCGATTCCAGGCATCGAGCTGGTCATGCAAGGCCTTCATGCGCAACATCGCCCGCACCCGTGCCAGCAGCTCAAAGGCGTCGAACGGCTTGGTGATGTAGTCATCCACGCCGGCCTCCAGCCCAGCAATTTTGTCGGCCTGGCTGGCCATGGCGGTCACGAGAATCACTGGCAGGGCCTTGTGCTGCTCCGAGGCCCGCAGCTTTCTGAGCACCTCAAGGCCGCTCATCTTGGGCATCATGGCATCGAGCAGCATCACGTCCGGGCCAAAACCGGCGACCTTTGCCAGCGCGTCCACGCCATCCACAGCACGCGCAATGATGTAGTCATACTCCGTCAGCTCTTGCTCTAACAGATCAAGGTTAAACGGCTCATCATCGACGATGAGAATTTTGCTCGCCATAACGCCTGCAACCTTTGTGTCAGGATCGCGTGGGCCATCGCCCTGTCATGATGCGGTGGGCGCCCAGCGCGCCCACCGCCCACGCTTAGCGGTTGCCAGTCAGCGCCGCAATCCCCTTATCCAGCACCTGCACGATGCGGTCAATCTCGGCCCGCGTCAGCACCAGGGGCGGTGCCAGGGTAATACAGTTGCCGTTAAAGCGCGTGCCCATGGAGCGCCCGACGATCACGCCCTGCGCTTTACAGTAGTCCACCAGTTGCTGCATCTGCGGCCCCGGCATGATGGCCTTGCTCTGGCGATCCAGCACCAGCTCCACCGCGGCCAACAGGCCGAGGCCGCGCACATCGCCGACGCAGGCGTGCTGGCGCAGCGTGTTCAGGCCATCGAGCAGATAGCGCCCGTTTTCCGCCGAGCGCTCCGTCAGGTGCTCTTCGAGGAGAATCTCAATGTTGCGCAACGCCACCGCCGCAGCCACCGGATGCCCACCGTAGGTATTGACCTGATTCACCTGGCGATTGGCGGCAGGATCGCCGTAGAACGACTCAAACACCCGGTTGCGCACCACGGTGGCGGCAATGGGCAGGTAGGCACTGACAATGCCCTTGGCAAGGGCCACGATGTCCGGCTGCACGCCGGAATGCTGGAAGCCGAACAGTTTGCCGGTGCGTCCAAAGCCGTTAATTACCTCGTCAATGTGCAGCAGCAGGCCGTATTTGCGGCATAGGGCTTCGACCTCCACCAGATATTCTGGCGGCGGCACGGCCACGCCAATGGCGCTCATCACCGGCTCGGCGATCACTGCGGCGACGGTTTCCGGGCCTTCGCCCTGGATGGTGGCTTCGATGTTTTTGACGCAGGCTAGCTCGCATGACGGGTAGGTGAGGCCAAAGGGGCAGCGATAACAATAGGGCGGCGCCACATGCACGAAGTCATTGTTACCCAGGGGCTCGAATTTCATCTTGCGGTCGCCCATGCCGCCAGCGGCCAGGGTGCTCAGGGTGGTGCCGTGATAGCCCAGGTAGCGGCCAATGGTTTTGTAGCGATACTCGCCGGGATGTTCGTGCTTCATGTACTGCCGGGTGAATTTGAAACCCGCTTCGTTGGCCTCGGAGCCGGAGTTGACGAAATACACGTGGTTATCGCCGCCCAGCAGGTCGTTGACCTTCGTGGCCAGGGCCGCAGCCGGCACGTTCATCGCCGTATGTGGGTAATAGGCCAGCGACTGCATCTGCGTGGCCGCGACATCGGCGAGCTCGGTGCGCCCGTAACCAATGTTGACGCACCACAGCCCGGCCATGCCGTCGAGATACTCTGTGCCATTGGCGTCCACCAGGGTGGAGTCCTTGGCCGAGACGATCACCAGTTGTTGTTGTTCGAGCAACTTGTGCTGCACGGCGGGGTGCAGGACGCTGCCGAGGTCCTGCTGCACCACGGCAGCGCGGTCAATCACCGCAGGCGCATTGGTCGTGGTCATGAGGAGGCCCTTCTTCGCTTGGGATGTCGATGATCTCAGCCCGACGCTCAGGGCCATGCCGTTGTCCAGTGTGGGCGAGTAACAGACCGGATTTTCCTGGGAGCGCCACCAACGACAACGGCATGCCCCTTGCCCGATGCTAGGGGACGGCGCGGACTGAGCCGTGCCGGGGCAAGGTGCCAGTATACAGGCTCGCGCCACAGCCTACCACCGCAATAGAGGGCCTGGCCTATTAGTTTTTCCTCTTTGCGCTTTGCACGAAAATCCCTGCCCTCGGCCTAGCCTTGCCGCTCGGTTCTGGGCTGGTGGCAAGTGCCTGGAAGTAGCTCCTCCCACAACGCTTCCAAGGGAGCGGGATGCGGTGGAGTGAGGACGGTGTTAACCCTCTCGTGCATCGCAGGCTTGCCTGGGTCAACGGACGCGTGGAGGGCTTGTTCGGCTTGGCCCTGTCCCCGCACTCGTCACTGCGCCGGTGCCGAACGCCAGGCCTGGAGCCGACGCCCTACAGCGTCCGCTCCGCTTCCGCTGGCGGGCCTGCCCGTGATACCGCTCTACGCGCGCGTCGATGGTGTGATCACTGGCACCGGGGTCTTCTGTCTGATCGATTTGGAGGTGAATGAACCGGATCTGTGCTGTGACTATGCGCTAGAACAAGCCGCATGTTTTGCGGAGGCCATTCATGCCAAAATGGCTGGAAGATAGTGCGCCCCAGGCAATCCTCGTGCCTTGATTGCATTCTGCTGGAGGAAGACGGGCAAGGTTGCAGGGCGTTCCTCAGGGCCAGACCCTGCCCAACCTTCCAGAACCCGAGGGCGAGCCGCCTTTTGCCGCCGCCGCGCTGGAAAACGGGGAGCAGCGTCGGCATGTTCGGCAGAGGAGGGCTGCACGCTGAGCAAACCACAGGCGTGGAGAGGCGTCAACGCCATGCGTCTGGGGAGAAATGCCATGTCCCTGTGCGAGTCTGCGCCGAAGAAAGCACTGCCGCTGACTGCCTCCAGCGTCCGCTTGTTCCTCACTCCCGCTGCCGGCAGCGGCTGAGCAAAGCGACCGCGCAACCTCCTGGCTTGAGACATGGGGTCAAGCGGTCGTTGGGACGCCGCACCAAGGCTGCGTGGGGCGGCAAGCCCTCCCGACCCTTGGCGAGCGGACCAAGCACAGCTATACTCGCGATCAACACCCCGCATGGCACCGCATCCTGGTGCTTGGACAGGCGAGGTGGCGCGGGAAGCGGGCTGGTACGTGGGGAGCGGGTGCCACGGGTGTGGTGGCGCGATCTGTCCCCCTAAGGGGCCGGAATGGCCCACAGAGAACGTGCGAGGAGCCCCTGGCTTGAGCCATGGGGAGGGAGAGCGCGTTGCCGCGAAGCGACCACAGCTTTTTCTTCCTCGTTCACCCTTTGTGCCACGTTTTTGCGTAGCTGTTTAGCGCGTGTTCGGTGTTTCTTCTTACACTACTATGCTGCATTTAATACAGTAGTATACTACACTTCATACAGTAGCTGTCGCATATCCCGGCCCAGCGTATGGAGCCTCGACACCGGGGATTCCTCTGACGTCGGGGCGTCTCAGGAGAGCCAGCCCCAGCCGATGGAGCGACAGGCACGTATCGGTAGAGTGCGCAGCAATGCTCCCAGCCTAGAACTGCGGATGGGCTGTCTGATACGTAGCGGGTCGAAGGAACCTTGTGCCGCACAAGTGTCAACCGGCCCCCAGTGAGAATCTGGTACGAGGAGACAGGCTGCAAGACGAGTCTCCCTGGAACGTCACACGGTTGCTGAGTGAGTCGCTCCGCCGTCAGCATACGCCTCCGTAGTTACAAGCCCACGGCTAAAGCCGTGGGGTCGTTGACAAATAGACGATCTCACCCACAGTCCCTCGCTGCAGATCACCTGGCCCATGGCCAGCGCGATCAGCCCATCGGTGCCCGGTTTGACGCAGAACCACTCATCGGACAGGGCCGCGGTATTGGACAGGCGGGTCTCAAAGGTGACGATCTTGGCACCGCGCTCACGCCCGAGCATCATGCGCGTGGCCACGGGGATATGCCCCTGATGCGCCTCGGCCCAGTAGCAGCCAAAGTTCAGGACATAGCGACTGTTTTCATAATCGCCCAGATCCCAATCGCTTTCCCCAATGGTGGCAAGAATGGCCGCCCGTCGGTTGAGCGAGCACAGGGCGCGGTGGTTGAAGGCTGAGGGCGTGCCAAAGGCATTGAGAAAGCGGCTGATGATATCGGTGGAGCGATTGCGCCCCTGCTGGAAGGCGAATTCTTCGGGATGCCCACTGGCGCGAATACGGCGCAGATGCTCGGCAATCTCGTTGTACGCTTCGTCCCAGGAGATGCGCTTCCACTGGCCGCCACCGCGTGGCCCAACGCGCTTCAGGGGATAGAGCAGGCGGTATGGATCGTAGAGCAGCGAGGGCCCGGCCACGCCCTTGGCGCGCACAGAGCCGCGACTGTTGGGGTCTTCGGGATTGCCGGTGATCGACAGCAACCGTCCATCTTTGACCGTGGCAATGACGCCACAGGCGGTGGTGCAGCTCTGGCACATGGAGGGAATGCGCTGCACCATGCCGCGGGTTTTCCCGGCCCAGGCCGTGCGATCGACCGGGCTGTCGGTCAGGCCATGCAGGACACCAAGTCCACCAAGCGCTGCCCCAGTGGCTGCGCCAGCTAACAACAACTCCCGCCGAGACAGTTCCATTGTGCTACCTCATTTCATACTTTTTAGTAGCTCCACGAGCACTTGATCAAAGGCTTCAACCGTAATGAAGCCCTGGCGTGGAAACTCTAGATCAAGAATGACATACACCGCTGCCGCCATGATGACCGCAAAGCCCCCCATATGGAGCCAGCTGCCTCTCGTACCACCGGCCATGCCATGGCCAGCCAGAAGCGCACTGGCGAGTGCCAGACCACCGAGCATTGCAAAAATAATCATTGGGGTATGTGTTTGCCTGGCCATGCTTCGGGTGGTGGTGATATCGATCATCGCGTTCAGGGCCGGGAGCAGTAACTTGGCGGTATCCGGATGCGCGTCTTGCAGGCGCGACCCTGCGACCGCCTGCGTCCAGATCTCCCCCTGCAAGATGACCGACCGCGCCAGGGCCTCACGCGTGGCGGCACTGTCCAGGTACTTGCGATACATGTCCAGTCGTGTCATCAGGTACTGGCGGAAACGCTCCCGCAGCCGCGGCTGGGCGTCCGTTGGCAACAGGTCAAGCCGCAAGTAGGCGGTACCAATGGCGTTGGCCTCCTCGACGATCAACTGCCGACGGGTGTCAAACCGTACTGCTGCGCCTGACAAGGTAAAGGCCATGAGCAGCCCCAGCAGAGCGAAGATGGCCCCCTTAATAGCCCCACCCCCCGCGACAGCCTCCGCGGCGGCTTTCGCCCGCCACCGCCGGCCAAGCCGCCGGCCGACTTCGAGGAGGCAGAGCATGGCGAGCAACAAACTCAGCGTCAACACAGGGACCATCCGCGTATAGTGCATGTCTGCTTCTCTGCCTAGCTGTCTATTTCCTATGGGGGAGGTTTTAGCTCACCGAAAACACCAACCAGCGCAACGTCGCCGCGCCCACCAGAAGGCAGGCCGCGCTCGCCACGTTGAGCACGCGCTGCTGCGGTTGCGCCAGCAAGAGCACCCCCGGCAGCCCCAGGCCCACGCCCACGGCTACGCTCCAGAACAGCCCTGCCGCACTGCCGGTCGTCAGGGTACGCAGCGCATGCGCCGGGGCCGGGGCGCCCCCATAGAGCGCCAGGCCAGAGAACAGCAGCAGCCCCACCTGCGCCACGATCAGAAACAGCAGTATACTGCGCAGCCGGGCCGCATGCTCAGCGTCACGCACCAGCAGCAACCCGCACGCTAGCCCCATGAGCAGCGCCGTGCTGGCAAACAACAGCCCGGCTCTAGAACTGGCGGCCAGTGGCGCACTCCAGGTCCGGGCCGGCAGCATGGCCGGATACACCGCCAGACACAGGCTGGAAACAGCCAGCAACCCGGGGATCACGGCATACACGGTCTGTGTTATGCCTGGCGCCAGGGTCATGTCACCCACGGCCATGGCCCGGCGGCGGAAATACAACAGGCCCAGCACGTAGGCCAGCAACATGCCCTTCAAGGCAATGAGCTTAGCCCCAACCGACATGACCGAGCCGAGGTTCGCGAAACTGCTCAGCATGAGCCCAAAGCGCTCTGGGCGTCCGAGATCCAGCATCAAGATCACCCCGCACAGCAGCAGTGCCAGCAGCGCCAGCCAGGCCATGTGCCAGGCAAAATCCACCGCGCCGCGCTCGTGCGGCGGTCGCACCCACTCGGCCACCAGCGAGGTGCCGGCAGCGATACCTGCCAGAATAAAATACCAGCCAATCATCGGTGGCCAGGGAATGGACGGTAGCGGTTGCAGCACCGGGTTCATGACGCCGACTTTCCGGTCGGAGGCAGGTAGGTGCCTTGCATCATACGGGCAGGCCGCCATACAAAAGCGGTTCACATTACCCAAAACGCGCGTAAAGCCCCTCGCTTCAGCCATGGGGTATCAGCGCGTTGACCGAAGGCCCATGCCTCCTGTCGCCGCAGGCGGCATACAGACCCGGGAGCACCAGACAACAATCTTGCCAGGGTTGTATGGATCATGCTATACTTTGGCTGCGGAGTAGATGGTGTCCATCGCCGCATGGGTGTTGCTGCTGTCCCTGATTCTTCGACCACTCAGCATTGGGCGTTGTGGCAGGCAGTCTGCCACGTAAAATGGTGCACGTCTCGCAAGAACCTCTGGAGGCTCTCATTGTTCTTCAGGCTCAACGAGAGGGGCCGGATGGCGCGGCCCGGAACAGGGTACGGCAGCAGACCACACGGTCTGCCGACAAGAACCTGAACCTGAAAATCCTGGGTAAGTTCTCCCAGGAATCCCCTGGCTTCAGCCATGGGGAGGACGTCAAAGTCGCCCTTGTTAATCACCACCTCACCGTTTTCCAGCCGGATCACCGCCCCGGTAGGACAGGCTTTGAGACACGGCGCCTCTTCGCACTGCTTACAGAGGATCGGCAGAAAGTGCCGTGTGGCCTGGGGGTAGGTGCCAGCCTCAACGTACTTCACGGTGTCGCGAAACACGCCCAGCGGCACGTCAAACTCGGCTTTACACGCCACCGAACAAGCATGGCAGCCAATACAGGTGCGCAAGTCAATCAACATGCCCAAACGAGCCATAGACCGCTCCTTGCCAGAGCAGAGTGCCAGCGAGAGATGCTTTGGAAGTTAGGAGAGCCCAGAGTAGGGCTTTGTGCGAAAATCTCAAATAGAAAAAACCAATGGGCGATGGTGGAAAGTGCGAAAGGAGGCCATATGGTGAGCAAGCTCTCTACATAGTGTGACGCCGAGGGCGAGACTGCCGCTCCCACCCCCCGCGCCTACGCCCGACCCCGCTGGTGCTCCCGCGCCAACTTAGAAGTCCGTCAGCAGGATCGTCTTGTTGGGCACTCCGTCGCCGTCCACGAGCTGAAAGTCCAGTTGGAAGGGACCGGAGGCGTGGCCGATCAGCGCGCTGGTCTGCAGCGAGCCATGGTAAATCACGTCGGCCATTGCATGATGGGCAGAGCCAAGGTAAACGCTGTGCCCTGCTGGAGCAAGAAAATGCTGCCGGTCTCACGGCCTGGCTCCGCCCACGATGACAGGCACGGCAAGCGGAGACAGCGAGCCTTTAAGCAACACCGAGGAAACGCTGAACGTAATCTAGAAAGGGGCCCGCCGCGCCCTTGCCATAGAGTCACGCGGGGTTGCCGCGATGGATGGTGGCCATCCCGGCGTGACCGGTTGCGTACGTGGCAATGAGGTCCGGGGAGCCGTCCGCATTGCAGTCGCCTTTGGCGAGCGCTGTGGGTGTGCCCTGGGAGGACACCAAGCCGCCGCGATAGCGTGGCTGTAGCGTCTGCATCTTGAATGCGGCGGCGCTGGCAGCCAATGGCACGAGCCAGCACATGGCCAGGGCAAACGGGAGGATGTGTGTGAGACGTGTTTTTTCCAGGCACGGGATATCGCATTCACGAGCAGGAAGGCCCACCGGGTTGGCAGAAGCCGGGTGCGTCAGGAGCGGCGAGGTCAGTATTGGATGGCGGAGCCTCGTGACGACGAGGAGCCGGGAGCGGAGAGCGTCTGAGGCTCAACGCACGGCGGCTCGGAAGCGTGGGGCGTCTTCCTCCGGCTCCCAGCC